>Ga0073932_1001481_pt1 | contig 43311 bp, 48 predicted proteins | sample DewCreD2012metaG_FD_76967 | JGI IMG/M metagenome (GOLD analysis project Ga0073932, IMG submission 76967) | Hot spring sediment bacterial and archeal communities from British Columbia, Canada, to study Microbial Dark Matter (Phase II) - Dewar... ...
GAAAGAAAATTGTTTTGCTTTGCTAGCCGAAGTTCGGCGGGCGGAAACGCTTGGGCGGGATTAAAAGTCAAAATCGGGATTTTCGTCAAAAAAAGTTCGGATTTTGTCCAGAAGGTACCGTTTGTAAACGAAAAATAGCCCTTGTGGCTTTTTTTGTTTACCATATGTGAAGTCTGGGACTTGAAGCCGTGAAAAGAAATGCGAGCGAGTGTAGTATTTCTGTTTCAAGGCCGGCCTGAAAGGCGAATCCCTCTCCTTCCGTTACAAACAAAATGAGCCTATCCTGGCTCTTTTTTATTTTGTTATATTTTTTTTAAATTTATGTATAATACAAATATATATAATTAATTTAAAATTTAGGAGGGTAAAAATGAAAGATCTATTAAATCTAAAAAACAAGGTAGCTATCGTCACCGGAGCGTCATCTGGTATTGGGTATGCTACGGCGATTCGTCTTGCTGAGGCGGGGTGTAATGTAGTATTGGCTGCTAGAAGAATTGAAAAATTAAATAAATTGGAAAGCAAGATTAAAAGAATGGGGGTCAAGGTTTTGACTGTTCAAACAGATGTTACGCAAAAAAAAGATATAGAAAATCTAGTAAATATGACTGTAAAAAAATTTGGTCGTATTGATATTTTAGTTAATAATGCTGGGGTATTGGATTCACAGGAATTTTTGAGTCTTGAGAAAGACCGATTAGAAAAAGTTATCGATACCAATCTTTACAGTCAAGTTTGGCTTGGTCAGGCAGTGGTCAAACAAATGAAAAAGAAAAAATCAGGCAGGATTGTTAATATTACTTCGATTGCTGGCTTTAAATCTTCTTCGGGTTTAACGGCTTATAATTTATCGAAAGCAGCGATTGTAATGCTAACTAAAAATATGGCTTTGGAATTGGGTGCGTTTGGTATTAGAGTTAATGGGGTTGCACCAGGATTGATTGAAACCGAAATGACATCTGGGATGATTAAAGATAAAAAATTATTAAAGAGTTATCTTGAAAAAATACCTTTAAATAGAACTGGAAATGGTACTGAAATGGCAAATGTAGTTTTGTTTTTAGCTTCGGACTTATCCAATTATGTAACTGGCGAGACGATAATTGCTGATGGAGGATGGACAATTCATTTATAATTAAATTATTAATGGCTCTACTTTGACAAAAAATATTTTCTTTGGTATGATTCAATAAAAAAATACCTTAAAAAAGGAGATTGTCGAATGGAAGGCAATATGAACCCTGTTTCTTCAGTTTCTCCCGAAGAAAACCGTAAAGAGAATGAAAAAAAATTAGAAAAACTTTGTCCAGGGTCTACTTTTAAATTAGATTCTGATAAGATGTTTGTTTTTTTGAGTAATTTTTCGGAAGAAGAGATTTCGGTAATTGATTTGGATGAAATAAATATGTCTCGAATTATTTCCGGTAAATCTTGTAGCGCTTCAATATTAAAAATCAAAGATATAATTGATAAAAAAATAAATATTGTCAGGCTCTGAGGATTTAAAACTTTTGAATACATGGGTGGAGCAATTTGTTCCTAAGGAAGATGTGGGTGTTTTTGATAAAATAAAGAGAGCAATTGATCTTTTGCCTGATATTGATTTAGGAAAAGATGAAAGTGGCAGGGAGATAATGCTTTCTTGTCATATTTTATCAAGAGCGGTGGCAAGGGTTTTTAATTTAAAATGCATTGATGGTAGTTATCGATTTTTTTATCTTAGCGATTATTCTGTTTGTAATCATTTTAACTGTATGGATGGAATAAAAAATAACATAATTTTTATCTCTTGCAACCACAGTTGGGTTTTAACAAAAAACCAAAACATTATCGATGTTTATCCGATAGGTGTTTTGGGAGGGCCGATTCTTATCAGTTGCAACCCTCTGTCTCCTGTATCAAGGCTGTATTTTCCAATGTCAACTCGATCTGTTTCGAATGGTGGTTTTTCAAAACCTTCGTTTCAAAGATCGGTAAAAAAAATAATAAGCGAGATACGAAAAGTAACAAAAGCTGAACAATTTGATTCTATTTAACTGAAGACTTTGTCTTCAGTTTTTGTTTTTTTGAAATTTTAGTAAAGTCTAAAATATTAATTTATATATTTTTATTATCAATAATAATTTGATAGTATAGAAGTGTTTTGACAATTAATATTGTTTTTTAGAAGTTACTAAAGCCAAAATATTGACTACTAATCAAAAATGTAATATAATACTATTATTACTATTTTTATAAATTAAAGAAGCAAAATGAAGAAAGCCGGAAACATTATTAAAAATAATTGGCTTATAATAGCCTTAATTATTATAATTGGTGGGAGTTTTATTTATTCGGAAAGATTAGATAAAAATCACATTAAAACAGAAGAAATAAGTATCTCCAGAATTAATGAAAGAATAACCAATAACGAAGTTGATCGTATAGTTGTTTTGGGAAATAAAATGGAGATTTATCTTAAAGAAAATCCTGAAGGCAAAGAAAAAGAAATAGCTTTTAAAGAAAGTGGTGTTTCCCTTACAGAGTACGGGATTACTCCAGATAAAGTAAAAATAGAGGTCAAAGACATTGAGGGTAATTCTCTATGGATAAGTGCGCTTTCTTTATTTTTACCTTTTCTTTTGATCGGTGCTTTTTTTTGGTTTATGTTGAGATCTGCTCAAGGTGCCAATCAACAAGCAATGAGTTTTGGAAAATCAAAGGCTAGATTAAATCTTAACAATTCTAAAATAACCTTTAAAGATGTAGCCGGTAGTGAGGAGGCCAAAAAAGATTTAATTGAAGTGGTTGATTTTCTAAAAAATCCCAAAAAATATCGTGATCTTGGGGCGGAAATACCTAAAGGCCTTCTTCTTGTTGGTCCTCCGGGCACAGGTAAAACATTACTTGCCAAAGCTGTTAGTGGTGAAGCGGGAGTTCCATTTTTCTCAATTTCTGGTTCAGAATTTGTAGAAATGTTTGTGGGTGTGGGTGCTAGTCGTGTACGCGACCTGTTTGCTAAAGCAAAACGCAATGCACCTTGTATTATATTTATAGATGAAATTGATGCAGTTGGAAGACAGAGAGGTGCTGGGCTTGGAGGGTCGCATGACGAAAGAGAGCAAACATTGAATCAAATTTTAGTAGAACTGGATGGTTTTGATACCGAAACCAATGTAATTGTAATGGCAGCAACCAATAGACCAGATGTTTTGGATCCAGCGCTTCTTCGTCCTGGAAGATTTGATAGGAGGGTTTTGGTTGACCTGCCAGATATAAAAGAAAGAGAAGCTATTTTATCAGTTCATGCAAAGGGCAAACCTCTTGCTGATGAGGTGAGTTTGAAATTAATTGCTCAAAAAACCCCTGGTTTTTCTGGGGCTGATTTGAAAAATCTTTTAAATGAAGCAGCTATACTAACAGCTAGAGAAAACAAAACAATAATAAATTCTAGTGATGTTAATGAGGCTATTGAAAAAGTTTATCTAGGACCGCAAAGAAGAAGTAAGGTAATTACCGAAGAAGAAAAGAAAATCACAGCTTATCATGAAGCTGGCCACGCTCTAGTTTCTCATTTTTTACCAAATTCCGACCCTGTTCATAAAATATCTATTATATCTCGCGGTAGAGCTCTGGGATATACCTGGAATATGCCGGAATTTGATCGAGTGCTTCATAGTAAGTCAAGATTTGAAGATGATATAGCTGTTTACCTAGCTGGGAGAGAAGCGGAATTAATTGTCTTTGGGGAATTAACTACTGGAGCTCAAAATGATCTTCAACAAGCAACCAAAATGGCTCGCAAAATGGTAACAGAATATGGAATGAGTGATCGTATTGGTGCAGTTAGTTACAATGGCAAAGATGATCTAGTATTTCTTGGTCGCGATATTGCAGAAGCCAAAAATTATAGTGAAAAGACCGCTCAATTAATTGATGAAGAAATCCAAGTCTTAATAACAACTGGAGAGAAAAAAGCCAACGAAGTCTTAAATGCGCATAAAGATTTGTTGGAAAAACTGGTGATAGTATTACTTGAAAAAGAAACAATCGAAAGAGAAGAATTTGAGGCTTTAATCAGAGATGCAAATTAAAATGCGAATTTTTACGAATTAGTACAAATTTTATTATAGGAGTGGGGTTTCCCCACCCGCTTAGATGCATATTAAAATCCTATGACTTCGGTCGGAAAGGTGTGACAAGATGTTGATTATTGAGGTTCGTAACAACTATTGTAAGCGAGGCGAGTATCCTCCGGAATATAAGGACTTGATTCAGCAGATTAAAGAGGCAATTGAAAAATTACCACATTCTTCGAGATGTTCATTTGCTTTCAGTGCTGATGTTCAAATTATTGATATTGGCACAATTATTCTTGCAGCAACAACTCATATCGTTGTTTATGCAGATGATCCGCAACACTTGGATGCAGCAAATGAAGTGTTGAAAGACATTGAATGCAAAAAGTTTTTTCGCGTTTTTAAGGATTATGTGCCAAAGGAAGTATGAAATCCATGACTTTGCTTGGGAAGGAATAAACAAAAATAAAAAAGATAGACTTTTTGGGTTCCCTAGTTTCTTGGGGAGATCCAATCTCCTCAGATTAAACCGAGAATTTTCTCGGTTTTTTTCTTTTCTAAAAATGTTATAATTTAAAAAAATAAAAATAAAAACCACCAATGGTGGAAAACTTTTTATGGCAGGAAAATTAGAAAAACAAAAAGCAAAAAGAGGTTTAAAAGTACTGATAAATTATGCTCTTAAGAATAAACGGACAATTATTGTAATTGCACTTTTGAATATTGTGGCTTCGATATTAAACGGTGCATCTCCATATATTTCAGGTAAACTCTTTGACAGTATACTTAGCGATGGTTCTTTGGTTTTTTTCAATTTTAACCCAATACCAATATGGGCGGCTATGTTGTTGTTGTGGTTTTTTATTCAATTAGCTATTAGAGCCTTGGGTTGGTGGAATGAAAGAAGGCAAGAAATGTTTTTAACTATAATTACGGATAATTACCAATTAGATGGTGTTAAAAAGCTAATTTCTTTGCCTTTAGAATTTCACAAAAAGTACAAAAAAGGCGATGTAGTAAACAGGATAAATAACGCCAGCGGTAGATTAGGTTCGGCTCTTAGTATATTTTTTGATATAGCTCCTCAAATATTTAGCATCTTTTTTGGGTTGTTTTTTGTTTTTATTATCCATTATGTTTTTGGTATAGTAATGGTTGTTTCGATTACGGTTTTCATTGTTGCTATTTTGCTCATAAAAAGAAAGCAGGGTGAATTTAGAAAAAAAGCTCAAAAATATAGTATTGAATCTAATGGGGATCTTTTTGATGCAATAGAAAACATAAAAGTTGTAAAACAACATGGCTCTGAAGACTATGAGTATAACAGGTTTTACAGTAAATCCATTAATAAAAGTCAATTTTATTGGATTAAGGTAATTAGTATTAGTGCAAATATGGACCTAGCCCAAAGACTAATTATTTTATCTGCTCAAATAATAATTTTTATTATTTCCATAGGTTTTATCCGAAGTGGAAATATGACCCTGGGTGAACTTTTCGCGGTTAATGGTTATTCGGCTATGAGTTTTGGGCCGATTGCTACATTTATACGCTGGTATAATTGGTTAAATAATTGTTTGGTTTCTGTGGAAAGTGCCGAAAAAATATTTGGAGAAAAATCAGAGAAATATAATATTGAAAAATTGGCAAACAAGGATTATATTGATGGAAATATTGAATTCAAAAATGTATTTTTCTATTACAAAGAAGGTAACTCAAAGAAAAGTAAAACCAAGGATATTCTGAAAAATGTTTCATTCATGATTAAGAAGGGAGAAACAGTTGCGATTGTTGGTGAATCGGGGGTTGGTAAAACTACGATTGCCGATTTGATTTCTGGTTTTTATTTTCCTCAAAAAGGTCAGATATTAGTAGATAACATTCCAACTCAAAAAATCCCCCTTCAATTTTTACGAAAGAATGTGGCTGTGGTTTCTCAGGATATAACAATTTTTAACGAATCAATAAAATACAATATTAAATATGGAAATTTTAATATTGATGATAATCAGGTTTTTGAAGCGGCAAGAGAAGCGGGAGCTCATGAATTTATTTCAAAATTTAAGAAAAAGTATAATCAAAAGGTGGGAGAGCGTGGTATCAAACTTTCTGGTGGTCAGCGCCAAAGGGTTACGATAGCTCAAGCAATTATTAATAAAGCGCCGATTTTAATATTGGATGAACCTACCTCAGCTCTTGATGCTAGAACTGAAAAAATAGTTACTGAATCTTTAGAAAAATTGATGGAGGGAAAAACGACTATTATTATTGCACACCGCCTTTCAACAGTAAAAAAGGCTGATAAAATAATTGTATTAGACAAAGGAAGAGTAGCGGAAATCGGTAAACATAAGGATCTAATCAAAAAGAAAGATGGAGTTTATAGGAAGTTTTATGAAGTGCAGAAATTATAATAAGTAGTAAGCATTGTGTAGAAAGTATTATGGTTTTGTAGGGGCAGGTCGCGACCTTACCCTATTTTTGATTGTTTATTCGAAAAAAATATTATATAATTGGAGGGATAATAATTATAAAAATAATATTCAAATTCATGGAATTTAATGAAAAAATCTTAAGCGAACCAATAAAAAAAGAAGAATTGACCACTCTTTCATTAAAAATGGAACCAAATTTAGTGAAGGCGGTCGTTGATATTGAAAAAGAAACCATAGCAATAGACGCTGCTTTACATATTGATTTGAGAGATGTTCTAGTTGAAAATGGCTCTGAGTACAAAAATCTGTGGGGTATTAATCTTTATCCAGATAATTCAGGTGATGAATTGGTAGAATTTGATTCAATGATTAATATTCGTCCACCAATAAACCGTTCACGCGGTGTGGAAGATGAAAATATCAGAGTAAAAATATTAGAAATAGTAAAAAAATGGATCAAATAACCGCTACAATTCATAAAGGTTTAACGTTAGAAAAGTGGAGCTCATTGGGGCTTGATGGGATGCTGGGCAATATTGGTAGTGAAACATATCGGGCGTTGCAAGCAAAAAAACAAGGAAATAAAGAAAAATATCTAGCCGCATTAGGTCGCGCTTTGGAGCTGATTGATCTAACTAGTGTAGTAATAATTCAAGGTGATCGGCCTTCGCGCGCTTATGAGATAGGGCGATTGCGTGAAATTGTTGCTGATGCTTATGATTCTGGTGACCAATATCCTGATGGGTTAGAATATGCTGATAAATATTGTATGGATTTTGCAATAAGATCCCAAAAAAGTTTTATTGCGACGCGTCCTTCATAGCCTTATGCGAAGTAGTAATCATTATTAATAATAAAAAAATGAATATAAAATTTAGGCCACACAAAAGAGAAGATATCCCACTCCGAGTTAAATGGATGAATGATCCACGGGTTATAAAATATCTCGGGTTTGATATAAGCAAGAAAGTAACTAAAAAAACAGCCTCAAAATGGTTTGATGAATATGAAAAAGAAAGTAGAAAAGGAACAAAAAAGTTTTTTCTTGTTCTCGATAATAAAAAACCGATAGGTTTAGTTGGCTTGAGTAGAATTCATAAAATTGATGGTAGCACGGATCTTTTTATCATAATTGGCGACAAAGATTATGTTGGTAAAGGAATAAGTAAAACAATGATGAACTTTATTGTTCATGAATATGGGTTTGGAAGACTTGACTTACATAAAATAAATCTTGGTGTCTTTACCGATAATAAAATAGCAGTAAATCTTTATAAAAAGATGGGTTTTAAAATAGAAGGGACTCTAAAAGACGAAAAATTCTTTGGTGGCAGATATCACGATCTCTACTCAATGGCGATTTTTAATAAGAAAAAATAGTTGTTGTGGGAGTCGGGTCTCCTGACCCGACCCATATTAGGTCAGGTCTGGGGACCTGACTCTCACTTATCCTAATATTTTATGTATTTCTTCTAATAATTTTATTGCTCTTGGGTTTTTGTTAAAAATAAGCTGTCCAAATATTACAATAGCTCTATTATTGCCTTCCAAAACAAGGCTGCTTAATAATCCAAAGGCCTCTTTGTTATCTTCTTCTAATAACTTTCTAAATATTTTTACAGATTTGGGATGAGATCTTCTGACCGAATTTTTTAGCAATTCAAATCCATTGGGTTTATCCAGAATTTCTTCTTCGGTGGGGTTAATTAATTTCTCTGGATTATAAAGATAATTGTTAAGATCCTGAACATATATATTTTTATTCTCAATTGATTCCTGAAATATTTTTTTTCCCTCAGGGTTGTCTTCTTCTAATAATTGTTCAAGAGCTTTCAGGGCAAAAAGATCACCATTAATAATTGAAGTCTTAAAACCTTCCTTTTCACTTATGGATCCTTTTTTCACCCTTTCAACAATTTCGGGAATTTCATCCCATCTTTCCATTTTATATTCATCCAAAACAGGGAGAATTTCCTGAAATTCTTTATAAAATTTGTTGTCTTCGGGTCTGTGTATATTTTCTAAATTTTTTTCACTCATGATTTGATTATAGCAAAAAATATCTAATATCCAATATAAAACATTTTATGTTATAATATTCCAATGCAGAAAGTTATAGATAAAATATCACAAGTATCGCGCAATGCTATCATTATTGCTACGGCGTCTCTAGCTAGTCGCATTTTGGGTTTGTTTCGTGATCGTGTTTTGGCATCTGAATTTGGGGCGGGACAAACATTAGATACTTATTATGCAGCTTTTAGAATTCCCGATCTTATTTTCAATTTATTGATTTTGGGTGCTTTATCTTCGGCTTTTATTCCCATTTTTTCAGAAATATTATTTAAAGACGAAAAAAAAGCATGGAAAATGGTGGCTAATTTTACAAATATTGTAATGGTTTTTTTGGCAGGTTTCATGGTGATGCTTTTTATTTTTGCCCCTTGGATAATGAAGGTAATAACTCCTGGTTTTAATACTGTTCAACTCGAAGATGTTACCATTTTAACCAGAATAATGTTGCTTTCACCTTTCTTTTTTGCTTTTTCTTCCATTATCGGTGGAGTTTTGAATAGTTTTGGTCGTTTTTTTACTTATGCTTTAGCTCCAATAATTTATAATATTGGAATAATTTGTGGAGCTCTTTATCTGGTTCCAAGTTGGGGTATTATTGGTCTTGCTTGGGGTGTGGTTTTTGGAGCTATGGGTCATATGTTGGTTCAGTTTCCTACTTTTCTAAAGGTAGGATTTAAATTTAGAAAATCTTTTGATTTGAAAGATAAGTATTTTTTGAAAATCATTAGATTAATGATACCGGTGACGATTGGTTTAGCTTTGGTTCAAATAAACCTATTAGTTGACAATATTATAGGTTCAACCTTGGCTCATGGGAGTATTGCTATTATAAACCTAGCTACAAACCTAGTTAGTATGCCAGTGGGGCTTATAGGGGTTTCTTTTGCTGTCTCAGTTTTCCCTGTTTTATCCTATGCTTTGAGCCAAGGAAATGATAAAGCTTTTGTTAAAAATTTTGTTTCTACTTTTAAAATAATGCTTTATCTTTTGATACCTTCAATGGTTTTTTTATTAATTTTTCGTGCTCAAATAGTTCGTATTATTCTTGGAGCTGGTCTTTTTGATATAGAAAACACAGTGTGGACAGCTCGTACTTTTGGTTACCTGTCGCTTGGTCTAGTTGCGCAAGGTTTGGTTCCTTTTATAACCAGAGCTTTTTACGCTGCTGGAGATACCAAAACTCCGGTTAAGGCTGTTTTTATTTCTTTTGTTGTTAATGCTGTTTGTAGTATTTTATTTACCAAAGTGATCGATTTCAAAGTGGTTGGTTTGGCTTTGTCGACAGTCATTGCATCCTTTACTAATCTTTTCTTTTTACTTATAGTATTTAAGGAAAGATTTAAAATAATAGAGTTAAATAGAATCTTTTTGGATTCAGGAAAGTATTTTGTCTTTAGTATAATAGCGGGTCTTGCTTCTTATTTTATGCTTTATTATGCGGAACCATATTTCTTTACTATCTCTACGATTGGTCTTTTGGGTCAGACCTTGGTGGCTGGTTTTGCAGGTATAACTGTTTATTTGTTACTTAGTACGGTTTTTAAAGTTAGAGAAGCACAAAAATTACTGGATAGTTTTGTAGGAATATTTCGAAGGATATTGAGATAGCTTTTTGTTTTTAATATAAAGTGGGGTGCAAAAACCCCGCTTTTTTGATATAATTCTATTTATCTTAGATGTAATATGTTAAATGTTAAATCCATATCTTTTTATGTCAAAACCTTCGTAAGATTTTATATTTAAGATATGGTTTTAATATTTGAGATCTAATATTTGGAATATTACTATGAAAAATATCCGTAATTTTTGCATAATCGCTCATATCGATCACGGGAAGTCAACATTGGCTGACCGTCTTTTGGAATTGACCGGAACTGTTAGCAAACGTGATATGAAAGCACAATTACTTGACTCGATGGATCTGGAGCGGGAAAGAGGGATTACGATAAAATTGCAACCAGCGAGAATGGATTACAGTTATGAAATTTCCAATTCTCAATTTCCAATTTCCAATAAATTTTCAATGACCAATGGCCAAAAAGATATTTTTATTCTGAACTTAATAGACACGCCGGGACATGTGGATTTTGGTTATGAAGTATCGCGTTCCCTTGCGGCGGTGGAAGGCGCATTATTAATCGTTGATGCGGCGCAGGGAATACAGGCACAAACACTCGCCAACGCCTATCAGGCGCAAGATCAAGGGCTTGTGATGATTCCTGTGATAAATAAGATAGATCTTCCTGCGGCAGAACCGGAAAAAGTAGCACAAGAACTAATAAATACATTTGGGTTCAAAGAAGACGAGATGATTTATTGTAGCGCAAAGACTGGTGAAGGAGTGGATGATGTCTTGCAGGCAATAGTAGAGAGGATTCCGGCGCCAAAAGGGAATCCAGAAGGTAGTCTGCGAGCTTTAGTTTTTGATTCAAACTATGATTCATATCGTGGCGTTATTACATATATTCGCGTTATTGATGGTGAATTGAAAAATAATGATATTATCAATTTTATGTCGCTGGATAAAAAAGCAGATGCGCTTGAGGTTGGTGTTTTCAAACCAAAGATGACAAGAGCTGAAAAGCTTTCGGCGGGAGAAATCGGCTATATTGTAACATCGCTAAAAGATATTTCTTTGGCTGGGGTGGGTGATACCGTAACTCTCGAAAAAACAAAAGATGTGGTTGAAAAATTGCCTGGCTACAAAAAGGTAAAACCGACAGTTTTTGCGGGTGTTTATCCTGCCGATAGCAATAATCTCAATAAGCTTCGTGAAGGATTATCAAAATTAAAAATGAATGATGCGGCACTCGAATTCATTGGTGAAAATTCCCCTGTTTTGGGTCTTGGTTTTCGTGTAGGATTCCTCGGAATGCTCCATCTTGATATTATAAAAGAAAGGCTTGAGAGGGAGTTTGGCCTTGAGCTAATAATTACTCATCCTACCGTTGGATATGAAATAGAATTAACAAACGGTGATACCATTTACACTAGTAACCCCGCAGATTTTCCGGGCGTTGATAAATTGAAAAGAATATCAGAGCCTTGGGTGCAAACGGAAATATTACTTCCAAAAGACTATGTTGGGCAAGTTTTGGAAATGTTGAGTCGCTATCGTGGGGTTTATAAAGAAGTAAAATACCTAGATGAGAGTAAGGCTTTAATTATCTACGATATTCCTTTGGCGGTAATGATCAAAGATTTTTATGATGACCTGAAATCTGTTTCGTCTGGTTATGCGTCTTTGAATTATGAGCATACTGGCCTTCGAGAGGGAGACCTGGTAAAAATGGATATACTTCTTGCAGGGGATGTGATAGGGTCTTTGGCACAAATTATTGATAGAACTGAAGCAGAGAGTTTGGGTAGAGAAATAGTAGATAAATTGAAAAAAATAATTCCAAAACAGATGTTTGAAGTATCAATCCAAGCGGCAATCGGTTCTCGTATTTTGGCGCGTGAAACTCTTTCTGCAATGAAAAAAGATGTTGCAGGGTACCTCTATGGGGGAGATAGATCTCGAAAAGATAAATTGATTAATAAGCAAAAAGAAGGCAAAAAAAAGATGAAGGCTTTGGGTAAGGTCAATGTGCCTTCATCGGTGTTTCTGGATCTCATGAAAAAATAATGTCTGAATCGCAGATTACGCAGATTAACACAGATTTCACAGATGAAAATTTAGCGTGATCATAAAAGTCAGTATAATCAGTACTTATCTACCTCTGGGGGTTAGTCAAAATAAATACCCGGCGGGTACCGGGCTTTGGAGGTTTGTAGTTGGTGCAAGATTAAACTTTGGGAGGAATTGCGGAAGAAAAACGATCTTCATTTTTTAATTTGTAATCAGGGTTTTTCTCGATAACAATTTCCATACCATCGGACAATCTGGAATCTACAAAAATAAATCTTTTTACACCTTCTTTTTCAACAAAAGCAACCCATTCTCCTGAAGTAATTTTTTTCATCGCCAGGTTTCTTTTGAGATCAGGATTATCTCTCAAGAAAGGCTTTGATTCTTCTTGGCATGAATAAATACCTTCACCGGTTTCAATCAGATGAAACATTGCTCGAATCATTCTTTTGATCTTTCTTTCCATGGGTATCGCTCTCCTCTTTTTGTCTTAATATAGTAGTTCAAAATCATTAGAATTTCTGATTTTAATGTGCATTGTTTATTTTAATATCTTACCTAATATAAGCCAAAAAGTCAAATAAAAAACAGGTTTTCACCTGTTTTTTATCTAATTAAATCAAAAAAGATTAATATTTCAATTCAACACCTATTTTTTCAGCCAATATTTTAACTCAGTTTTCTAAACGACGATAATCATTTTGCATTACAACCATTTCTTGAAAATAAGTGTCAGCTTTCTTTGCATAAGAGTCAACGGAGGTTTGAAGTTCGGAAAAATCATCTCTAACCCTATCGATTTCTTTATTTAAATCGATTCTGGTAGGAAAAACTTTTTCCATTGCTTTTATGATTTTTATCACACCTTTATCATCTAACATATTTTTATTATATGTTTTTTATATTTTCCGTCAACTAATAAAAAGAATAAGCAACCTACATTTTTTCTTTCAATGCTGCTTGTGCTGCGGCCAATCTTGCAATTGGTACGCGGAAAGGTGAGCAAGATACATAACTCAAACCGATTTCATGGCAGAATTCTACTGATGAAGGATCTCCACCATGTTCTCCGCAGATTCCCAATTTGATATCAGGGCGAGTTGATCTTCCAAGTTCCGTAGCCATTTTCATCAATTTACCAACGCCAATCTGATCTACTCTGGCAAAAGGATCTTGTTCAAATATCTTTCTTTCATAATATTCATTCAAGAAACCTCCTGCATCATCACGAGAAAAACCATAAGTCATTTGGGTCAAGTCATTAGTCCCAAAAGAGAAAAATTCTGCTTCTTTTGCTAATTCATCTGCAGTGAGGGCTGCTCTAGGAATCTCAATCATTGTACCTACTTTGTATTCCAACTCAACACCCGCTTTTTCAATAACTTCTTTGGCGGTTTTTACCACTACATCTTTAACATACTTTAACTCCTTGATATCGCCAACTAAAGGAATCATTATTTCTGGTACCACATCCATACCCTCTTTATTCACATTAATTGCAGCCTCTATAACGGCACGAGTTTGCATCTCGGCAATTTCCGGATAGGTAACGGCAAGGCGGCAACCTCTGTGGCCCATCATTGGATTAAATTCCTTGAGACTATCTACCCGAGATTTTAATTCTTCAAATGAAATTCCCATTTCTTGAGCAAGGTTTTTTATATCATCTTCTTCGTGAGGTAGAAATTCGTGTAGTGGTGGATCAAGATACCGAACTGTAACTGGGAATCCAACCATTTCTCGGTATAGTTCTTCAAAATCTCCTCTTTGCATCGGTAGCAATTTATCAAGTGCTTTTCTGCGCTCCTCTTCTGATTTTGCTACAATCATTTCTCTTACCGCCTTGATGCGGTCTTCGGCAAAGAACATGTGTTCTGTTCGGCAAAGACCAATTCCTTCTGCGCCAAATTCACGCGCCTGTTTCGCATCTTTTGGTGTATCAGCATTTGCGCGAACCTTCAAGATTCGTACCTCGTCCGCCCATTCCATGATCTGCGCCAAGTCTCCCGAAACTTCTGCTTCAATAGTTGGTAATTGCTCTCCGTAAACATTTCCGGTAGAACCATCTAGAGATATAAAGTCTCCTTCCTCGTATTTTTTGCCGTTTTTATCAGTAAAGAAACCTTCTTTTTCGTTAATTTTAATCTCTCCACAACCGGCAACACAGCAAGTCCCCATCCCTCTGGCAACTACGGCTGCATGCGAAGTCATTCCTCCTCTTCCAGTCAAAATTCCTTGTGCTGCATCCATTCCCTCGATATCTTCCGGAGAAGTTTCCATTCTTACTAGAATAATATATTTTTCACCATCTTTTTTCGCTTTTACAGCGGATTCTGCGCTAAAATATATCTTTCCTGTTGCTGCTCCTGGAGAGGCGGGTAATCCTTTCGCTACTACTTTTGCTTTTTTCAAAGCATCCGGCTCAAATCTTGGGTGAAGTAGTTGGTCTAGTTGTTTTGGATCTATTTTTAAAATCGCCTCTTCCTTATTAATCATTCCTTCGGCTACTAGGTCAACCGCTATTTTTAAAGCTGCTCCCGCCGTTCTTTTTCCATTTCTAGTCTGTAACATAAATAATTTACCACGTTCGATAGTAAATTCCATATCTTGCATATCCTTGAAATAATCTTCCAGTTTATTGGCAATTTCAACAAATTGATTGTAACAATCTGGCATTATCTCTTTGAGTTGATCAATTGATTGAGGAGTGCGGATTCCAGCAACAACATCCTCGCCTTGAGCGTTCATCAGGAACTCTCCGTAAAGTCTTTTTTCTCCAGTTGATGGGTCGCGTGTAAAAGCAACTCCAGTACCGCAATCATTTCCCATATTTCCAAATACCATTTCTTGGATATTCACAGCTGTGCCCCAAGATGAAGGAATATCATTCATTCGGCGATAAACGATTGCTCTTGGATTATCCCAAGATCGAAAGACGGCTGTGATCGCTTCAAGTAATTGTTCTTTTGGTTCCTGAGGAAAATCAAATCCTTTTTCTTCTTTAAACAATTCTTTATATCTTTTTACTACTTCTTTGAGATTTTCAGCTGTTAGGTCTGTATCAAACTTTACCTCGTTCTCTTCTTTTACTTCATCTAGTATTTTTTCAAATTTTATTTTTTCAACCTCCATTACAACATCTGAGAACATTTGGATAAATCGGCGATAGCTATCATAGGCAAATCTTTCATTTCCGGTTACAGTCGCCAACTGATCAACAACTTTGTCATTCAACCCAAGATTAAGTACTGTATCCATCATTCCAGGCATAGAAGCTCTAGCCCCCGAGCGTACAGAAACGAGCAGTGGTTTTTCAGGATCTTCAAATTTCTTGCCGGTCAGTTCTTCCAACTCGTTTAATTTTTGATAAATCTCTTTTTTTATTTCTTCTTCAATCTGGTTCCCAGCTTCGTAGTATTTATTACAAGCCTCTGTAGTTACAATGAATCCTTGGGGGATGGGCAGTCCTAGGCTAGTCATTTCAGCTAGATTTGCGCCTTTTCCGCCAAATTTTGCTTTGTTTTTTCCGTCTGCTTCGGAAAATAGATATACATGTTTATCCATTTTTTTCTCCTGATGGGTTTGATGAATCAAACCCCTACATTAATAATTATTAATATTTTTGATCAAAAAAATAAGAAAAGGTTTGAGGCCTTTCTTAATTAACTTACTTAGATATTATTACGCAATTAGGTATTTGAAGTCAAGGACAATTATATTTTTAAAAATAAAAAAACCCGGTTTTACCGGGTTTTTGATCTTTTTGATCATCTTAATCTTGAGAAGAAAACAGCGAAGAGGGAGGGTTGATAAAGGCTGGGAGGCCGCATTCAGGGCATTCGATGCTGGGCCACTTTTTGGCAGTAACTCTCTTTTCTCCCATAACTAGCGAGAGTTCTTCGTACTCGATCTGTTTTTCGGAGGTTACCTGACTGATGTTCCCGCAAATACAGTGAGCGCTTTCACCGATCAGATCTTTTTTGTTTCCTTCAAAACAGATCCCGTGTTGCAATACTTTAGGCATTTTTTTTCTTGGCATTTGTGTCACCACCTTTCAGGGAATGAGATGCTTGAAAAAAAATTGGTTCTTTCTTGCTACCTTGCCAGTGTCGATGTCCTGAGTTATCACAGATACAATCTTCATATCAAGACTTTGGTTTTTGCTTGATTTTGGTGTGGGGCAGGATTTGTATGAAAATGATCCTAGGCAATTATCACCACTGCACTCGATTTCAGCTGGAGTCAAAAAGCGCATTAGATGAAAGGTGAGTTTACTGCCTTCGAGCTTCATAAATACCTGATTCGAATTTTTACCTTTTTCCAAATCAGAATTTTGAAGGCATTTTCTTTCTTTTTTTACCTTGATCAATCTCCAAAGCTCTACCTCATCTCCATAGCTTCCTTTAATTACCCCTTCGTCAATCCAGCTTCCGGAAAGATCTTTGATTTGTCCAGTTTTTAAATCAAAAACATTCAAAAGAGCAAAATCACTATATTCTTGTTCAGCAACACAGTAATAAACAAGCTTTGTACTTTTTGAGTTCCAGGCAAAATGACAGAAGTGGTCCATGTCTTTCACTTTTTTCTTTTTTGTACCATGGAGAGAAAAACTGTCTATCTTTTTTGGAATATTTGATTCATAAAGAAAAACCATACAATTCCCTGAATTTCTTTCATTTGACAATGAACATTCAAAACTTGCCCCAAATTTTTTGTCAGGAGATTTTAGGATTGGTGATTTTTCAAAAATAGTGTCATCAGCTAAAACCGTTTTGCAGAAAAAAGAAACAAAAACAATAATCAAAGTGAATACTATTTTTTTTGCCATTTTTTGTTCACCTCTTCTGGTTTTTTTAAAATACAATAATTTTACTTATTATAATAGATAAAACATAAAAAATCAAGTATTTCAAGCCAAAAATAAAAAAAGAGAGCCGTAGCTCCCTTGTGCGTTTATTAGTCGCAAACATAGTACATGTAGCAATTATCGCTTTTGGAGATGATTTTTTTATCAGTACCTTGAGATATTACCGAAACTATAGAAGTAGCTGGTCCGCCGCAACCATATTCGTTTGGCTCATCGCAACGGAATTTTTCGCATAAAGCATAGCCTTTGTCATAACCGCTTTCTCCTCTTATCATCAAGTGGTAGGTGATTTTTTTGCCATCAAATTTCAAAAAAACATCTTCTTTTCTGCTTCCCCACGAGACACTTCTTTCACCTACACAGCGGTCATTTGGGGTGTTGATTTTGATAAGAATCCAATCAGATTTAGAACCGCCTTTTCTCAATTCTGTCTTTTTGTTGCCATTTTTACTATCTATAGTGTATAAATACAGGAAAGAATTATCATCACTGTAAATACTAGTCTCAAAATTTGACTGATAATAACAGTAAAAAACAAATTTCTTGTTATCAGGTCCCCAGACTACTTTGCAAAAATGGATTATTTCTGTTTCGTAACCAAGTTCTCTTATAGTTGAAGAAGAAAAGTTCATTTTATGAACTGAAGTTTTCTTTTTTCCTTCTATCAGTGTGAGGTCGCAGGTCATCTTTTTGTTCTGAATGTGGCAATCATAAGTTACGGACTTTTTACCATCTGGAGATTTGACGCTGTCTTTGGCAAACACTGACTTTGAAGATAAAAAAAGACAAAAAAATAAGACGGCGTAACAGGTTTTTTTCATTAATTGATGCCCCCTTTGGTTTTTGGTTTTTTTAAAGTGCTTTTATGATAAACCCAAAAAGCAGGTATTTTTACTTATTTTATATTAAATAAATATTTTTTTAAATATTTTTATTTTTTAGTCTGGTATTTATAACCATCATTCCCCCAATCATTAATATAATTAATAAAAATAAAGAATAAAATTTTGTAGTTGAACCTGAAATCAAAGCTATTGCTCCAAAAATAGCTGTTATAAACCAGTAAAGAATTACAATTTTACGACGACTAAAACCAAGATCAATTAATTTATGATGAAGGTGTGATCGATCTGCTGTCCAAGGTTTGTTGCCTTTCAGTACTCTTGAAGACACGACCCAGACCCCGTCAAATATAGGTAGTCCCAAAACAAGTAGAGCTGTTGCTAATTTTCCACCCGAAATAATCGCTAGGGTTGAAAGTAAAAATCCCAGAAACATTGATCCCGTATCACCCATAAACATTTTAGCTGGACTCAGATTGAAAGGTAAAAACCCCAAAACAGATCCTAAAGCAATTAGAGCTATAATTGCACTCAGTGGTTGATTAACTGTAGGGGAAATACTTAAAAAATAAATTACAATAAATGCGATAATTGCCACTCCAGAAGCCAAGCCGTCAAGGCCGTCAAGAAAATTAACAACATTAATCATTCCAACTATCCAAAATAGAGCAAAAATATCAGCTAGTAATGTTATCTGATAAATGGTTCCAGAAATATTTAACACAGGGATTTGAATCTGATTGAGAAAAATAAAACCACCGAGAGGGTTGTTGATGTATGTGATACCTACGCCAGCCGCTATAACTGTTAATCCAGCTATAATTTGAGAAATAAATTTAATATTTGGATTTAATTTTTTTCTATCATCTATTATTCCTGTAATAAATAAAATTAGTGAACCAATAAACAAACCAATAATGTATTTGAAATAGTCACCTTGAACTTGGTTAAAATATAAAAAGCCAAAAGCTATAAGCCAAAAACTAACATAAATTGCGATTCCGCCGAGATTTGGGATTGGTTTTTGATGAATTTTTCTTTTTTCATCAGGTATATCAAGCCATTTATATTTTTTTGATAATCCAAGTATTGCAAAAGAAACCAAAAAAGATAAAATAATTGTAGGAACAAAATAAAACATAAAAATTTATTTGCCAAATTTTTGGCGTTAATTAATTATAGAAATAAAAACAAATATTAATAATTTAAAAAAATGAATAGAAAAAATCTTATTATAATTAGTGTTTCTTTGTTGGCGCTGATTTTGATCATTATTATAATCTCTATTTTACCAAAAAGAAACAGCAATGTCGAAATCGGTAGCTATGTAAATAATATAGTAATGGCAAAAAGCGAAGATGAAAACAAAAAACCAATTAATGCTACTAATGTTTTTTCAATTAATGACAGCGAGATTCACGCAATAATAGGTTACAATATAATTCCAAAAGGATCCGAAATAACCTATCAGTGGATTAATAAAAAAGACGGAAAGGTTATTAGCGAAGAAAAAAAACCAAAACTGACCAGAGATTTTTCTGGTATAAGCTCGGCGGTTTTGGTTAAAACTAGTGAATTAAACTGGGGTTTGGGAGAGTATGAATTTGTTATTATTTTGAATAAAGAGAAATATGCCTCACAATCTTTTTCGGTAAAAACAGATTCGGATATATTCAAGGACCAGGTTTTAATAGGTATAAAAAGCATCCAGCTTTCATCTGCTGTTGATTTACAGGGAAATCCGACCAAAAATATAGGCAATATCTTTTCTAAAGATGATCCTGATATTTTTGCTTCAATAGGTTTTCAAAATATCCCAATAAATACCGTCTTTTCTGCTCGTTGGATTTATATACCGGAAAACAGATTGATTAGTACTTACAATAGAAATATTATAGGAAATGGTGTTTTTTCTTTTAATATAAATGCTATTAGAGACTCTTGGGTACCAATCAAAAAATGGGTTCCAGGTAAATACAAATTAGATATTTATTTAAATAGCGATCTCTTTAGAAGTATAGAATTTGAGGTTAAATAAGTCAGAATTGAGGAGAGAGAAATTAGATAGCTTATAGTAATTTATTCAAAAAATAATTTATTTGAGTCGGTTTTATAAAATTTAACCTGTTTTTAAATAGTTATGTGTTCTGGTATGTCTAATATAAAAAGTATCGTTTTCTATACGAAAAAAAATCCTATAGTCTTTATCGACCAAAATCTCTTTGCAAATGTTGTATTGTCCTCTTAATGGTTTTATTAAAAATGGAAAATTTTTTAAATCATCATTTTCCAGTATATGTAAAATCATCGTTTCAATTTTCTTTTTTATTTTAGGAGATGCCTTTGAAATTTGTTTTTGGGCATCCCGGTGTATTTGAACCTTCGTTATTTGGAATTGATTATTTTTTTAAACTGTTTAATATTTTAATTTCTGTATAAAGATCCTCTTTATCATCTTTCATTAGCTTTAATTCCATTTTTGCTTCTTTATCCTTTACTATTTGGTTTAGATTAATTTCAATAAACTGAGTAAAAGAAATTCCAATATCATCCAAGACTTTTGAAGCCTTGTTTTTGAGATTAGGGTTTATGCGGATATGGATGTTACTTGTTTTGGTTGTGCTCATTTTAAAATAATTAGTATTTAGATTATTATAACAAAAGATGCAACACATATATTTTTACCAAATATATTCTTCTCCAGTTCTTTTATATTCAATATATTCTTCTGGTTTAAACCAAAGGTTTAGTTCCATTTCTGCTTCTTCTGGTTTTGCAGAAGCATGGACTAGATTTTTTACTACTAGACCATTACTGTTTGCATAGTCTTTGCTGATATGGCAAAAATCTCCTCTAATAGTACCGAGTGGCGACTCATTTGGATAGGTAGAGCCAACTGTAGAGCGAACTACATTGATAGCGTCCACTCCTTCGACAACCATTGCAACTACTGGTCCGGATGACATATAATCAACCATCCCTTTTTTTATTTTTTCCCCGTGTCTTTCCCCAACATCAAAATAGTGTTTATCCATTAGATCCGCTGAAGGCCGAATCATCTTCATCGCGACTATTTTTAGTCCTCTATTTTCCAGCCTTTTTATCACCTCTCCAGCCAGCCCTCTTTCTACCCCGTCCGGCTTTATTAGTACTAATGTTTTTTCTTTTTCCATAAATATTCCTTTCTATTTCACTATTTTTTTATAGATTATCATTAAAATAGAGATTGCAAAAATAATTATACTGAAAATCTGTACCAAATTAAACCCTCCTGATATGATTTTTTCAAAAGATAAAAATCCAATCAAAAATCTAAAAGCAGAATAAAGAAGCAAAAAATAAAGGAAAACAAAACCTTCTTTGATACGGTTGGTTTTTCTTAAAAAAAGTAAAACCACAAAAAGTAAAAAGCAAAATACTGATTCATAAAGAAAAAGCGGATGAAAAAAATCTTGATTTCTGTACTCCCATGGACGATTTGATGGTGAAATATATATTTTAATTTTATCTGAAGGTATTCCAAGATATTCTTGATTAAAAAGATTTCCCCACCTTCCAATAGCTTGACCTATCAATACAGCAAAGGTGAAAATATCTAGTAATTGAGATAATCTTATCTTTTTTATTTCGCTATATATGGCTAGAAACATAAAACCACCAGCTATTCCTCCGTAAAGAGAAAGCCCTCCTTGCCAAATATTAAAGATCAAAGAAAGATTATTTTGGTAAAAGTTCCAATTTAGAGCAACAAAAACAAATCTTGCTCCAATAAATCCAAAAATAATTGTCCAAAAAAGTATTGAAATAATATGGTCTACATTTTTATCAATTTTTTTACCTTCTTTAATAACAACAAAAAATCCAAAAAAGAAAGCCAAAGAAAAAAACATTCCATACCAATAGATTTGCCATCCGAATAAATTGGAAACCAAGGGATTAATTAAAATGTTTCCACTAAAAACTTGAACAATCCACTGGGTAAAGGTGACCAAAATACCAAAAATTAAAAAAAGCAGTGCGGTATTTAAAATATCAAAAAGTAATTGTTCTGGCTTTTCTTTAATTTTTTTTACATATTTTTTCATAAACCCCCCTTTATATTTGTCATTCCCGAACTCATAGATGTAATCCCACCAGAGGCGGGCAGGTATTATGAAGTCGGGAATCCACTACATTGTAACATTATATATATTCTTGATGTTCTGGATTCCCGATTTCCTGATTTTTGATTACAAAAATCTAGGAGCTCGGGGATGACAGAAAAAAATTATAGTTTTATTAATTTCAAATATTCATTTTTCTTTTTTTCATCGATAGGACCAACTACCACCATATTAAAATTTTCTGGTTGGAAAATTTCTTTTGCAACTCTTTTTATATCTTGGTTGGTTACTTTATTGATATTGCTTTCCATTTCATCAAGTGTTTCTATGGGAATACCGTACAAAACATTCACTGCTATTCCTTCAGCCCATTCACTGGCGCTCTCCAGACTTAACGCCAATTTGCCAATAGAATTTTCTTTAGCCATCTTTATTTCTTCTTGGGTAAATCCTTTTTCTTTAGCTTGATTTACCAATTTAATTGTTTCCTTTAATGCTTCTGGCACTTTTTCTGGTACAAATCCTCCGACAATTCCTAGACAACCTATTTCCTCATAAGCATCAGTGTAGGTTCTAATATTGTAAGCCAATCCTTTTTTCTCTCTTATTTCCATAAAAAGTTTGGAGCTCATATATCCACCTAGTATTTTAGATATTATTCCTCGGACATAGCGATCTTTGTGATCTCGACCAAATGATCGAAAGGCGATAATAACTTTGGCTTGTTCAATTGGTTTTTTGTATATTTCTATCTGTGGATTAGGTTGAGTAGTGTGGTTTTTTTTAAAACTCTCTTTGGTTTTTCCTTTTATTTTACCAAAGTATTTTTCTAATAATTTCTTGACTTCTGTTTGATTTATGTTTCCACCTATAGCTATAACCATATTATCTGGATTGTAAAATTTATTTTTAAAATCAATGATTTTTTTACGATTTATAGCTTTGATTGTTTCGGTTTTTCCCATAATCCATCTTCCTAAAGGAGTGTCTTTACCATACAAAAGCTCTTCTATTTTGATTACGGCAAAATAATCAGGATCGTCTATACCCATTTTATATTCTTCCAAAATAACACCTTTTTCTTTATCTATTTCTTTTTCTTCAAGTTTTGAATTGATTAACATATCTGAAATTATATCAATAGCTAGCTCTATTTTGTCAGAATGAAGTTTTATAAAATAAGCAGTTAGGTCATCATAAGTAAAAGCATTAAATGTTCCACCCACCTGATCTATTTCCTTTGATATATCCAATGTACCAGCTCTTTTTTTTGTTCCCTTGAAAGCCATATGTTCCAAAAAATGTGATATTCCAGCTATATCATCAGTTTCATATCTTGATCCTACACCACACAAAACCTCGAAAAAAACAGCCTCAGTTTCTTTACGAGGAACCATGATGACGCGAAGACCGTTTTTTAGTTTAAATCGACTATATTTTAGGTCCATTGTTTATCTTTTAGTAATATTTATCGCAGAAAATTTTTAATTTTTAATTTTGTAATTTTATAAATAATTTCTAAATTCTAATTTTTAAACTTATCTTCCAAATGTCTTGTTTGGAATTTAAAAATTATGATTTATTTAAAAATTAAAAATTAAAAATCCTACCCAGTGCTTCCAAACCCTCCTCTTGTTTTTGCGTTGATTTTATCTATTTTTTCAAAATCTACCTTGGCGATTTTTACAAACATACCTTGTGCAACTCTTTCGCCTTTTTCTATTTTTACTACTTCTTCTGAAAAATTATAGCATTGGAACTTTACTTCATCTTCTTCGCCGCAATAATCTTGGTCGATTATTCCTATTCCATGAGGAATCAAAAGTCCTTTTTTCTTTGGGGTAGAGCTTCTAGGAACTACCAAAAAAGCGTATTCTGCTGGAGTTTGGATTATTATATTAAGTGGTATCAGGGCGATAGTTTTTGGAGCTATTTCCATATCGACTCTAGAATACAGATCAAAAGCAACCGAACCTGTTGTTTGGTATTCAGGAAGAGGTAAAGAACCATCTATTAATTTAATTTGTATATTCATATTGGTATTATAGTTTGAAGATTAAAATTACGCAATTGGGAAAATAGAAAAAGATGCGACTTGCGCATCTTTGTTATTTTTGAAAATAAATCTGTGCTTATTTGCATGAAGTTAAAATCTGCATTTCGCTGCTACCCGCAATATTATTCAAGGGAAAATTCATCATTATCCAAGAAAGCTTGCGTTTAACAGTGCAAGATTTGCCCTTCCCTTTTTTTTCTGAAGCTGAATTAAGGTAAAGGATATTAAATTCCAATGATCCATCTTCGTTAAATCGAAAATAATTCGACTCTCCTGTGCAGACTTTTTTTCCGCACTTTGGGTCAAAGAAACTAAGTGGTTTCAAAATTGCACTATTCCCATTTTCAAAGGTGCGAGTTTCGTCGTCACGAAGATCATAGACAATGATATGAGGGTGCTTAGTGTTGTTATTTGAGAGGTCGATATGGTATGTAAAGAATGCAAATTGATTGCCATCAGGAGACCAAAGCGTATGATTATTACATGAAAAGTTACCTGGCAGTATTTCATAGCTTGTATAGGGATGGATTATGTAAATTCCTTCTTTCTTGCTATTCATTGTCTTGTTGATATAGCAGTCTCCGTCCCCGTCTTCTTCGCCATATGAACATATGAATTCGATAACAATATTTTTGTTTTTCGGTGAAGCTTTGGAACAAACCTTTTTGTCCTTGGCGAAACTATTAGTGTTTACAAGGGTGATAAGAAAAAGCAAAAGCACACTTCTTTTGAAAAACTTTTTCATAACTCCTCCTTTTTGTAAAAGATCTTTTTTCTCTTATATAAGAGATTTTACAGCCATTTTACACCTTAATTTGATAATTTACAAGGTTTTTAGGGAGGTTAAATCTTCCTATGGGGATTGATTTGTTGTGCGACACACTTTATAATGATGACAGTTATGAATCTAGATCAACTTGTGAGACAATTTCTTGAATATATCGAAGTTGAAAAAGGAAGAAGCCAAAAGACTATTGATAATTATCAACACTATCTAGTGCGATTTTTGGAATTTGCTTCCGATAGAGGAATTAATTCTCCTTCTCAAATTGATCTTGAATTGGTCCACCAATATCGCCTCTACCTTAATCGCTTCAAAGATCATAGCGGAGAAACAATCAAAAAAATTACTCAAAACTATCATATTATCGCCCTAAGAGCTTTTCTGAAATATCTTGCGAAAAGAGACATTAATTCCCTTTCAGCTGAAAAAGTTGAGTTGGCAAAACAAGAACAGCGCGAAGTCCATTTTTTGAATACAGAAGAACTCGATCGAGTTTTGATAGCACCTAGTCTTTATGAAAAAAATACCTTAAAAAGGATGCGGGATGAAGCGATACTTCACACTCTTTTTTCTACTGGTCTTCGTGTTTCGGAATTAACCGGTCTTAACCGTGATCAAGTAGATCTTATTCGGGGAGAATTTTCTGTTCGTGGGAAGGGTGGTAAAGTGCGTCTGGTTTTTATTTCCCCAGAAGCAAAAGAAAAATTGCAAAAATATATTGAAAAAAGAAAAGATAAATACAAAGCAGTTTTTATCCCGCTTTTCAAAGGTTTTAAAAAGATAGAAGAGCAGGTTGAAAACAGCGAGAAACCACTTGCGAGTAAAAAAGAGCCACGCCTTACGCCACGCTCAGTTCAAAGAATGATTAGTAGATATGCGAAATTAGCTAGGATTGTAAAAGAAGTTACACCACATACGATGCGTCACTCCTTTGCGACAGATCTTCTTATGAATGGGGCAGATATTCGCTCGGTTCAAGCTATGTTGGGGCACTCCTCAATCACTACAACTCAAGTTTATACCCACATTACCAACCAGCAACTCAAGGATGTGCATAGAGCATTTCATTCAAGAAAGAAACAAAAATGAAAGCGACCCCTAAAGAGTCGCGTTATTTTGTTGGATATTTATCCGGCTTGAGGATGTATATGGGCTTCGATACTTTCAAGTTCTTTGAATTTTGATTCACCTTTTTTATTGAAAAATCCCTTTCTTCGATAAACCTTATAAAATGAACACCATCCACAATGTTTGTCTTCCCTTTCTTTGTAGCTATCATCTGAATAATAATAAATTATTCCATCTTTAATAAAATCAACACCTTTTTTGTATTCATAGTGTTTGTTTTTATCAACAAAAGAAAAACCATAACTTGTATTTCCTACACCGGCTTTACCAACAAAAGTATCAAAAAAAACTAAAGACACTTCTTTGCTTTTGGTATCATAAACAGAAAGTTTATCTATCCAAAAACCTGATTGTCCGGTACGAAGATTGATTGAAGTTTCGAAACTATCAGGATATACATCAAAAATAACTAGGTATTTACTATCTTTTGACCACTGTGTTTTGATGAAACCACAAGTTTGCTTATCTTTGTTTTTTGAATAGCAATAGTGGTATTGTCCTATTTCGATTTTCTTTGATTTTTTATTCAAAAAATATAAAAAAGTTTTGCATTCTGTTTGCCACAAATAAGCAGGTTTTTCATCAATTATACCCAAAAGAACCGGGTAATCTTCTTGTAGACTGCAGGTAAAAACAACTTTTTTAGTTTTATCAGGTGAAAAACTGCTTGTTTCTTTAGAAAATTCTTTTGCAGAAGCAACTGAATACAACAAAAAAATTGAGATGATAAGTGTTTTCTTAATCATTTCTGTGACCTCCCTTTTTAATGTTCAAGCCAACTAGCTTTTTTCTATACTATAGTAAAATAAACTTAAATTCAAGTTTTTTTACTAAAAAACCCCGCTTTTGGCGGGGTTGGTTGTTGTTTCTTAATTTTATTAATTCAGGTCGGGATATTGCTCGATTCTTTCTCCACAAAAAGGACAAAAAGCTAATTCGGATGATGATTTTTTACCGCAATGTGTACAGGTAATCAACTCTTCTTCAATAATATCAAAATCAATTGGTGATTTTTGGGAGCAGTTACAGGAGTGTTCTTGGTTTTTGAGAGCCAAAAGTTCTTCGGCGATAGCATCAACTTTTGCAACCAGATGATTCCAGTTATCGTTATTTGTAAGTATACCTTCAATATTCCCTGTTATCTTTTGGGTTATATTTTCAACCGAGATTTTTTCCAGGATATTAGTGGTTATTCTTTCTGACAATTCTTTTTCGGTTATACTGCCTTTTCCCCATACTTTCAATAAATTTTCAAATCCTTGGTCTATCCGATCTCTGTTTTTAATCAAAAAAATAAAGACCAAGAAAACTACAATAAAAAAAACCAAGAAGCTAATAGTCATGTTTTTGACCACCTTTCTTTTTAAGATGCTGTTTTATAATTTTATGTCTTTTTTATCTAAAAGTCAATATTTGTATCTAATATAAGCCAAAAACCATTTTTATTTTTATTTTAATAAATATCTAGTAAGTTTTTTGTAATATGTTAAAATAAAAACAAAAACATGATTGCCAAAAAAAGAATTTACATAATAGTTTTTATTTTTTTAATTATTCCCGTTTCTTTTCTGGGGGCTTCAGCTCTCCAGCTTTTAAATACTACACTTACGATTGTTTCGGATTCTTTTGGTTTGGTTCAGTGGGCGGTACCAGAATTAAGAGTTGGTCCTGAGGCCACCAATGATGATATTGATTTTTTTCTTACAGTTAGAAATTCCTCAAATCACGCTGTTCTTTTTACTCAACCAAATTTAGTTAGTTCGGATAATTCAGGAGCTTATTTAACCCCAATAAATTTATCTGGTATTGTTCCGGGAAATTATGATATAGGCATAAAAAGTAATTCACATTTAACCAAGGTTTTAAGAAATGTCAATTTAACAAGTGGAAATAACTATTTTAATTTTACTCAATCTGACAATTCTAGCACAAAGGGTCCATTGAGACTTGTTGCTGGTGATATTGATGGATTGGGCACTACACCTTTGAATTCAGGAGATGATGTTATTAATTCAGCAGATCTTTCTTTGATGATAGAAGGATTAGATAATGAAGACCCAACAGGTAATAATATTCGCGCCAATCTAAATCAAGATATGGCTGTAAACTCTATCGATCTTAGTATTATTTTAAATAATCTAGATAAAGAAGGAGAAAAATGATCAATTTATTAATTTCAATTATAAAAAATAAAATCTCAAAAAAAATAGATACTTTTTTGGTGGTTTTATTTTTATTAATTGGATTTTTTTCTTTTGCTGGAGTTTCCTTGGCTGCAGAACCTACTGGTGATGATTGGTTTCAATTAATTACCAATCGTCAAACAGGTAGCGATAATACTGGTGATGGGGGAAATTATTATTATGTTGGTCAAACATTTAGAACAAATATACAGATAAAATCAGATAGTGGTACTAGCGCTTCCAATATCTGGATAGATTATGATACTGGTTATGTTTCAGCTTCCGCTCTTTTGACTGGTTCTTTCTTCCCAAATTGGTCGGGACAAACAATTTTTGGTGGTAGAATAAAATCAACTGGTTATAGAACTTCTGGTTTTTCTTATGGATTGGGAGATTTTGGTTCGGTTGATTTTACTGCTTTAGCGCCTACAGCAGCTAATTATAGCAATTTGAACCCAACTTTTTTAGATATTAATATTGGTAATATTGGTGAGACGGGTGAAAGTAATATTTCAAAATCTGGATTGGATCTTCTGGATGATGCTGAGGATTTTTATTTTAATATTTGGGCTGACACTGTAAAGCCTTATGCAAAAAACAATTCTCCTAGTAGCAACTTCAATGTATCGGAAAGTTTTAATTTCATTCTTTGTGATAGTAAAAATGGCGAATCAGGTGATGGTGGAAATTGTCTTTTTAGTGGGGTTGGTACAGGAGTTAATACCTCTACTCCACCTGGATATATACTGATTAATGATGGTTCTTTGGAACAAAATTTTTCTAGCCTTGCTAATTATAATTGTCTAGGAACATGGGCTACCAATCAATGTAATGCCTTTGTTGGCTCCAATGTTTCTCCTGGAGATGGAAGAAAATGGAAATATAATACAAATTACACTGTGAAAGTTGGTGGTTATCTAGATAAAGCATCCTCAAACCAAAACCAACTAGGAGATACTAATGGACCTAATGAGATGAATGAGAAAATATGGACATTTTTGACAGAGCCAGATTTGATAAAGCCACAGGTTGTTTCCGAATCTCCTACGAGAGGTAGTTCAGGCAATAGTATTAATACAAATATAACCATTGATATACTAGACAAAAAAGATTACTCTGGAAATATTTCTGGCTCTGGCATTAATCCAAATTCTTGTAAAATAAATATATCATCTTCATCTGTTTCCATGTCAACATATCAACAATCAAATGGAAATGTATCTATTTCTCCGATAAACTTTGGCTTTCGTTTTTCTATAGATCCCAATTCTGATTTTGCCCAAAATGAAACAGTTTCTGTGAGTGTTTATGACTGTACGGATTTTGCAGGAAATATCATGGTTACAGATAATTATACTTTCAATACAGCTGATTTTGATACCCCTTATGTTGATGGTAAAAACCCAGATAATGATCAAAATATATTAGAAAATGGCAAGATAATGTTTCATATAAAAGATGACGGGGTTGGAGTTGATCTTTCAAATATAGTTATATATGTAAATGGTGTTTATTATACAGATGATGGATCTTCCGGGAGCGTGACAAATTCAGGTACGAAAATCAATTATTTGTCCAGTCTTAATTTTAATGGTGGCAATTATGCTGGTGATACTACCAGTGTTTCCGGTGGTCAAAATGACTATTATTTTACTATAGACCCTCAAAACAACTTTGTTTTAGGAGAAAGCGTACCAGTAATCATTTATGCCAAAGATCTTTCTGGTAATATCATGGAAAGAGAGATCTATGCTTTTTCGGTGGGTTCCTCCTCGGTGGCTAGCGGTTCTGCCTATTGTGGTTCTAATACTACTTGGAATGGTGCTTATTGTGTTGGTTCGAGTAGCTCATGTTCTTCAAGTGGTGGTGGGGTTGCTACTATCAATCCGGAAATAAACGAAACTACTATTAGTATAGTTCAAGTTGATGAAAAATCGGTCCTTTTATCTTGGTTTTCAAATATGAAATCAAGTGCTTGGGTGGTTTACGACACTGTTTCACCTTCAAGTTATGGGACAGCCCCAAAGTTTTCTTATAGTTTTTCTACTCCAGAATCAAATGATGATTCTCTTTACCATTCCGTTTTAATTGGAGGGTTAAAAACTGGTACGCTTTATTATTTTCGTCCGGTTATAAAATCACAGGGTATGACATTTCGAGGACCAGAATTAAAAATGGCTCCTCGTTTTGCTACTAACCAAATAGAGTGTGCTGAAGAAATTTCAGAGAAGATTGTTTATCAAGATAGAATTGTCTATCGTGACAGAATTATTCAACCAAATTGTCCAGTATATCAAGTTCCCGATGTAGAAGAAAAACCAGGTGAAGAGAATAAAAAAGAAGGCTTTGAAATAGGTGGCGTTAATTCTAGTAAATACGGAATTGAGATTTTTGGTTCTTGTAGAGGAATTAAAAAAATAAAAATAACTCTTTATCTTGTTTCGGATAGTATACCTGAAATATTAGAGGTGGATTGTGGAGTTGATGAAAAATGGTATGGCAAAATAGAAAAAAAACTTACTCCTGGTTCTTATGCTATAGTAGTTGAAGATGAATCTGAAAAAATAAAAAGACCGGTAGTTTTTTATGTTAAAGCTCCTCCGGGATTGGTGAAAAAAATAAGCGATAAAGTAAAAACAGAACCGGTTTTGTCTTATCTTGAAATATTGGCTACAATTATTTTGATTTCTTCTTTTATAAAATTAATATTAATTTCTAGGAGTGGTATTAAAAAATGAAAAACAGAAGAAAAAACTCTATAATATTTTTTATTTTTTCGGTTGTATTTTTCTTGGTTTTGATATTTATTGATTTATTTGATTTCAATTATGCAAAAATACCCGTGTCTATAAAAGATATTTTTCAATCAGATAAACCAATTAATATTTCAGGCAACATAATTTCTCCAAATGATAATAAAGGTATAAGCGGTCTAGATGTTAGTTTTGGGTCAAATTCAATAAGAACTGAGGAAGCGGGGTTCTATGAGTTTTTTAATATCAGGTTGTCAGAGGGGTTTAAAATAAATCATCCGGAATTAAAAAAATCTATTTTGAAAAAAGAAAACCAATCAAAAAACGAAGACCTTTATTTTGATATAGGAATGATAAATACTTTGATTAGTGTGGTTGAATTGGAGTCTAGAGGAAAATTTTCTGAAATATACGATAAATATCTTTATTCAAAAGCCAAAGAAAAAACCAGTGAAGCTGATTTTATAAAAGGATATAAAGCTATTTTCGATTCGAACAATTTATCTGATCAAGAATTAACAATTGTTAAATCACAATTAGTTTATAAAGAAAAACCCAGTCGTTTTAATGTTTTAATTGATAAAGCAGTGAAAATAAAGATCTCAAATCAAGAAAAAACATCGGAATTTTATCTGATTTTTGATGAAGATAAGTGGTCTGTAGTTAAATAATTTTTTTCTAGTTTATTTTGCTCTAAAATTTTTTTTATTTTTATTAATAAAAAAATATTTTATAATAACAATAAAATTGCTTAAATAAGCTTATTTAAGTATGTATTTTAACAAAAAACTTTTTTATGGAGGGTGCGTTATGTCTGAGATAAAATATGTTCGATTTGATTTTTCTGAGGTAACAAATCACCAAAAGTATCAACTAATTGAATGTTATCGGGAGATATTTTCCGTAGGAGTTAAAAAAGAGTGGTTGAAGTGTCGGGTTTGTGGTCAACATTGGGGTTTAGAAGACCATGAATTGCTTTTGGAAAATAGATATTACCATTGCGGAGAGCCTTTGACAGACTTTTGGTCGCGCCATGAGTTGCTTGATTATCTCGAAAATAATCTTACGAGTCCTGGTACTAGTTGCTGTTTGGTCTTTGATGGGAGCAAAATGGTTGCGCTTGGTTGGGGTTACCCGGCTACTATTATGGAATTAGAGGAGAAGCTAGAGATTGAAATTGACTTAGGGTTCCCTCCTAGTTATATTGTGGCCTATCAGGAAAAATCTGGTGTTCTGCCAGAATATCGCGATAGTAAAATTGGTAAGGTTTCTTTTACAAAACGCGTTGATGATTATCTGGCGGCAGGTTTGGAATATGGTATAGTTCGAACTATTCGTGATCCTCAACCAAACTTGATCTATCTCTGGTTAACCAAAAAACTCGGGTATAAGGTTATTGCAACTTATCCCGGTAATGATGGGCGTGTGGTTATAGGTGGTTCATTAAAGAAATTAAGGAACCTTCTAGGCTAAATCATCTTTGTTTCTCACCCTATTTGAGGGTTTTTTATTTATAATTTATATAAGACATGTTATAATACATATTTATATTGCAAGTATCTCAAGTTTTATGCTATCCATCGGAATAGTCAGGTAGCAACCCCAACTTTTCGCTATGCTGATTTTAATCTGGGACTGCCGTTTGAGATAGTGATAAAAATGCCTGCACCTCGCAAAAAAAGAATCATCCTTGAAAGGAACGAAAAAGGCCAAATTTTGCTCGCCAAAGTCGTACAATAGTGCGATTTTTATGTTCTTACGGTGAGAGTGGCTTAAATAAGCCAAAGCATTTTGTAAAATAGTTTGTTTATGTTATAATTGTTTTAGAAATACTGCAGTTTTAACAAGAAAAATAAATAAGGGGGCAATACTAATGGCCACAGAACAAGACATTCAGCAATTTTTGAGAGAAGAAATTTACACAACTCCCAAAGAAAAAGATCCTCTTAAGCCTTTCATGTTGGAAGATGGATTCATTAACCCCAACCCTAATTATGACTCTGCTTTAGCTCACGAGAAAAAAATTGAAAGAGAACTCAAAAGAAGAAGCGAACATCTGGGTACATCATTTTTTCTCAATTTTGACCCTATTACTGATATTCATAGAATACAAGGGCGTGAAGGAGATGATGTAAGACAACAGATTGCCGATATACTTATCGCGAGGTTCATAGATGTGTTTGTTTCTCAATGTCCACAAGATAATCCTCCGCCGATAAACTCACTCAAAAAGCATCTCCAAGTTGATTTGTGCGAAAATGGGCCAACCAATTTCAACAACGGAGAGATTTACTTTTGGTTGAGAGAATTACCGCTAGTGGAGGATTTCGTTTTCAAGATGTTGAGGGCATTCAAGGAATCAATTGACGAAAACCCAGTCATTATCACCTATAAAGGAAAGGAATACGAAGTGCCGTTCTACGGCTGGGGTTTCCGCTACTACTGATTTTCAACTTCAACGCTAACTTCAGAATCAAGTAAAGCGTATCCGAAAGGAACGCTTTTTTCTTTGTCCAAAAATAAAAAACGACATTTCGGGTGAAATGTCGCTGGTATTTTAAAGAAAATATAGAAATTATCGCAATATAATGTCGGTTTGTGAAGGACGCTCGGAGTCATGTACAACCAATCTTATTAACTTCTTTTTGGATTGGATTACTATATCTCTACCCGATGCTGTGATGAACAGAATAATTCCCCCTGTTTTCTCATCTATCACATTTAGATTGGAGATATTTTCATGAATTGCTACCCCAGCATCTTTTACTACTGTGTCTATATCTCCAACTGGCATCAAAGAAACCTTCATCTTATTCCCTCCTTATTTTTGTTAAGATTTACTTGCATGGAACAGCTACAATATAAGGGACACTATGAATGGCAAATCGCTTCTCAATTCGGCACCTTCCGTTTTGAAAAGTAATTTTTTTACTCTCAAGCTCATCTAGGACTTTCATCGGTACAGCTCCGAGACAAATTACATCTTTGAACGAAACATCGCTTCCGAAAATATCGCACTCATGAGCTGCTCCTTTGTCACCATGTTTGTGCACGATAACTTTTTTAGGCGGGCTCTCTTTCATAAATGCTTTGGTAAAATCTCGGTCAATATCAATAGATTGACCGTTTGAACTGGCTAAATATAGCCGAATCAAACTGCTATCATTTAGAATCTTTAAAAACATTTTTTCAAGGTCTTTTTTTAACGATTCAATATTGGGGTATTTGGCTTTCATTTCACTCTCCTTTGTTAAGATTCAATTTTTATCTATTTATTTTAACACATATTTAGAAAATAGACAAAAAAATAGACCACAAATCTATTTTTTAATGTCTATGTATATATGCCGAGGATTATTTTAAAAGTTTATCAATTTTTTTCTTGAGAGCTGGTAGGTCTTTTTTAATTGTTTTCCAGACAATTTCTGGTTTTATTTTTTCGTATTCGTGAACCAAAAAGTTTTTCATGGAGATTGCCTGAACATATGGAAAATCGGGGTTGTTTTCGGGGGTTGAATATTTATATCTGCTAAATGCTTCCCCAATAACAATAAACCTTCTCTCTACCGCATCTTGAACCATTAGGTCTTGTGAGAATTTTACAAAAGTTATTCTCTTTGTGTATTCCTGAATTATTCCAATAGCATCTAAAACATCTTTTAAAAATATTTCTCTATCTTTTTTCATATAAGGTAATTAAGTCTTTTTGTATATATGGTTTTAATTCTGGTTTGACGCAGTCTTTTAGAACAAGGTCCACCGGCTTACCCGTGCTTTTCTCTAAAAATATTTGTGTATCTGCAATCTCAAACAATGATTTGGTTTTGTTAAAATCAACCAATATATCAATATCGCTTTTTTTCTTTTCTTCCCCCCTCGCATAAGAACCAAAAAGACCAAGATAAGAAATATCATTATCTTCGCAAAATTCCTCCAGTTGTTTTTTATTTTCAAATATGGTTTTCATGATTTTATTCTAACAATTCAAAATTTTATTTGCAATGTTTTTAATAAATCAAATTTATGCTATAATGGCTCTGTTATAAATAACTGAAATTGCGTGCTACAAATCGGTATCATCGGGCTTCCAAATGTAGGGAAGTCAACAATTTTCAATGCCTTGAACGAATCAGCTTCGGCTGAGAGTTCAAATTATCCTTTTTGCACCATCGAACCAAACGTTGGCATTGTTGAAGTTCCAGATGATCGCCTTGCGAAACTTGCAGAAATTGAAAAAAGTAGAAAGATCGTTCCGGCAGCAATAAAATTTGTTGATATCGCAGGACTGGTAAAGGGAGCTTCAAAAGGTGAAGGACTTGGTAATAAATTTCTCTCTCATATTAAAGAAGTAGATGCGGTAGTGATGGTTGTTCGTTGCTTTGCAGATTCAAATGTAATTCATGTAGCGGGAAAGGTGGACCCGGCTGACGATATCGCCGTTATAAATCTGGAATTGATATTAGCGGATCTGGAGCAAGTAGAAAGGGCGATAGAGAGAACGAGCAAAAATTCGAAGTCAGGAAGCAAAGAAGAAATTAAGAAATTAGAGATATTGATAAAAATTAAAGAGAAATTGGAGCAAGAAATTCCTATTCGTGACCTTGATGTAGAGACACAAAGCCTTGTGTTTGAAATATTAAAAGATATTCAATTAATAACCGATAAACCGATATTCTATATTGGGAATATTTCTGAAGATCAGATTGGGAAAAGCCCAGAGGAGTTGGGACTACCATCTGGTTCAGTATTAATATGCGCAAAGACAGAGGCGGAATTGAAACAGCTGCCAGAGGAAGAGCGAAAAGAATACCTAGAATCAATTGGTATTGATACAAAAAAAGAGTTTGGGGCACTTGGTCAAGTAATAACGCGCGGTTATGATATTTTGGGATTGATATCATTTTTGACAGCTGGAGAAATAGAATCGCGCGCTTGGACCATTCGACGTGGCACCAAAGCCCCTCAAGCGGCAGGCGTGATTCATGGTGATTTTGAAAAGAAGTTCATTGCAATGGATGTAGTTCCCTATGAAAAGTTTGTCGAATCAAATGGTTGGGTTGTTGCTCGTGAAAAAGGATTTGTTCGTACAGAGGGGAAAACATATGAGGTAAGAGATGGGGATGTAGTGATTTTTAAACACGGATAAAATTCTGTTAATTAAAATAAATTAAAAAACCCAGCCTTGGCTGGGTTATGTTTTTTGGGAATCTAAAACTTCTTGTTTACTGGAGGAAAATGCTTGAAAGATAAGATTACCACTTATGAAATATGAGTTTGAGTCCCATTTTCTATCCAAAACCCTCAGTAATAACTGAGTGTTTTGCTTGTTGTCACCTTCTCTTCTTTTAATTTTACTCAACCTTTCAATCATTTCTACAATTACTTCTGAGCGAAGAGGGTGACTGGGAAAACGAGAAAGGAAGTCAACTACATTATCCAGTTCATAACCTATCCCCAAGGTTCTTTTTAAAAGATTTTCTACTAAACGCAGCTCATCTTCACATTGGGATGGGATTATGAGGGATTTTTTTAGGTTTTCAAGAAAATCACTTTCTGAATCCAAGAATTTTTCTATTTCGTAAACCTTTATTTCTGATCCGGGATCACTCAAAATTCCTTCAAGGATAAATAAAAAATAATTGATTTTCTCAGGTCTTAGAGGATGATTGGGGTTTTTTAAGAAAAATCTTTCCAGTTCCTCTCTCCTCTGACTAATGGTTTTTTCCGTACCTGTTTTTTTCTCCTGGTTTTTTTCTTCTTCAAAAAAATCAAAAGGGAAAATAGTAGCATTTTTGATAGCCAAAAACATGCTTTCGCTCGGCTCCTCGTTTTTTGGAGTCATTCTTTTGAGCATATTGATGATTTCGGGGTCAAAGCTTTTGACTTGTCTTTTTGACCAGAAAAACCTTAGGATTATATAGGTCAAAAAAGAGGAAGCAAGAGAAAAATAAAGGATCACTACTATATTCATTGCCTTAGACCTCCATATATGGATTTAATGTTCAAAATTAGCTTAACAAAGCTAATATTAACACAAGAGAGTGCTTTTGTAAATAGTTTTGGTTACAGGTAAGATGTTTTGTGATATAATAAAATAAATTTAAAGTTATATTTTAGAAATTAAAGTATATGGTAAAAAAGAAAGACAATAAAATACTTCCAGAAGATTTGGATTCGGAAAACGATGGAGAAATTGAAATTAATCGTTTTTTATCTCCCGAAATTGAAGATGAAGATACTTTTATTGAAACAAATTTGCGTCCAAAAAGCCTCAAAGAATATATTGGCCAAGAAAAAATCAAAGAGGGACTTCAGGTTTTTATAGATGCGGCTAAAAAAAGAGGTGAATCCCTGGATCATTGCTTGCTTTATGGGCCCCCTGGTATCGGTAAAACCACTCTATCTTTGATTATTGGTAACGAAATGGGTGTGAATACAAAAGTTACCTCAGGACCCGCTATAGAGCGACCAGGGGACTTAGCAGCTATTCTGACATCTCTAGAAAAAGGAGATGTACTTTTTATAGATGAAATTCATCGTCTAAATAGGATCGTCGAAGAAATCTTATACCCAGCTATGGAGGATGGTGCAATAGATATTATGATTGGCAAGGGACCGGGAGCACGCAGTATGAGAATAGAATTAAATCCTTTTACTATAATAGGCGCCACAACCAAAGCTGGTTCTCTATCCGCTCCTTTGAGAGATCGTTTTGGTAGTATGTTCAATCTTGATTTTTATAATGAAAAAGAAATATCACGAATTATAAAGCGTTCAGCAAAAATACTTGGTGTTGGTATAGATGAAGAAGCTTTGGATGAATTAGCCAAAAGATCTCGTTTCACGCCTCGTATTGCCAATAGATTGTTAAAAAGATCCAGAGATTTTGCAGAAGTAAAACACGATGGACAAATTAATTTAAATATTGCAAAAGAAGCCTTGGATATGCTAGATGTTGATTCTTTAGGTTTGGACAAAGGAGATAAAAAAATACTCTTGGCTTTGATTGAAAAATTTTCTGGTGGACCTGTTGGTATAGAGACATTAGCAGCTTCTACATCTGAAGAAAAGGAAACAATAGAAGATGTTTATGAACCATATCTTCTGCAAATAGGTTTTATTGAGAGAACTCCAAGAGGGCGAAAAATAACTTCTAAAGCGCTGGAATATTTTGGTTTTCAAGATAAAAACCAGCAGGATAAATTGATCTAGAAATAAATATTGAATAATAAATATTAAATATTGAATATTTAATATTAAAAATCAAAAATATATTTAATTGTGATATATTTTTTTGTTGTTGAGTTTCTCTTTGTAAATATTGCAATTTCTTTTAAAATATTGTAGAATTAGCTTAAAATAGCCTTTTTTAATTAAATCAATGATTTAGTAGAAATAATTAATAACAAGAAAATTTATACCATCAATGCATATAGTAGAATTTTTTTGTAGAGGAGAAACTTGCGGAGTGTTTTTAAGAGAGATTTTCTGAAAGAAAAGCTCGCGGAAAACACGCAGAAAGTTTTGACGAGATGTCGTTAAGTATCTTCCTAACAATTTATTTCCTTTTTTTACTGGTCTATGGTGGTCTTATGGCTTTTGCTGTTTATAAAGTTTTTCTTTTTGCCAAAAACAAAGACCTAAAAGGATATAGTCGCAGAATATCGCTTATTTTTACGATAGTTATTTTATCTATAGTTTTTATTACTTTTTTGGTAATACCACGCTATCAGTGGAACGATAATCTAGGTTATTACTGCAAAAAAGTTTTCACAGAGTCTTGTTTTTGTGAATCAAATAAAAAAATCAGAAAAGAGTGTGAGGATAATAGAAAAAAACAACAAGAAGAGACAAAAAAAGAAGATATTAAAAAACCCAATAAATTTTAGTTATGTTAAAAAACAATTCAAAAAGGGAAAGGGGGGTTTTAATAGACCTGTATGATGATGAAAAAATAGTAATCATCATTCGTAAACACTGGTTTTCTTTTATTGGCACAATTATTTTAACATTTATTTTAATTTTAGTTTTTTTTATAGCTTCTATATTCTTTTATGGGTCAGTAGGCGGGGTTCAAGAAGGTGCGGATTTTTCAAATTTAATTACTGATAATTTAGGAAGAGGAGCCTATTTGGTTTTTGGGTCTATCTACTTACTTTCTGTTTTGGGTTTTTTTTATGTTTCTTGGCTTGATTATTATTTAGATGTTTTTATTTTAACTAACAAAAGAATACTTCGTATTGAGCAATTAGTTTTATTTGGCCAAAAATCATCAGAGACAAGCTATCAACATGTTCAAGCAGTTAGTTCAAAAGTAGGAGGTTTTATCCAAAGCATTCTTCATATTGGGACTGTTTTTGTAGAAACTGCTGGTGATAATGATAATTTTTCATTTCCGATTATTAGAGATCCCGGAGGTATTGCTACCAAAATATTGGAACTTCAAAAAAGAATGTGGGAAGATGACGATGTTAGGAGTGATTTGTCTAATGATGTTAAAATAAATAAGCCAGTAACACCAAAAAAAGATATTCAAACTGAATTAAAAGATGATAATGAAGATCTAAAGAATGCAGATAATAATTTAGAAGAATCAAAAATAGATATTAGCGAGATAGATGAAAAAATAAACAAATTATTAGAAATTAACACTGAGAAAAACCAAGAAGGTAATGATTTTGAAAAAAGGTGTTTAAATATAGATGGTAATAGGTTTTGCCAAGTAGGACCCGTTATTGAATTTAAAAAAAATCACAGTAAAGAAAGTAAAGCTGTTGTAAAAAAAGAAAAAATAGAATCTGTTATTCTTGAAGAAAAACATTATAAAGATGGCAGAAAAATAACACCATACGGGGTTATTTGGCAATCAGAACAAGAGCTGACAGAAGACGTTTTATTGATATTAAATCAAATGGAAAGATGATTTTGATTAATAATTATTTTTACTGTCCCAGTCAAAGATTTTCTTATCAAAACATATTACACCTTTATCGTGGCTCCACTCTTTATCATAATAATCATCATCTTTATTGAGAAAATTTGCACAAATTTGGTATTCCCCCCTTCCTCTTATTTTGTAACTTATACCATTTATATCTTTATCTTCTATTGAATAATAAGAGGAAGAATTATTATTCTTAAGTTCAATCAATGACTTTGGTAAGGATTCTTTGTCATCATAAAAATCATTAATTGAGTTTTCTATTTTCATCATTCTGGATATTGTCGCTTCGTCTATTTTTTTCTTTCTTGCCTCAAAAGGGTTTGATATTGAGAAGAAAGGTATAATAATTAAAATTAAAAAGACAGCTATTAATATACTTCCCGCTATTGTGTTTGACCTATAAACCTTACCAACCATTTCTCTTTTCTTCATTTCTTTAAAATAAAAAGTCAGAATGGAACCTGCAACCAGAAGAATAACCAGTGATTTTAGGAAGAATCTTAAAGCCATTTCTCCTCCAAGAAAACTATAAATTATAGCCACCATATCTCCAATTATTGCTGCGGCTGCAAAAAACATTATTATATAAGTTAGCCATTTTCTGATCTTTGAATTTTCAGGGATAGAACCTTTATATAATAATTTATTAATATACCACATGGTGATAAGGTAAACGGCGCCGGCAACCAAAATAGAAGATATGCCATATCTCACTATGTATTCATCGAAGCCGGAATAGTAGCTATAATCTGCGTAATCTTTTGCGACCTTCTCTATTAGAGCATAAAGTATTGATATAACTCCCGAAACAGAAAAAGCCAAAGCAAAAAAAGATGTTAGATATAGGAATAAATGTAGCGCTGGACTTTCTTCTTCTTTTATTTTTATATCATTTACTTGTGTTATCATTTTCCCTCCTTTTTAATATCAAATTAAATTATTAGGTTTCTTTTTATTGTAACCAATTAGTTTTTGCCGAATTTATAATTTTTTCAAAAATGCCGAGAAAATTTTGTACATCCTTGTCATTTTTTGCTGTTAATACAATATCGTTGGATTGATCTTCGGTTCTAGAGGGAATATTTTGAATATTTGCTTTAATTTGCAATATCAGACCTTTGTATTGAGAGTCAAACAGATAGTAGGTATCAGTTAAAACAGTTCCTAATTGTATTCCTGTTCTGTAGCCAGTAAAACGATCGTCAATTTTTGTTACTTTCCAATTATCAGTTGAGTCATAACAATTAGACAGAAATGACTCTCCTTTTTCTATTAACTCTTTTTCTTCCGCTAGACAATTAGAAATATCTTGTTTTGCTTTTGTTAGTGGGTCTAATAGATTTGGATTATATAAAACTTCTACGGAAAAACTACCAATATCTTGGTTTTTATTATTTAAATAAATAGATGATTTAGATTCAAATTTAACATCTACATCCAAATCATAGCTACTAGGATAAGAAAACTCAAATCCATATTTGTCGTTTTTATATTTCTTCAAATCAGATCCTATATCAGTGATACGCATATCTTTTAGATAAATACCATTACTTGATTCTGTTGTGGTTTTTTCGGTTGTTGGTTTTTTTGTTTTTTGTTTTGTGCCATACCAATACCCTCCAATAGAACCTCCGGCAATTAAAACTAAAATCAAAACCTTTAATAAGATTTTTTTCATTTTAAAATTCTCCAAATTTGTAATTATAAATTGGATTTTATCCTAATTAAAAACCAATTTTAATACAATTTATTTTTATTTATATTACTTTAATTTCATTATATTATTAAAAAAAAATTATACAAGTAGCTAGTTTTGACTAGGTCCGACCTAGCCGTGAAACACTACTGTTTGCATTTATATTGCAGCGTTGTTATAATTTCGAATATAAATATTAATAAAAATAAAAAATGAAAAAAACAATTTTAATGATTTTTTTTATAATTCTAATCGCTGGAGTTTCTGGCGAGGGAGTTTATCTTTGGCAAAAATCAGCAACTAAATGTCTTAAAGCAGGTCAAGAAGGTTCCTATAATTGTTGTGATGGTTTAATTAAATTTGAAGACAAAGATTTATCAACAGGTGTTTCTAAAAACTATTGCATAAAAAAGAATCCAATACCAAGAGGAATTTGTGTGGGGGCTGGTGAGAAATGGATGGCTAATACAGAAGACGGCTCTTATGCTTGTTGTGATGGTCTAACGCCAATTGCGGAGACAAGATCTTATGGATATTGTGTATATTAATAGTTATAAAGAATGTTTTGATATAATTAAAAAAGCGATCCTTGTTGAATCGCTTTTTCTTTATATAATATAAAAATTCTGTTTTGCATTTTATTCAGTATAAGAAAAATCGTTTAGATTAAGATTAAGAAAGATGCATGTCACATAACGTTCGCTGATATCTGACATCCCGACTATTCCATTAAAATTTAACTCAGTATGGTCGGGATGTGCGAAGCGAACAGATATCAGTTGTTGTCGGATTCGTACTTTGGCGACTTCCTATTTCAAAAACTTTTGCATTCTAAATTTTCTTCACTATATAAAAACCATATCCAATATAATCTTTGTATTTCTTATAAAGATAAATTTCTTTTTTTTCTCCTTCAACTATATTTTTAGCTATTTCTGAATTGTTATGTTTTTTCAAAAAACTATTAAAACTATTTTCTATTGGCTCGTAGTAACTATCAATCCAGCTACTTTGAGGTAAGTAAAAATATCCAACAAATGAAAAACCATTTTCTTCTAGTAGTTTGATTTTATGTGAAGCAGTACTAATTTCAGGATATTCATTATTCCAATGTTCTTCTATTTCTAAAGGTCTTTCATAAGTTAGCCATGTAATTTCACTTAGAGCCATGTAGCCACCTTTTTTAAGAAACTTTCCCCAATTTTTTATTCCATTTTCAAAACCCATATTATAAATTGCTCCTTCGGACCAAATAATATCAAATTCTTCATTTTTGAAAGGAAGTTCTTCCATTGATGCCTTAAGTGTTGTAATTTTACTTCCCAATCCTTCAGCTTTTGCATTTTGTTCCAATGTATTTAAAAATTCGGAAAATAAATCAACCGCTATTATTTCGCTATTAATTGCTTTTGCAATTGAAATTGTTTGAGAACCACTACCACAGCCAATATCTGCAATTTTATAGTTCTTATCTTTTTCTATTTCAATAAAACTCAAAGCCTTTAATGTATCTGAATCACTCCCAGGTCCTTGTCTTTTATTCTTCCTATGTAGGTCTATTAGTAATTCCATTGTTTGATCAGTCATAATACATATCCTTATAAAATAAATTTACTGCAAAAGTTTTTTTAAAATTTCGTCGCCAAAGTATGTCCGATAACGGCTTCGGAATAAGCGAAGTAGCCGAAGGAGTCTTGTCCCGAAGGGCAAGAATCCGAGAGGCTATTTCGCGTATTCCGTGTTATCTGATGTCGC
>Ga0073932_1001492_pt1 | contig 43139 bp, 39 predicted proteins | sample DewCreD2012metaG_FD_76967 | JGI IMG/M metagenome (GOLD analysis project Ga0073932, IMG submission 76967) | Hot spring sediment bacterial and archeal communities from British Columbia, Canada, to study Microbial Dark Matter (Phase II) - Dewar... ...
AGACTCATTCAGAGCATCTCTCCTTGCATTCGCGGACTGGACCCCGAACTATACCGTGCCGAGCCATATGTCACGCCCGGCAACATTGACGGTCCGGACTCGCCGCACTTCGGGCGGGGAGGCTGGACGTGGTACACCGGATCCGCTGCCTGGCTGTTCCGGGTGGTTGCCGAGTGGTTGCTGGGAGTCCGTCCTGCCAGGGAAGGATTGCGAGTCGCTCCCTGCATCCCTGAGGATTGGGACGGTTTCCGGGTTTACCGCCGCTTCCGCGGAGCGGGCTACCTCATCACTGTTTCCAGAAATGGCGAGGGGGGGAAGCTTGTGGTGGACGGCCGCCCTGTAGCCGGGGATATTGTGCCAGCGTTTCGCGACGGGCGGGATCATCAGGTCGAGCTTCTGCTGTAGTCACGGATCGTGCCCGGCAGGGCTGGAGCTACTCCAACCTTCGCATCCCTGAGGCTTCCTTTATGCTACCATGGGAGAAAAGGGCGGCCAGCGCACTCGATTCCGCCCTGGAGATTCCGGAATGTCCTCCCGTATGGCACGTCTGAGCTTGTTCATCGTCTGTCTTGTGGCCCTGTCCGCGCTGCCATCGGCCGGGCAAGGCACCTGGAGCCAGCCGGTGAACCTCAGCGAAAGCCCCGCGCGATTTTCCACGGACGCTTCCATAGCCGCTGACAGGGATGGTTTTCTACACGTTGCCTACTGGGAATTCCTGGATGCGGACCGCCGCATCTACTACACCACCAACCGTTCCGGCGTCTGGCAACGCTCGCTTGTGGCCACCTCCGCCCGGACACCCATCCTCAAGGTCAACCCCGTGGACGGCCGCCTGCATCTGTTCTATCGTCAGGAGGGCACCGAAGCGATTCTGGAGGTAACGAAAGATCCCGGTGGCAGTGTCTGGTCGGCTCCGTCGCGGGTAGACGCAAGCCCCGCCGGCGGGTTTATGCTGGACGCCGAGTTCGACAGCGCTGGCGGGCTTTACGTGGCCTGGCTGCATCTCTTCGACCGGAGCATCTATCCCAATAGCGGGGTGTGGGGCCGCTACCGCCCGCCGGGCGGCGCGTGGGGACCGACGCACCTTATCGCCTTTCATCCCGATGACCACCACGAGAAGTTCCCCGGCGGCTTCAACCTGGTTGCCTGGGGCAGGCGAATCTACGGGCTCTATGACGTAAACGGTCCGAAGATGAAATGGTTCGAGAACGGCGCCTGGAGCGCCGAAAGAGACGGAGCGCACCGGGCGGCATTCTCTCCGTCGGGCGAGATAGCCGGAATCTGGGCGATGAGCAACCCGCAGCCGCACTCTGGCCTGGACTGGGATATCTATGTGCGCTTCTCCTATGACGGCGGGCTCACGTGGGGACCTTCGCGGGACGTCTCCGACTGCCCCTGGTTAGCGCGCAGCCCGGAAGCCACCTATGACGCAAGCGGCAACCTGCACATCTTCTATCAGCGCAAGAACTCGGACCCGGAGCAGTTCGATATGTGGTACGTGGGGCGGGTGAACGGTGTCTGGCTGACCACATGGAACTTCACCCAGACGCCGGGCCGTACGGGCGGGTCGCTCGATTCCGTGCTGGCAGTGGGAAACGATCTCCACTACGTCTATTCCGACAACACGGCCACCGGATATGAGGATGTGTTTCTGGTCTCGCGGATCCACGAGCCGGACGTGACGCCCCCGGCTTCGGTTTCGGACTTCACGGCCAGCCCTTCGGACGGGCGGGTATACCTCAGTTGGAGAAACCCCACGGACAGAGACTACACCGGGACTGTCATAGTGTTCCGGACGGATCGCTACCCCGCCTCGCCGGGTGACGGCAACATGCTACTGTCCCGCAGGACCGCCCCCGGACAGCTCGATTCGTTTGTCCACAGCGGCATTCCGAACGGCGTGACAGTGCATTACGCCGCTTTTGCCACAGACCCGTACGGAAACATATCGGCTCCGGCGCTGCGGTCCGCCACTCCGCTTGGAATCACGGCGATCGTGGCGAAGACGCTGCCGGACGGCTCCCCCGTAGACCTCTTCCGTAAAGTCGTCACGGCTGTGTTCCCCGCGGATGGGTGTTTCTATGTTCAGGAAGAGGACCGCAGCTCCGGCATCCGGGTGGCTTCTCCGGGAACAGGACTGGCCGTTGGGGACAGAGTTGATCTGCGGGGCTCGATGAGCACGCGCTACATAAGCGGGCGTCCTTCCGAGAGACAGGTTGTCTCCGCCACGGTGATGGCCCTGCGGCCAGGGATGCCGCCGGTTGCGCTCACAATGACAGGCCGGGCGGTGGGCGGAGCGGCTTTTTCCACTCTTGCGCCCGGTGTCATCGGAGGGGTGGGACTTCATAATATGGGACTTCTGGTGCGTATCGCGGGACGCGTCACAGCCACATCAGGAAGCTATTTCTGGCTTGACGACGGCTCCGGTGTGGTGGATCCGTCCGGTACGCGTGGTGTAATGGTCCGGTGCGCACAGGATCTCTCCGCTCCTCTGCCGGGCCGGTTCGTCGCCGCAACGGGCGTAGTGGAGGGCAGCATTCCGGCAGGCCAGACCGCAAACCGCCGCCTGATCCGCATGCGCTCAAGCGCCGACCTGACGTTCCTGGATTGAAAGTCTGCACGGGCTTCCTTGACGATGACCCGGCCTTCGCCCTATAATCTCGCCGCCGGCCGCAGCCCAAAGGCTGCGATTGAGACCGGGAGAGAAAGGGCTGAGATGAACCTCAAGACTGTGACGCGCACAGCGCTGAGCCTGGCGCTGCTTATCCTCGTATGCGAAGCTGCTATCGCATACAGCATCGTGAACGTTCCCACTGCCAACCAGGCGGCTTTGCGGGAAGTGAACCTTGCCTACTACAGCATGTCTGTGGACAGGCTGCCGGTCACGCACAAGGACATCATCATCATCTACTCCACGGTGGCGCCGAACTTCGAGGTGGAGTACTTCCACATCAACATCAACAAGGGGGCTCCCTCGCAGAATCTGGTGAACGCCAGCTACCGGTTGGTGAGTGAAACGGCGCAGATGCCGGATGTAGTGGTGGGCGCGAAGAATATTTTTGAGGATGACCACTCGCCTAATCCCGATGAGCAGAAGCGCTCCTATTACATCGCCACCGCAAAGACCCTGAACCCGCCGAAGCCGGGAGCCGCCTGGCAGCCCGTGGTGCGTCTGCATGTGAACTACGGCACTCGGGAGCACAGGGGACTGTTCGGTGGTGTCCAGATCGCGGTCACGCCGCAGCTGGGGATCGCGGCCATGAAGTTCTCGAGCTCCCCGTATGTGGACACCTTTTTCGGCAACTCGATGGAGTATGCCATCGTTTACTCGCTCGGGAAAGGACGTCCCACGCTGAAGGCGGGCACTCTGGGCCGCCACGAATGGGTGGGACTGGATTACAGCATCTTCTTCTGAAGCAGCTGTCTCTTGCACGCTGGATCCGCGAATCAGCCACCTTGCCTTCCGGGAGGCTTGCGCGGATCCATTTGTTCCCGGGAAAGGACCTTCTGGAGTGAGCTTTCCGGACTTGCGCATTGCGGCGGCTTTGCTGATCGCCGCAGCAGTTCCTGTGGTTCTCCCGCTACCGGTGACAGCTGACGTGAGGCCCGCGGCGCTGTTCTCCGACGGGGCTGTGTTGCAGCGACAGCGGCCCGTACCGGTGTGGGGATGGGGCGACGAAGGTGAGAATGTTACCGTCCGATTCAACGGACAGGAGAAGTCCACGACAGTCCGGGGGGGCAGGTGGATGGTGCGGCTGGATCCGATGGAGGCAGGAGGTCCGTTCACTCTTACCATCCGCGGCCGCAACAATGTAGAAGTGCGGGACGTGCTGGTGGGCGAGGTCTGGGTGTGCAGCGGGCAGTCGAACATGCAGTGGCCCATGAAGCTGTCTGACATGCCGGAGCCGGATACTATCCAGAAGTCCTCAGACCCGCAAATGCGCCTCTTCACCGTGCCCCGGCGCGCAGCGGACACACCGCAGTCCGATGTGCAGGCGCGTTGGGAACCATGCGATCCCTCCACGCTGCCGGAGTTCTCTGCCGTTGCCTACTTCTTCGGGCGCAGATTGAGGCAGGAGCTGAATGTGCCGGTCGGCCTGATCAGCAGCAACTACGGCGGTACTCCGGCCGAGGCCTGGACAAGCTGCGCGGCGCTTCGCTTCGATCCGGTGCTGCGTAACCTGCTGGATCGCCAGGCACAGGCTGCCGCTGCGTATCCTTCAAGGCTTGCCGAGTGGCGCAGAGCGATGGATGCGCATCGGCAGGAGGCCGACAAGGCCCGGCAGGAGGGCCGGGAGCCGCCGCGTCCGCCCGCTCAACCTCAGGATCCTGCGGAGTCTCCACAGAGACCCGGCGGCCTGTACAACGCGATGATCGCCCCTCTCATCCCCTATGCCATCCGGGGTGTTATCTGGTATCAGGGCGAGTCCAATGCGGGCGAAGCCTGGCTGTACCGCAGGCTGTTTCCGGCGATGATCCGCAACTGGCGCGCTAACTGGGGACAGGGAGACTTCCCGTTCCTGTTTGTGCAACTTGCGCCATATACGAGGATCAAACCGGAGCCCGGTGACAGTAAATGGGCGGAGCTCCGGGAGGCCCAGCTTCTGACTGCCCTGAACGTGCCGAACACGGCGATGGCAGTCATTACGGATCTGGGCGACGAGAACGACATCCATCCGAAGCGCAAGGCCCCCGTCGGAGAGCGCCTGGCGCTCGCCGCGCTCGCGAAGGCTTACGCCCGGAAGGTGGAGTATTCCGGGCCGATATACCGGAAGATGCAGGTGGAAGGAAGCCGCGTGCGGCTTAGCTTCGACCACGCGAAGGGCGGGCTGCTGGTCCACGGCGACCGCCTCACAGGATTTACCATCGCTGGAGGAGACGGCCGCTTCGTGAATGCGGAAGCGCGTGTGGAAGGCGGCCAGGTCATCGTGTGGAGCCCACAGGTCCCCAGACCGGCCGCCGTGCGCTTCGGGTGGGCGGATTATCCGGTTGTGAATCTCTACAACAGGGCCGGTCTTCCCGCGTCGCCGTTCCGGACGGATGACTTCCCGATGGTGACTGCGCCGCGCAGCTAGCTCGAAATCTATCCGGCCGCCGGACAGACAGTCTGGCGGCCGGTCCGTCTCACCGCTGGTGTTTTCACGGAAGATGACGGGTGGTGGGGCAGCGCCGCCACGCGTCCAGACGCCGGAAGCCCTCAGCATACTCCACGCCGCAGGCCAGACCCCGGAAGCGTCCCTGCACGCGGATCATATCCAGGATATCTATGCCGTCATGGTCCTTCAGCCATCGGACCTGACTCTCGTGGCAGCTCATCATGGCGAGCTTATCCTCGATGACTTCCGTGATGTCCACGTATTCCGTGGGGATGAAAGCTGCGCCGGCCAGACTGTCCATGTAGTAGAGCGGCGGGATTCCGTCCGTCCGCTGGTGAGCGGTCTCTACGTGGGGTAGGGAAGCCATGAATGAGCTCACGAACACCAGTTCCGAGACGATCCGGTGATCCAGATGATAGTCGTCGGGGTTATGCGTGATGACCACATCGGGACGCGCCTGCCGGACCATGTCAATGAACATCATCCGGGTCTCGTGGTCGTGGTATATGAACTCGTCGTGGATATCCAGCCAGATCAGCTCCGCCCCGCACACTCTGGCGGATGCCGCAGCTTCTTTCCTCCGGATCTCCTTCAACTCCGGCGGAGGGATCACCATGTGGCCCTGTTCGCCGTTCGTTGCCACGCAGATGACCACCTCGTGCCCTTCGCGGGCGTATCTCAGCAGGGTTCCGGCGCAAAGGATTTCGATATCATCGGGGTGGGCGCCCACGGCCAGTATTCTCAATGTCGGGTGTCCTCCTTGTCATTACCATCGTGCCAGCCCAGAAGAGTAGCCCGCACCTTCCCGGCAAGCACGGGAAAACCTAGTTGTAAATCCCCTCGCGCCGCCAGACGTCCAGAATGAGCTCATAGCGCGATAGGCGCATTCCGGTGTAGATGCAGTTGCTTGTGGAGAAGATGTACCCATGCCCGGGCATTCCGTGGAGCAGGGCGTAACGGGCGGACTCGATGCACTCCTCGTCCGTCCCTGTGTCCAGCAGGCCGCAGTTGACGTTGCCGATCAGGCAGACGCGTTCACCGTAAAGCCGCTTGACTTCCGCAATGTCCACGCCCGCCTGGGGGTCAAGGGAATGCAACGCGTGAGGATTGGCTTCCACGAGCTGATCAATGATGGGCATAATATTCCCGTCGGTGTGCTTGATAGTGTAGAACCCCATCTCCCGGTAGCCCGCGATGAGTTGCTTCAGATAGGGTGTCACAAACTCCGCGAACTGATCCGGACTTAGGAAAGGTCCAGTGTTCAGGCAGTAGTCAGAGCAGAGCGCAAACCCGTCCAGGCAGCCGTGTTCCCGCAGAACCCGTCCGCGCTCCAGTGCTGCTTCAACCATCCTGGCTGCCTCGTCTTTCATACCCACGGGGTCGTCCGCCATCCGGTAGCTGAACTCCACCATCCGATCGCCGGACGGGATACCAAAGGTCGCATCTCCGTGGAGCATCAGGAAATATCTCTGCCCGGACCAGTCGCGTATTACGTCCAGAAGCCGCCGTGTTTCATCAAGGTCGCCGGGGTTCGGATGCACAAAGATCGCATCGTGCTGAAAGCGCTCGGCAGTGGCGATGAAGATGCCCGCGATATCCTCTCGATGGAGCTGGCGCTCCTTCTCCTCCGTCTGATCCCACTGGCCGTAAGCGCGGTGCAGGGGGTGGACCTTCCCGAATGCTTCCATGGTGAGGAAAAAGACCAGTTCGAAATGGGGCACGCGCCCCTTGAGAGGCCTGCGCTCCAGCGCGGCAATGAAGCGTTCACGCGGCGTCAGTTCCTGCCTGGCCGTTATGTCCTGCATTTAGTCACCTTCGTTCCGATGAACAGCCTAGAGATAGTGGATCCGGTTCCGGTACTTCTCTAGCAGACGCGCGTTGTATTCGTCACCTCCGTCCAGATTGGCGCTCATAAAAACAGGCGGCTCGATGCCCCTCGCAAGGCAGAGTTCAACCACCTCGACGGTGAGAGCATTGACCAAGGCGATGCCGGTGAGGGAGGAAAGGGGACCGAGTCGCTGAGGACACCCGGCAACCTCCACTGCCGCGTCTCCGGCGGGCGCTGCGTTGTCCAGAACCACGTCACACAGGTCCACAAGCTTGAGCCCCGAGGAGTCGCGGCTTGACACGGCCGACGAATACTCCACGGAGGTCACGCCGATGACTTTCATCTGCCGCTCGCGAGCGGCCCGCGCCATATCCACAACGACCGGGTTACGGCCGGATGTGGAGACAATGATCAGCACGTCTCCTGCCGACGCGGGCGATGAGAGGAGCAGCTCCCGCCCGAATCCGGGGATCCTTTCGAAGCGTGACGTCGCGGTCACGGGCCGGACGGAGAGGTTCATTGCGTGCGGATAGATAGGGTTGACCAGCATCAACCCTCCGGTGCGGTACACCATCTCTTCCGCGACCATGAACGAGTGGCTGGCGCCGAATGCGAACAGGCTTTTTCCCCCGGCAATAGCATCTGCAACGATACCGGCGGCCTTCTGGAGATTGTCCCTCTGCCCTGTCCGTATCTTCTGCAGAGCGGCAGTGGCCGCTTCAAAATAGCTTTCCATCGGCATAGGTCAGTAGCCCCTCTCGTTATAGCGCTGAAGGCACTGCTCGTAATAGGCCGGCCCCTCAGGACGGTTCACACTCATAAAGACTGTTGGAGGGTCGCCTTCTGCCGCCATCTTCTCCATCACCGTTCCCCAGAGCATCCAGCCCAGGATCGTCATCGCCACGCCGGAGAGAGGAATCGCTTTTACCTCCAGTCCCGGCACGTCCACGCAGGCATCTCCGTAAGGGACACCGATATCCAGCACAATATCCGCGGCATCGCCCAGCTTCTTGCCGGATGGATGTTGTGACTGCACACGTGAGGAATACTCCAAGGAGACCAGGGCAATCACTCGGACACCCTTCTGACGGCACGCCAGGGCCATCTCCACGGCCTGACGGCTCCTGCCAGAGACTGAAGACAGCAACATCACGTCGCCTGCCTTCAGAGGGCTCTGCGAGATGGCGAGACGAACGCGAGCCAGGTCAGCGTCAGGGTCAGAGGGACGTTGCTGCTGGATGCAGTCGGGCAGCTGGACCTGGATGCTCATCGCGAAAGAGAAGCGCTGTACCGCCGCCAGGCCGCCGGCGCGGTTGATGAAATCCCCTTCCGTCCCGTGTCCGATGTTGTGGCAAAACACCGCCCCGCCCGACCGGAGCGCCTGGACCACCAGATCCGCCGCGCGCTTTACTTGCTCCATCTGAGCGGATCCCAGGAAATCCAGAAGATCTCGCACCCGATCCAGATACTGCAGGGTTACCATGGCGTCATCCTCCTTGCGCCGGCTGCGGCGTGGTACGAAAGAGCTCGCCAGCGGTCTCAAGCAATCTGGCGCGCCGCGCGGGATAGTCCTCTCCAGAGATTCGCCTGAGTATGACCAACGCCGCCCCGATCACCGGTGGGTGCTTGACCTGCACAACCTGCAAAGCCGGGGCATGCTCCGCCAGAACCGCCTGCAGATGCTCAGCATACAGACGCGAGTTTGCTCCCACACCACCCGACAGTGCCACCGTGCACGGTGTGGCGAGGAGGCCGGCGCTTTCGGCGGCGTCCCGGACGGTTTGTGCGAGATCGGCGGCTGCTGACTGGAGGATCCTCAGAGCGATGGAATCTCCTTTTTCGGCTTCCCGGTCCACGATGCGCGCGAGGGCCGCGATCTCTGCCCGGTCTCTGCGCTCCAGGGAGTAATCCACAAGCCTCCATCCGGACTCCTCTGGCGACTCTCCGGTACAGGCGCGGTACACCGGCTCCGCCAGCGATGTGCGGCGCCTCTCCGACCACCCGGAGCAGGCGGCGGCCCTCATCGCCTCCCGCCCGATCTGATATCCTCCGCCGTGGTCACCCAGCTCCGGTCCAAGCCCGTCCAGAAGCACTTCCCGCCCCTCCGGCGAACGGGCATAGACCAGCGCTCCAGTCCCCGCGATCGCCACCATTCCCCATTCCAGTCCCGCCAACTCCATCGGGCAATCCTGCTCGCGCACCGCGTGCCACATCGCCTGAAAGGCGCCTCGCAAGGGTTCGATGGGCGGGCCGGGATCGGGGGAAATGTTGTGGTGCAGGAATGCCGGGCTGAAATCCGCCAGGGTCTGAGAGACCGCACGCTCAAGACTGCGGCGGCTGCGCCCGGATCCGCCCACGCTGCGGCCACCTTCCGGGTCTTCTATTCCGCTGCGTCCCGTCGCCAGGGCCGTCCCGTCCTCCCGGCACAGCAGCGCGTCACACTTGCTGCCGCCTCTGTCCACTACGAGGATGAACGTGCCAACTTCAGGATTTGCTTCCATGAACGCCTTGTCCGGCTGTGCCTCCAGCACCATTGTCCGGATCGCCACAGAGTTCGTCCCCGTGGTACTGCTCCTCCTGCTGCAGTTTGGCGCAACCGGAAACGCAATTGTCAGCCGAGAACGCGCAAAACCTGAAAACTCCCGGCTTTTTGCCGTTACTTCAAAAGCAGCGGTGTGTTAGAACACCTGTAAACTGAGTCCAGAACCAGCAAGAGGAAGGTGAAACCATTGCCCACTGCCAGGATGATGCTTGAGATGACGGTCCGCGATGTCGAGGAAGGTCTGCGGCAGACGCAGACCATCATAGTCCCGGTCGGTATCCTGGAACAGCACGGCTATCACTTGCCCCTGAGCGTGGATATTCATAACGCTGTCGAGCTTGCACGACGCGCATCCGAACGGACCGGCTGCTTTGTGGCTCCTCCCGTCCACTATAACTTCTCCGGGGGAACATTACCCGGCACCATCAACGTCAGCCCGCCGGTGTTCTCGCTAATGCTGATGGACATCCTGCAAAGCCTTGTGATGCAGGGGTTCCGCAAAATCCTGATACTTCTCGGGCACGCCGGGTCGGAGAGTCAGGCTGCGGCCCGGGACGCAGCCCATCATTTTCAGCGGCTCCGGCCCCCGGTTCCCGGGCTGGTGATCTGCGTTGTTCCCTTCACGCAGCTTTCTCCCACCATCCAGCAGGCGATGGACAGCGGGGACTACCACGCGGGATTTTATGAGACCTCCCTAATGCTGTACTGGAAGCCAGAAATGGTCCGAATGCATCTGGCAGCGATGGATGAAAATGCTGTCGCAGAGATGATGCGCCGGGATCCAGACGCCTATGCCATAGCAGAGAAACGGACGGTCAGCCCATTCGAAGTACCGCGCGTGATTCAGGATCCGCGTATCAGAGTAGGGGTGATGGGTGACTTCGACGGAGCCACCGCCGCGGCGGGAGAGAAGATTGCAGGCGAATGTGTGGATGCGCTGGAGACCATCATCCGGCAGATGGAAGAGGGAGCCCTGGGATGATCCGGTGGGGGATTATCGGATGCGGAGGCATAGCGCGGAGGCGGGTGCTGCCTGCCAGGACAGAAATGCGAGCCACCCGCTTCGTCGCAGTGATGGACGCTGATCCGCGTGTGACCCGTGAGGTCGCGGCGGAGACTGGAACGCGCCCGTGCTTCAGCGTGGAAGAGATACTCGATGACCCTCAGATTCAGGCGGTCTACATCGCCACACCGGTCTACCTGCATCACCCTCAGGCTCTGCTCGCTGCCGCCAAAGACAAGCACGTCCTGCTGGAGAAGCCTCTAGCGTTGAATGTGGAGCAGGCGCGAGAAGTCGTCGAAACCTTCGAGGACAGTGACCTTCTGCTGATGGAAGGCTACATGATGAAATTCCACTCTCTTAACTGCCGGGCGGCAGAAATGGTTGCGCGTGGAGACTTAGGAAAACCTGTCTTCCTTCGTGCCCAGTTGACCTGTTGGTACCCCGAGATTCCGGGTGCTTGGAGACAGAACCCCTCGCTCGGTGGCGGGGGAGCACTGATGGACATGGCCACGCATCTGTTCGACCTGTTGGAGGAGATCTGCGGCTCCCCCATTGTGGAGGTGACAACGTTTGCCGCCACTCAGACGTTCTCTTATCCCGTAGAGGACAGTTCCGTGACGTTGCTCCGGTTCCAGAACGGAGCGTTCGGTGTCGCGGAGGCCTTCTACAACATCCCGGACGTGGCCGCGCAAGGGCGGCTGGAGGTCTACGGAACGAACGGTTCGATCCTGGCTGAGGGGACGATCGGACAGGATCCCGGCGGCTCTATGTACGCTTTTTTGAGTCCTGCGGAGAAGGGCTATGACGCGCTTCAGCAACGCGCGCCGTCTGACCTGCAGCGGCAGGTCATCGCCGCCCCGCCCGTGAATATATATGCCGCGGAGTTCGACTACTTCTCCGGATGTATCGCCGAGGACCGCCCGCCAGCGAAAAGTTCGGGGAGGCAGGGGCTGCACATTCTGGAGGTCGCCTCCGCAGCGTATGAGAGCGCACGGACGGGACATGCTATCCGCCTTACCTGATCTCTCCGGGCAGACAAAAAAAAACCGGCCGCACGGTCCAGATGCGGCCGGTCCTCATAGTGCTGATCCCGCGTTACGGAGTAATCGGGCGGGAGGAGTCCAGCCAGGCGCGAATACGCTGCTCGAACTGGCGGCGCTGCTCCGGAGTCAGCACGCTCATCACCTGCTCGTGCGTCTGTGCCCGGATCTCCTGCACGCGGCGAGACTTCTCCTGAGCCGTCAGGTTCGGATCAGCCATTACGGCAGCCGCCTCCCGGGCGCCGTCCTGCCGGATCTGCCGGATGCGCTCCTGCTGTTCTGCTGTAAGCTGTACGCCGGGAACCAGCCCGGACATCCCAAAACCGGCTCCCAACCCGGCAGCGCCCGGCCCGAGGCCACGGCCTGCTCCACGGCCCATTCCGGCGCCCCGTCCGAGGCCAGCACCACAGGGGCCGCGGCCAAGGCCCGCACCGGAACCTGCGCCCTGCCAGCCCGCGCCGCCGAAAAGTCGGCAACCGGGCCAGCGGCTCTCGAACTGCTGGCGCTGCTCAGGCGTCAGCACGCTCATCACCTGCTCATGACCCTCCTGACGCACCTTAGCAATCTCCGCGTCCATCTGCTCGGGTGTCAAAGAGGAGTTCCAGCGGATCTCCTGGACCCGCCGCATTGTCTCGGAGCGGATCTGAGCCACCTGCCGCTCCTGTTCCAGCGTCAGCTGCACACCCGGAACCACGCCGATGGCGGCTGCTCCGTTGGAAGCACCTCGGCCGGCGCCGCCCCGCCAGCCCTGTGCATCGGCCTGCAGGGCCAAGGATGTAATCATCGCGGCCACCGCCGCAACCACCACAAGAATACTCGCAGTTCTTGTCATCTCCGGTATCCTCCCGAGCACGCTCACACAAGCGACATCCGTCATCAGGTTAGATGAGGCGCTCAAGCTACGTCTTCACCGGATAAGACGACAGCCGCCCGTTTTTCATTCAATGTTTTTTTCAGGGATCTACGCTCTGCAGCACCTCAGGCGGCAGCAGATCCGGGGTGAGCACTCTGGCATCAGGATCTGCCAGGACGCAGGCTCTCTCGATCACATTCTCCAGCTCCCGCACATTGCCGGGCCACCGGTAGGCCGTCAGGGCATCCAGGAACTCGTGAGACGCGCCCTCAATCTTGCGGCCCTCTTCAGGAGCGTATTTGCGGATAAAGTGGTCCACCAGCAGAGGGATGTCCTCAGTGCGCTCACGAAGTGGAGGAAGGTCTATCTGGACTACCTTAAGCCGGAAGTAGAGATCCTCCCGGAATTCTCCCTTTTCCACAAGCTTCGCCAGGTCCTGGTTTGTGGCGGTGATCAGCCGGACATCCACGCGGATGGTCTTATTGCCTCCCACGCGCTCGAACTCGCGCTCCTGCAGCACCCGCAGCAGCTTGCGCTGCACCTCCATCGGGATGTCACCGATCTCGTCCAGGAAAAGCGTCCCTTTGTGCGCCAGCTCAAAGCGCCCGATCTTCTGGGAAAGCGCGCCGGTGAAAGCTCCTTTCTCATGACCGAACAGTTCGCTCTCCAGCAGGTTCTCGGACAGAGCAATGCAGGCAACGGCAACGAAATTCTCCGATGCACGGGGGCTGTTGAAGTGAAGAGCGCGGGCAATAAGCTCCTTACCGGTTCCGCTCTCCCCGCGGATAAGCACGGAAGCCCGGGACTGGGCCACCCGTTCCACCAGGTCGAAGACCTCCCGCATCTTAGGGGACTGCCCGACGATGTTGTCAAAGCGGTAGGACTGCTTCAGCTTTTCCCGGACACCTGTATCCGGAGACTCAAGCTCCCGGCGCTCAATTGCCTTTCGCACCAGAACCTTCAGGTCGTCTATGTCGAAAGGCTTAGTGACGTAGTCGAAGGCACCCAGACGCATGGCGTCCACCGCCGTGCGGATAGTCCCGTGAGCGGTGATCATCACGACGGAGACGCGGGGGTTCGTCTCGCGGACAACCTCCAGAAGCTCCACACCGTTGATGTCCGGCATGATCAGGTCGCTGATGAGAACATCCGTGTCCCGGTTGGCCTTCAACAGCTCCAGTGCCTTCCTGCCGTTCTCGGCAGTGAACACCTGATAGCCCTCGCGCTGGAAGGTGGCTTCCAGCACGCGGCGGATGTTCGGCTCATCGTCCGCGATCAGAATGGTTCCGGGTCTTGGGTTCTCCGGCAAGTGTTTTCCCCCAGGTGAGACTCGCCGCTGATGGGCGGCGTGTTTTTATCCTCCGGCCAATATTATCGGCAAAGCGTGCCCCTGCTGAGCAGCGCCTCAGGCGCGTTCCATCAGATCGGGCGGAGAAGGCTCCTCCTGCTGAAGCAAAGACGGCGCCGGTCCCCTGAGAGGCAGATGTATCCGGAAGACCGCACCTTCTCCCTCTACCGACTCCACGGCGATATGCCCTCCGTGGTTCTGCACGATCTTCTGGACCACCGGCAGACCAAGCCCGGTGCCTTTGACTTTTGTCGTGAAGAACGGTGTGAAGATCCGCTCCAGACGGTCCGGTGGGATCCCGCAGCCCGTGTCTCGCACCCACAGCTCCACGCTCTCCGGCCAATCCGCCGAAGGACGCGCCCCGAGCTCCAGTGAGCCTCCTTCCGGCATCGCCTGGATGGCGTTGAGGATCAGGTTCAACAGCACCTGCTCCAGCTGCTTGACGTCGGCGAAGAAGGAGGGTGTTCCCTCCCGGACAGCTATGGAGCAATCTATGCCTGCCTGCTCCAGTTGCGCGGCCACTCGCGAGCGCCCTCGCTCCAGGAGGTCCTGCGGCCTGACCTCCGACACTTCCAGCTTCAGGGGACGTGCAAAGTCCAGGAACTCGCTTGCGATCCGGTTGAGCCCGTCCACCTCCTCGATGATGATATTGAGGAACTCCCGGTCGGCGGGGTCGGTAAGCTCGGAATTCAGGAACTGCGCGGCTCCTTTGATGGACGAAAGGGGATTGCGCAGCTCGTGAGCAATGCTTGCCGCTAGCTGACCGATGGCCGCAAGCTCGCCCATACGGCGTACCTCTTCCTGCATCCGCACTTGGCGGGTCATATCCTCGAAGACGATGACGAGACCCAGCGGCTCGCCGTCGGTATTCCTGAGCTGGGAAGAGCTGAGCGAAATATGAAGCTGCGAGTCCGGCCCGTTTTTCAGGGTCAGAGTGACGCCCCGCTCAGGAGGGGCCCCGTCCAGAACGCGTGCAAGGGATGCCTCAAGGGAAGCCATGTCAGCCGGGGCTATCTCGAACCGCTCCAGCACCTCGGTGAACGTGATTCCCAGGGTGGCGGAAGATTCGATTCCCAGAATCTCTTCGGCCGCACGGTTCCAGCTCACAACCCGGCCTGAGCTGTCCAACGTCACCACTCCTGCCGGAACGCTGGACAGGATGTTGTCGGTGTAGGTGGTCAGCGCAGTCAAAGCTTCCAGCCCGCGGTAGATAGATGCGGCCTGCGATGCAATGACTGAGAGCACGCGCAGATGGTCCTCTGTATACACGTTGGGCGACCGGCTGTGGACACTGAGGACGCCGACGACTTCATCCTGCACCATCAGGGGGATGGCCATCACAGAGCGCAGCAGCGGATCACGCGCTACCTCCGCGAACCTGGCATCCTTCTGGATGTCCGGCAGGACCACCGCTTTGCGCTCGTGCACTGCCCACCGCGCCAGACGGTACCCCCCCGGGCTGTCGCCGGCCTGTCCCGTGCGCATCTGCAGAGCCCCGGACTCAGGGTCCACCGTCCAGATGAAGCACTCGTCGCATTCCACCAGATCCCGGACAATGGCCACGATGCTTGCCAGCGCTTCGTCAAGGTTGGCGGCGGTGCTGATCCGCTGGGAGAGCTCATACAACGCGGAAAGCTCCAGCACTTTCTCGCGCATTCGTCGTTCATACTGCGCCGCGTTGCGGATGACCACGCTTGCGTTCGAGGCGACGATTGAAAGGAGCTTCACATCGTGCGAGACGAACGGCTCCGAGCCTGCCCGTCCCTGCAACAACACGCCAATGGTCCGGCCATCCGCCATCAGCGGCACCAGCAAAAGCGAGGGATCAACGTCGAGGACCGGCCGCAGCGCTGATCGCCACCCCTCGGTATCGGCACGTGGAGCCGCCTCATCCAGCAGCAGGGGGTCCCTCAATCCTGCAAGATGCGGGGCCGCGTGCGGCTCCTCGCAGACATGCCAGGGCGCCGGGTTCTCCGGATCCGCATGCAGAGTGCCGAGCACCTCCACACTGCCGTCACCCTCTTCCACAAGAACGAACGCCGCGGAGTCGGCCGGCACGGCCTTCATGGCTACCTCAAGCAACAGCGACACAGCATTTTGCAGGCCGTAAGCGGAACCGATCGTCCGCGAGAGCTCATAGAGCACATTCAGCTCGGCGTATTTCTGCTCCATGGCCTGATACAGGCTGGAGTTCTCGATAGCCAGACCTGCATGGCTCCCCAGGGTGGCCAGAAGATCCACCTGCTCCTGCCGGCCGATGGGACGTCCGGAGGGACGGTTGTCCGCTGCGATAACCCCGATGGTGTGCTTCCGGACGATGATCGGAGCCGCCACAAACCCCAGCGCCGGTTCAGCGGCCGCATCGCTCACACGAGACGCGTTCTCCAGATCCTCCCCTTCCGCCAGGATAACCACCTGTTCCCGGGCTGCCAGACTGATGACGCTATCCCCTGGCTCCACACTTGCCGGCCAACTCTCGCCTGGAGCGAACCCTCTTGCCGCCCGCGACTGAAGCCTGCCTGTGCGTTCGTCCAGAAGATACACCGCACACCGGTCGAACCCGATGTCCTCGATAACACACGCCGCAATTTGCGACAGCACGTAATCCAGGTCGAGCGTGGCATTGATGGCGGCCGTCAGCCGGTTGACGGTGGAGAGCTCTTGAATGCGGCGCTGCAGACTGTCGTAAAGCCGCGCGTGGGCGATGAACATTGCTGCCTGATTGGCGAAGATGGTGAAGGCCGTCAGATCCTCCGGCGTGAAATCCCGGGATGGTTTCATCCGCCGGATGGAAAGCACGCCGGTGACGGGTCCACCGGGGGATCGCAAAGGCACGCACATGCTCGACTGGATATCGGAGCGGCGGCGCACTCTCACATCCCCGATCCGCTCGGAGGGAGATTCGTTCAGCAGCGCCGGTTCTCCGCTCTCCATCACGTGCCAGGCGATGCCCGAACCCCGGGGAAGGTGGGTGGTCTGCACGACCTCGGTGGGGAGGCCAAAGCTGGCACGTATGACGAGTTCTCCCTCGCTGTCGGTCAGCATCAGAGAGCACGCGTGAGCCTTCATGACCTCGGTGGCCTTCCGGCAGATCAGGTCCAGCAGCTCCTGCGCTGGAAGTGAGTGGACAGCCTCTCCGATCTCCAGGATGGCCGCCATCTGAGCAGCGTGCGCGTCCTCCTTCCGCTCACGCTCCAGGGTATCGCGAGCCACGAGCGCCTCCAGCGACGCGCGGATTACGGCCTCGGCGCCGCCAGGTAGAAGGGCTGCGCTGTCCGCCACCGGGGCGGCCAGTCCGGCGGAAATGAGCGACCCTTCGATCGTGAAGGAGAGGAGAATTCCCCCCGCGAGGAAGACAGGCGACCCAGGCGTTTCAGCATTCAGGAAAGAACGGAAGACCTCCTTGAGGGGAGCGGGAACGCTTCCTGACTCAGCGAGCACCTCCGTATTCCCCGCGGAGTCCCTTCGGAAGATGCAGACGCCGGTGAATGACGTGAATGCTCGCAGGTCTTCCAGGAGACGGGCGGCAAAGTCATCCCGCCAGCCGCGATGGCCGGCCGGTTGCTCATCTCCGGGCATAATACGGACGGGGTGTTCCACCGGCTGCACGATTTCCAGTCACAGGGGGAGAGGGAGTCCTCCCGATTATATCATGTTCCTCATTCGCCCCCGGACCAACCAGGTCAGCGCGCGATGCCGCGGATGCATTTGCCCGGAGGCGCCGCTATAATCGGTTCAGGCGCATCTTTCAGCGCGGGAAAGGGTGGAATGTATGAGACTTCTTGTTACAGGAGCCGCCGGGATGCTCGGGACCGACCTTTGCGCTATGGCGGAAGGGCACGAGATCCTAGGCGTAGACATCGTGGGGGATTGCGACCGCCTCGACATCACGGACCGCGATGCGGTTCACCGTTTTATGGCAACCTATCAGCCTGACATGGTGCTGCATCTGGCCGCGTTCACCAATGTTGACGGCTGCCAGACAGATCCCGAGACTGCCTGGAATGTGAACGCCGCAGGTACCTGGAACCTCGCATCGGCCTCGTGCGACCGTGACTGTGGGATGCTTTACATCAGCACGGACTTCGTGTTCGACGGCACCAAAGGCAGTCCCTACGACGAGTTCGACATTCCCAATCCGGTCAGCGTCTATGGACGCACCAAATACGCCGGAGAACAGTTTGTGCGGCACCTGGTGCGCAGACACTATATCGTCCGCACCGCCTGGCTATACGGCGCTCACGGCAAGTCTTTCCCCGGCACGATGCTGCGTCTTGCCCGTGAAGGCCACCCGCTGCGTGTCGTGGGAGATCAGACCGGCTCGCCGACCTACACGCGCGACCTGGCCGAATGCATCCTGCGGCTGATCGAGCTGCCGCTCTACGGGGTGTATCACGTCACCAACGCGGGAGAGTGCTCGTGGTACGATCTGGCCGCCGCCACCCTGGAGCTTGCAGGCATGAACGATGCCGACCTGACCCGAATCACGTCCGAGGAGTGGCCGACGCCCACCAGACGGCCTGAGTATTCCGTGCTGGAGCATCGCGCCCTGAAGATGGCAGGACTCCCGCCGATGCGCGACTGGCGGGACGCTCTGGCTGATTTTGTTGCAGAATACCGGTCAGCACAGACCGCCTGAGACAAAGGAGCTCATGGATTACTCGAAGACCCTGAATCTGCCCCGCACCGACTTCCCGATGAAAGCGAACCTCCCCCAGCGGGAACCGGAGATCCAGAAGCTATGGGAGGAGATGGATCTCTACCGTGTGTCGCTGGAAAAAGAGGCTCCCAACGGCGTTTTCATCCTGCACGACGGGCCTCCATACTCAAACGGTGACGTCCATGTGGGCAACGCGATGCAGAACAAACTGCCCAAGGACTTCATCACCCGTTACTTCTCGATGAACGGCTACCGCGTTCCGTTCGTCCCTGGCTGGGACAATCATGGGATGCCCATCGAGAACAACGTGGCTGCCGAGTTCCGGGCGCGCAACGAGAAACCGGACCGGATGGCCATCCGCCGCCGCTGCAGAGAGTATGCGGCTGGATGGGTCGAAAAACAGCGGGAGCAGTACATCCGCCTGGGGATCCGCGGGGACTGGGACCGCCCGTATCTGACGATGGATCCGCGTCTGGAAGCGGCGATCGTGCGGGTCTTCGGTGAGCTGGCTGAAAAGGGGTTCATCTACCGGGGACTCAGACCCATCCACTGGTGTCCCACCTGCGAGACCGCTCTTGCAGATGCGGAGATCGAGTATGCGGACGCTCGCAGCGCTTCAATATATGTCTTCTTCCCCCTTGCCTCGGACCCGAATGGTGTGTTTGAGGGTGTTTCCGGTGAAGCGGGAGCGCTGATCTGGACCACCACCCCGTGGACCATCCCGGCCAACCTGGCTATCGCGGCGCATCCGGAATTCCGCTATAGCCTGGTGAGCTTCGACGGCCGCACGGGGATCGTGGCGCGGGATCTGCTGGAGCGCGTGGCCGAGCAGACCGGTATCCGTTTCACCGAGATAAGAACGCTCAAGGGGTTGGATCTGGAAGGTCTCACTTTCCGGCATCCTCTCTTCGATCGCCCATCCCCGATGGTCTTTGCCGACTATGTGACGCTTGACGAGGGAACGGGGTTGGTCCACACGGCCCCGGGTCACGGCCGTGAGGACTTCGAGACCGGTAAGCGCTACGGGCTGGACGTGCTGTGTCCCGTGGACGAGCGGGGAGTCTTTACGGAGCAGGCCGGGCCGTTCCGGGGCATCTCCATCTGGGAGGGCGACGGGAAAGTTGTAGAGTCTCTACGGGAAGCGCGGGCTCTGCTCGCAGATGGCACGGTGGACCACAGCTACCCGCACTGCTGGAGGTGCCACAGGCCGGTCATCTTCCGGGCCACCGTTCAGTGGTTCATGAATCTGGACCATAACGGTCACCGCGAACGGGTTCTCTCCGAGATCGAGCGCGTCGAATGGCTTCCACCTGAAAGTATCAACCGGATCCGCGCGATGGTGAGCGGGGCGCCGGACTGGTGCGTCTCCCGTCAGCGCGCGTGGGGAGTGGGGATTCCTGTCTTTTTCTGCAACGGATGCGGCGCCGAGCTTCTGGACCGGGCGGTCATCGAGCACGTCGCCTCCATTGTCGAGAAAGAGAGCGCGGATGCCTGGTTCGCGCGGACCGAGCAGGAACTTCTGCCGCAGGGGACGACTTGCCGGAAGTGTGGAGGAGCCTCTTTCCGCAAAGAGACAGACATCCTGGATGTGTGGTTCGACAGCGGCTCCACCTGCCGCGCGGTGCTGGACAGCGGCATCTGGCCTGAGCTGAGCTATCCCGCCGACGTATATCTGGAAGGCAACGATCAGCACCGCGGCTGGTTCAACAAGTCGCTGATGGTGGGGGTGGCCACGAAAGGGACAGCACCTTTCCGGAAAGTGGTCACTAACGGATGGATGGTGGACGCCGAGGGGCATGCAATGCACAAGTCCCGCGGCAATGTGATCAACACCATGGATGTGGTGGGGCGCTACGGGGCCGATGTCATCCGGTTGGCGGCGGCGTCTTTCAATATGATGGCGGATGCGCGCCTGGGCGAGGAAACACTGCAGCGCGCGGCGGATGCCTACCGGCGCATCCGTAACACGTTCCGCTTCCTCCTGGCAAACCTCTCGGATTTCTCGCCGGATCAGGCGCCGGCCTATCCGGAGATGGAAGACCTCGACCGATGGATGCTAGCGCGTCTCCAAAAGCTGGTCGCGCGATGCCGGGCCGCTTACGAAGCCTATGAGTTCCACCGTGTGACCCACGAGATCCACAACTTCTGCGCCGTGGATCTCAGCGCGCTGTATCTGGACGTGCTGAAGGACCGGCTGTATTCGGAACTGCCGGACTCCCGCTTGCGCAGGTCGGCCCAGGCGGCTCTTTATTCCATCCTCAGTACCCTTGTGCGGCTGGTCGCACCCATTCTGGTTCACACCGCAGACGAAGTCTGGCAGGCTGCCGGTCTGAACTCGGAGACGCCCAGCGTCCATCTAGCGGGCTTTCCGCAAGCGGATGAGTCGCTGGTGGACGACGATTTGCTGCAGCGCTTTGACCGCCTGATCGAGCTGCGCGAGGAGGTCTACCGGCACATCGAGGAGGCGCGCCAGAGCGGCAGCATCGGTAAGCCGATGGAAGCTCGTGTTACCGTGTCTGCAGGCGAGGACGGCGCCCTGCTGAACGAGGATCGCAAACTTCTGGCCTCGCTCTTTATCGTTTCCGACGTCCAGCTGCTTCCGGGAAGCAACGGGCGTGAAGTGAAGGTCGAGCCTGCTCCCGGAGAGCGCTGCCCACGATGCTGGTTGGTCCGTGAGGATGTAGGTAGCCGGGCAGAGCATCCGGATCTTTGTGGGCGTTGCGCGGACGTAGTGTCCGCGCTTTCAGGCGGAGAAGAGGCGTGACACCATCTGCCGAGGAGATCGCTCCGGTCCTTGAATCCGAGCGGGATGCGCTTCTGGAGGAACGGCGGCGCATCGAAGAATCCATATCGTCCCAGTCTGAGTCCGACGAGACCGGCGAGGTGCGGGACCACCTGCACCACCCTGCAGATGCCGCCAGCGCCACTTATGACCGTGAGCAGCTGGCCGCCAGGCTGGAGAGTGTGGAAGGCCTGCTGCGCAGGGTCAACAGGGCGCTGGAGAAGCTCCGCGAGGGGAGTTACGGGGTCTGCGACCGTTGCGGGGACCAGATCGCGCCACCCCGCTTGGAAGCTTTGCCCTCCGCCTGTCTCTGTCTGGACTGCCAGGACAGGGAGGATCTGCTCTGAAGCGCGCCCGCCCCTGGCTGGCTGCCGCGGCCATCGTCGTTCTGGATCAGGCCACCAAAGCGGCCGCGTTGAGGATGCTTGAAATGGACGGCGAGGCCTTTCCGGTCATCCCCGGGCTGCTCTGGTTCCAGCTCATCCTGAACACGGGGGCGGCATTCGGCCTGTTCCAGTCACTGGGGCCTTTGCTGGCGCTCATCAGTGTGATTCTGATCTACGCCGGATACAAGATCATCCGCCATGAGGAAGACCCGCTCCTTGTATGGTCGCTTGCTCCCATTCTGGGAGGGGCGGCAGGGAACCTGATTGACAGAGTGTTCCGGGGAGGAGTCGTGGACTTTATCAAAATCCCGGCGTGGCCGCTGTTCAATCTGGCCGACTGCGCCATCACTGCCGGGACGGCAGGAGTGATACTCTACGCATTGATGACCAGACGCAGGGAAGAGTAGGGGACGTCCGAGAGTGCATCCGGTATTGCTGGAGATTGGATGGTTTAAGCTCCACAGCTACGGTGTGCTCCTGGCGGCAGGCGCGCTTGCGGCCATCTGGCGGGCTTCCCGTGTCTCGCAGAGACGTGGCATCCCAGAAAGCGCGATTGTGGACGCCGGTCTTCTGGCACTCCTCACGGGCTTGGCGGGAGCGCGGTTGACTTACGTTTTGCTCAACCGGGACGCTTTCGCGGGAGATCTGAAATCGGTCTTTGCAATCTGGGACGGCGGACTCACTTTCTTTGGAGGGTTCGCCGTGGGAGCGGTGTCGGTGGCCCTGTGGGCCATCCGGCGGGGGTACCGGCTCGCTGACGTGGCTGACGTCTGCGCCCCCAGTCTGGCGCTAGGATACGCCATCGCCAGAATCGGGTGTTTCCTGAATGGATGCTGCTACGGATGCGAGACCAGCGTTCCCTGGGCGGTGCGTTTCCACGCGGACGGAGGTGACGTCCTCACGCCCCCCAGCCACCCCGTCCAACTCTACTCAACGGCGATAAGTTTTCTGATCTTTTTGATGCTTGTCCGGCTGGAGAACCGGAATCTGCGCCCGGGAGCGCTGTTCGGAAGCTGGCTAGTCCTCTCCAGCCTGGAGCGGTTTTTCCTTGAGTTCCTCCGCCGCGGAGCCACCGCCCAGGAGTTCGCAGGAGGACTGACTCAGGCCCAGGCTGCCAGTCTGGCGCTTCTGCTCGCCGGAGCTTTTCTCATCGGCGCTCCGCGGAGAAAGGCATAGAGGCTCCGTGGAAGGTCCGTTCCGCTTCCTGGTCGCCCCTGAAGAATCCGGCCTGCGCCTGGACGTCTTTCTTGCGCGGCGGCTGCCGGAGATCTCCCGGACACGGTTGAAAAAAGCCATCCTCGATGGCGATGTGCTGGTGGACGGCAGGCCTCAGCCGCCACGTCACGCAGTGGAATCCGGCAGCGAGGTCACGGGAACAGTGGCCACTGCGCCCGCGTGGAGCGTCGCGCCGGAGGACATCCCGCTGGACATCGTCTATGAGGACGAGCATCTGGCGGTGCTGAACAAGCCACGGGGGCTGGCGGTGCACCCGGGAGCCGGACGGAGCGCGGGCACTCTGGTGAACGCCCTTGCGGCGCGTTTTGGACCGCTTCCGGAGACGGATTCCCCGGAGAGACCGGGTATCGTGCACCGGCTGGACAAGGATACGTCTGGGTTGATGGTCATCGCTCGCACTCCTGAGGCTATGGCACGGCTTGCCCGGATGGTGGCTGAGAGGCGTTTCGAGCGCCGCTACCTTGCGCTGGTGTGGGGAAGCCCCCGATTCGAAAAAGCCGTGGTGGACGCCGCCATTGGACGGGATCCGTCCCACCCGGAGAGGATGGCTGTGCTTCCCTCGCAGGGTCCTTCCAGAGCACGAGAGGCGGTCACGGAACTGACAGTCCTTGAGCGTCTGGCGGACACCACGTTGCTGGAAGCCAGGCTTCAGACGGGGAGGACGCACCAGATCCGCGTGCATTGCCACTACGCCGGCCACGAGGTGGTGGGCGATCCTGTCTATTCCAGGCGGCGGAAGCTCTCGCGAGCTGCGCCGGGAGAGCAAGCGGAGTTTGAGAGGTTGCTGGAGAGGCTCGGCGGACAGGCGTTGCATGCTGCCCGCCTGTCGTTTGCCCATCCGTTCTCCGGCGAACTGCTGGATCTGAGTGCTCCAATGCCGGAGGAGATGGAGGCGGTGGTCTCCTTCGAGCGCCGCAGGGCAGGGGTGCGGACGCCGTGACAGGCTCCACATTACCGGGGCGCCAGGCAGAGATCGAAAGGCTGATCGCCGAAAGCCTCATCCCCCGCGGGGTCACTGACCCGGCGGTGCTGAACGCTTTCCGCAGCGTTCCCCGGGAGCTTTTCGTGCCTCCCGAACAGGCTCATCGTGCCTACGAGAACTCCGCTCTGCCGATTGGGCACGGTCAGACCATCTCACAGCCGCTGATGATCGGCATCATGCTTCAGGCGCTGGAGGCCTCACCGGGACAAAAGGTGCTGGAGGTGGGCACGGGCAGTGGGTACCAGGCGGCCCTTCTGGCACGGATGGGATTGAAGGTGTTTACCGTGGAGAGGATCCCGGCGCTGGCGGAAGCGGCCAGGTCGCGCCTGGAGAGACTCGGGCTGCAGGATGTGGAGGTAGTTGTGGCAGACGGGTCCCGCGGGTTGCCGGAACATGCTCCCTTTGACCGCATCATCGTTGCCTGCGCCGCACCCGATATTCCGGATGCCCTGGCCGGTCAACTGGCGGAAGGAGGGATCCTGGTGGCGCCCGTCGGAAGCCGCTTCAGCCAGCGTCTCTGCATAGTGCGACGGCAGGAGGGAAAACTGTCCGTCGAATACGGAGACGAGTGCGTGTTCGTGCCCCTGATCGGGCAACAGGGATGGCCGGAAGAGGAGATTTGACCCTGATGGCAGTCAGCCGGCGCAAAACGAGTTCCGCCGCTACGCGGAAGAGCAACAGCCGCTCCGCCAGAAGGATCCGCCGTACCACTTCCGCCCGCCGCACATCGTCGCGGAGGCGGTCTTTCCAGCTGCCCTCCCAACTGCCGGTGAGACCCTCCTGGCTGTTGATGGGAGTGGCGGGAATGCTGTTCATCTGGCAGTTCTGGGCCCCTCTGGTGGGAGACAACCTTACCCGCTGGTTGTCCCCCCGCACCGCCGGGACATCGGGAGTACTGCTCCTGGCCGCCTCGCTTGTGATCCTCGGCCTGGAAGCTGCCGGACTCCGGCAGCCTCCAGGTGGCAACCGGAAATCGCGGTAAGGCGTTTTAGGCCGCGGGGCGCATCCTTCCGCGCAAAGACGCTCCCCGATGAACGCCAAGGATCATGGCCGCAGCGGCAACCGCTTTCGCCGCGTCCACCAGGATAAACGGCGCGCTGCCTTGGAGGAAGGCAAGCCACCACGCTGATGTCAGTCCTTCCGTGAAAGCGTTCAGCACAGCAAGCCAGGCCATTCCTCCCAGGTGGACCACCGCCATACACGCGAGCCCTGCGCAAATGGCGGCGGTTGGCGAATCCGAGAGACGCCTGCTCCACAACAGGCCCGCGACAGCCGCTCCGGCGGGGAAAGCGAACAGATAACCCAGTGTTGGGAGAGATCCGGCAACGTTTGAGAAACCGGCGAACACCGGCAGACCGGCGAGCCCTGCCGCCACGTAGATCGCTGCTGACGCCGCTCCAGCGCGCCATCCCATCAGAGTGCCCAACAGCACTAGCACCAGAGTTTGCGCAGTCACCGGAACGGGCGTGAAGCCCAGCGGCACCCGCACCTGCGCCGAGAGAGCCAGCAGAGCCGCTCCGCCCGTTATGTAAACAACAACCTCGCTGAAGTAGCGAGGCGACAGCAAAGCGTCGTGATTCCGTGCGAGTGATCGGGAATTCTGCATATTCCAGAGTCCTGCTAACGTTTTCGGCCTGGATAGCGGCGCTTCGGCCTCCCTTTCGGGAGAACGGGCCGGATTGCCCGCCGCCGCAAGCGCATGCTACAATCAGCCGGTCCGCCTGCCCGCAGGCAGGCGCAAGTCAGTATACACGATTGAGAGGTCATCCGGGCTTGATCGACACCAGTGATTTTAGGAACGGTCTCCACATCATTCAGGATGGCGAGATCTTCACCATCATCGAGTTCCAGCATGTGAAACCGGGCAAGGGAGGCGCGTTCGTCAGGACAAAACTGAAAAACCTCAAAACCGGGGCGGTCATAGACAAGACCTTCCGGGCGGGCGAGCGTATGGATCAGGCCGTCGTGGAGCGCAAGACGATGCAGTACCTCTACCACGAGGGCGACGACTACATCCTGATGGACATGGAAAGCTACGAGTCCGTCCCTGTGAACGCATCCCTGTTCGGCGACCAGGTCAAGTATCTGAAGGAGAACACAGACGTCACCGCTCTGGTGCACGAGGGGAACATCATCGGTGTGGAGATCCCGTTCTTCGTGGAGCTGGAAGTGACGGAGACGGACCCGGGAGTGCGGGGCGACACCGCTTCCGGCGGGTCCAAACCGGCCACCCTGGAGACGGGCGCAGTGGTGCAGGTGCCCTTCTTCATTAACGTGGGCGACAAGATCCGCGTGGACACACGCACTGACGAATACATGGAGCGCGTGCGCTAGCATCTTGCGGCAAGGCTCAGGCGGCAAGCCACGGAGCCATCAGCGGGAGGGGACACGTGCGGCCGGAAGCAACAGATGCGAGACACCGGAGGGAGGATGAGGAGCCCGTCAGGTACCAGCGGGACCCGCTGGGCGAGATCCTTGACGCGGCGGCCGGCGCAGCCCTGACTCTCGGCGCGCTCATCACCATTCTGGCGCTTGCCTACGTCGCCTACGGCATCTTCAGTGCCTTCCCCGGAGGACAGGTTCCCGCAGAGCCGTCTTTTCGGGCCGCTGTGACGGCGCGCTTTGCGCTGGGCCTGCGGGCGCTGGTCTGGGGCGTCGGGATCCTGGCTCTGGCCGCAGGCTGGAAGTTCCGGCTAGAGACAGCCGCCGGCTATCTCCTCGCGGTCACGGGAGCCGCCTTATTGTGGGGGATGCCCACCGTCGTGTCCCATCTGTTTCCCGCGGGCTACGGTGAGGGAGCGGCGCTGACCGCGGATGCCGCCCGCCGGTGCGGAGCGATGTGCGCAGGCGTCGGCGCTGCACTGCTGGTATTCCACCTGGTCTCCCGGGTGGGCGACGTCCTCTCTGGACGCCGCAGCCGTCTGGTGGATGTGCCGCACGACCCGGACTGGATTCCCCGTCCCGGCGCGGTTCCTCTTCGCTGCTGGCAGACAGGCTTCTGCCGCCCGTATGTGAGGAGTTTCTGCCCGCGGTATCAGGAGAAGACCCCGTGCTGGCGCAGGAAAGAGGGGTGCTTCTGCGAAGAGCGAATCGTTCTGCGCGCCCGGGAGATGCGACAGGGTGCGAGCGAGTTCTATGCACAGATGCGCTCGTCTCTTTCTGGCCCTGTGACGTCGCTATCGCCTGCGCAGAAAAGAGAGCGGTGCCGCTCCTGTCCCATCTACGGGGAGCACCAGCGGTTCAAGTACAGGCTGTCGGTGCCTTTCGCTTTCGTTGCGGCATCCGGTATACTCTGGTTCGGCGCAGACGGGATACGGCGGGCCTTGCTGTTCTCCGTTGAGAAGCTGGATGCCGTCGCCTCATCGCTGGCGTTCCGGGCTCCGCAGGCGGCCGGTGAGGCGGGGGCGATGGCGGCGGCAGCTCAGGAGGCGATCGGCAACTCCATCGTCTTCTGGGGGTTCATGGTGTTCCTCTTTGTGATGACACTCACCTGGCTACTTCGCCTGGTGGAGTGGCTGTTTCTGAAAGTGCAGGTCTAGGCGCTTTGGATATCGCTCTGGTCGAAAAACTGGTGGCGCTTCTTCACGAGTCGGCGGTCTCGGAGGTACAGGTGAGCGCCGGTGAGCTGACCGTTCGCATCAAACGGGGTGCTGTGCTGGCGCCGGAAGAATACCTGGAGGAGGAAGAACAGGCGACGGCTGAGGCTGAGGCGCCGGGGGACACCACTGCCGGGGAGCCTGAGGAACCTGAGGGGACTCTGATCCGGGCCGGAATGGTGGGAATCTTCCATCAGGTGGACGGCATCCTGCCGGGCGCCGAAGTCCGGCCCGGCCAGACTCTGGGCCTCATCCAGTCCATGAAGCTGATGAATGAAGTAAAGGCGCCGTCGAGCGGGGTGGTGCAGGAGGTGTTCGTAGAGGACGGCTCGCCTGTAGAATACGGCCAGAAGCTGTTCGCTATCACCGGGGCCAAGGCGGAGTAAGCTTATGCCAGCCATCAAGAAAGTCCTGATCGCGAACCGGGGAGAGATCGCTGTCCGGATTATCCGGGCGTGCAGAGAGATGAAGATCGCGTCTGTGGCGGTCTACTCCGAAGCGGACGCGGATAGCCTGCACGTCCAGCTTGCGGACGAGGCGGTGTGCGTGGGGCCGCCCGCCAGCAAGGACAGCTACCTGAACATGCCCAATATCATCAGCGCCGCCATCATAACGGGCGCTGACGCCATCCATCCGGGCTACGGTTATTTCTCCGAGTCCCCCAGTTTTGCGGAGGCGTGCGAAGCCTGCAACCTGATCTTCATCGGCCCGCCCTCCTCTGCCATCGAAAAGATGGGCGATAAAGCCCGCGCCCGGGAGATCGTTCAGAGTGCCCGGGTGCCGGTGATTCCCGGAGCGCGCGGAGTCATCGCGAACGACCAGGACGCCATACGGACGGCGGCGAGGGTTGGCTATCCCCTGCTCATCAAAGCTGCCGCAGGGGGCGGAGGCCGCGGCATCCGCCGGGTGGACGACCCCGACGACCTGCTTCCTGCCGTGCGCACTGCCATTCAGGAGTCGGAAGCGGCATTCGGGTCGGGTGAGGTCTATATTGAGAAGCTCATCGAGAACGCGCGCCACGTGGAGGTGCAGGTGCTGGGGGACCAGCACGGGCACTATGTCCATCTGGGTGAGCGTGAGTGCTCGATTCAGAACAGCAGGCGCCAGAAGATGATCGAGGAAGCGCCGTGCGCGTTTCTGGACGCGAAAGTGCGCGCAAGGATGGGCGAAGCCGCGGTCCGCGCCGCGCGCGCTGTGGGATATCACAGTGCCGGAACGGTGGAGTTCCTGGTGGACCAGGAGAGCAACTTCTATTTCATGGAGATGAACACGCGCATCCAGGTGGAGCATCCCGTCACCGAGATGATCACTGGCGTGGATCTTGTGAAGCAGCAGATCGAGATCGCCGCGGGCGCGAAGTTGCCCTTCACGCAGAAGGACATCACCTTCAACGGGCACGCCATCGAGTGCCGCATCACGGCGGAAAATCCAGAGAATGACTTCCGGCCATCCACGGGAACCATCACCCGTCTGCTTTGGCCGGGAGGGCCCGGCGTGCGCGTGGAGTCTCACGTTTACCAGGGATATCGCGTGCCTCCGTATTATGACCCGCTGCTCGGCAAGCTGATCGTCTGGGGCAGGGACCGGCAGGAAGCTATGGCGCGGATGCTCCGCTGCCTGAGCGAGATGAAGATCGAAGGACTTAAGACCAACACGCCGCTGCACACCCGCATTTTGCTGGATCCTGCCTACCGGAAGGGCGATTTCAACACCACGTTCGTGACGCGCAAGCTGGCCAGTGCCGGCCGCGAAGCGGCCTGAACATGACGCGCACAGCAAAATCGGTGCGGCGTGCTGCCCGGGAGTTGGCGCTCAACCTGCTGTTCCAGGCAGATGTTGCCCGCCTGACGCTGGATGAGGCGATCGCTGCCGCCCGCGAGAACGCTAAGGTTCCTATCGAGGCGCTGGAGACTGGAATAGAGTACGCCTCCGGGGCCTGGGAAGCTGCGCGTGACTCGGATGCGCTGGTGAACCGGCTTGCTCCAGAATGGACCGTGGAGCGCCAGAGCAGCGTGGATCGGAATGTCTTGCGGTTGGCCATCTATGAGCTGCGCTCCAGGCCGGAAGTGCCGGCCGCAATCATCATCAACGAGGCGGTAGACCTGGCCAAGACTTACGGGTCGGAGGAATCCGGCAAGTTCGTGAACGGGGTCCTTTCGGCGGCGGCAAGGATGATTCGTGACGGCGAGGAGGAAAACACCTGAGTTGAGCGCCATCATTCTGGACGGATCAGCCACAGCCCGGAAGATCCGGGAGGAGCTCGCGGCCCAGACCGCTGAACTTTCCAGATCCGCAGGAGTCGTTCCCAGACTGGATGTTGTGCTGGTTGGCGACGATCCCGCCTCCGTGACCTACGTGGGGATGAAGAAGCGCGCCGCCGAAGCCGCCGGGATGCGTTCCGAAACTCACCGTCTGTCAGCTGATGCCACACAAGAGCAGGTTCTGGAACTGGTCCGCTCCCTGAACGCAGACCCCGGCGTCCATGGGATCCTGGTCCAGCACCCGGTGCCGCGGCATCTGGACGAGCAGGCCATACTTGATGAGGTCTCCCCGGAAAAGGACGTAGATGGGATCTCCAGTCTCAGCCTGGGACGGCTGCTGACGGGACTGCCATCCTTTCGCCCGTGCACACCGCTGGGCATCATCCGTCTGCTGGACGAATACGGGGTGGAGATCCAGGGACGCCGCGCGGTGGTGGTGGGCCGCAGTATTATCCTCGGCAAACCTGCGGCTTTGCTTCTCCTTGAGCGGCACGCTACGGTAATGGTCTGCCACAGCCGCACTCAAGATCTGCCTGCAATCTGCCGCGAGGCCGACATCCTGGTGGCGGCCGTGGGCAGGGCGGAGATGATCCGCGGCGACTGGATCAGGCCGGGTGCGTGTGTCATTGACGCAGGCTACAACCGGGTGCCGGGCAGAGAGCGGGACGTGGGGGATGTGCACTATGAAGAGGCAAGCGCTGTGGCCGGCTGGATCACCCCCGTGCCGGGAGGGGTGGGGCCGATGACCATAGCCATGCTCCTGCAGAACACTCTGGAAGCGGCCCGGCTGCAGGCAGGAGCCTGAGCGGCCATCCGCGGTCCCTGGTTGTGTGTATTTCTGCGTCATCCTCTTATTGACACTCCCCTGAGGGGTGGGTAATATCATCACGGATTAGCACTCACAATGTTCGAGTGCTAACGCGTTTTCCATCGCGGCGGCGCCGCGGCGCGAGGGGCGCTTTCCACTCTGGCCCGCCGACTGCGCCCGCCGCTCCACACTGCTTCAGGAGGAGTAGCAGAAAGCAATGATCCAACCGCTGTTCGACAAAGTGGTGGTGGAGCCGCTTCCCGAGGAGGAGACCAGCTCCGGCGGCATCATTCTGCCCGACACCGCCAAGAAGAAACCTCAGGAGGGCATTGTCGTGGCCGTAGGTCCGGGGCGCATCCTGGACGACGGCAACAGGGCTCCCGTCGCCGTGAAGGAAGGGCAGAAGGTCATCTACGCCAAGTACGGCGGCACCGAGTTCAAGCAGGACGGTAAGGACTACATCATCCTGGACGAGGATTCCATCTACGCGGTGGTGGAGTAAAGGCACGTCCAGGAGGAAAAGAAACGGGAGACTGACAGGTTATGGCTGCTAAGCAGATTATCTATGACGAAGAGGCCAGGAGGGCTCTGGAGCGCGGCGCGAGTATGGTGGCCGCTGCTGTGAAAGTGACCCTTGGCCCCCGCGGCCGCAACGTGGTCCTGGACAAGAAGTGGGGCTCGCCGACCATTACGAAGGACGGCGTTACGGTGGCCAAGGAGATCGAGCTGCCTGAGCCCTACGAGAACATGGGCGCCCAGCTCCTGCGCGAGGTGGCGTCTAAGACCAACGACGTGGCCGGCGACGGCACCACCACGGCCACTGTCCTGGCCGAGTGCCTCATTTCCGAGGGTCTGAAGTACGTGACCGCGGGCGGAAACCCGCTTGCCGTCAAGCGGGGCATTGACAAAGCGGTCGAGAAGGCTGTCGAGGAGCTGAAGAAGATCGCCACTCCGGTGGAGACCAAGGAAGAAGTCGCCAACGTGGCCTCCATCGCCGGTAATGACCCCGAGATCGGCCAGCTGATCGCCGACGCCATGGACAAGGTGGGCCGCGACGGTGTCATCACTGTGGAGGAGTCTAAGGCCAGCCTCACGGACGTGGAGGTGGTCGAGGGGATGCAGTTCGACAAAGGCTACATCTCCCCGTATATGGTCACCGATCCAGAGCGGATGGAGGCGGTTTTTGAGAATCCACTCATCCTCATCCATGAGAAGAAGATCTCGTCCGCCGCGGATCTGGTCCCGTTCCTGGAGAAGGTAGCCCAGACCCGCCGGCCGCTGGTGATCATCGCGGAAGACGTTGACGGTGACGCGCTGGCCACTCTGGTGGTGAACCGGCTCCGCGGAATCCTGCAGTGCGCTGCCGTGAAGGCGCCAGGCTTCGGGGATCGCCGCAAGGAGATGATGCGCGACATCGCCATTCTGACCGGCGGCGAGTTCATCAGCGAGGATCTAGGACTGAAGCTGGAGAATGTGGATCTCTCGCGGCTGGGAACCGCCAAGAAGGTGGTCATCACCAAGGAGAAGACCACCATCGTCGAGGGCGGCGGCAAGCGCGAGGCTGTGGCTGGCCGCATCCAGCAGATCAAGAATCAGATCGAGACGACGGATTCCTCCTACGACCGCGAGAAGTTGCAGGAGCGCCTGGCCAAGCTGGCGGGCGGCGTGGCGGTCATTCGCGTGGGCGCGGCCACGGAAACCGAGCTCAAAGAGAAGAAGCATCGCTTCGAGGATGCCCTTTCGGCCACGCGCGCGGCCATCGAGGAGGGCATCGTCCCCGGAGGCGGCACCGCACTTCTGAATATCCAGCCCGCGCTGGAGAAGCTGAAGCTGAAGGGTGACGAGGCCATCGGCGCGAACATCGTGAAGCGCGCACTGGAGGAGCCTCTGCGCCAGATCGCCGAGAACGCCGGTTATGAAGGATCGGTGGTGATCGCGGACGTGCGCAGGCAGGAGAAGCCCGGCTTCGGGTTCAACGCGCTGACGGGCGAGATCGTGGAGATGATCCCGGCCGGGATCGTGGATCCGGTGAAGGTGACCCGCAGTGCTCTCCAGAATGCGGCGTCCATCGCCGGAATGGTGCTGACCACCGAGACGCTCATTTCGGAGAAGCCCGAGAAGAAGAAGGCTCCCGCGGCGCCCTCCGGCGGGTACGACGACTACGATATGTGACAGCGATGACCTCATTCGCCGGCTTGGGCGAAGGGGCTGCGATTCCGAGGGCGGTTTCCCGGTCAGCGCCGGGAAGCCGCCCTTTCCTCGCTCCTGTTCAGCTCCCTGAGATGGCAGGAAGGGCAAGGAGCTGATGAGGCGAACTCGCAGGGGGCCGTCCCGACGCCGGGACTGGTTGCGCTTCCTCACCGTGCTTAGCTCGGCAGGGGTGGTCACTGTGTGGGCCGCTGGAGAGTTCATTGGAGAGCGGCACTGGCTGACCACACTGCTGGCCTATATACCTCAGCATCCCTTTCTGTTCCCCGCAGCGCTCCTGAGCGTGGGCTCGCTGGCGCTGCGGCGGCCGGGTCTGGCAGCCGTAAACGGGCTGGTGTTGTTGTTTGGAGCGTTTTATCTGCTTGGCTTCAGTGTGGGCCGCCAGGAGACGGGCGCCCGCGCTGACCTGCGGGTGATGACCTACAACATCCATCACGGCGCGATGGGTGTGGATAGAATCGCTGCGGACATCCGCCAGCAGCAGCCCGATGTGGTACTCCTGCAGGAGGCCAACGCCTACCGGAGTTGGACTGATCCCGTGCCGCCCCTGGCCACACTGCTGCCAGACTACCACGTTTTCACCATCGGGGATGAAGTCGCCCTGCTCAGCAGACTGCCGGTGAGCCAGGCGCAAAGCTGGCGGCTCCGGAGGAACGGTGCGCGCCGCAAAGGCCTGGACGCAACGGTCAAGGTTGGAAAGAAAAGACTGCGGATTCTCAACGTTCACCTCATGACCTCGGCCACAGGAAGCTCCCTCGCCCGCAGCAAGGCGCAAGCTCCCACCCATCTCCGGCACACGGCGGAGGCCCGGTCGGAGCAGTTCGAAGAGATGCGCAGATGGGTAGAGCGTCAGCGGGACCCGTTTATCGTCGCGGGGGACTTCAACACTCCACCTCGCGGGGTTCTGTACCGCCGGCTTCCTGGGTGGGGTTTGACGGACTCCTTCAGTGCAGCCGGGTTCGGCTTCGGAGCTACCTATCGGTCCGATTTACCGGTACTGAGGATAGACCACATTTTCACCGGTCCAGGTGTGCGGGCCCTGCGGACCTGGGTGCCACCCACCCGGAGCTCTGATCACCGGCCTGTGGTGGCGGATCTGACCCTCGACGACTGATCCCTGACATCAGACCAGTGACTCCAGCAGATCTTCCAGCGGCACGTAGGCGAATGTGGTGGAATGGTCGCTCAGTGCGTAGGGGATGAGGATGACATCGTTGTGCCGCATCGCCCCGCACGTATAGACCACGTTCGGCACATAGCCGCTGCGTTCGTCTTCCTCCGGAGCGATTAGCGGCTCGCGGCTCCGCCCGAGCACCTTCGTGGGATCCTTCAAATCCAGCAACGCAGCCCCGATGCAGTACTGCCGCATCGGCCCGACGCCGTGCGTCAACAACAGCCAGCCTTCGGGAGTTTCGATGGGAGAGCCGCAGTTCCCGATGACCGAGAACTCCCACCAGTGGAGAGGCTCCATCGCAAGATAGGCCTCGTTCCAGACGAGCATGTTATCGGAATACATAACGTAAAGGTTCTCGCCGTCTATCCGCCCGGAACAGACGTAGCGGCCACCGATACGCCGCGGGAAAAGCGCCATGCCCTTGTTCCGGGCGCATCGGCCGGTGAGCGTGGCGATGGTAATGACGCGAAGATCGCTCGTCTCCATCAGGGTGGGAAAGATGGTTGTTCCGTTGTAGGCGGTGTAAGTCCCGTAGATGTGACGGAACCCATCCTCCTCCGTAAACAAAACCAGCCTCAGGTCTTCGATTCCCCGGCTCTCGTTCTCGCTGCGCGGGAATATTACCGCCTCAGACACCGAGACGTCATCGCCGATCAGCAACTTGTAACTGGAGCGCGCCACGCTCAGCATGTTCCTGTGGGTCTGCTCCCAAGCGCCTTCTGTGGGGAAGACCGCCCGAAGAGAGAGCAACTCACGCTCCAGTTCCTCCATGCTGAAAGAGAGTCCCAAACGGTCTAGCACCTGCTCTTCCAGGGGTCCCAGAAAGCCTGCCTCAGCGAGCTGCACGCGGTAGCGAGAGGTGTCGAACTCCGCATCCGGGACATCTGCGAGAGGACGCGTCACCTGGCCGGCTTCCTCAATGACCAGGTAGTTGTTCCGGTCTATGCTCCCGCGGCGGAAGACCACGGACGAAATGTGGCCTTCGCCCGTCGCCCGGAGGCTCATAAGAAAGCGGGTGGTTCCCGGCGGAGCCGGCGACTGATCCGGCAGAGGGACGATGGAAGGGTTGAACAGCGCTGAAGACTCTATGGCGTATTCCATTGTGAAATACGCCCCCGCGAGCAGCTGCCTGCGCTTCGAGACGTTCTGCCAGGCCACCGGCAGGACCGGAGCGACCCGCTCGAAGTGCTCCAGCCAGATGTCCACCAGATCGCGGTGCTGTTCGCTGTAATCCTCTTCCAGCTCGCACAGTAACCGGTCGGCCACATCCTCTGGGAGGGACAGGATCCTTTCCAGGCGCCGCCGGTTTCTCGCATCATCGGATCCGAAAAAACGCGCTATCACGCGCCGCGGATCTGGACGGAGAGTGATGGGCAGACGGGTCAGGCGAGGCTTGTTGGATGACATGCGTGGGAATCGCTCCTTCCTGACCGCATTTTATGAGACCGGGCATCCGCATTTCAACCGGCCAGCTGCTATCGTTCCCGCCGCTACAGTCTTGTCATTCAGGAACGCTTACTGGGACGGCGTTGACAGCGTCAGAACAGCGGTGTAGGATACACTGAAAACGACAGGAGGTATGCCCTTTTTGCAAATCCTGCTGGGGGGACACAAGTGGGCGCGGCGCTCATACGGTTTTGACGAAGTGTCCGTTGCCTGCGGGTCGGTGACCGTGGACCCGAACGACACCGACACCTCATTCACCATCGGGCCGCACACATTCCGCATCCCATTCCTAGCATCCGCCATGGACGGCGCAGTGAGTCCTCGCGTGTGTCAGATTATGGGCCGCCTGGGCGGGTTGGCCGTTCTGAATCTGGAAGGCCTCTTCACCCGTTACGAGAACACGGACGAGCAACTGGACCGAATCGTCTCGGCGCCGCAGGAAGAGGTGGTTTCGCTCCTGCAGACCATCTACCGAGAGCCAGTCAAACCGGAGCTGGTGGCGCAACGTGTCCGGGAGATCAAAGAAGACGGCACGCTGGCCGCGGCGTCCGTGACGCCGGCCGCGTTCGATACAGTAGGCCGCGCCGCGCTTGAGGCGGGGTTGGACATTCTGGTCATCCAGTCCACTGTCACCAGCGCCAACCACTACTCCAGCCAGGGAGTCTCCCTGAGCATCCGGGATCTTTGCGACAGCGCGCAGGTGCCTGTGGTGGTGGGGAATGTCGTCAACTACGAAGGTGCGCTCTCGCTGATGGAAGCCGGCGCAGATGCCGTCCTCGTCGGGGTTGGGCCCGGGGCGGCTTGTACAACTCGGCGAGTGTGCGGCATCGGCGTGCCTCAGGTAACCGCCGTCGCAGATGCGGCTGCTGCGCGGGATGATTTCTACTCCCGTACAGGCAAGCGCGTCACAGTCATCGCAGACGGTGGCATGCGCACGGGGGGCGATATTGTAAAGGCTATCGTGGCGGGGGCGGACGCCGTCATGATCGGATCCCCCATCGCTGCCGCAGCAGAAGCGCCCGGCCGCGGCTGGCACTGGGGAATGGCCACCAGCCACCCCGGGCTTCCTAGGGGCACCCGGATTAGGGTGGGGGAGATGGGCACGCTGGAACAGATCCTCTTCGGGCCCGCCCGTTCCGATGACGGAACAATGAACTTCGTCACTGCCCTGAAGGTTGCCATGGGTTACTGCGGCAAACGCACCATTCCGGAGATGCAAACGGCGGAGATGGTCATCGCTCCGGCCATTCCCAGCGAGGGCAAAGCCCACCAGCGCGCGCAGAAGGTGGGGCAGGGGACTTGAAGCTGGAGCATATCGCCGCTCCTGAAGAGCGCGTTGTCGTTCTGGACTTCGGCGCGCAGTACAGCCAGCTGATCACACGCCGCGTCCGCGAATGCCACGTCTACAGTGAGCTTCTCTCGTATGACACCCCGCTGGAGGAGATCCTCTCCCGGAAACCGCGAGGGATCATTCTGAGCGGAGGGCCTTCCAGCGTATACGAAGAAGGCGCGCCTGCCGCGGACCCGCGGCTTTTCGAGCTGGGCATCCCGGTGCTGGGCATCTGCTACGGAATGCAGCTGATGGCCCATCAGCTCGGAGGAAAAGTCCTGCCCGGTGAGAACCGGGAGTACGGCAAGACCGAACTGCACGTCCGCGAAGGAGCGCCACTGTTCGACGGTTTGAACCCGGAGCTGATCTGCTGGATGAGCCACGGGGATCTTGTTCAGGAGCCTCCGCCCGGCTTTGAAACCATAGCCTCCACGGTGAATTCTCCGGTGGCGGCTATGGCGAACGTCCAGAAGAGACTTTTCGGCGTGCAGTTCCACCCCGAGGTGGCACACACTCCGTGGGGGATCGAGATCCTGCGTCAGTTCCTCTACGGTTTCTGCGGCTGCGAGGGGCAGTGGACCATTGAGTCCTTCGTCAATGAGGCCACTGAATGGGTGGCCCGGAGAGTGGGCAAGGGCAGGGTTCTTTGTGCGCTGAGCGGCGGCGTGGATAGCTCCACCACGGCGGCGCTGGTTCACAGGGCCATCGGGGATCAGATCACCTGCATCTTTGTGAATCACGGCTTGCTGCGTCTGGAGGAGCCGGAGCGGGTACGCGCCACTTTCGACCAGCACTTCAAGATGAACCTGGTCTATGTGGACGCGACCGACCGTTTCCTGGCCAGGCTGGAGGGCGTCACCGACCCGGAACGCAAACGCAAGATCATCGGCGAGGAGTTCGTCCGCGTCTTTGAGGAAGAGGCAAGCCGCCTGGGGGACTTCGACTTCCTTGCGCAGGGGACGCTGTATCCGGATGTGGTGGAAAGCGGCACCAAGAACGCGGCGCTCATCAAGACCCATCACAATGTGGGCGGCCTGCCGGAAAAGATGAACTTCAAGCTTCTGGAGCCGCTGCGCGATCTGTTTAAGGACGAGGTCCGCGCGGTGGCTACGGAGCTGGGGCTGCCGAGCGAGCTCGTCTGGCGCCAGCCGTTTCCCGGACCGGGCCTGGCCATCCGGATCATCGGCGAGGTGACGCGGGAGCGTCTGGAGACTCTCCGGCGCGCCGACTGGATCGTGGTGGACGAGATAAAGAGAGCCGGCCTCTACCGGCAGCTTTTCCACGCGTTTGCGGTTTTGCTGCCCATCCGCAGCACGGGCGTCATGGGGGACCAGCGCACCTACGCATATCCCATTTGCGTCCGCGCGGTCACAAGCGACGATGTCATGACCGCGGACTGGGCGCGCCTGCCTTACGAGGTGCTTGAGCGCATTTCTAACCGCATCACGAACGAAGTGCCGGGAGTCAACCGGGTGGTGCTGGATATCAGCTCCAAGCCGCCGGCGACCATTGAGTGGGAATGAGTTCTAAAGAATGAACCTTCGCGATGACATCGCTCAGATATTGCTGACAGAAGAGCAGATCGCTGCCCGTGTCAAAGAGCTGGGGCAGCAGATCTCGCGCGACTATGAGGGCAAGGATCTGATCCTGGTCGGGATCCTGAAAGGCGCCGCCATCTTCCTGGCGGACCTCGTCCGGGCCATCGAGATCCCCGTCGCTTATGACTTCGTGGCCATCTCCAGCTACGGAGCGGACAGCCGTTCGGCCGGTGTGGTGCGCATCATCAAGGATCTGGATGAAAGCCTCGTCAGCAAGCACGTCCTTGTGGTTGAGGATATCGTGGACACCGGCTGGACGCTTCGCCTTTCCTATCTGCTGGAGAACCTGCGATCCCGCAAGGCAGCAAGCGTCCGGGTGTGCACGCTGCTGGACAAACCCAGCCGCCGTGAGATGGGCGTGAAGATAGACTACACGGGCTTCCTGGTCGAGGATAAGTATGTGGTGGGCTACGGACTGGACTATGCCGGTGAATACCGCAGCCTTCCTTTCATTGGCGTCCTGAAGCCCGAGGTTTACGGCGGCGGCTGAAAAGTCTTGCCCGGTTATTGCCGATAGATGATTGTGAAAACTCTGTTGCGCAGGGCAGGGGAGGGGTATATAATACTTGCGATGCTGGCTGCCTCCCCGGTAATGCTCGCAGCCTGAGTTTGATTTCCCGGATCCCAGACGCGAACCCCGGATGCCTGGGGCTTGGCTTGAGATACGAGGCCCGAATATAAGCCCGGCCGGATGTGAACTCGCGTATTTTCCCTGCTTTTGATCTGGAGCGTCCCTCCAGGCGTCGGAAGCGCGGCAAACCAGCCGTGTGAGGGCGCGCTCCGTTACCAGATGAGGTGACCCACACGTGGAAACACTGGAACTCGCTACCCTCGATTCCAAGGACATCGAGGAGCTTCAGCAGATCGCCAGAGAGCTGAACATCGAGGTTGACACTCGCCGGAAGCACGAGCTGGTCAACCGGATAATGGAACGCCAGACGCAGAACAGCGGCTACCTCTGGCGGCAGGGAGTGCTGGAGATCCTTCCGGACGGCTGGGGCTTCCTGAGGGGCAAGAATTTCGCGCCTGCGCCGGATGACGTCTATGTGTCCCAGTCGCAGATCAAGCGGTTCGGCCTGAAGACGGGGGACACGGTCTCCGGGCAGGTCCGTCCACCGAAGGATTCAGAGAAGTATTACGGTCTGCTCCGGGTGGAGGCGGTCAACGGCCAGGACCCGGAGACGGCCCGGCAGAGGCGCTCTTTTGACGACCTGACGCCCATCTATCCCAACGAGCGTCTGGTCATGGAGCACGACCCCAAGCAGCTCAGCGCCCGCCTCATAGATCTGATCGCGCCGATCGGTAAAGGGCAACGCGGTCTGATCGTCGCCCCGCCCAAAGCGGGGAAAACAATGCTGCTGAAGACCATCGCGAACGCCATCTCCGCCAATCACCCCGAAGTTTTCCTCATCGTGCTTCTCATAGACGAGCGCCCTGAGGAGGTCACGGATATCCGGCGCTCCGTGGACGGGGTGGTGGTGAGCTCCACATTTGACGAGCCGCCCGAGAATCATATGAGGGTGGCTGACATGGTGCTGGAGCAGGCCAAGCGGCTGGTGGAGTCCGGCAAGGATGTCGTAGTGTTGCTGGACAGTCTGACCCGTCTGGGCCGGGCGTCCAACCTGACCGTCAACCCGAGCGGGCGTACGCTTTCCGGGGGACTTGATCCGGTTGCTCTTTACCGCCCGAAGCGCTTCTTCGGAGCGGCGCGCAACATCGAAGAAGGTGGGAGCCTGACGGTTCTAGCGACCTGTCTGGTGGACACCGGCAGCCGCATGGACGACATGATCTTCGAAGAGTTCAAGGGGACGGGCAATATGGAGCTCGTGCTCGATCGTGCCCTTGCTGAACGGCGGATCTATCCGGCGGTGGATGTGAAGCGCTCCGGAACCCGCCATGACGAGCTTCTCTACGATCCGGACACTCTGAAGCAGATCTATGCGCTTCACAGGATCCTGGCGGGAATGGATCCCGTGGAGGCGATCGAGTTGCTGCTGGACCGCCTGCGCCACACAAAGTCGAACGCGGAGTTCCTGGCTATCGTGGAGAAGACCACGAAGACCATGTAAATGGGCTGGCTGGCCCGGAAATGCCACGGCGCGCCGGCGGCGTGGGCGCGCGGAGGCGAATGACAAAAGATGCGTGAAGGCGGAGCCGAAAGCAGGAATCTGGAAGAACGGGAGATCCAGGTGATGGGAGTGTTCGAGGAGCGCAGCTCCGACGCTCCCCTCAGTAACCCGTTCGTTCTCGTGCGTGACAACCGGGGCCGGGCCGTTCTGATCTGGATCGGCAGGTTTGAGGCTCTGTCCATCTCGATGGCGCTGGAGGGCGCTTCCGCAGACCGGCCGCTGACCCATGACCTCCTGAAGAACATGGCGGAGCGTCTGGGGGCGCAGATTGACCGCGTGGTGGTGGATGATCTCTGGGCGGATACCTTCTACGCGAAGATCTGGATGACCGTTAACGGCAAGACCATCTCCATTGACTCGCGGCCCAGCGATGCCATCGCCCTTGCGTTGCGGGTGAAATGCCCCGTGTATATGACAGAGGCGGTGTTGGAAGAGGCCTCGCGTCCAGTGGAGGAGATTACTGGCGGTTCGTCGGAGGAAGAGGAAGGGGACTGATTGCCTTTTTCTGCAGGGGGCTACCAGGCTGGCAGGTTGCCAGCCTTCTTGCTTGCAAGATTGAGAGTTAACATAATATATCTTATCGGACGTTCGCGGTAACGGGAACCCGGCGCCTCTGCCACAACTCCCCCGCGAAAAGAGCCTGCCCTGACGGACAGGCTCCCAGCGTCAAGAATCTCCTGCGCCTGTTCTTATCCCTCAGCGGCTGGAGAAGCCTTCCCCAGAGCGCGATCCATCTGAGCGATCGTCGCCTGGCACTCCCGGATGATCTCACGAATATCCCGTTCGCTCTCCAGCGGCCGCATACGGTCATACAGCAGCCTGCCGATCAGCCCTGCCACCACGATCGCACTGATGACTCCCGCCGCCAGCGCAACCACATTCGGGCCTTCAGAGCGATTCGCCGTGTCCATCAGCTGATATCGAACCTTCCGCTTCCGTCTGCGCCGTCTTCCATGGACTTGAAGATGCGCTTTACGAACGAGATGAGCTCCATGGGGTTGAAGGGCTTGGTGAGGTAGCAGTCCACACCGGACTGCCATCCGCGGAACACATCCGCGTCCTGCGCCTTTGCAGTTAACATAATTACAGGGATATCCCTGGTGCTCGGGTTGCGCCGGAGATTCTGCAGGACTTCGAACCCGTCCATGTAAGGCATCATCACGTCCAGCACCACCAGGTCCGGCCGCTCGCTTTCGACCTTCTCCAGGGCTTCCCGGCCGTCATTTGCTGTGACTACCTCGTACCCCTGGCGCTCCAGGTTCACCTGCACAAGCCGGACGATGTGCTTCTCATCGTCAACGGCCAGAATCTTCTTGGGCATCGTGATCCGTGTTCCTCTCGGAGGAGTCTGCTGCGCCGCCCGCGGCGATCCCTCTCCTCCGTTGCGAATTTACCATACCGCCGGAAGGGGTGTCAAACAAACACCCCTCCATCCGGAGCCGATAGGCTGCCACCCCCTCCCCTACTCCGTGCGTCAAACATTCCCAGCTGAGTTGCCAGGATATTGCCACGGACGTCCAGGGCCCTTCGTAATATCGGTCAGATTTCCCCCATCTGTTCAGACTGATTCGGCAGTCATTGCTGTTCCGTCAAGAACTGGAGCAGCAACCCTAATGAGCCGACAATACTCTGCGGGATATGAGAACACTGGGGCCGTTGACGATGCGCGCAGGCTGCGGTAAGATGAAGCGTGCTGCGGGGCTGTAGCTCAGGGGGAGAGCGCTTCCTTGGCATGGAAGAGGTCGTGGGTTCAATTCCCATCAGCTCCACCATTGCCGTCTTTTCCGCTCAGAAGTGCCCGGTTCTGGCTGTTTGAGGCCGACTGAAGTGACGTTGCCGGAGGCCTGACAGCACTTCATTCATTCCGGAGCACACCCGTCCGAATGTCACATCATTCCAGCCCGGACGGAGGCTCTGGAATGGCAGACAGCGTTCCTCTTGTGCTCCTGCAGGGGCCTGTAACGGTCTCTGAGGCGGTCTCGGATTTCCTGCGTCATTGCCGCGCCCGCGGCCTTTCGCGCTCCACGGTGACGCTCAACGAAGGCGTCCTCTCCCGACTCATCGAACAGGCCGGGGAGCTTCGGCTGGAGCATCTCTCGCAGAAGCACCTGCAATCCTTCCTGCTGCAGGTCAGCAAGGGCCGGAAGCCCTCCACCGTCCAGCGCTACTACAACGCGCTGCAGGCGTTCGGCAAACACCTGCGCAGCATCGGTTACCCGGATCCGGCGGAGGGACTGCCACGCCCGAAGGCACCAAAACCGGTCATAGAGCCGCTAGCACAGCAGGAGGTGGAAGCGATGGTGGCGGCCTGCCCGGATACGCCGCTAGGCCGGCGGGACCGGCTCGTCCTGCTGCTCCTGGTGGACTGCGGCCTGCGCGCCTCAGAGCTCGCAGCCCTCAGACTGGACGACGTGGACACCAGCGAGCGCGTCCTGCTGGTGCGGTGCGGCAAAGGCGGCAAACCGCGCCGCGTCCCGTTCGGTCAGACGGTCGCGGAGGCTCTGGAGGACTGGCTGGCGGTCCGTGGCAACGTCGAGGCACCGCAGCTCATCGTCAACTGCTACGGGCAGGGTGTGGACCGCTACCGCATCGGGCATATCGTGCGTCAGGCGGCGGAGCGCGCTGGCATCAGGCGCAGGGTTGGACCGCACCGTCTGAGGCACACCTGCGCCATCTCGTATCTGCGCGCCGGCGGGGACGTGTTCACGCTGCAGCGCATCCTCGGACACGCAGACCTGACGATGACGCGCCGGTATACGGAGGTGGCGGATACGGACGTCCAGGAGAAGCACCGGCTCTATTCGCCGGCAGACCGGCTCTCGGTCCCGTCGAA
>Ga0073932_1001493_pt1 | contig 43095 bp, 36 predicted proteins | sample DewCreD2012metaG_FD_76967 | JGI IMG/M metagenome (GOLD analysis project Ga0073932, IMG submission 76967) | Hot spring sediment bacterial and archeal communities from British Columbia, Canada, to study Microbial Dark Matter (Phase II) - Dewar... ...
CGGGATCGGACCGCGCACCCGGGCGCCGGTCCGCTTCGCCGTGCCGACGATCTCGCGCACCGACTGGTCGAGCACGCGGTGATCGAAGGCCTTGAGGCGGATGCGGATGTTCTGCGTTTCCATGGCGCGCGATCCGTTCCCTCGACGCCGCTCACTCGATGATCGAGCTCACCACGCCCGCACCCACGGTGCGGCCGCCCTCGCGGATCGCGAAGCGCAGGCCCTGCTCCATCGCGATCGGCGAGATCAACTCGACCTCCATCGTCACATTGTCACCGGGCATCACCATCTCGACGCCCTGGGGCAATTTGATCGAGCCCGTGACGTCGGTCGTGCGGAAGTAGAATTGCGGCCGGTAGTTCGAGAAGAACGGCGTGTGCCGGCCGCCCTCCTCCTTGGTCAACACGTAGGTCTCGGCGGTGAACCGCCGGTGCGGGGTGATCGAGCCGGGCTTGCAGAGCACCTGGCCGCGCTCGACCTCGTCGCGCTTCGTGCCACGCAACAAGATACCCACGTTGTCGCCCGGCTCGCCCTGGTCCAAGAGCTTGCGGAACATCTCGACACCGGTGCAGACGGTCTTGATGGTCGGCCGGAGCCCGACGATCTCGACCTCGTCGCCGACCTTGATCACGCCGCGCTCGATCCGCCCGGTCACCACGGTGCCACGGCCGGAGATCGAGAACACGTCCTCGACCGGCATGAGGAACGGCTTGTCCTTCTCGCGCACCGGCTGCGGGATGTACTCGTCGACCGCCTTCATGAGCTCAAGGATGCTGTTCTTGCCGATCGCATCGTCGCGACCCTCGAGCGCGGCCAAGGCCGAGCCCTTGACGATCGGGATCTCGTCACCCGGGAAGCCGTACTTGGAGAGGAGCTCGCGCACCTCGAGCTCGACCAGCTCCAAGAGCTCCGGATCGTCGACCATGTCGACCTTGTTGAGGTAGACGACGATCGCCGGAACGCCGACCTGGCGCGCCAAGAGAATGTGCTCGCGGGTCTGCGGCATCGGGCCGTCCGCGGCCGACACGACGAGGATCGCGCCGTCCATCTGCGCCGCACCCGTGATCATGTTCTTCACGTAGTCGGCGTGGCCCGGGCAGTCGACGTGCGCGTAATGCCGCTTGTCGGTCTCGTACTCGACGTGCGCGGTGTTGATCGTGATGCCGCGCGCCTTCTCCTCCGGCGCCTTGTCGATCTGGTCGTACGCCGTGAACTGGGCCTTGCCCTGCTCCGCGAGGACCTTGGTGATGGCGGCCGTCAACGTCGTCTTGCCGTGATCGACGTGGCCGATGGTCCCGATGTTGCAGTGCGGCTTGGTCCGCTCGAACTTTGCCTTGGCCATCTCCGGTCCTCCGCTCGAACTCGCTCCCGTGACGCGTCCCTCAGGCGTATTTCGCCCGAATCTCCTCGGCCACCATCTGCGGCACGGGCTCGTAGTGGTCGAAATGCATGGTGAACTGCGCCCGCCCCTGGCTGAGTGAGCGCAGCGTGTTGACGTAGCCGAACATGGTGGCGAGCGGCACCATGGCGCTCACCACTTGGCCGTTGCCGCGCGGCTCCATCCCGGTGATCTGGCCGCGCCGGCTGTTCAAGTCGCCGATGATGTCGCCCATGTACTCCTCGGGTGTCACCACCTCGACCCGCATCACCGGCTCCAAAAGCTGCGGGCCGGCCTTGGCCGCACCTTCCTTGAAGGCGGCGCGGGCCGCGATCTCGAAGGCGAGGGTCGAGCTGTCCACCTCGTGGTACGACCCGTCGACCAGGGACACTTTGACGTCGATCATCGGGAAGCCGGCCAGCACGCCGCTGGTCATCGCCGATTCGAGGCCCTTCTGGACGCCCGGGATGTACTCCTTGGGTACGGCACCGCCCACGACCTTGTTCTCGAAGACGAACCCCGAACCCTTCTCGCCCGGCTCCAGCACGAGCTTCACCCGGGCGAACTGACCCGACCCGCCGGTCTGCTTCTTGTGCGTGTAGTCGACCTCGGCCCGCCGGGTGATCGTCTCCCGATAGGCCACCTGGGGCTGGCCGACATTGGCCTCGACCTTGTACTCCCGCTTCATCCGATCGACGATGATCTCGAGATGGAGCTCACCCATCCCCTTGATCACCGTCTGGCCGGATTCGGGGTCGGTCGCCACCCGGAAGGAGGGATCCTCGGCCGCGAGGCGAGCCAACGCCACGCCGAGCTTCTCCTGATCGGCCTTCGACTTCGGCTCGACCGCCACCTCGATGACCGGCTCCGGGAACTCCATCCGCTCGAGCACGATCGGCTTTTGCGGGTCGCACAGCGTGTCGCCGGTCGTGGTGTTCTTGAGGCCCACGAGCGCCACGATGTCGCCCGCGTGCGCCTCCTTGATCTCCTCACGCTGGTTCGCGTGCATGAGCAGGATCCGGCCGATCCGCTCGCGCTGGTCCTTGACCGTGTTGAGGAGATAGGAGCCGCTCTCGAGCCGCCCGGAATAGAGCCGCACGAAGGTCAGCGTGCCGACGAACGGGTCGGACATGATCTTGAAGGCGAGGCCCGCCATCGGCTCCTCGTCGAGCGGCCGCCGGACCAGCTTCTCCTCGGTCTTGGGGTGGATCCCCTCGACCGGCGGCAGGTCCGCGGGCGACGGCAAGAAGTCGACGACCGCATCGAGCAGCGGCTGCACGCCCTTGTTCTTGAAGGCGGCCCCGCACAGCACCGGCACGATCTTGAACCCGACCGTGCCCTTGCGCAGGCAGCGGATCAAGGTCGCCTCGTCCGGCTCCTGGCCGCCCAGATAGGCCTCGAGGACCGAATCGTCCATCTCGGCCGCCGCCTCGATCAGCTTGGTCCGGTACTCGGCGGCTTTTTCCGCGAGCTCCTCCGGGATCGGCCGATCCTCGAACTTCGCGCCAAGCGTCTCTTCGAGCCAGACGACGCATTTGTTGCGCAAGACGTCGACCACGCCCGTGAAACCGGCTTCGTGGGCGATCGGGAAATTGATCACCACCGGATTGGCACCGAGCCGTTCCTCGATCATCTCGAGGCAGCGCCAGAACGAGGCACCGGTGCGGTCCATCTTGTTGACGAAGCAGATCCGCGGCACCCGGTACTTGTCGGCCTGACGCCAGACCGTCTCGGTCTGCGGCTCGACACCGGCCACCCCGTCGAACACCGCGACCGCCCCGTCCAGCACGCGCAAGGAGCGCTCGACCTCGATCGTGAAGTCGACGTGCCCGGGGGTGTCGATGATGTTGATCCGGTGGTCCCGCCAGAAGGTCGTCGTCGCGGCCGAGGTGATCGTGATCCCGCGCTCCTGTTCCTGCTCCATCCAGTCCATCGTCGCGGTGCCTTCGTGCACCTCGCCGATCTTGTAGGAGCGACCGGTGTAGTAGAGGATCCGCTCGGTCGTGGTGGTCTTGCCGGCATCGATGTGCGCCATGATGCCGATGTTGCGGTACCGCTCGATGGGTACGGTGCGCGCCATGCTCGTCGCCTCGGGCCGGGCCAGGATCACCAACGATAATGCGAGAAGGCGCGATTGGCCTCGGCCATCCGAAGCGTGTCCTCGCGCTTCTTGAAGGCGGCGCCGCGGCCGTTCGCGGCATCCAAGAGCTCGCCGGCGAGCCGCTCGATCATGGTCTTCTCCGAGCGCGCCTGCGCGGTCTGGATGATCCAGCGGATCGCGAGCGCTTGGCGCCGCTCGGGCCGGACCTCGACCGGAACCTGGTAGGTCGCACCGCCGACCCGGCGCGAGCGGACCTCGAGCGCCGGCTTCACGTTTTCGAGCGCGTGGTGGAACAGCTCGAGCGGGTCCTTGCCGGTCCGCTTCGAGATCCGGTCGAAGGCGCCGTAGACGATCTTTTCGGCGACCGACTTCTTACCCTCGCGCATCACGCAATTGATGAACTTGGCGACGACCTGGTCCCCGAACTTCGGGTCGGGCAGGACCTCACGCTTCTCGGCGGCACGGCGACGCATCTCGCGCTCTCCTCACTTCGGCCGCTTGACGCCGTACTTCGAGCGGCCCTGCTTGCGTCCCTGCACGCCCTGCGTGTCGAGGGTGCCGCGGATGATGTGGTAACGCACACCCGGCAGGTCCTTGACACGGCCGCCGCGGATCAGGACGACCGAGTGCTCCTGCAGATTGTGGCCTTCGCCCGGAATGTAGGAGGTCACCTCGTAGCCGTTGGTGAGCCGCACCCGGGCGACCTTGCGCAGGGCCGAATTCGGCTTCTTGGGCGTGGTCGTGTAGACGCGCGTGCACACCCCGCGCTTTTGCGGACAGGCCTGCATCGCCGGCACCTTGTTGCGGACCGGCTTGGGCTGCCGCCCCTTGCGCACGAGCTGGTTGATCGTCGGCATAGTTGACCGTCCTCGACCGTCGCCCAACGGCGCCCCCGCGGGTGCGCCTTTCGACAACAAACGACCGTCAGCCGGCCACCCGGCCCCGGTCGTCGATCACCACGAACCTTACCGCCTGTGTTCGGTGCAGCGTCTGATCCGCGAGGGTCACCGCCTGCACCCAAGACAATGGCGGCCCGCCTTCTAGGCTGACGGGACGGGCCCGTCAAGCCCCGCGCGCGCCGAGCGCGGGGTCGGCGGCCGTGGCCGCCGACCCCCCCGGCTCACTCGCCCGCCGGCAGCTCGAACTCGGGGATCCGCACCCCGCCCTCCTGGCGGCGGCGGCCGAGCGCTCCCTCGCTGCTCGCCTTCTTGAGCCGCTGCAGGACGCCACCCGTGCCGGCCGGGATCAGCCGGCCGACGATCACGTTCTCCTTGAGCCCGGTGAGCTTGTCGACCTTGCCGGCGAACGCCGCCTCGGTCAGCACCCGGGTGGTCTCTTGGAAGGACGCCGCCGAGATGAAGGACTGGGTCTGCAGGCTCGCCTTGGTGATGCCTTGCAGCACCGGATGGCACTGCGCCGGCCGCCGGCCCTCCGCCAACATCCGCTCGTTGACCTTCTCGAACTCGATGGCATCGACCTGCTCGCCCACGAGATATGTGGTGTCGCCGGGATCGGTGATTTCCACCTTCTGCAGCATCTGACGGACGATCACCTCGACATGTTTGTCGTTGATCTTCACGCCCTGCAACCGGTACACGTCCTGGATCTCGTTGACCAGGAACTGGGCGAGTGCCTCCACCCCGAGCACCCGGAGGATGTCGTGCGGGACCGGGTTGCCCTCGACGATCAGGTCGCCCGGCTTCACGAGATCGCCGTCTTGCACCACCACGTGGCGGCCCTTGGGGATCAGGTACTCGACCGGGTCGAGGTCGCTGTTCGACGGCACGATCCGCAGCCGCCGCTTGTTCTTGTAGTCCTTGCCGAACTCGACCTTGCCCTCGACCTCGGCGATGATCGCCGGGTCCTTGGGCCTGCGGGCCTCGAACAGCTCCGCCACACGCGGCAGACCGCCCGTGATGTCGCGGGTCTTGGACGCCTCCTTGGGCAGCCGGGCGAGCACGTCGCCCGCGCCCACGGCACTGCCGTTCTCGACGCTCAAGATCGCGCTCACCGGCAAGAGATAGCGGGCCTCCGAGCCGGAGGGCAGGATGATCGGGTCGCCCTTCTCGTCCTGGATCAAGATCGCCGGCCGCAGGTTCGCGGCCCGCGCGCTCTGCCGCCAGTCGATCACTTCCTTGAAGGCCTTGCCGGTGCTCTCCTCGACGACCTCGCGGTAGGAGACGCCCTCGATCATGTCGACGAAGACGACCCGTCCCGAGACCTCGCTGATCACCGGCACGGTGTGCGGATCCCACTCGGCGAGGAGCTGCCCGGCCTCGACCATGGAATCGGGCTCGACCAAAAGGCGCGTGCCGGAGCTCAGCTTCTGCCGCAGCTTCTCGCGGCCGACCTCGTCGTAGACCACGAGTTCGGTGTTGCGGCCGAGCACGATCAGCCGCTCGCTGCTGTCCCTGAGCAGCCGCGGGTTGACGAGCCGGACTTGGCCGGCGCAGGGGCTCTCGATCTGCGATTGCTCGACCGCGCTCTGCGCCGCCCCGCCGATGTGGAAGGTCCGCATGGTGAGCTGGGTGCCCGGCTCGCCGATCGACTGGGCGGCGATCACGCCCACCGCCTCGCCGAGATTGACCGGCGTGCCGCGCGCCAGGTCGCGGCCGTAACATTTGGCGCACACGCCGCCCACGCTGTCGCAGGTCAGCACCGAGCGGACCGGGATCCGGTCGACCCCGGCCTTGTCGATCCGCCGCACCGTCTCCTCGGCCAGGAGGGTGCCCGCCTCGGCCAGCACCTCGCCGGTCTTGGGATCGAGGATGTCGGCCGCCGCGGTCCGCCCGAGGATCCGCTCCGCGAGCTCGTCGCCGGCCGCCGCGGCGGTGATCGTCAGATGGCGCTTCGTTCCGCAATCCTCCTCGACGACGATGCAGTCCTGCGCCACGTCGACCAGCCGGCGGGTGAGGTAGCCCGAATTCGCCGTCTTGAGCGCGGTGTCGGCCAGCCCCTTGCGAGCGCCGTGCGTCGAGTTGAAGTACTCGAGCACGGTGAGACCTTCCTTGAAGTTGGAGACGATCGGGTTCTCGATGATCTCGCCCGAAGGCTTGGCCATCAGGCCACGCATGCCCGCGAGCTGCTTGATCTGCGCCGCCGAGCCCCGCGCACCCGAATGGGCCATCATCCAGATCGAATTGGGCTGACGCCGCTCACCGTTCTTGCCGACCGCGAGGCGGACGCTCTGGATCTCCGCCATCATCTCGGCGCCGACCAGTTCGGAGCACTTGTTCCAGGCGTCGACCACTTTGTTGTACTTCTCACCCCGGGTGATCAGCCCGTCGGCATATTGCTGCTCGTACTGACGGACCATCTCCTGGGTGCGACGGACGTACTCCCACTTGCTCTTGGGGATGATCATGTCGTCCTTGCCGAAGGAGATGCCGGCCCGGCAGGCGTACGCGAAGCCGAGGTTCATGAGCCGGTCGGCGAAGATCACCGTCTCCTTCTGGCCGCAGTGGCGGTACACCTCGTCGATGACTTGGCCGATCTCCTTCTTCGTCAACACACGGTTGATCAGCCGCTCGAAGTTGATCGAGGGGTGCTGCGGCAGGATCTCGTAGATCAGCATACGGCCGGGCGTGGTGTCGACCGTGCGGCTCACGAGCTCGCCGTCCGGCCCGACCTCCTGGATCCGCGCCTTGATCTTGCAATGCAGCGAAACCACCCCGGCGGCCAGCGCGTGCTGCACCTCGTCCAGGCCGCAGAAGATCGAGCCCTCGCCCGGCTCACCCTCCTGCTCGAGCGACAGATAATAGAGACCCAGAACGATGTCCTGGGTGGGCACGATGATCGGCTTGCCGTTGGCCGGTGAGAGGATGTTGTTGGTCGACATCATCAAGACGCGGGCCTCGAGCTGCGCCTCGAGCGACAGCGGCACGTGGACCGCCATCTGGTCGCCGTCGAAGTCGGCATTGAAGGCGGTGCAGACCAAGGGATGGAGCTGGATCGCCTTGCCCTCGATCAGCACCGGCTCGAAGGCCTGGATCCCCAGGCGGTGCAGGGTCGGCGCGCGGTTCAACAGCACCGGATGCTCGCGGATCACCTGCTCCAGGATGTCCCAGACCTCGGGCCGCTCCTTCTCGACCATCCGCTTGGCGGCCTTGATGGTCTGCGCCTTCCCGTAGAGCTCGAGCTTGGCGTAGACGAACGGCTTGAAGAGCTCGAGCGCCATCTTCTTGGGAAGCCCGCACTGGTGCAGCTTGAGCTCCGGGCCCACCACGATGACCGACCGGCCGGAATAGTCGACCCGCTTGCCCAGCAAGTTCTGCCGGAAGCGACCCTGCTTGCCCTTGAGCATGTCCGACAAGGACTTCAAGGGACGCTTGTTGGCGCCGGTGATCACCCGGCCGCGCCGGCCGTTGTCGAACAGCGCGTCGACCGCCTCCTGCAGCATGCGCTTTTCGTTGCGCACGATGATGTCGGGGGCACGCAGCTCGATCAGCCGCTTCAGGCGATTGTTGCGGTTGATCACGCGGCGATAGAGATCGTTCAGATCCGAGGTGGCGAAGCGGCCGCCGTCGAGCGGCACCAAGGGCCGCAGCTCGGGCGGGATGACCGGGATCACCTCGAGGACCATCCACTCGGGCCGGTTGCCCGATTCGAGGAAGGTCTCGACCATCTTCAAGCGCTTGACGAGCTTCTTGCGCTTCGCTTCCGAGCTGGTCTCGAGGAGATCGGCGCGCATCTGCTCGCGCTCGCGGGCGAGGTCGAGCCGCTTGAGCATGTCGCGGACCGCTTCGGCGCCGATGCCGACGGTGAAGGCGTCCTCGCCGAACTCGTCCCGGTAGCGCTGGACCTGCTCCTCGCTCAAGAGCTCGTGCTGCTTCAAGGGCGTGAGGCCCGGCTCGATCACCACCCAGTTCTCGAAGTAGAGGATGCGCTCGAGATCCCGGAGCGTCATGTCGAGCAGGACGCCGATCCGCGACGGCACCGACTTCAAGAACCAGATGTGCGCGACCGGGGCGGCCAGCTCGATGTGGCCCATCCGCTCGCGACGGACCTTGGATTGGATGACCTCGACGCCGCACTTCTCGCAGACGATGCCCTTGTACTTCATGCGCTTGTACTTACCGCACAAGCACTCGTAATCCTTGATAGGGCCGAAAATCTTCGCGCAGAACAGGCCGTCCCGTTCCGGCTTGAAGGTCCGATAGTTGATCGTCTCCGGCTTCTTGACCTCGCCGTAGGACCATTCCCGGATCTGCTCCGGGCTGGCGATGCTGATCCGGATCTGGTCGAACCTCTGGGTGCCGACCGGCTGCCCGAAGAGGTACATGAGATCGTTCATCGCTGTCCGCCCGCTCGCTCGTGATCCGCCCGTCGTCCGCGACCCCGCACGCTCACTCGCCCGCCATCTCTTGCTGGAGCTCGACGTTCAAGGCGAGCGCCTGCAGCTCCTTGACCAGCACGTTGAAGCTCTCCGGGATCCCGGCCTCGAACGTGTCCTCGCCGCGCACGATCGCCTCGTAGATCTTGGTACGGCCGGACACGTCGTCGGATTTCACCGTGAGCATCTCCTGCAGGGTGTAGGCGGCCCCGTAGGCCTGGAGCGCCCAGCACTCCATCTCGCCGAACCGCTGGCCGCCGAACTGCGCCTTGCCGCCGAGCGGCTGCTGGGTGACGAGGCTGTAGGGCCCGACCGAACGCGCGTGGATCTTGTCGTCCACGAGATGGCCGAGCTTCAGCATGTAGATGTAGCCGACCGTCACCGGCCGCTCGAACGGTTCGCCGGTCCGCCCGTCGTAGAGCGTCACTTGGCCCGAGGGGTCGCAGCCCGCCTCCTCCAGCATTCGCACGATGTCGGCCTCGTGCGCGCCGTCGAAGACCGGGGTCGCGACCGGCACGCCGCCGCGCAAGTTCTCACCGAGCTCCACGAGCTCGTCGACCGTGTAGCCGCGGACCTCCTGCTCGACCTCGGGGCCGAAGATCCGCCCGAGCTTGGCCTCGAGCTCTCGGCGCGCGCTCGCGAGCGCGCCGTCCCCGACCTCCTCGGCCTTGGCCCGCAGATCGGCGAGCCGGTCGACCAACTGGCCGATCTGCTTGCCGAGATTGGCGCAGGCCCAGCCCAGATGGGTTTCGAGGATCTGCCCGACGTTCATCCGCGAAGGCACGCCCAAGGGATTGAGGACGAGGTCGACCGGCGTACCGTCCTCGAGGTACGGCATGTCCTCGATCGCCGCGATCCGCGAGATCACCCCTTTGTTGCCGTGCCGGCCCGCCATCTTGTCGCCCGGCTGCAGCTTGCGCTTCACCGCGACGAACACCTTAACCATCTTCAAGACGCCGGGCGGCAGTTCGTCGCCGCGCTGCAGCTTCTCGACCTTGTTCTGGAAGCGGTCCTCGAGCGCCTTGAGTCCGTCGTCGAGCTGCCGCTTGAGACCCTGGATCTCGGTCATGAGATCGGCATCTTCGATGCCGATCTCCCACCAGCTCCGCTTCGGCTGGGCGTCGAGGAGCTCCGCGGTGATCACCGTGCCGGCGCGGATCCCGCGGGTCCCGGCGGTGGCCTTCTTGCCGAGGAGGATCTCCTTCAGTCGGCCGTAGACGTTGCGCTCGAGGATCGCGCGTTCGTCGTCGCGGTCCTTGGCCAGCCGCTCGATCTCCGCCCGTTCGATCGCGATCGCCCGCTCGTCCTTGTCGACCCCGCGCCGGTTGAACACGCGGACTTCGACGACCGTCCCCTGCACCCCGGGCGGCACCTTCAGGGAGGTGTCGCGGACGTCGGCCGCCTTCTCGCCGAAGATCGCGCGCAACAGCTTCTCCTCGGGCGTCATCGGGGTCTCGCCCTTGGGCGTGACCTTGCCGACCAGGATGTCGCCCGCCTTGACCTCCGCGCCGATGTAGACGATGCCCGCCTCGTCGAGGTTGCGGAGCGCTTCCTCCGAGACGTTCGGGATGTCGCGGGTGATGCTCTCGGGCCCGAGCTTGGTGTCGCGCGCCATCACCTCGAACTCCTCGATGTGGATCGAGGTGAAGACGTCGTCGCGCACGATCCGCTCGGAGATCAGGATCGAGTCCTCGAAATTGTAGCCGTTCCAGGGCATGAAGGCGCACAGCACGTTGCGCCCGAGCGCCAGCTCGCCGAGCTGGGTCGACGGCCCGTCGGCGATGATGTCGCCGGCGCGGACCAGGTCGCCCACCTTGACGAGCGGGCGCTGGTTGATGCAGGTGTTCTGGTTCGAGCGCTGGAACTTCTTGAGCCGGTAGATGTCGACCACCCGGTCGGCGCGCGCCGTGTCGTCGGTCACCCGGACGACGATGCGCGAGCCGTCGACCTGGTCGACCACGCCCGACCGCTTGGCGGCGATCGCCGCACCCGAGTCGCGCGCCACCACGTCCTCCATCCCCGTGCCGACGAAGGGTGCGTCGGCCTGGAGGAGTGGCACCGCCTGGCGCTGCATGTTCGAGCCCATGAGCGCCCGGTTGGCGTCGTCGTTCTCGAGGAACGGGATGAGGGCCGCGGCCACCGAGACGAGCTGCTTGGGCGAGACGTCGATGAAGTCGACCTGCTCGGGCCGGGCCATCACGAACTCGCCGTTCTGCCGGCAGGAGACGAGCTCGCCCACGAGCCGGCGGTTCTCGTCGAGTTCGGAATTGGCCTGGGCGATCGTGTAGCGGCCCTCCTCCATGGCGGTGAGATAGACCACCTCGTCGGTCACACGGCCGTCCACCACCCGCCGATAGGGGCTCTCGATGAAGCCGTACTTGTTGATCCGCGCATAGGTCGCGAGGCTGTTGATGAGCCCGATGTTCGGCCCCTCCGGGGTCTCGATCGGGCAGATCCGGCCGTAATGGGTCGGGTGGACGTCGCGCACCTCGAAGCCCGCCCGCTCGCGGGTGAGGCCACCCGGCCCGAGTGCGGAGAGCCGCCGCTTGTGGGTGATCTCGGAAAGCGGGTTGGTCTGGTCCATGAACTGGCTGAGCTGCGAGCTGCCGAAGAACTCGCGCACCGCCGCCGCCACCGGCTTGGCGTTGATCAGATCGTGCGGCATCGCGGCGTCGATCTCGACCGAGCTCATCCGCTCGCGGACCGCCCGCTCCATCCGCAACAGGCCGAGCCGGAACTGGTTCTCCATGAGCTCGCCGACCGAGCGGACCCGGCGGTTGCCGAGATGGTCGATGTCGTCGATCTCGCCCCGGCCGTCCTTGATCTCGACCAGCATCTTGACGACCGCGAGGATGTCCTCGGTCCTGAGCGTCCGCACGCTGTCGTCGGTCTCGAGGCCGAGCCGCATGTTCATCTTGACGCGGCCGACCGGCGACAGGTCGTAGCGCTCGATGTCGAAGAACAGGCTGTTGAACAGCGCCTCCGCCGTCTCCATGGTCGGCGGCTCGCCCGGCCGTAGCACGCGGTAGATCTCGAGCAGCGCGTCCTCGCGGCTCTGGCAACGGTCGAGCACGAGGGTGTTGCGGATGTAGGGGCCGATCGAGAACTGGTCGATGTCGAGCACCGGGATCTCCTCGATGCCCGCCTCGACCAGCTTGCGGATGCTCTCGCCGGTGAGCTCCTCGCCGGCCTCGACGTGGACGAGCCCGGTTTCCTCGTCGATCAGGTCGCGCGCCACGAACCGCCCGACGAGCTCCTCGCTCGACACGTAGATCGCGCGCACCCCCTGCTCCTCGAGCCGCTTCACGAGCCGCGGCACGAGCTTGGTCCCGGCCTCGACGAGCGTCTCGCCGGTCCGCGCGTCGATCAGATCGGTGGTGAGCTTCTGGCCCTTCAGTCGATCCGGGCGGAAAGGCAGTTGCCAGCCCTGACCCGAGCGCTTGTAGACGATCTCCCCGTAGAAGGTGTGCAAGATGGTCTCGGCATCCAGGCCGAGCGCCATGAGCAGGGTCGTGACCGGCAGCTTGCGCCGCCGGTCGATGCGCACGTAGACCAGATCCTTGGCGTCGAACTCGAAGTCGAGCCAGCTCCCGCGGTAGGGGATGATCCGGGCGGAGAACAGGAACTTGCCGGAGCTGTGCGTCTTGCCGCGGTCGTGGTCGAAGAACACACCGGGCGAGCGGTGCATCTGGCTCACGATCACCCGCTCGGTACCGTTCACGACGAAGGTGCCGTTGTCGGTCATGAGCGGCAGGTCGCCCATGTAGACGTCCTGCTCCTTGATGTCGCGCACGCTCCGCGAGCCGGTCTCCTCGTCGACGTCCCAAACGATCAGGCGCAAGGTCACCCGCAAGGGCGCGGCGTAGGTCATGCCGCGCTGTTGGCACTCCTCGACGTCGTATTTCGGCTCCTCGAGCTCGTATTTGACGAAGTCGAGTGCCGCCCGGTCGGCGAAGTCCTTGATCGGGAAGACCGAGCGGAACACCTCCTCGAGCCCGGCGAGCTTGCGCTCGTTGGGGGCCAGGTGCCGCTGCAGGAACGCCTCGTAGGACTGCCGCTGAACCTCGATGAGGTTCGGCATCTCCGTGACCTCGGGGATGCGCCCGAAGTTCTTGCGGATCCGCTTGCGCGCCCTCGGCTGCTCGCCCATCACTCGCCCTCGTTGCTGCTCGGAGACACCCGGCCGGCTCGCTCCTCCGACCGAGCGCTCAACGCGGACGGGCCGTGGAACGCGTGCCCCACGGCCGGACCTTCGTCCGCTGAACGATCCCTCGACGTTCCCCGCTCGGGCCAGCTACGCGGTCGAACGCGACCGCCGCGCCACCCCGCCGGAGCGGAATACGGCGCAACCGCCGCCTTACTTGACCTCGACGGTCGCGCCGGCGGCCTCGAGCTGGGCCTTGATCTTGGCCGCCTCCTCCTTGGAGACGCCCTCCTTGACCGGCTTCGGCGCGGCCTCGACCAGGTCCTTGGCCTCCTTGAGACCGAGCCCGGTGATCGCCCGCACTTCCTTGATCACGTTGATCTTGTTGGCGCCCGCCGAGGCCAGGATCACGTCGAACTCGGTCTTCTCCTCGACCGGCGCGGCCGCCGCCGGCGCCGCCGCCCCGGCCACCGCCGCGACCGCCACCGGTGCGGCCGCCGACACGCCCCACTTCTCCTCGAGCATCTTCGACAGCTGCGCCGCCTCGAGCACCGTCAGCTTCGACAGATCCTCGACGAGCTGCTCCAGATTCGCCATCGCACCCTCTCCCGCACGAACCTCGCTGCGGCGCCGGTCGGCCGCCCGACGCCCGAAACCCCGACCGGCCCGGCCTCAGGCCGCCTGCTTGTCCGAATAGGCCTTGAGCAGCCGCGCGAGCTGCCCGCCCGGCGCCTGCAGGACGCCCGCGAGCCGCGCCGCCGGTGCCTGCAACAGCCCCACGAGACCGGCCCGCAGCACGTCCAACGACGGCAGCTCGGCCAAGGCCTTGACCGCTTCGGCGTCGAGCAGGCTGCCCTTGAGCCCGCCGCCCACGATCACGAGCTTCTCGTTCTTGCGGGCGTAGTCGACCAGCGCCTTGGGCACGCCCACGGGCTCGCGGGCGAAAGCGATCGCCGTCGGCCCCTCGAGGAGATCGGCCATGCCGGTGAACGGCGTGCCCTCGAGCGCCCGCTTGGCGAGCCGGTTCTTGGCCACCTTGAGCGTCCCGCCGACCGCCCGCAGCTGGCCGCGCAACTCGCCGAGCTCGGCCACCGTGAGCCCCTTGTAATGGGTCACGACGACCACCTCGGCCTCCGCCAGCGCGGCGTGCAGCCGTTCGACGACCTGAGATTTCTCGGCGCGCAGCACCCTCGCCTCCGCCCCTCACCCGGATCCCGTCGTGCGACCCGCCCGACCGCGCCGGGTCACCGCAGGTCGTGCCCGACGCAGGGCGCAGAAGAGCTGCCCCCGGCGTCCCCCGACGCCCGCGGCAGCCCGGCTCGGCCTCTGCACCCGAGGCCCGCCACAATACAGAGCCGCGACCGACACGCAAGCCCCTTCCTGCAGAGCCCCGCTCATGCCACGAGGCTGCCGATCTCGACCCGGATGCCCGGCCCCATCGTCGAGGAGAGGTGCGCCCGCTTGAGATAGGTGCCCTTGGCCCCCGAGGGCTTGGCCTTGTTGACCGCGTCGACCAATGCCTTGACGTTGGCCACGAGCTTCTCCTCGGGGAAGCTCGCCTTGCCGACCCCGGCATGGACGATGCCGGCCTTTTCCACCCGGAACTGGATCTGCCCACCCTTGGCCGCCTGGACCGCTTCCCGCACGTTCGGCGTGACCGTGCCGAGCTTCGGGTTCGGCATCAGCCCACGCGGTCCCAAGATCCGGCCCAGCCGGCCCACGAGCGGCATCATGTCGGGGGTGGCGATGCAGCGGTCGAAATCGATCTGCCCGGCCTGGATCTTCTCCGCCAAGTCCTCCGCACCGACGAGATCGGCGCCCGCCGCCTTGGCCTCCTCCGCCCGCTCGCCCTTGGCGAACACCGCCACCCGGACCGTCTTCCCGGTCCCGTGCGGCAGCGTCACCGTGCCGCGCACCATCTGGTCGGCGTGACGCGGGTCGACGCCGAGCGCCAAGGCGAGCTCGACCGTCTCGTCGAACTTGGCCTTGGCAGTCTGCTTGACGAGCTTGACCGCCTCGGGGAGCGGCAGCGCCTTGCTCCGGTCGACGAGCGCGAGGGCCGCCTTCATCCGCTTGCCGATGCGCGCCATGGCCTCACTCCACCACCTGCAGGCCCATCGAGCGGGCGGAGCCCTTGATCATTTCGATCGCGCCGTCGAGGTCGACCGCGTTCAGATCCTTCATCTTGGCCTGCGCGATCTCGCGGATCTGCGCCATGGTGACCTTGCCCACCGGCCCGGTCTTGCCCGGCGTCTGGCTGCCCTTCTCGATCCCGGCCGCCTTCTTGAGGTAATAGGAGGCGGGCGGCGTGCGGGTGGTGAAGCTGAAGGTCCGATCCGCGTAGGCGGTGATCACCACCGGGATCGGCATGCCCGGCTCCATCCCCTGGGTCGCCGCGTTGAACTCCTTGCAGAACTGCATGATGTTGAGGCCGCGCTGGCCGAGCGCCGGCCCGATCGGCGGCGAGGGGTTGGCCTTGCCCGCCGGTACCTGCAGCTTGATGTAGCCCACGATCTTCTTGGCCATCCGGCCGTCTCCTCCTGCGCGGTCCGTGCGCGCCCGAACCGGGCGCTCCCGCGATCACCGAGCGGGCTCAGCTCCGCTCCACCTGCGAATATTCGAGTTCGACCGGGGTCGCCCGGCCGAAGATCGAGACCAGCACCTTGAGCCGCCCCTTGGCCTCGTCGACCTCCTCGACCGTGCCGCTGAACGAGGCGAACGGCCCCTCGGCGACCCGCACCTGGTCGCCCGGGACGAAGGTGATCGTGGGCTTCGGGTGCTCCTTGACCTCGGCCACCTGGTGGATGATCCGCTCGGCCTCGGCATCGGGAATCGGCGCCGGCTTGCCGCCCGGGCCCAAGAACCCCGTGACCTTGGGGGTGTTGCGCACCAAGGACCAGGTCTCGTCGTTGAGCTCCATCTTCACGAGCACGTAGCCCGGGAAGAACTTGCGCTCGGTCGGGACCTTCTTGCCGCGGCGGACCTCGACCACCTCCTCCATCGGCACGAGGATCTCGTCGAACAGGTGCGACAGGCCCTTCTGCTGAGCCTGCTCCCGCAAGGAGTCGCGCACCTTCTTCTCGAAGCCCGAATAGACGTGGATGATGTACCAGCGCTTGGCCATCAGCGACCGACCCCGAGCACGAGCTGGACGATCCAGGCCAGGACCTGGTCAACCAGGAAAAAGAACAGCGCCGCGAGCGCCGACATCGCGACGACGCTGAGGGTGGTCGCGACCAGCTCCTTGCGGGTCGGCCAGGTGACCTTCTGCAGCTCCTGGCGCACCTCGCGAACGAACTGCGCCGGCGACGTCTTCGCCATCGTCCTTCGACCCGAGCTCGGGCGGAGATCGCTTCCTAGCTGGCGCGCCGGGACCCGGTCCGGGTGGCAGGAGTGGAGGGGCTCGAACCCCCAACCCCCGGTTTTGGAGACCGGTGCTCTGCCAGTTGAGCTACACTCCTCTACCCCGGCGCGCCCGGACGCGGTCGAACAGCAACGTGCCGCGGACCCACGTCCACCGCCCGGAACGCCTCCTTAGGCCAGCCGCGGCGGCCCCGCAAGGGGGATCGGTGTTGGAGCGGGTGACGGGAATCGAACCCGCACCGCCAGCTTGGAAGGCTGGAGCTCTACCATTGAGCTACACCCGCCCGGCCGTGGTGGAGGGGGTAGGATTCGAACCTACGTAGACGTTCGTCGGCAGATTTACAGTCTGCTGCCTTTGACCGCTCGGCCACCCCTCCCCGGTCCCCGGCTCGAGGCGGCCGGAGATATGGCCTTTCGTTCGGCCTTGTCAATCGCTAGGAGGCACCCGCCGCCGCGCCGAAGGCCCCGCCCATGGCCGCCCCGCCCCACGACCGCCCGCCGCCCGCCGAGGGCATCTGGCTCTACGGCCACCACCCCGTGGCCGCGGCCCTCGACAACCCGCTCCGCCCCTGCCGGCGGCTCTTGGCCACCGCACCGGCACTCGCCCGCCTCGGCCGGCTCGCCGACCGTCCCGGCCTCGAGGTCGAGCGGGTCGGCCCCAAGGAGCTCGCCCGCGTGCTGCCCGAGGACGTCGTCCACCAGGGCTGCGCGCTCCTCGTGGGCCCCCTGCCGACCCGGCCGCTCGAAGCGCTCCTGGCCGGCCTCGGCGCCGAGGCGCTGGTCCTCGTCCTCGACCGGATCCAGGACCCGCGCAACCTCGGCGCGATCCTCAGGAGTGCCGCCGCCCTGGACGTGGCCGCCGTGATCCTCCCCGAACGGCGCTCGGCCCCCCTCGGGGCCGCCTGCGCCAAGGCCGCCTCGGGCGCCCTCGACATGGTGCCGATCGTCGAGGTCGCGAACCTCGTCCAGGCGATCGAGACCCTGAAGCGCGCCGGCTTCTGGGTCGTGGGCCTCGATGCGCACGCCGAAACCCCGCTCGAATCCCTGCCCTTCCGGTCGCGCCGGGCCCTCGTCCTCGGCTCCGAAGAGAAGGGCATGCGCCGGCTCGTGGCCGAGCATTGCGATCTCTCGGCCAAGCTCGCGATCTCGCCCCGGATCGACAGCTTGAACGTCGCGGTCGCCGCCGGCATCGCCCTCTATCTCCTTGCCCGCGGCCTCCCGCGACCTTAGCCTCCGCGCCGGCCGGCGTAGCTCAGCGGTAGAGCATCCGCCTTGTAAGCGGGAGGTCGGGGGTTCGATCCCCTCCGCCGGCACCAGAAGGGCCGGGAGGACGGGTGGCGGACGACGCGCCGGGGCTGCGCCTCGAGGATCGACGGCTCCTCACCGGCACCGGCCGCTTCACCGACGACACCGCCCCGGCCGAGGCGCTCCGGGCCCGCTTCCTGCGCGCCGACCGGGCGCATGCGCGGATCCTCCGCCTCGACACCGGCGCCGCCCGCACGCTCCCCGGGGTCGTCGCCGTTCTCACCGCCGCCGATCTCGACGCCGACCGCATCGGCCCGATCCCCGCCGCGGCCACCCTCGCCGACCCGACCGGCCGGCCCCTGCTCGAGCCGCCACGTCCGGCCATGGCGGACGACCGCGTCCGTCACCTGGGCGAGATCCTGGCGCTCGTCGTGGCCGAGACGGACGCGCTCGCGCGCGATGCTCTCGAAGCGATCGCGGTCGAGCTCGAGCCCTTGCCGGCCGTGGTCGAGCCGCGCGCCGCCCTCGCCCCCGGCGCACCCCAGCTCCACGAAACCGTGCCCGGCAATCTGGCGATCGACTGGCGGGTGGGCGACGAGCGGTCGGTCGAGGCCGCCTTCGCCCGCGCCGCGCGGATCGTCCGGGTCGAGCGGCGCGCCGCGCGGATCGCCGCCTGCTATCTGGAGCCGCGCGCGGTCTGGGCCCGCCACGATCCGGCGAGCGGCGTCACCACCGTGACCGTGGCGAGCCAGGGGGCGCATCTCCAAAAGACCCTGCTCCTGCGCGTGCTCGGTTGGGATCCGGCGAGCCTGCGGGTGATCACCGAAGACGTGGGCGGCGGCTTCGGCCCCAAGTTCCCGCTCTACCCCGAAACGGTGCTCGTCGCGTGGGCGGCGCGCCGGCTCGGCCGGCCGGTCCGCTGGGCGGCCGAGCGGGGCGAGCATTTTTTGGCCGACGGCCAAGCCCGCGAGCTCGATGCCACCCTCGAGCTCGCCCTCGACGCCGAGGGCCGCATCCTCGCGCTGCGGGTCGACGGGGTGGCCGGGCTCGGGGCTTGGCTTTCGAGCTTCGCGCCGATCGTGCCGACCACCGGCCTCGCCCGGGTGATCTCCGGGCTCTACCGGATCCCGGCGATCGCCGTGCGGCTGCGCTGCGCCTACACGAACACGGTGCCGGTCGACGCGATCCGCGGTGCGGGCAAGCCCGAAGCCCTCGCGCTCCTCGAGACGGCCCTGGACCGGGCGGCGGGCGCCGTCGGCCTCGACCCGGTCGAGCTCCGCCGACGCAATCTCCTGCGCCCCGAGGATTTTCCTTGGACCACCCCGCTCGGCTACGAGATCGAGCCGTTCGACGCCCCGGCGCTCTTGGAGCGCGCCCTGGCACTCGCCGACCGGGCGGCCCTTCCCGCCCGCAGGCGAGAGGCGGCGGGCCGGGGCAAGCGGCTCGGCTTCGGGCTCGCCTGCCATCTCCACGCGACCGGGGCGCTGCCCGGCGAGTGCGCCCGGCTCGAGCTCCTCCCCGACGGCACGGTCGAGGCCTGGACCGGCACCCAGAGCCAAGGCCAGGGCCACGCCACCGTGCTCGCCCGGATCGTGGCCGAGCCGCTCGGGTTGGCGGCCGATCGGGTGCGGATCCGCCAGGGCGACACGGCGGCCTTGCCGAGCGGGCCCGGCACCGGCGGCTCCTCCTCGATGGTGGTGAGCGGCTCGAGCCTCCATCGGGGCGCCGCCGCGCTCGCCGAGGCGATCCGGGCCCGAGCCGCCGAACTCTTGGAAGCTGCGCCGGCCGATCTTCGGCTGGTGGACGGCTTCGTCGAGATCGTCGGGACCGATCGGCGGCTCGCCCTCGCCGAGCTCGCGCGGCGGGCGCGGGCCCATGGTGCGCCCCTTCGTGTCGAGCAGCCGGCGGTCGACCCGGTCCAGACCTGGCCCGCAGGCGTCAGCACGGCCGAGCTCGAAGTCGATCCGGAGACCGGCGAGGTCCGGATCCTGCGGATCGTCACCGTGCTCGACGTCGGCCGGGTGCTCGACCCGAAGCTGGCCGAAGGGCAGGTCCAGGGCGCCGTGGCGATGGGATCGGGCGAGGCGCTCGTCGAGCGCGTCGTGTTCGAGCCCGAGAGCGGCCAGCTCCTGACCGGTTCCTTCCTCGATTACGCGCTGCCCCGTGCCCGCGACGTGCCGGCCGTGATCGTCCGTTTCGAAGGCCGGCCCTCGACCCGCAATCCCCTGGGCGTCAAGGGCCTCGGTGAGCTGCCGAGCAACGGTGCGCCGGCAGCGATCCTCGCCGCTCTGCGCGACGCGCTGCGCCCGCTCGGGTCCACGGTGCAGCTGGATCCGCCCCTCACCCCGGAGCGGGTCTGGCGGGCGATCCACGGCCTCCCGCCGCGCTGAGCCGATGCGACCGCCTGCCGCGGCTCGTGCGTTTCCCGCGGCATGCTATCCGATACGGTGATCGGTCCGGCTCGTCTCGCGGGGGAACGCATGGCGACGGTCACGGGGTACGCCCACGGCATCAGCACGTGGAGTTTCCTCGACGCCTTCGGCGACCCACTCTATCTGGAAAGTGTCGGTCGGGGCAGAATTGTCTTCGTCACCCGCCGCGACTTTCGAGTGAGCCTCGTCGGTCGGTTCGACTACACGGACGAATCCTCGTTGCTACGCTCGTCGGTCACCGCGGTCGAGGCGGAGACGCTCACCGGCGAGCCGGTGATGCGCGTCGAGGGATTTCGCGTCACCTTGGAGAACCTGGCGCGCTCCGAGTTCGGGGCGATTCTCGCCGGGAACGACACGATCACGGGGGGCCGCGGCTCGAACGACTTGTACGGCTGGGGCGGGAACGACGTGATCGTCGGCGGCCCGGAGAGCGACACCCTCGACGGCGGCCGCGGCATCGACCGATTGGAAGGCGGGCGCGGTCGGGATATTTACTATGTCGACGACCCGCGGGACCTGATCGTCGACCCGGACGGCGGCCAGGTCTTCTCTTCCGCCCGCAGCTACATGCTGCCCGAGCCGCTGACCGGCTTGCATGCCGCCCCGGGGCGCCAAGAAGGTGACCCTGATCGGCAACGATCTCGACAACCAACTCTCCGGTGGCAAGGGAAAGGACCGGCTCGAAGGGCGCGGCGGCAACGACAGCATCGACGGTGACCACGGCGCCGACACGATGCTCGGTGGGCCGGGCGACGATGTCTATTCGGTCGACCACGAGAAGGACCGGATCGTGGAACGGCCGGGCGAAGGGGTCGACACGATCGAGGCCAGCACGAGCTTCACGCTGCCGCCCGGGGTGGAAGTCCTCCGTCTCACCGGGACAGCCGCGAAAGGAATCGGCAACGACGAGGACAACCGGATCGAGGGCGCGGGCCTCACCACGCTCCTCGACGGTCGCGGCGGTGACGATACGATCATGGTTCGAAGCGCAGGCGACGTTGCGGTGACGGTCCGTGGCGGAACCGGGGCCGACCGGATCCGCTGGGATGGTGAGCGCCCCGACACGCGACCCGACACGGTGGCCGACTTCACCCCGGCCGAGGGTGACGTGCTCGACCTCGACTACTTCCTGCCGTATGGCGCCTCGGTCGATCCCACGGCTTTCGTCCGCCTCGCCCCCGCTGCGGGTGGCGCCTCGCTCGAGCTCGACGTCGACGGCGCGGCAGGCCCGGCCGGTTGGGCGCCGCTCGCGCTCTTGCCCGGCCTCGCCGCCGGGGAAGCGAGCCTCCGGGCCCTCCTCACTTCGGGCGCGATCGAGCTCGGCTGAGCGGACCGGGCCCGCGCGGAACGCGCTGGTCGTCGAGGTCCGACCGGTCTCGAATGGCGCTGCCGAGAGGGGAGCAGCGCATGAACCCCGAAAGCCTCGCCTGGAACGAGCGGCTCGTGGGCGTGCCGGGTGGTGCGGCCCGGCTCGACACGCCGGCTCTCGTCCTCGACCTCGACGCCTTCGAGCACAATCTCGCCGAGATGGCGGCGTTCGCTCGCGCGCACCGTGTGACGCTCCGACCGCACGCCAAGACCCACAAGAGTGTGACGGTCGCCCGCCGCCAGCTCGAAGCGGGCGAGGTCGTAGGCTTCTGCTGCGCCAAGCTCGGCGAAGCCGAGGCCCTCGCGCGCGGCGGGATCGACGGGATCCTGATCACCGCCCCGGTGCGCGGCGAAAGCAAGATCGGCCGCCTCCGAGCCCTGCACGCGAAGCTGCGCGAGCTCGCGGTCGTCGTCGAGGACCCGGACAATGTGCGGGAACTCGCCGCGGCCTTCGCCGAGGTCGAGCGCCCGTTGAAGATACTGGTCGTCAACGACGTGGGCTCGCACCGCTTCGGCGCGACGTCGCTCGAGGATGCCGTCACACTCGGCCGACTCGTGGCCGCCCATCCTTCACTCGAGCTCGCCGGCATCCAGGGCTACGCCGGCAAGATCCAGCATATCCGCGGCTACGAAGAGCGGGCGGCCGCGACCCGGGCCGTGAACACTCAGCTCGCCGCGATCCGCGACGCTTTCCGCGCCGCGGGCCTGCCCTGCCCGATCGTCACGGGCTCGGGCACCGGTACGCACGACGTCGACGGTCGGCTCGGCGTCTTCACCGAGCTCCAAGTCGGCTCCTACCCGTTCATGGACGTCGACTATCTCGCTTGCGATCTGACCGGCGACGGGACGGCGCGGTTTCGCCCGGCGCTCTTCGTCTGGACGCGAGTCGTGAGCACCCGGCACCGCGCGTTCGTCACGACCGATGCCGGCTCGAAATGCTTCGCGATGGACGGCCCGGCGCCGGTGATCGCGGCGGGCGCACCGCCCGCCTCCACCTACGCGATGTTCGGCGACCAATTCGGCCGCATCGACCTCCCTGCGGGTTGCAACGGGCTGCCGATCGGCACGCTCGTGCGTTGCATCGCCCCGCACTGCGACCCGACGGTCAACCTCTGGGACCACCTCGTTTGCGTGCGCGGCGACACGGTCGAGGCGATCTGGCCGATCGAAGGTCGGGGTGCGGTAGCCTGAGCGGACCGTCCCGGGCTCAGACCGAACTGCCGACCGCCGCCACGACGGCGATCCACAAAAGGAAGGCGGCCACGAGCACGGGTCCGAGCGCGCCGAACACTTCGGGCTCGGGGGCCGCCTCCGGCAGAACCGGGGCGGTCTCGGTCGACGGCTGGTCGATGGACGGCATGGGCACGCAGGCTCCGAGGGGGTCGTCGGGGCAAGCAGACGGGCGACCCTTTTGCGTTCGCCTTAGATCGACTAGCCCGAACAAGTAAAGGATCCGTCACGATCGGCAGGCGGGGAAACCGGCTTCGTGGCAGGCGCACCACGGGGTGGCGTGGGCGAGGACGCCGCAGCATGCCCCGACCGCCACGGCCGGCGGTTGTCGCCCCCCGGCCGCTCGCCTAGGAGCGGAGGCGGGTCGGAAGAGCGGGAGGCGGAGCCGTGCGGATCACCGAGGTCGAAGCCCTTTATCTGCGCTTGCCGCAGATCCAGGCACGGACCGATTCGAGCCAGGATGCCTTGCTCGTCCGCATCACCACCGATGCGGGGATCGTCGGCTGGGGCGAGGTCGACAGCTGCCCCTGGGCGGTCAAGGCGGCGATCGAGGCGCCGGTCTCGCACACCATCGCGGGCGGTCTGCGCCAGCTCTTGATCGGCGAGAACCCGCTCGAGATCGGCCGGCTCTGGAAGAAGATGTACGAGGCGACGCTCTATAGCGGGCGCGACGGCCTGTTCGTGCACGCCATGGCCGGCATCGACCTGGCGCTCTGGGACATCAAGGGCAAAGCCCTGGGCCGGCCGGTCTGGGACCTGGCGGGCGGCAAGTTCCGCGACAAGATCCGCGTCTACGCCTCCAACATGTTCCGCTTCACGCCCGAGGAGACCGCCGATCGGGTGCGTTGGTGCAAGGATCAGGGCTTCACCGCCGCCAAGTTCGGCTGGGAACCGTTCGGGCGCGCCGACCTCGCCTTCGACCTGCGGATGCTCGAGGCGATGCGGAAAGCCGCCGGGCCCGACTTCGACCTCATGCTCGACGTCGGCCTCGTGTGGGACGCCACCACCACGATCCAGCGCGCCCGGGCCTTCGAGCCCTTCGGCCTCTACTGGATCGAGGAGCCCTTGCACCCCGACGATCTCGAGGGCTACGGCCGGGTCGCGGCACGCATCCACCAGCGCCTCGCGGCCGGCGAGGAGGAGTGCACGCTCCGGGGCTTCAAGCGGCTGATCGACGAGGGCGGGATCGGGCTCGCCCAGATCGACCTCACCCGCTGCGGGATGACCCAAGCCCTCGCGATCGCCGCCTACGCGGCGGCCAAGGGCATCCCGGTCGCCAACCACAACTTCACGACCGACATCAACACCGCGGCCTCGCTGCACTTCCTCGCAGCCGTGCCGAACGCCCTCGTCCTCGAATATTGCGTCGAGCCCTCGGAGATCAGCCGGGCGCTCGCCAAGAACCCGTTCAAGCTCGAGGACGGCTGCTTCCGGATCCCCGAGGAGCCCGGTCTCGGCGTCGAGCCGGATCCGGCCTTGATCGAGAAATATCTCGTGCGGCAGCTCTGAGGATGGGTTGCGCTTCGGCCCACGTGCCGGTCGACCGGCGGCACGACGTCGGTGCCTCGGAAGAGGATCGCCGTCACCGCCGGAACATCGCCCGCCGGCCTCGAAGGATCGGCTGCCCTTCCTCGTCGTACAAGTCCTTGTCGGTCAGGCCCGGCCGGAGCTCCGGGAGTGCCGCCACCCGGCGCTGGATTTCCCGTACGGCCGCGATCTTTTCCTCCACGTGCCCGTCCTCGAGCGCCGCCTCGCGCTCGAGCGCCCTGACCACCACCTCGGTCAGGCTGCAGCCGAGCCGCTCGGCGAGCTTCTGCGCGAGTTCGCGGGCCCGCGGGTTCCGGATGTGCAGTCCCATGGGCATCCTCCTCGCCTCGTCATCTCGGCCAACGCGCAGCGGGGGTCAACCGTGAGCGATCCGACCGAGCTCTGCTTCCTCTCCGCGGTCGAGGCGCTGGCCCTGATCCGCGCCCGCAAGCTCTCGCCCGTCGAGCTCGTCGACGCGGCGATCGCCCGGGCCGAGGCGCTCCAGCCGAAGCTCAACGCGTTCGTGACGACGCTCTTCGATCAGGCCCGCGAGCGCGCCCGCGCGCTCGAGGCCGAGCTCGCCCGCGGCGGGCCGGTGCGGCCCCTGCACGGCCTGCCCGTGACCTTGAAGGACCTCCTCTTCACCAAGGGCATCCCGACCAAGGCCGGTTCCTGGATCTTCGCCGACCGCGTGCCCGAGGTCGACGCGCCCGTGGTCGAACGGCTGCGCGCGGCGGGGGCCGTCTTCCTCGGCAAGACCACGGTCCCGGAGATGGGCTGGAAGGGCTGTGGTGACAGCCCGCTCACGGGCATTTCGCACAATCCCTGGAAGCACGGCTACAATGCCGGCGGCTCCTCGACCGGTGCCGCGATCTGTGCCGCCGCCGGCATCGGCCTTCTGCATCAGGGCTCGGACGGGGCGGGCTCGATCCGTATGCCCGCGGCCTTTTGCGGCGTGTTCGGCCTCAAGCCCTCCTTCGGCCGCATCCCCTACTGGCCCGTGCCGAACAACGATCTGATCTCGCACATCGGCCCGATCACCCGGACCGTGGCCGACGCGGCCCTCATGCTCGAGGTCATGGCCGGGCCGGACGATCGCGACCAAACGAGCCTCGAGGCGCCGCCCGAGCCCTATCTCGCCCGCCTCGAGGCGGACATGCGGGGCAAGGGGATCGCCTGGAGCCCCGACCTCGGCTATCTCCGGGTCGACCCGGAGATCCGCACGATCTGCGAGGACGCGGTCCGGGCCTTCGAGGCGATGGGGGCGGTGGTCGAGCCGATCGCGCAACCCTGGCCCGATCCCTGGCCGATGGAGCGCTGCTTCTACAGTTCGAACTACGCCGGCAACATCGGTCCGCTGCTGGATCGCTGGGCCGACAAGATGGACCCGGGGCTCGTCGCACTCACCCGCGACGGCATGGCCTACAGCGCGGCCGACTGGGTCCGCGCCCGCCAGCAACGGGCCGAGCTCTACGATCGGGTCCGGGCGCTGTTCGAGCGCTACGATCTGCTCTTGACGCCCACGCTCTCGGTCGCCGCGTTTCCGGCCGGCCGGCTGATCCCCGAGCATTGGGAGCAGCACCCCTGGGAGTGGCACCGCTGGGCCGGCTTCTCCTACCCCTTCAACCTGACCTGGGTCCCGGCCGCGACCTGCCCCTGCGGCTTCACGAAGGACGGGCTGCCCGTGGGCTTGCAGATCGTCGCCGGCCGCCACCGCGACCTCCTGGTCCTCCGAGCCGCGCGTGCCTTCGAACGCGTGCGGCCTTGGGCGCAACACCGCCCGCCCGTGTGAACCCCGAGGCCGCCTTGCCACGCCGCTTCCCCCGCCCCTAAGGTCCGCGGCGCCTCGAGCACCGGGAGGTCCGTTCGATGCTGCAGCTCGCCGCCGCGATGCACCGGCTCGGCACGGAGAGTGCCTTCGAGGTGCTGGCACGTGCGACCCGCCTCAAAGAAGCCGGCCGCGACATCATCAATCTCGGCATCGGCCAGCCCGATTTCCCGACCCCGCCCAACATCGTCGAGGCGGCGGTCAAAGCGCTCAGGGACGGCCATCACGGCTACACGCCCGCGAACGGCATCCGGCCGCTGCGCGAGGCGGTGGCCGAAGACATGTGGAACCGCCGCGGGGTGCAGGTCGACCCCGACCGGATCGTCATCGTGCCCGGCGGCAAGGTCACGATGTTCATGGCGATCGCCATGTTCGGCGAGCCCGGGGCGGAGATCATGTACCCGGATCCGGGCTTCCCGATCTACCGCTCGCTGATCCAATGGACCGGCGCGAAAGCCGTGCCGATCGCCCTCCACGAATCGAAAGGCTACGCCTTCTCGGCCGAAGAGGTACTGGCACAGATCACGCCGCGGACCCGTCTTTTGATCGTCAACAGCCCGGCCAATCCCACGGGCGGCGTGGTGCCGCGCGAAGAGCTCGACCGGCTGGTCGACGGGCTCCGGGCGCATCCCCACGTCGCGGTGCTCTCCGACGAGATCTATGCCCGGATCGTCTACGACGGCGTGCCGCACGCCTCGATGACCGCCTACCCGGAGATCGAGGACCGGCTGATCCTCCTCGACGGCTGGTCGAAGACCTACGCCATGACCGGCTGGCGGCTGGGCTGGGGGGTCTGGCCCAAGGGCCTCGTCGAGCACGCGACGCGGCTCGCGATCAACACCCATTCCTGCGTGAATGCCGCCACCCAGTGGGCCGGGATCGAGGCGCTCAAGGGGCCGCAGGAGAGTGTGGCCGCCATGGTCCAGGCCTTCGACCGGCGGCGCAAGGTGATCGTCGAGGAGCTCAACGCGATCCCGGGCTTCCGCTGTCCGATGCCGGGTGGCGCGTTCTACGCCTTCCCCAATATCACCGGCACCGGCCGCGACGCGCGGACCCTGCAGGACGAGCTCCTCGAAAAGGTCGGTGTGGCGGTGGTGAGCGGGACGAGCTTCGGCATCTTCGGCGAGGGCTATCTCCGCTTCTCCTACGCCGCCTCGACCGAAGCGATCCGCGAGGCCTGCGCCCGGATCCGCGCCTATCTCGGCGCCGACGCCTGAAGCTGCGCACCGTGGAGCCGCGCCTCACGGTCGTGACCCTCGGGGTGGCGGATGTGCCCCGGGCGCGGGCGTTCTACGAGCGCCTCGGGTTCCGGCCCAGCGGGGCGAGCAAGCCCGACGTCGCCTTCTTTCGTGCGGGCGGTGTGGTCCTCGCGCTCTGGAGCCGCGCGGCGCTCACCGCCGAGCTCGGGCTCGCCGACCCGGGTACTGGCGTCGGCACCGTGCTGCTCTCGCACAATGTCCGCACGCGCGAGGAAGTCGCCTCCGTCACGGAAGCGTGGGAGGCGGCGGGCGGACACGTCGTGAAAGCTCCGACCGACACGCCCTGGGGCGGTCGTGCCGCCTGGCTCGCCGACCCGGACGGGCACGTCTGGGAGATCGTCTGGAACCTGCGCTGGCCGCTCGCCGCCGACGGGAGCCTGGCGCTGCCGTCGTGAGCGGGCCACAGAGCCGTGCGCACCGTGCGGTCACCGTCTTGTCGCGGGCCGGCCCTAGCACCATTCCCAGGGGGTGACGGCGGTCCTCGAACGAACCGGCCGGCACCGCGGGAGGGGCGATGGCGCTCGAGACCTTGGCCTCCGGCTTTTGCCTGCTCGGTGCACTCGCTCACCTCGTGAGTACCGGGCTCGTCGCCTGGCGCGCCGCGCGCGATCGTCGGCGCCCGGCCGAGCCGACCGTCCGGCCGCCCGTGAGCCTGCTGCGGCCGGTGCGCGGGCTCGAGAACCATCTCGAGGACGCCCTCGCCTCGAGCTTCACCCTGGACTGGCCCGAGTACGAGGTCCTGTTCTGCGTCAAGGACGCCGACGATCCGGTCGTGCCGGTCGTCGAACGGCTGATCGCGGCCCATCCCCACGTCCCGGCGCGGCTCCTCGTGGGCGACGATCCGATCAGCATCAACCCCAAGCTCAACAACACGGTCAAAGGTTGGCGGGCGGCTCGCTTCGATCATGTCGCCATGGTCGACAGCAACGTGCTCCTGCCTCCCGACTTCCTCGCCCGGCTGTTGGCCGCCTGGAAGCCCGGCACCGGCCTCGTCTGCGCCCCGCCGGTCGGCGCCCGCGCGGAGAACGTCTGGGCCGAGCTCGAGGTCGCGTTCTTGAACACCTACCAGACCCGCTGGCAGCTCTTCGCCGATTTCTTGGGGACGGGCTTCGCCCAGGGCAAAGTCATGCTCTACCGCCGCTCGATCCTCGAGCCGTTGGGCGGGATCGAAGCCCTCGCCGTCGAGCCCGCCGAGGATGCTGCCACGACCAAGCTCCTGCGCCGCGCCGGCTATCGGATCCGCCTCGTGCCGCGCCCTTTCGAGCAGGCGCTCGGTCGGCGCAGCTTCCGCGAGGTCTGGAACCGGCAGGTCCGCTGGGCGCGATTGCGGCGCGACACGTTCCCCCATCTCTACGCCGCCGAAATCGCCTCGGGCACTTTTTTGCCCGGGCTCGCCTGCGGGCTCTGGGCCTGGGCCGCCGGCATGCCGGTCCTGCCGGCACTCGGCCTGTTGCTCGCCTTCTGGTACGTGGCCGAGGTTGCGGTCGCCCGCAGCGCCGGCTGGCACGTCGGCCGCTGGAGCGTGCCGGCGATGTTCCTGCGCGACCTCGCGATCCCCATCCTCTACGTGCAAGGCTGGATCGGCAACGGCTTCGTTTGGCGCGGCAACGCGATGTCGCTCGCCGAACCGGCCGACGGCGGTTTGGCGGACGCGTCGTGACGGCGGGTCCGACCGATCGCGCCCTGATCCCGACCCGCGCCAACACGGTCGCGGTCGCCGCGACCGCCGGCCTTTCGCTCTTCTTGTTCGTGGGCCTCCCCCTGCTCCTCGACGGCCGGATCGGCCCGCTCGCGCTGCTCGCTCTTCTGCCGGTGCTCGCGATCGTGCCGCATTGGGCGGCGATCCACGAGGCGGTGCACGGGCATCTCCTCCCGGACCGCCGGGCCAACGAAGCGGCCGGCCGACTCCTCGCGATCCTCTTCCTCGCACCCTTCGCAGCGCTGCGCTTCGGCCACCTCTCGCATCACGCTTTGAACGCCCGGGCGACCGAGCGGCCGGAGCTCTACGATCCGACGACCACCTCGCGGCTCGCCGCGGCGCTCGCTTTTTATCCGCGGCTCTTGGGCGGGCTTTATTTCTTCGAGCTCGCGAGCGGCCTTCTGAGCCTCCTGCCCCGCCGCGTTCTCCGACCGATCGTGCGCCGTGTCTTCTACGAGGGCTCGCCGGAAGCGCGCGACATGGCCGAGCGCGCCGAGCGTCGCCTGCTCGAGCCCGCGGTCTTGCGCGCGATCCGGCTCGACGCGCTCCTGGTCCTCGCCCTGCTCGCCCTTTCCTTCGCGTTGTACGGCGCCGCTTGGCCGGTGCTGATCGTGGCCCTTCTCGGCCGGGCGTTCCTCGTCTCGCTCCTGGACAACGCGCCGCACTATGGCGGCCCGCTCGCCGATCCGGGCCAGGGGTACGACATGCGCGCCCCTCGCCTCCTGAGCCGGCTCGTGCTGCACACCAACCTGCACGGCACCCACCACCGCCACCCCGGCCTGCCCTGGACCGCCCTGCCCGCGGCCCACGCGGCCGACGGCGGTCGCTTCGACGGCCACTATCTGCTGCGACCCTGGCGGCAGCTCTTGGGCCCGATCCCGCTCGACCGGCTCGCCCCGGCAGGCGTGGGGGCACCGCAGTGAGCCGCGCCCGCTCGCTCGACGCCCGGGGCGAGGAGTCGGCCGATCCGGTCGCAGCCCAGGCGCGCGAGGTGCTGCGCGCCTACGAGCGGATCGCGCCCGTCTACGACGTCCTGGACGGGCTCTACGAGTGGAGCTGGAAGCGCCGGCTCAGGGCGGAGCTGTTCGCCCATGCGCTGCCCGGCCGGCTGCTCGACGTGGGCGTCGGCACCGGCTGCAACATGCCCTTCTACCCGCCCGGCAGCGAGGTCGTCGGGATCGACGCGAGCCCGGCCATGCTCGCCCGCGCCCGGGCGCGGGCCCGGCGGCTCGGCCTGCGGGTCGAGCTCCGGCAGATGAACCTCCTTGAGCTCGCCTTCCCGGACGGCTCGTTCGACACCGTCGTGGCCACCTTCGTCCTCCTCTGTCTGCCGGACGCGCTGCAGCTTCCCGCCTTGCGCGAGCTCGCGCGGGTCACACGCCCCGGCGGGCGGATCCTGCTGCTGGACTATCACCGCTCCTCGCGCACCGCGGTGCGCTGGTGGATGCGGCTCCTCTCGGCTTGGCTGCGTTGGGCCTTCGCCGCCCGGTTCGATCCGACGACCGAGCAGCATCTGGCGGATGCCGGGCTCGAGCCGCTCGTCCGCGCCCACCGCATGGGCGACGGTGTCACGCTCCTCGTCCTCGCGCCCGGAGCCCGAGAGCGAGACGGCGGCTCCTAGGCCGCCGTCCGCTGCTCTGCTGTGTGGAGCGGTGCGCTCAGGTGATGTGCGCGCCGCGGGTCTCGACGAAGACCGAGTAGAGCGACTGCGAGGCGGCCATGAAGAGCTGGTTACGCTTGCTGCCGCCGAAGCAGAGATTGCCGCAGATCTCGGGCAGCCTGATCAGGCCGATCCGGGTGCCGTCGGGGGCAAAGATGTGCACACCGTCGTAGCCGTCGCCGACCCAGCCCATGCCGGCCCAGACGTTCCCGTCCTCGTCGCAGCGCAGACCGTCGGCGAAGCCGACCTTGCCGTCCATCTCCATGGACGCGAAGGTCCGCGGGTTCTTGAGCTTCTCGCCGTCGACGTCGTACACCCAAATGATCGACTTCGCACCTTTGTCGGCGTAGTGCGAGAGGCCGGTGTCCGCCACGTAGACTTTCTTGTAGTCGTGGCTGAAGCACATGCCGTTGGGCTTGAAAGGCTCGTCCGCGACCTTGGTGATCTTGCCGGTCTTGGCGTCGATCCGATAGATCGCCTCCTTGCGGAACGGCCGCGGATCCTGGTTGTAGCGCCGGCCCTCGTAGTTCATGAGGGCGCCGTAGCCCGGGTCGGTGAACCAGATCGAGCCGTCGTCCGGGTGCACCATGCCGTCGTTGGGGGCGTTGAAGCGCTCGCCCTCGAAGGTTTCGGCGAGCACCGTGACCTCGCCGTTCCACTCGTAACGGATGACGCGCGCCGGCTCGTGGCAGAAGCTGATCTGCCGGCCCTGGAAGTCGAAGGTGTTGCCGTTGCTGTGGCCGGAGGGGAACCGGTGGCGGCGGGAGACGTGCTCGTCTTCCTCGATCCACCGCAAATTCTCGTTGCGCGGGATGTCCGACCAGACGAGGTAGCGGCCGACGCCGCTCCAGGCGCAACCTTCGGCCCAGAGGGTGCCCTTGTAGTGCCGCCTGATCGGCGTGTTGCCGAGCTTGTAGCGGAAGCGCTTGTCGAGCACGACGACGTCGGGCTCGGGATAGCGCACGGGCTCGGCGTTCGGGTCGAAGTTGCGGGCGAAGGCGTCGGTCGACATGCCGGTGACCGCGGCGAGGGTCGCGGCACGGGCGAGGAAGTTGCGCCGGGCTGGCGAATCCGGCTCGTCCTTGCGGACCACCGGCTTCGCCAAGTCGATGAAGCGGTGCAATTGGATGCGGGCCATGAGGCCGTCCTCCCTGTCGGATGTCCCGATCGGGCAAGACGAGCCGCGCCGTTCGGCAACCTGCCGATCGTTCGCTCGCCTCCCCGATCACGCAACATCTTAACCCGGCCGAACGCGCGCGCAACGGCAGCGGACGCGCAGCCGGCCAGCGTCCGGCGCTATTCCGCAGCGAGAGCGACGGGCTGCGGGGCGCGCCAGCGCTCGAGGAGCGTCCGCCAGCGCACCCGCACCTTCGCGAGGTTCGCCTCCTTGACGTGGCCGAAGCCGCGGATCGCTTCCGGCAACCGGGCGAGCTCGATCGCGAGCGGCAGCCGATCGGCGGTGAGGCCCCCCACGATCTCGGCCAAGAGGGCCTCGTACTCGCCCACGAGGGCCCGCTCGGTGCGTCGCTCCGCGGTCCAGCCGAACGGATCGAACGCCGTCCCGCGCAGCCTCTTGGCCCTGGCGAGCCAGCGGAACGCGGCCATCGCCCAGGGGCCGTAGCGGCGCTTGCGCAGATGCCCCGTCCGCGGGTCGCGCTCGGCCAGGAGCGGTGGGGCCAAGTGGAACTCGAGCCGGTCCCAGCGCTCGAACTCGCGGGCGAGCTGGGCCTCGAACGCCTCGCCCGACATGAGCCGGGCGACCTCGTACTCGTCCTTGTAGGCCATGAGCTTGAAGAGGTTCTTGGCGACCGCGAGCGCGAGCGCTCCGCTGCCCGGGGCGATCCGCGCCTCCGCCGCCCGCACGGTCTCGACCGTCCGCCGGTAACGCTCGGCCCACGCGGCATCCTGGTACTCGGTCAAGTATTGCACGCGGTCGGCGATCGTCTCGTCGAGCGAGCGGGGCCGCGGCCGCGTGGCGAGGCCCGCGATCCGGCGCACCGCCTCGAGGTCGAAGGCTGCCCGCCGCCCCCAGAGGAAGGCGCGCTCGTTGAACTCGACCGCCACCCCGTTGAGCTCGATGGCGCGGAGAATGGCGGCCTCGGAAAGCGGCAAGAGGCCCTTTTGCCAAGCATAGCCGACCAGGAACAGGTTGGCCGCGATCGCATCGCCGAGCAGAGCACCGGCGAGGCGGGTCGCCTCGACGAAGTCGACGTTCTCGGCACCCGCCGCATCCTCGAGGGTCCTGCGCAGCTGGCCCGTCGGGAAGGTCAGGTCGGGCTCGCGGGTGAAGGCACCCGTCAAGACCTCCTCGCTGTTCGCCACGACCCGGGTGATGCCCTTGGCCACGGTCGGCAGGGCCGTGCGGCCCGCGGCGACGAGGAGGTCGCACCCCAAGAGGAGCCGCGCCCCGCCGGGTGGCACCCGTGGCGCGCCCACCGCCTCGGGCGTGGGTGCGATTTTCACGTGGCTCACGACCGCGCCGCCCTTCTGGGCGAGGCCGATCATGTCGAGCGCCACGAAGCCCTTGCCCTCGAGATGCGCGGCCATGCCGAGGAGAGCCGCGATCGTCACGACACCGGTCCCGCCGATTCCGGTGACGACGATGCCGTAGGCGCGGTCGAGCGGCGGCAGCTCGGGTTTCGGCAGAACGGTGAACGGCACCTCGCGCGTGCCGACCGCGGCCTTTTTCGGGACCGCGCCCTTCACGCTCACGAAGGAGGGGCAAAAGCCTTTGATGCAGGAAAAATCCTTGTTGCAGGCGGATTGGTCGATCCGCCGCTTGCGCCCGTATTCGGTCTCCACGGGCTGGATCGCCACGCAGTTCGACTGCACCCCGCAATCACCGCAGCCCTCGCAGACGAGCTCGTTGATCACCACCCGCTCGTCCGGGTCGGGGAAGGTGCCGCGCTTCCGGCGTCGGCGCTTCTCCGCCGCGCAGGTCTGGTCGTAGACGATCGCGGTCACACCCGGGATCTCGCGCATCCGCCGCTGCAAGGCGTCGAGCTCGTCGCGGTGGTGGACGGTGACGCCCGGGGCGAAGCCCGAAGGGATCGGGTATTTCTCGGGCTCGTCGGTCATGACCGCGATCGCCCGGACTCCTTCGGCTTCGAGCAGCCGGGTGATTTGCGGCACGGTCAGATTCGCGGTCTCCATCTTCTGCCCGCCGGTCATGGCGACCGCGTCGTTGTAGAGGATCTTGAAAGTGATGTCGGCGCCCGAGGCGACGGCCGCCCGCACGGCGAGCGAGCCCGAGTGGTAGAAGGTCCCGTCGCCGATGTTCTGGAAGACGTGCCGGCGGGTGCTGAACGGCGCCTGGCCGATCCAGGACGCGCCCTCGCCGCCCATCTGGGTCCACCCGAGCGTGTCGCGGCCCATCCACGTCACCATGAAGTGGCAGCCGATCCCGGCCACCGCGCGTGAGCCCTCGGGGACCTTGGTCGAGCTGTTGTGCGGACAGCCGGGGCAAAACCAGGGCAGCCGGACGAGCCCGGCCGCGCTCTGCGGGAGTGCGGCGCGGCGGGCGCGCAGCGCCTCGACCCGTGCCGCGAGTGCCGGATCGCCCGTCCGCTCGAGGAGCCGCTCGCCGAGCGCGATCGCGATCTGCAAGGGCTCGAGCTGGCCCCAAGAGGGGAAGAGCGTCTCGCCGCGCTCGTCGGTCTTGCCGAGGACCCGCGGTCGCTCACGCCGGTCGTAGAGGATCTCCTTGGCCTGGCTTTCGATCAGCCCGCGCTTCTCCTCGACCACGAGCAAGAGTTCGCTGCCGCCGACCGCCTCCGCGAGCGCCTCGGGCTCGAGCGGGAAGGTCAGGCCCACTTTGTAGACCGCGAGGCGCAGGGCTCGCGCCCGGGCCTCGTCGATGCCGAGCTCGTCGAGGGCCACGACGACGTCCTGGTAAGATTTGCCCGTGGTGGCGACCACGACCCGCGCACCCGGCTCGCCCAGCACGATGCGGTCGAGCCGATTGGCGCGGGCGAAGAGCTTGGCTGCCTGCATCCGCACGGTGTGCAGCCGCCGTTCGACCTCGAGGGCCATGGGCGGCCAGGGCATCTCGGGCGGGATCTCGATGTGCCGGCGGACCTTGGGCAGCAGCGACTCGTCGGGCAGGACGATCTTCGGCCGATCCGGGGCGACGGCGATCGAGGCCGTGCTCTCGACCGTGTCGTGGATGCACTTCAAGGCGACCCAGGCGCCCGAGAAGCGGGAGAGGGCGATACCGTAGAGGCCGTATTCGAGGATTTCTTGGACGCTCGAAGGGTTGAGCACCGGCACCATGGCGTCGACCATGGCGTATTCGGACTGGTGCGCGGTCGTGCTCGACTCGCAGATGTGATCGTCGCCCAGGAGCAGGAGCACGCCGCCCTCGGGATCGGTGCCGAAGAGGTTGCCGTGGCGGATCGCGTCGCCCGAGCGGTCGACGCCCGGGCCCTTGCCGTACCAGATCGCGAAGACCCCGTCGAAGCGCCCCTCGCCCGCGAGGTTGACCTGCTGGGTCCCCTGGCAGGCGGTGGCCGCCAGATCCTCATTGACCGCCGGCTGGTGCACGACGTCGTGCGCCGCGAGCAGGGCCTTGGCGGCGGTGAGCTGCTGGTCGTAGGCGCCGAGCGGCGAGCCGCGGTATCCCGTGACGTAGCCCGCGGTCCGCAGCCCGGCGCGGCGGTCGCGGCGCACCTGTTCGATCGGCAGGCGCACGAGGGCCTGGATGCCCGTGAGGTAGACCCGGCCTTCCTCGAGCCGGTACTTGTCGTCGAGCGAGACGGAAAGCAGCTGGGTCACGTCGGCCTCGATCCTGATCGCAGGACGTCGCTAGCACGAGATGGCGCCGCGGTCAGGCGCGGGACAGGGCCGTTCGCGCATGCCGGGCCCTGGCGCCGGCGTGGCCGGTCTGCTAGGCTTCTGTTGCACGGAGGCCGCACATGACCCAGGACGAGGTGGTCGATCTGCGCTTCATCGGCGAGCAGGTGCGCCGGCTCGGGCTGAAGGTCGGGCCGATGGAGGAGCAGCTGCGCCATCTCTCGTCCGAGCTCAGTCATTTTCGGCAGGCCATCAACCTGCAATTCCAGAGCATCGAGCTCGCACTCAATCAGGTGCGGATCCAGACCAACGCGGTCGACGCCCAGCTCGCCAATCAGCAACGCGTGCTCGACGAGCTCCTCGCCCGCCAGCAGGGCGTCGAGCAGCGCCTCGATTCCATCGAGCAGCGGCTCGATGCGGTCGCGCAGCGGTTCGACGAACTCCTCGCCCGCCAGCAGGGCGTCGAGCAGCGCCTCGATTCCATCGAGCAGCGGCTCGATGCGGTCGCGCAGCGGTTCGATGAGCTGCAGCGCTTCCTGATGACGAAGCTCGGCGCCTGAGCCGCGCGCCACGCCCCGGAAGGCCGCCGATCAGCGCGGGCTCTCGCCCAACAGGATCCGGCGGAAGGCCTGGGCCGCCGGCGGCAGCCGCCGGTGCGCGCGGTAGAGCAGGTACCAGACCCGGAGGATCGGGAAGGTCTCGACGGGCAGGACGACGAGCCGGCCGGTCGCGAGCTCGAGCTCGATCGTCTGTGCCGAGATCACGCCGAGCCCGAGCCCGGCCTGGACCGCCTGCTTGACCGCCTCGTTCGAGGCGAACACGCAGGAGGCCTCGTAGGCGAGGCCGTGGGCGGCGAAGAGGCGCTCCATGGCGGCGCGGGTGCCGGAGCCCTGCTCGCGGACCACGAGCGGCTCCCGGACGAGCCGGGCGACCGGGATGGGTGCCTCGGCGAGCAGCGGATGGCCCGGCGGGGCGATCACCACGAGCGGATTGTCCTTGAAGCGCTGGGCGACGAGGTCGGCATCCTCGGGCGGTTGGCCGGTGACCGCGAGATCGGTGTCCCCCGCCTCGAGCACGGCCAACACGCTGTCGCGGTTGGCGACGTGGAGCGAGACCGCGATCCCCGGGTAGCGGCGGCGGAACGCGGCCAAGATGGGGGCCAGGAAGTAGTTGGCGGTGGAGACCACGGCGAGCCGCAGCACGCCCCGATCGAGGCCGCGGATCTGCTCGACCGCCGCCTCGAGATCGGCCGCCGCCTGGACGATCCGCCGGGCGTGGTCGGCGAGCTCCTGGCCGGCCGGGGTCAAAACGATCCGCCGCCCGACCCGCTCGACCAGCGGCAGGCCGAGGCTCTCCTCGAGATGGCGAACCGACATCGAGACCGCCGGTTGGGTCAGATGCAGCTCCTGCGCGGCGCGGGTGATCGAGCCGTGCCGCGCGACCGCATCGAGGACCCGGATCTGTCGGAAATCGGCGGGCATGCCCGATTCTTAAATCGGCCTTATGTGAGCGGCAACGAATTCTGATTGGTCGCCGGCGCTGCGCCGCGCTACCCGCCCTCTTCGAAGACAGGGGTGGCTCGCCCCGCGGCGAGCCGACAGCGAGGCGGAGGGTGCCGTGGCACCGAAGGCGTACGAAGCCGGCGTCAAGGACTACGCGAAGACCTATTGGGTGCCCGATTACGTCCCTCTCGACACCGACATCCTGGCGCTCTTCAAGGTCGTGCCCCAGCCGGGGGTGCCGCGCGAGGAGGCGGCCGCGGCGGTCTGCGCGGAATCCTCGACCGGCACCTGGACCACGGTCTGGACCGACCTCCTGACCGATCTCGATTACTACAAGGGCCGGGCCTACCGCATCGAGCCCGTGCCCGGCGATCCGAACGCCTTCTACGCCTACGTCGCCTACCCGATCGACCTCTTCGAAGAAGGCTCGGTCGTCAACGTCTTGACCTCGCTCGCGGGCAACGTCTTCGGCTTCAAGGCGGTGCGCAGCCTGCGCCTCGAGGACGTCCGCTTCCCCCTCGCCTACGTGAAGACCTGCGGCGGTCCGCCCAACGGCATCCAGGTCGAGCGCGATCGGCTCAACAAATACGGTCGCCCACTGCTCGGCTGCACGATCAAGCCGAAGCTCGGCCTCTCCGCCAAGAACTACGGCCGGGCGGTCTACGAGGCGCTCCGCGGCGGCCTCGACTTCACCAAGGACGACGAGAACGTCAACAGCCAGCCCTTCATGCGCTGGCAGCACCGCTTCGAGTTCGTCATGGAGGCGGTGCGCAAGGCCGAGGAAGAGACCGGCGAGAAGAAGGGCCATTACCTCAACGTCACGGCGCCCACGCCCGAGGAGATGTACAAGCGCGCCGAGTTCGCCCGCCAGCTCGGCTCGCGGATCATCATGCACGACTTCTTGACGGCCGGCTTCACCGCCAACACGGGGCTGGCCAACTGGTGCCGCGAGAACGGCATGCTGTTGCACATCCACCGGGCGATGCACGCCGTGATCGACCGCAACCCGATGCACGGCATCCATTTCCGCGTGCTCGCCAAGTGCCTGCGCCTGTCGGGCGGCGACCATCTCCATTCCGGCACGGTCGTCGGCAAGCTCGAGGGCGACCGCGAGGCGACCCTCGGCTGGATCGACCTGATGCGCGAGCCCTACGTCCCGGAGAACCGTGCCCGCGGCATCTTCTTCGAGCAGGACTGGGGCTCGATGCCCGGCATGTTCCCGGTCGCCTCGGGCGGCATCCACGTCTGGCACGTGCCGGCGCTGGTCACGATCTTCGGCGACGATTCGATCCTCCAGTTCGGCGGTGGCACGCTCGGCCATCCCTGGGGCAACGCCGCCGGCGCCCACGCGAACCGGGTGGCCCTCGAGGCTTGCCTCGAGGCACGCAACCAAGGCCGCCAAGTCGAGCGCGAGGGCCGCGACATCTTGATGGAGGCCGCCAAGCACAGCCCGGAGCTGGCGATCGCGCTCGAGACCTGGAAGGAGGTCAAGTTCGAGTTCGACGTGGTCGACAAGCTCGACGTCCAGCGCGCCTGACTTCGGCCCGACCCCGACGCGTCCAGTCGCAGGAGTTCCGTCCGTGCCCGAAATGCAAGCTTACGGCCCCGCCAAGCCGCGTTACGAGACCTTCTCCTATCTGCCACCGATGACGCCCGAGCGGATCGCCAAGCAGGTCGCCTACCTGATCAACCAGGGCTGGACGCCCGCGATCGAACATTGCGAGCCCGAGCGGGCCCAGTCGACCTATTGGTACATGTGGAAGCTGCCGATGTTCGGCGTCTACTCGGTCGAGAAGGTGCTGGCCGAGGTCGAGGCCTGTCACCGCGCCAATCCCGGCCATCTCGTGCGGCTCGTGGGTTACGACAACTTCAGTCAGTCGCAGGGGATGGCCTTCGTCGTCTACCGCGGTGGACGGTGACCTCGAGCGAAGGGCGGAGACCCGGGTCATGAGTGCGGCGATCGTGGCGACCGGGCGGGCGGCCTCGCAAGCGCGCCGCCGCGCGCTCTCCCAGGGCAAGGCGGCCCTGCCGCCGCCCACCGAGCGGGTGCGCACCGGCTTCCGCGAGGCGGCGCTGCCCGCGCCGAACGGCGCGGCGCCCTCGCCGGCGGCAGCGGCATCGGTCGTTACACCCGCGCCGGTGCCGTCGACGGCCCCACGATCCGCCGCTGCGGTGATGAGTGCGGTGGGCCGCCAGGCCTCGATGCTCCGCCGGCAGCTCCTCGCGCGCGGGAAAGCGGCGTTCTTCGGCGGCACCGGCGCACCCGCCGGGTCCGCCGGCCCGGCGGCAGCGTCGACGGGCTCGACCGCCCCCTCCCCGGTCGTCCAACCGTCGACCTGCCCGCCGGGCGACTCCTCGGCTTCGTGTCGGGCGCTGGCCAAGGCGCGGCGGGCGGAACTCGCCCGGTTCGGCCGCGGCGACGCCCCGCCGGCCCCCAACGGCCAACGTCAGCGCCTGGAGTACGCACCGAAGGTCGTCGCGGTGACGACTGAGGCGCAGCAGCGCGTGACCGGCATCCGGATCGGCCACGCCGCCCGGGTGACGGGGGTGGAGGCCGGGCTCGCCAAGCCGGTCTCCGGCACCCCGTACATCGGCCCGGAGGAGGGTGCTACGATCCGCGGCACGCCGCCCAAGGTCGGCATCGCCCGGACCGAGGGTGGCCTCGTGGTCTCCGGAACGATGGTCCGCAGCCGGGTGCCGATCACCGGGGACGAGGCGGGCGAGCGGGTGCGGATCACCGGCGAGGCCGATCCGCGACTCGACGACGACCTCACCCCGCGCAGCGGCGGAACGGGCCTCACCCTCGCCCAATTCCAGCGGCAAGCCGACCCGCACGGCCATTCGGTCTTCGGTACCAATCTGGGCCGGTCGGCCCGCTGGGTCGGCTCGCGCTCGCGCGAGCGCGACCGGCCGATCGAAGTGACCGTGGGCGGCCAGCCGGTGACCGGCACGGCGGTCGGCCGCAGCCCGCGGGTCACCGGCGACGAGCCGGGTGCGTGCCGCAGCCTGACCGGCACCCAATATCTCGCCCCGGCACGGGCGGTGCTGGCCTGCGATCCGACTGCCGCCCCCGGCGTCACGATGGTGCCGCGGCCCGATCCCGTGACCGGCGGCAAGGTGCGCGAGGCGCTCACCTGGCGCGGCCAGCGGGTGACCGGTCCCGAGTTCGAGCAGGAGGAGCTCGTCACCGGGACCGAGCCGGGCACCTGCAGCCCGGTGACCGGCACGCCCTATCAGGGGGTCACTTCGGCCGTGCGCTGGTGCGCGCCGCAGACCGCGCACGCGATCGCCCAGCGGCTCGTCCGCAACGGCCCGGTCCGGGTCACGGGCGACGTGCCGCTGAGCGCTCCCGAACGGGTGAGCGGCATCGAGCGTGGTGCCGAACGGGTGGTGAGCGGCACGCCCTATTACGAGGTGCCGGCCCTACCGGCCCCGACCGCGGAGCCGGCTCCCGCACCGAACGGCTTCTCCATCACCACCCCGCACCGCCAGGCGCTGCTCGTGGCCGAGGAGCGGGCGGCCCGGCGGCCCAAGATCACCGGCTCGTTCGCGATCGGCGAGGGGAAGGTGACGGGCCAGCTCGATTTCGGCTTCCGCCCGCGGCTCGTCTTCTCCGCCAATCCCGGCTATCGCGAGGGTGAGCGGCCGCGGATCACCGGTGAAGGCCGTACGCAGGGCTTCACCATCACCGGTGACGCTTGGCGCGACGATCCGCGGGTGACCGGCACCGAGGGCACGAGTGCCGCGGCGCGCAACCCGAGCTTGCGCGACGGCGAGCGCAAGCCGTTCGCCCACGCCTCGGTGTTCAAGGGCAAGGGCAAGGACGAGCCGCCCAGGAAGCTCGTCACGGGCGTGATCGGCTGGACGCCCAAGTCGGCGGCGATCGTCACCCTCTCGGGCGGGGCCCAGGGATGACGATGCCGATCGCGGTCCGCCGCCCGGGCGAGCTCGGCCGCAGCCGGTTCCGACCGGCGCCGCGTCCGGTGGCACCGGCCGCGGGGCTCGGCCGACCCGGCGCCGATCGCCGTCCGTCCTTCGCCGTCGCGCCGAGCGGCCACCCGCTGGCCGAGCCCGCGATCAGCGCGGCCCTCGCCGCCCGGGCCCAGGAGATCGACCGCGCCTTCGCGGCGATCGAGCCCGTGCTCGTGGGGATCGCGCCGCGTCAATTCGAGCCGGGCTTCGCCCAGCGGGCGGCGGCCGAGCTCGAAGCCGCGCTGGGTGTGACGATCGAGGCGGAGCGGCTGCGCGCCGCCTGGAACGCCCCGCTCGACATGCCGGCACTCCACGCGAGCTCGGTGCTGCGGACCTTCGCCCGCTTGGTCGAGCGCGGCGCCGCCCGGCCGCCCTCCCTCGAGGAGGGCGAGCCCGTGGCCGAGGTGATCCGCCGGTTCGGCTTCCACGCCGTGGACGTTTCGACCTGCGCCGACGGCCGGCTCGGCGGCCTGCTCGACCATGTGCTGCGCGTGCCGCCGGCGATCGTCACCGCGCGCAAGTCCTTCGCCGGGGCGATGTTCGACGTCGAGGAGGCGATCGCCCGCTTCGAGCGGGTCGAGCTCGGTCGCTGGCGCGAGGGTCGGCCCAACCCGGCGAGCGAGCCGACCCGCTACCTGAAGCTCGGTGTCTACCACTTCTCGAGCCTCGATCCCGGCCACGAGGGCTGTGCCGCGCACGGCAGCGACGAGCGCCGCGCCGCCTCGGCCCTCCTCGGCCGCCTCGAGGACTTCGCCGAGGGCGTGGCCCGCCGGCACGGCGAGAACGCGCGACCGGCGATCCTGCTCGTGGGTGTCGACACGGACACCGATGCGATCCGGGTCCACGTCCCCGACGCGGCCGGTCGGATCGACCTCGACCGCTCCCTCTCGAGCGCCGAGCTGCACGCGGCGACCCGTGATCTGCCCCGCGCCGAGGCCAAGGAGGAGATCCGGCGTCGGGTCGCGGCCGCGATCGGGGTCGCCCCGGACGATCCCGCGACCGAGGGGATGCGCTGGTTCTGCGGCTATCTCTTGAAGAACAACATCGCCCAGGTCGACGCGGTGCTCGCCCGGTTCGGCGGCCCCTATCCCGACCGCGGCCACGGGGAACGTTTGATCGTCGTGGGCGACCCGATCGACGACGTCCAGCTCCGCAACCTCGCCTTCCAAGCGCAGATGCGCTCGATCGAGGAGGGCGAGGGCGATCTCGCGGTCGGCACCCGGCTGCTCGGCGAGCGGCTCGGCCCGGCCGGTCTCGCGGTTCCGGTCCTCGTGCTCCAGACCTTCGACGCCACCCTGCCGGGCGCGGCCGAGCGGGCAGCGGGGCGTGCGAACCTCATGCTGCGGGCCCTCGAGCGGCGCTTCCCGGCCGCGGCCGGTGCGGCCCGGATCGTCGCCGAGGCGGCGATCCGCCCGGCCGACGGCGGGCCGCTCCGGTTCCTGCCGCGCGAGCCCGCGCCCGTGGGCGGGCGGTGTTGCGGTACGAAAGAGAGGGTCGGATGAAGATCTTCCAGGTCGAGCGGACATTGGTCGCGACCGCGCGCATCAGCCAGCTCGAGAACCGTCGGCTCCTGGTCGTCAAGGAACGCGGCGGCGGCCGCCAGGTCGCGGTCGACCCGGTGGGCTGCAAGCCCGGCGACTGGGTGATCGCGGTCGGCAGCTCGGCGGCCAAGGACGCCGCCGGCCACAAGGACTATCCGAGCGACCTCACGATCGTCGGGATCATCGACTATTGGGAAGAGACCCCGCCTGCGACCCCGGCGCGGGTCAAGGAGTTCGCCTGATGCAGATCCACCGGGTCGTCCGCGACCTCGTCACCACCCGCCGCCTCGGCACGCTCCAGGCCAAGAAGCTCAAGGTCCTGGTCGATGCCAAGGGCGAGCTCGACGTGGCGGTCGACCCGATCGGCTGCAAGCCCGGCGATTTCGTGATCAGCATCGGCTACTCGGCCGCGCGCATCGCCGCGGGCGATCCGCGCGTGACGACCGATCTCACCATCGGCGGCATCATCGACCACTGGAGCGAGGAAGAGTGGCGAAGGTGACCGATCCGGCGGGGCCCGCGGGGCCGCCGCCCGTGACCCAGCAGAGCGAGCGAAAGGAGCATATCATGGCCAGCGAGAGAACCGGCATCGCCCTCGGGATGATCGAGACGCGCGGGCTCGTCCCGGCGATCGAGGCGGCCGATGCGATGACCAAGGCGTCCGAAGTGCGCTTGATCTGCCGCCAGTTCGTGGGCGGCGGATACGTGACGGTTATGGTCCGC
>Ga0073932_1001494_pt1 | contig 43093 bp, 30 predicted proteins | sample DewCreD2012metaG_FD_76967 | JGI IMG/M metagenome (GOLD analysis project Ga0073932, IMG submission 76967) | Hot spring sediment bacterial and archeal communities from British Columbia, Canada, to study Microbial Dark Matter (Phase II) - Dewar... ...
CAGGGCCAGGCCCAGGCCGCTGCCGGGCACACCGCGCGCGCTCTGGCCGCGGTACAGCTCCTCCCAGACGTGGGCCAGGTCGGCCTCCGGGATGCCGGGGCCGGTGTCGGCGACCTCGATCACCACCTGCGCGCCGTCCTCGAAAGCGCGCACCTCGATCGTGTCGCCGGGCCGCGTGAACTTGAGCGCGTTGTCCACCAGGTTGTGGACGACCAGCAACAGCAGGTCCCGGTCGCCGGGGACGGGCGGCAGCGGCCACGGGGCGCGCGGCAGGGTGAGCGTGAGCCGGCGGTCCTCGGCCTCCGCCCGGTCCTGGGCAAAATCCGCCACCTGCTCCAGCACGCTGGCCAGATCGACCGGCGCGCGCTCGATGGGGCGCGTCTCCAGTTCGGCCAGCTTGCGCAGATCGGCGGTGAGGCGGCTGATGCGCTTCACCTGCGCGTCCACGCTGCTCAAGGCGTCGCCGGCGCCTTCGGGATTGGCGCCGGGCGTCAGGTTGGCCAGGCCGGCGCGGATGGCCGTGATCGGGTTCTTGAGTTCGTGGTCGAGCCGTTGCAAGAAACGGCGCCGGTCGCGGATGGCGCGGTCCTGGGCGGCGGACAGCGCCCGCTGGTGCTGGTCCCAGGCCGCCAGGCCGGCGAGCACGAGGGCGGACGTCAGCAGGCCGGTCAGCCCGAGGAGCGTGCCCAGGTCGGCGCGCAGAAACAGGATGGGGTTGGGGGACAGGCCGCCGGCCAGCAGGAGCAGGCCGCCCAGGCCGAGCAGCGCCGGCGTGAGCGCCAGCAGGACATGGCGCGTGCGCCGGTCCGGGGCGGGCGGCGGGGTCGGGCGCTTGAGCGCGGAGCTGCGTGGCGGCTCACGGCTCACGGCGCGGCCTCGACCCGGCCCACAAAGCGATAGCCCTGGCCGGGCACCGTCTCGATATACGTCGGCTGGGCGGCGTCATCGCCCAGCGCGCGGCGCAACTCGGCGACGCGCGTGTCGACCGTGCGCGTCCCGGCCGGGTACTCCCAGCCCCAGACGGCGTCGAGCAGCCGATCGCGGCTGATCAGTTCGTCCGGGTGGGTCATGAGATATTCCAGCAGGGCCGCCGCCTTAGGCGTCAGCGCCACCTCTTTGCCCTCCACCCAGGCGCGGCGCGAGGCGCGCTCGAAGACGAGCTGGCTGCTGGCCAGGCGGGCGGCGGCGGCCAGGGGCGGCTGGCCGGGGCGGGCGCGGCGCAGCACGGCCCGGATGCGCGCGATGAGTTCGTGCGGGTCGAAGGGCTTGTTGAGGTAGTCGTCCGCGCCCTCTTCCAAGGCCATGGCGCGCTCGCTGGCCTCGCCGACCTGGGTGAGCAGGATGACGGGCGTCCAGTTGCCGGCCTTGCGCAGGCGGCGCAGGGCCTCGCGCCCGTCCATGCGCGGCATCATCACGTCCATGATCACCAGGTCCGGCGTGAAGGTGGTGATGGCGCCGAGGGCGGCCTCCCCGTCGGCGGCCACGCTCACCAGGAAGCCGGACCGTTGCAGGAACGGGGCGAGGTTGTCGGTGATGGCGGCTTCGTCGTCGACCAGAAGGAGGCGCGGGTTGGGCATGCGGCGATTATAGCCGCGCCGGGAGCGGGCGCCAAAGCGGCGGGCGCGGACGGCTCAAAAAAGCTGGAAGAACCACCCGTAGAGCGCGCGGGCGCTGGCCGGCCAGACGCTGAAGACCAGGAAACTGATCAGCGCCAGAGGCAGGTTGACCAGCCGGTAGATTGCCCCCTGATAGACGGACGACACCACATAGTAGGCCGCGAGGCAGGCGAGCGCCCCCACCACCGCCAGGATGGCGGCCGTCCAGAAAGACGCGCCGGCGCCCTGGTCCGAGACGGTCAGCGCGGCAAACGCCGACCAGCCCATTTGCAGGCCGCCGCCCGTCGCCAGGCCCGCGACGACATACGCGGTGGCGCGGTCGTACATATTCACCCGGAACGCGCGTTGCAGGATGTTGGCCAGCGCGGCCGTCGCCCAGACGGCGATCCACAGAACGCCGAAGCCCTTCGCCAGGGCGATGGCCAGCGGCAACCGGCCGAGGGGCCACAGCACAAGCGCCGCCAGCGCGAGGAACAGCAGGTTCAGGGAGAGCGCGACCAGGAACTCGAACAGGTCCTTCTGGTCATCATGCAGCAGCCAGTCGATAAATACTCCCATATGGTATATTCGTGGCCTGCACAAAGAGAGGCAACGATGACCGACGCCAACGCTGACCTGACCCAGGCAGGCGCGCCGGAGGACGACGACCGCAGCGGCGGCATTGTGGGCGGCCTGATGCTGTGGGTGGCCGCCCGCTGTACGCTGCAGTACGTCGTGCTGCCGTTCATCCTGCCGCTGGCAGGCGTGAGCGGCTCGCTGTCCGTGTGGCTCAGCGCCGCCATCAGCCTGTTTGCGCTCGGCCTGATTATATTCAACCTGCGGCGGCTGTGGCGGACGAACTGGCGCTGGCGCTATCTGGCGTTGAGCCTGGTCTCCGGCGGCGCCATCGCGCTGTTCCTGGTCCTCGACATTCAGGCGTTGCTGGGCGGCTGACGGCCGCGCCGCCCGGCGCTCACCGGCGGCCGTTAGCCAGCGGGAGGCTGACGTGCAACTGTGTGCCCTGGCCGGGGGCGGACTGAATCGACAGCTCGCCTCGGCCCGCCCAGACCCGCTCTTGAATGCCCATCAAGCCGAGGCTGTCCCAGTCGACGAAATCAGACAGTGAGGCCGGTACCGTGAAGCCCCGGCCGTTGTCCGTGACCGACAGGTGGACGGCCCAGGGCTCAAACTGCAGCCGCACCCGCAGGTCATCGGCCTGGGCATGCCGGCGCACGTTCATCAGCGCCTCCTGCACGATGCGGTAGAGCGTCAATTCCTGCTCGGGGCTTAACGGGCTCGGCGCCCCGGCCACTTCCAGGGCCGTCTGCGCCACGCCTCCCGGGCCCTGGCGCGTGGACTGCACCAGGGCGTCCAGCGCCGGCAACAGGCCCAGATCGTCGAGCATGGGTGGGCGCAGGTCGTGGCTGATGCGCCGCACGCCCTCCAGCGCCTCGGTCAACTGCGAACGCACGTCATTCAGTTGCGCGCGATGCGCCGGATCGCTGGCGGCGGCCTGATAGACCTCCAGCCGGCGGGCGATCCCGGATAGAGTCTGGACCGTCTCGTCGTGCAGCTCGCGCGCAATGCGCCGCCGCTCCTCTTCTTGAGAGCGCGTCAGCGCCTCCACATAGCGGCGCAGACGGGCCCGGTAGGCCTGGATCCGCGCCGCCATCGCGTCGAACGCCTCCCCCAGCCGGTCGATTTCGACAATCCCGCTGGCCGCCGTGGGCGCGGCGTCGCGGCCCGCCGCCAACTGAACGCTCTGCTCGGATAGCCAGCCGATAGGCCGGGCGAGCCGGCCGACCGCCCGCCACAGGAGCCCGGTGGCGATGACGGCGACGACTGCGCCGATGACCAGCAACACGCCGCCATAGGTCTGGGCAGGCGCGGCGGCCACATCCCACAACTCCTTGACGACGACGCCCCAGCCGGTCTCGCCCACGGGCGAGTAGTCCGCGATCCAGCGCTGGCCGTCCGGCGCATCCCACACCACCCCGCCGGTCCCGCCCTGGCCGACGCTGTGCACAAACGGCCGGTTGGTGAAGTCCGCGCCGATCAGGCTGGCGTCGGGGTGGTAGATGACGCGCCCGCGCCGGTCCACCAGGTAGGCAAAACCGCTGGCGCCCGGGTTGAGGTCGCCCACCAGTTCGGCCAGCTCCGAACCATCCGTGAGAAAGCTGCCCAGCAGCGCGCCGGCGTAAGCGCCATCGGTTCTCTGGATCGGCACGCCCAGCACCATCTGGCCGGTGCCGGTCTGCGGGTCCACATGAATGTCCCCCAGCCAGACATCCGGTTTTGCCAGACTGGCCCGCGCGCCGCCCTGAAGCCGCTCCGCCATGGCTAGGTAAGGCGCCCTGCCGCCGTCGGGGACGCTGGCGACCAGCGCGCCGCGCTCGTCGAGGACCGCCATGCCGTCGTAATACGACTGCTCCTGGTTGTCCATCGCCTGTCGCAAGGCGGCCAGGCGTGTCTCGCCGGAGGCCGCGATCAGGTCCGGGTTGTCGGCCACGGCCTGGAGCGCCCGGGCGTATTCGCGGATCTCGTATTCCACATCCAGCGCCGCCAGCGTCGCCAGCTCGCTGTCGCGGTCGAGCAGCAGGGTCAGGATGGTCTGTTGGTAGACGAGGTAGCCGGCGAGGAGCAGGCCGAGCATTGCCAGCGAGAGCGGCGCGACGAGGCGCAGGGCGAGGTAGGCCAGCAGTGAATGTGAGCGAGGCCGGGGCATGCCGCAGTCCCCTCCCGAGGCGGGCTTATTCGTCTGGGCCCGCCATTCCTGACAAACGACGGTCAGCGCCGGGCCAGCCTCCAGAGCCTCTTGTCCTGCGCCCGGCCGGCGCCCCGCCTGGGAGCGGCCTGGTGAGGCGGCGCTATTGTGAGCCGGTTAGCTTGTCGTTGGATGGGGCGACGCTGTACTAGACAACGCACAAGGCCCCGAAAGGTCTCGGCGAGTTCGTCATCCATTTTAGCCCGGTTTTGTGAAGATGCCGAGCGAGGCGGGGATAGGGCTGGAAGACGGGGGACGAGGCAGGCGACAGCTACTGCCCCAGGCGTAGCCACCCCCAGCGCATAGCCGTCAGCACGGCATCCAGCCGGGAGTTGACGTGCATCTTGCCGAACAGCTGAGCCAGGTGGGCCTGGACAGTGCGATGGCTGATGGACAATTCCTGAGCGATCTCCCGGTTGCTTAATCCTTGCGCCAGCAGCTCCAGCACACGGGTCTCGCGGTCTGTCAGGTTCTCCCGGGGCGTCTGGTACTCCAGCACGTGGTGGTTGTGCCTCGACGGGTTTACAGGCGCGCCGGACACGTGCATCACCAGCTTGCGCGTGATCTTGGGGTCGAAGGGCAGTTCGCCCGCGCAGACCTGGTAGATGGCCCGGATCAGGTCGCTGATGGGTGCCGTCTTGAGCAGGTAACCGCTGGCGCCGGCCTGGAGCAGCGAGAAGACGTACTGCTCGTCGTCGTAGGCGGTCAGGACCAGGATGTGGACCTCGGGCAGGAACTCGTGGATGCGGCGGGTGGCGTCAACGCCGGACATCTGCGGCATGTGGATGTCCATGATGACGACGTCCGGCTGGAGCGTGCGGGCCAGCTCCACCGCCTGCTGGCCGTCCCGGGCCTCGGCCACCACCACCAGATCCGGCGCCTTCTTAAGCAGCTCCGCCGTCCCCTCGCGGAACATGGCGTGGTCATCGGCCAGCAAGATTTTGATCGGACCCGGCATGAACCGCATTATAACTTAGGCCATTGCGGACAATACATAGGCCAAAACGCCTATTCAAGTATCGCCAGGTGACGGTTGTTTTTCTTAGACCATAACCGCTACATTACACAACGGAGCCTTTCAGAGTCGACAAAAGTATAAAAGCCGTTGGTCGGCTGCGCGCGCCATGCGCTGAGGTGGCTGAAATAACTGTCGCGCGGACCAGGGGCCGCCTCTTCCGCCTGCCTTAAGGAGGTGACTATGGGGACCCGCTAGCGCGCCATGCCCCGGGCCGTTAACCTTGCTCGCCCATTCGTTAGGAATACAGGGAGAATGCGCTATGAGTATGCGATTACGGCAGGTCCGGCGCCTCTGGCAGCTCGGCCGCCCACGACTCCTGTCTGTCTGCCTCATCCTGTCCCTGCTGGCCGGGCCGCTCGCGTCTGCGCCAGCCCCCGCAGTTGCCCAGGCGGCGGCGGTCACGATCGTGACGCCGGACGACGGCGCGATCCTGTACGGCAACGTGACGCTCCGGGCCAACGTGAGCAATACGACGGCCTCCAGCGTGGAGTTCTTCTACAATCCCCACGAGGACGATGCTCCGGAGATCTCACTCGGCCCGGCGGCCTTTAACTCGACCAGCGGGTTGTGGGAGCTGGCCTGGGACACCACCACCGTCCTGGACACGTACAACGACATTGACACGAACGGCGACGACGTCGAGGACACCACGGTCAACCTGACCAAGCCGCCGACCAGCGACCGCCTGCGGGTCGCCGCCGCGACCGGCGCCGGGGCGCTCGGCGACGAGATCGACGTGCGCATCCAGAACATGCTGACCGCCAGGATCTTCCTGCCGGACAACACGGACGACGTGCGCGGCTTCCAGGACCTCGAGGCGCTCGTCACCAGCGAGTTCGCCATCACGAGCGTCCGCTTCGATGTTTATCCGACTTCCGCCATTGATCCGCGGATTCTCACTCCGTTTGGCGAGTTCCAATCGCTCGGTGAGCCGATCGAGAATCCCCAGTACGGCCGGCCCCTCGGCAACCCGGCGTACCCGACCGGCAGCCCCGCCTACGCCATCGGCGCGGCCACCCTGGAGGGTTCGCAGCGCTGGGTCTACCGCGGCTGGGACACGACGACCGTCCCGGATGGCACCTGGTCGGTCGTGGCGACCGCCGAGGACGCCGGCGGGCGCCGGGCGACCTACATGATCGTGTCCTTCATCGTCAACGACCTGCGGGTGGCGATCACGGCCCCCGACGATGGCGACGCCGTCAGCCGCTTCGTCGCCCTTGAAGCGCGCACCAGCTCGCTCACCGGCGCCGACAACGCCGCGCCCGGCAGCCTGTGGCCGGCGACCGCGGTCGAGTTCGACATCAACGGCACGATCATCCCGGCGACCGAGAACCCGGCCGGCAGCGGCCGCTGGCGGGCCGTCTGGAACGGCGACTCGTTCGCCCCCGGCCCCTATACCATCACAGCCACGGCCACCAACAATAACCCCAACGGCGCCGAGACCGCGACCGACTCGATCAACGTGACCCTGGTCGCGCCGGGCGCCGCGCTGGACGCCTTCTTCCCGTTCGACTGGAGCAACTGTACGCTGTTCGAGTGCGCCTTCCTGGACGGCTCCGGCGGCGGGCCCAACTGGTGGCTGTGGGACTTCGGCGACGGCAACACTTCCACCGCCCAGAACCCGATCCACACCTACGCCGCCTACGGCGTGTACACCGTCAGCCTGACCGTGAGCAATGACGGCGGCGTGACCACCGACACTTACACGCGCGTCATCCCGGTGGGCAACACCGGCGTGGTCAGCTTCAACCGGAACGCCATTAATGACGACGAGACCCGGTTCGTCGACTGGACCTCGGCCTTCAAGAACTTCACCTACAATGTCGGCGACACCCTCGCCATCCCGGTGATGTGGGAGACCACCTCGGGGCCGACCGCGTTCGTCGCGCTGCCGGAAGTAGTGTGCGATGCGGATGAGGACACGCCCAACCAGGAATGCGTCATCTTCACGCCGGAGGAGGCGGATGGCACCCCGCCGACGCTGGTCGGCGCGGCGCAGGACGGCGTGCTCTTCACCATGGCGTTCACCGAGGTCCAGTACCGCGGCGTCACCAGCATTTTCAAGGGCAAGGCCAATCTGCGCATCCAGGCGCAGGTTGACAGCGACGGCGACGGCTCGCTCGACGCCACGGTGCAGCTTGGCACCAACGTGGACGTCACCAACTCCGGCTCGAGCACCGACGAGAGCACGGTCGTCGCGATCACGTCCCCCGCCGAGGGCCAGTTTGTCGGCGGCAGCAGCGTCCCGGTCCAGGCCGCCGTCGTCAGTTCGGTGACCGCCGACCAGGTGGAGTTCTTCGTCAACGGGACCACCAGCCTCGGCGTGGACGCCAACGGCGCGGATGGCTGGACGACGTCGTGGAACACCCTGTCGTTCGCCGACGGCCCCTATCAGCTCACGGCTGTGGCGACCTTTGGCGCGCTCAGCGCGACCTCGGACGTGCGCAACGTGACCGTAAACAACGCCCTGCCGCCCGAGCCTGACCCGCCGGCCGGCACCTTCCAGATCGGGCGGGTGAGCGACACCACCGGCCAGTTCATTACCTTCGCCACGGAGGTCGAGGAGGAAGAGGAAGAAGGCGGCGGTGGCGGCGGGCGGCCGGCTCAGGAGCCGAGCTTCAACGCCTCGATGACGGCCGTGATCGTCCCGGGCAGCATCACCGTCTATCCGGGGGGGACGCCCAACGCCGGCCTGATCGGCGGCGACGCGGTCGAGTTCGACGTCATCCTGACCAACACGTCGACGGACCCGAGCGCGGTGCTCACCGCCTACGCCTTCCAGAGCAAGTTCAGCGAGTCCCCGGCCCTGGCCAGCCGTATCGGCGACAAAGCCTACTTCGGCGTGCTGGTGCCGGGCGTCCATCCCGACGGCCCGATGACCTCGGTCAAGAAGAACGGCACCGCCAACGGCCTGTTCAGCGGCCGCTGGAAGGGCATCTGCATCAACAGCAGCACGGACTTCATCCCCGAGTTCAACGCCGGTCTGAACGATGAGTCGCTGGAGTGCGCGGGCAACCGCGCCGATACAGATTTTGACGGCCTGCCGGAGCTGCAAATCCCGCCGGTCGGCCTCTACCCCGGCCAGAGCCAGACGGTGCGCGTGCGCATCGAGGCCGGCACCACCGACGGCGCCCTGCACGTGGTGGAGCCCGGCACACTCCGCGGCCGAACGGTTGGCACTCCGTTCACGGGCCCGAACGGCATCGAATACTTCGTGCCGGAGATCGACAACACCGGGATCACCGACCCGAACGTACTCTCCATCCCGGACTTTGCCGACAACAAGGTGCTGCGCAACGCCGACGGCACGTACAACCCGACCTTCGCGCCCCAGGCCGGCCCGGACGGCCTCATCGGCACGGCGGACGACTACACCTTCGCCGGCCAGCAGTACCTGACGTTCCCGCGGCGCAACTTCGCCTTCACCGACATCCTGGGCCGCAACCACACCTGCGAGACGTACGGGCTGCACCTGATCAACGGGATCCCCTGCTTTGGCAACCCCGGCCTCAGCCCGGTGTTCGGTCTCCTGGGAGTCGGCGATCTGCTGCCCGGCGTCCCGAACCTGGCCGCCCTCCTGCACGGCTTCGGCGAGTACGCCATTGACGCGGACGGTAATCCCGTCCTCGACGGCGATGGCAACTACACGGCGCCGATGTTCCCGTACGGCACGCTGTGCGTGAACCCGGCGACGCCGGACGGCCTGCGCTGCGGCGCCCGGCCCTTCACGCCGATCGCCGAATTCTACCGGCTCAACGGCGACGGCACGCTGACCCAGCAGATGGTGGCCGGCCGCTACGGCGCGCTGGGCGGCGCGGATCAGTACACCGCCACGTTCAATACCGCGACGGCCGAGGACTGGAAAGAGGAGATCATCCCCGAGCCCGACCCGGGCGCGCCGCCCACCGGCCCGCAGTTGAGCACCTCGGCGACCGGCCACTTCTACGATCTGGACGTGTCCATCGGCACCGGGATCAACGGCGGCGACGTGGTCGAGTTCACCATCGATATCCACAACACGTCGTTGAACCCCAACGCCTACCTGACCGCCTTCAACTACCAGACCAAACAGCGCAACCTGGCCGACATCGGCGGGCTGGACGGCTTCACCCAGGACCGGCGCGACATCCGCGTGGACCCGACTCTGCCGCTGTGCACCAGCCTGGACGACGGCCAGTGCTACAACGCCAGCCTGGGCATCGGCCACTTCCCCAACGTTATCGGCAACGGCCTGCTCTTCGGCCAGATGGTCTGGCAGAGCGGGCGCATCGACCGCGCCGGCGAAGAGATCATCCCCGACTTCGTCGCCGTCGACCCGGTCAACGGGATCGATCCGGAGCCGTTCGGGCTGGAGTCGGTGAAGAAGAACGGGCCCTTCTCGCCCATCCTGAAGGGCAACACCAACTTCATCTGTGTCAAGAGCGGTCTGTTCTTCCCCGACCAGGACGCCGACGCGGCCTGCGCCGGCGATCCGGCCATCCTGATCGACCCGGAGGGTGAGCTGGTGCCGGGCAACATCAGCCAGCGCCTGGGCCTGGCGCCCGGCGAGAGCCAGTCGGTGCGCATCCGCATGGAGTTCGGCGACTTCCGCGGCGCCCTCTTGCAGATCGTGGCCGGCACGCTGACCCTGGACAACGTCGAGCCTGCGTACGCCGCGACCGACGGCCTGGCGCGCTTCTTCGACTGCGAGGATCAGCGCGAGCTGGAGTTCTGCCACCCATTCCTGGTGGGCCAGAACATCAACTACCTGCCCAACACCGACGCCACCTGGCTGGAGCCGGAGACGCTGGAAGAGATCGAGTGGGTGATCATCAACCAGCCCGGCGACGCGCCCCGGCTCATGAACTTCCAGGACAACTTCGGCTACATCCTGGCCATGGCCGGCTTCATCCCCAGCGCCGAGTTCTACGCGCCGGATCCCAATCCTGACCTGGTGGGGACGCCTGACGAGGGCATCCTCATCCGCCAGCAGGTGCTGGGCGAGTACGCGATGACGACGGTGCCGGCGCTGGCGGTGAGCATCACCTCGACGCCCGTCACCAGCGGCAGCATCGCGACGGCCTACACGTACGACGTCGCCGCCGCGGCCTTCCCCGGCCCGATCACCTACAGCCTGGACGCGGCGCCGAGCGGCATGACCATCGACAGCGGCACCGGCCTGATCACCTGGACCCCGGGCGCCTCCGGCGTCTACAACGTGGCGGTGCGCGCGTCCAACGCGAGTTCGTCTGCGGTGCAGACGTTCCAGGTGGCGGTCGCCGCCACCCTGCTGGACAACTTCAACCGCGCGAACGGCAAGCTGGGCGCCAACTGGAAAGGCGCGACCAGCGGCTACGCCATTGCCCAGCAGCGGGTGGACGTTAACAGCGGCGGCGCCCTGTACTGGAAGACGGCCTTCGGGGCCAGCCAGGAGGCGGCCGTCACGCTGACCACCCTCCACGCCGCCAGCGGCGCCACGCACTCGCTGCTCCTCAAGGCGCAGAAGGCCAACTGGAACAACGGCGCCATCCTGGTCTGCTATGACCCGGTCAACCGCGTGATCCTGATCGAGTCCAAGGAAGGCTCCAAGGCCTGGAAGCGCCTGGCGACCATCCCGATCACGCTGGTCAACGGCGACCGGCTTGGCGGTCAGGCGCTGGCCGACGGCTCGGTGCGCGTGCTGGTCAACGGCGCACTGGTCGGCACGGCGAACGCCGGCACGTTCTTCCGCAACAAGGGCGGGAACATCGGCGTGTGGTACGTCAAATCCAGCAACGCCTGGTTCGACGACTTCGGCGGAGGCACGATCAGCCCCTAACTCATCATCGTCAGGGCGCGGCGCGCGGCAACGCCGCGCCCTGACCCAAACCAACCTGCCACGGCGCCGGCGCGGCGGCCGCAGGTGGCGCGACCACCGGACTGCCGCGCCGCGCCCCGACCGCCTGGGGAGGCGCACTCTATGTCTGCTCAACCGGCCGATCAAGCCGCGGCGCCACGGGCTGGCCTGCCCCGCGTCACCGGCGCGTTTCTCAGCACGCTGAGCCTGTCCGTCCTGCTGGCCGCCTTCCTCCTGGGCAGCCTGATTTACGTGGCCAACTCCTGGAACATCCTGGCCAACACGCGCCTGCTGCGGCTGCTGATCGATTCAGGCATCGTCAAATATCATGACCGGGACGCCGGCTTTGTGGAGGGCGTGGCCGATCACGTCTACTACCTCAAGTCTCAGGAACCGGTGGAATGGGTGGTGGTCGGGCTGGCCTTCGTCGTCCTGGCCGCCTTCTGGGCGCTGGAAGCGTTTCGCTTTCACAGCCTCGCGCGTTATCACGGCATCCCCGGCACGTTTGGTCAGCATGCCCGCGCCTATCTGGGCGGGCTGACGTATGCGAAGTTCCTGCCTCTGCACCTGGGCCACGCCGCCTCGGTGGCGGCCCTGCAGGCCGCCGGCGCAACCCCCCGGCAGGCGCATTCGACCCTGTTCCTGTCGCGGATGCTGCTTCTGTTTTCGATCGGCGCCTACGCGTTTTTTGGCCTGCTCTCCCTCGGTTGGGCGGATTGGCTGGTCCAGATCGCGTGGGCCGGCGTTATCGTGGGAGTGTTTTACTGGTGGACCCGGCCGGCCGCTCCGGCGGCCGGCCAGGCCACTGTCCTGAGCGCCGCCCGCGGGCACCTGCAAGCGCTCCTGCACCGGCCGGCGCTCATGGCCCAACTCGTCGTCCTGGCGCTGATCGCCTTCGGTATGGAGGACGTCGTCACCTATCTGCTGACGATGGCCTTCTCCACCCAGCAGGTGCTGCTGCACGTCACGTTCGATATCCTGCTGGTGGCGTTTGCGGTCGGCTACCTCGCCCGGCTGTTCCCGCTCACGCCTGGCGGGATCGGGCAGTTCGAGTGGGCATTCACCGGGATCCTCTACCTGGGCGGTCTGGGCCTGCCGGAGGCGGCCTCCGTCGCCATCCTGTTCAGCCTGTTCTACTATCTCTCCTTCGGCCTCGTGTACCTGGTCACCCTGGCCTGGCGCGGGACGGGGGTGCCTTTCCGCACGATCCTGGAGGTGGCCTATCAGCCGCCGGTGGTGGAGGCGGACGAGAAGCCCGGCGTCCCCGCCGTCGAGGCGGAAGACGATGTGCTGGCGCGCCCGCCGGCCATCCCCGTCCTGCGTATGCCGTCCAGCGCGCAGCTGTGGCGCCGGGGCCTGGTAGCGGGCTGGGCGGCCCTGGCCTTGTTCTTTTTTGACCAGTTGACGTTGCTGCTGTCCGACCTCTGGCTGCTGGAGAGCCTGGGCCTGAGCACGGTTTTCTGGACAAACTTTCAGATGAGCGCCACGCTGTTTGTGGCCGGCGCGCTGGCGTTTGCGGCGGCCGTCGCCATCCCGGCTCTGGCCCATCCACTCTCTCAGCCGGCCCGCCGCTTCGTCCTGGGCGTGGCGGGCGTGGTCGGCCTGCTGGTCGGTTTCTGGCTGACGCCGTATTACCAGGAATTTCTGCTGCTGTCCGGCCCGCCCTTCGGCGAACGTGACCCCGTCTTCGGGGCGGACGTCGGCTTCTATATCTTCACGCTGCCGGCGTGGTGGGTGACCTGGGGGGGCGCACTCTGGCTGTCGGTCGTGGCGCTGGCGTCGTCGGTCCTGGGCGCCCACTTCTCCTCGCGCCCGACCAACGCAGCTCCGCCTGATCTGCGCCTGATCGCCTGGCTGGGCGTCGTCGCGACCGCGCCCACACGCGCCGCCCTGGCCGGCTTGGGCGTGGTCGCGGCGGCCGGCGTATGGTTGAGCCGCTTCAACTTGCTGGTGCAGGAAGGCTATGCCACCAGCGTGTTCACCGGCGCCAGCTTCATTGATGTCACCGGCTTCTTCTCCACGCTCAACCAGATTCAGCTGACGGCCGTGGTCGTCCTGGGCGTGACGGTCGCCGTCGTGGTCCTGCTGGGGGCGTTGCACCAGCGGGCGAACGGGCGCGGCAACGGCCGCTGGCCGCGTCAGGCGCGCCTGGCCGGGACGGCCGCCGTGCTGCTCGTCGCCGTCGACCTGGCGTTTGCCGGCGCGGTCAGCGTGCGGGACACGCTGTTCGTCATCCCCAACCAGCCCGTCATCCAGCTGCCGTACATCGAGCGCCACATCACGGCCACCCGGCGCGCCTTCGGCCTGGACAAGGTCGAAGAGATCGAATTTGTGCCGCGCAACGGCGATGAGCCGATGCCCAGCCTGGAGAGCCTCCTCGCCAGCGGCACCATGCGCAACGCGCCGCTCTGGCCCACCTACGTGAGCTACCTGGAGCAGTTGGTAGACCCCCAGCACGCCGAGCGCATCCTGCAGACCGCGGGCGACCACATGATCTACGGCCCGTCCCTGGAGATCTTCCGCCAGCAGGAGAAACTGCGCACCTATTACGACTTTCTGGATGTGGACGTCCTGCGCTACACCCTCGGCGGCGAGAAGGTCGTGCTGGCCAGCGCGGTGCGCGAACTGCCCATCCTGGAGCCGCAGCCCTGGCTGGCCTGGTGGGGGCAACGCTTCATGCTTTTCACCCACGGCCACGGCCTGGTGACGGCCCCGGTGGGGCAGGTGACGGTGGAAGGCGACCCGGTCTTCACCAGCGGCCAGATCCCGACCGCGGCCGCCTGGCCGGAGATCACGCCGGCCAACCCGCAGGTGTACTACGGCGAGGGCAACGCCAGCATGGCCGTCAGCAATGTGCGCGCCATGGCCGAGCTGGATTACCCCACCGCGCAGGGGCGCGCCGAGAACGTGCTGCCGCCGGATGTCCCGGTCGGCGTGAAAGTCGACTCGCCTCTCAAGCGGCTGGTCTTCGGCTGGCGCAGCGGCGAGTTCTGGGAGATGGTCTTCAGCACGCTGATCACGTCCGAGACGCGCCTGCACTACTTCCGCCAGCCGCTGCAGCGGCTGGAGCGCGTGGCGCCCTTCCTGTACTTTGAGTCCAACCCGTACGCCACCATCGTGAACGGCGACATCACCTGGCTGGTGAACGCCGTCACCGTCGCCGACCAATATCCCTACAGCAAGCATGAGTTCATCGGCGACAAATCGCAGAGCCGCTCCCCGACGGCCGTCGCCACCCGGCGCGTCAACTATGTGGAGGACTCGGTGAAGGCGACGATCAACGCCGCCACCGGCCAGGTGCGGCTGTACAAGATCGCGGATGCGCCGGTGATCAACGCCTGGGCGGCCGTGTACCCGTCGCTGTTCAGCGACGGCGACCAGTTGCCGGCCGAGGTCCGGCAACAGCTCACCTACCCGCTGCAGTTGTTCCACCTCCAGTTCGACGACCTGTATATCTACTACCATATGAACGACCCGATGTACTTCTTCAACATGGAGGATATGTGGGACGACGCCGACGAGGTGCTGGGGCCGGTGATGGACCGGGGCAAGGCGATCACGTTCTCGATCGAGCCGTATCACATGCTGGTGGAGACGGGCGGGCTCCTGCCGGCCTCGGCCGACAAACAACAGTTTGTGATGACCATGCCGTACACGCCGGAGGGGGCGCGCAATCTGCGGGCCATGCCGCTGGTCTATCAGGACGGCGCGGACTACGGCCGCCTCTTCGTCCTGATGGTGCCGAAGGGCCTGTTTGTCACCGGCCCGGAGCAGGCCGACGCCATCATCGACCAGGACCCCGATATCTCCGAGAAGATCTCCTGGTGGAACCGGATGGGCACCGAGGTGATCCGCGGCCACACGACGCTGTTGCTTATCGAGGACGAGCTGGTCTACGTTGAGCCGCTCTTCATCCGATCGCAGCAGAACACCGTCACACAGCTCAAGCGCGTGATTGTGGTGCTGCGCGGCCACGCGCACATGGCCGAGACCCTGGAGGGCGCGCTGCGTCTGGCGCTGCAGGAATACGGGGCGCCGGCCGAGGCGCGCACGTCAGACACCGCCGGCCAGTAAGGCGCGCGGCCCTCGGCCACGCAACCGAAAAGCAGGCTGCTGACGCCGACGCGCCCTCGACCGGTGTGATGGTCGAGGGCGCGTCTACATAAGGGTTGTTTGCATGACAGACAAATCGGACGGGACTTTTACGCCGATGCCCGCGTTATTTGAGTCACAGGCCCTGCCGCACGCTGACAGGACAGGTATGCCCGATGTCATAGACGATCAAGTTGTCCTGCTTGCTCAAGCCGGTGACCGCGATGCGATCGCGACCCTATACGAGACCTTTCAGCGCCAGATCTATCGCTATCTGTATTACCGGACCGGAGAGCACCATGCCGCCGAGGACCTCACTGCGGAGGTCTTCGTCAAGCTGATGCAGGGCTTACCGAACTACCGGAGGCGCGAGGCGCCGTTCCGGGCCTGGCTCTTTCAAATCGCGCGTAATCAGGCCATTGACTACTACCGGAGAAAGAGCGTGCGACAGCACTCCGCCATGAGCGACGATCTGGTGGATCCAGGGCCGGCGCCGGAACGGCTGGCGGAGCGCCGGTTGACCCACGACTATCTGCGCAGCGCCCTGCGCCGCCTGACGCCCGATCAGTGCGACGTGGTGGCGCTGCGGTTCCTGGCGGACATGCCGGTCGCCGAGGTGGCTCGGGTGTTGAACAAGTCGGAGAGCGCGATTAAGAATTTACAGTTGCGCGGCCTGGCGGCGCTGCAACAGATCCTGGCAGCGCGGAAGATCACCTATGGTTAATCGAGAAGACCTCTTTGAGCTTTGCTTGCAGGAACTGGAAGCCGGCGTGCCGCTGGAGGCGCTCCTGGCCCGCCTGCCGGACGAGGCCGCCGACTTGAAAGAGCTGTTGTCTTTGGCGGCCGCGATGCGCGCATTGCCGCAGCCCGCGCCGGCGCCGGAGAAAGCCGCCCGGCGCTGGCAGCACGTGCTCAAGGTCTTCGCCAATGGCCGCGGCCCCGGGCCCCAGCCGAACCGCCGGCCGGGCTTGGCATGGGCGGGGCGCGCGCTCGCCGGCCTGGCGGTCGTGGCGCTGATCGTCTGGGCCGTCAGCCTGGCGAGCCCGCCCGGCGCGGCGCTGGCGGCCAGGATCACCGAGGCCGCCGGGCGCGTGGAGGTGGCCGCCGGTCCGGGCGAGGACTGGCGGCTTGTGGCCGCCGGCGACAGCCTGCTGGCCGGGCAGAGTCTGCGCACCGGCGACGGCTCGGCCGCGACCCTGCGCTTTGCCGATGGCAGCCTGACCCGCCTGTACGCGAACAGCAGCCTGACGCTCACCGCCGTGGACCGGCGGCCCAACCAGGCCGTGAGCGTCCATCTCACCCAGCATGCCGGGCGCACGGCGCATGAGGTCCAGCCGCGCGGGCCGGAGGCGGCTTTCGTAGTGGCGACGCCTGCCGGCGCGGCGCGGGTGCAGGGCACGGCCTTCAATGTCTTCGTCGGCGCCGCCGGCCTCGCGCGCTTTGCGGTCGAGGCCGGGCAGGTGCGGGTCGAGGCGGCGGGCGAGGCCGTGGTGTTGTCCGCCGGCCAGGCGACTCTGACTTTGCCGGGCCGGCCGCCGGGGCTGCCGGCCGACGAATTCCGGGAGCAGGGCCCGCTCGTGGCCGTGCAAAACACCGTCTGGATGGTCGGCGGCGTGCCGGTGCGGGTGAGCGACGAGACGGTCGTCAACGGCCGGGCGGACGTCGGCGCCATCGTCGATATCGTCGGGCGCGTCCTGGCCAACGGCGTGTGGCTGGCCGACGTCGTCGAGGTCGTGTCGGCCGGCGCCGAGACCGCCAGCTTCACGGGGGTGCTGGTCGACATGGGTCTTGACAGCTGGCGGGTCGGCGGCGCGACGGTCGCCGTGTCGGACCGGACGGTCTACGACCCGGCGCTGGAGCCCGGCGCCGCGGTGCGGGTGACCTTTGAATTGCTCCCCGATGGCCGGTGGCAGGCCACCCGGATCGAGGCCCTCGAACGCGAACCGCCGCCGATCGCGCCGCCGGCGGCGAGCCCGAGCCTCGCGTTTGAGCCGGATGAACTTCTGGTCGCAGGTTGCGGACCCGAGTTCAGCGTCTCCGGCCGTCTGGTTAACGATGGCGAGCCTCCGCGCGACAACGTGTCCGGGGTCCAGTTGGATTACCGGGTGATCCGAGGAGCGGTGTTCATGGAGACGGTGCGGATCGAACCGGACAACTGGGGGTTGATCCTGGCCGGCGAGTCCGTCAGCTTCAAGTTGAATTTCAGCCTCAACCCCCAGTGGTCCCAGGCGGCCGACGGAGCAGAGGTCAAGATCCAGGTGCAGGTGGGCGAGGTCGTCGAACCGGCCGGCGAATCGCCCGCACGGCTGACGGTCACCGTCGTGCGCCAGTGCCGCCCGGCGCCGACCGCGACAGCCACGCCGGCGGAGGGCGCGGCGCCGACGGCCACCAGCGCGCCGACGCAGACGAAGCCGGCGGCCGGGCCCGCCGACAACCCGATCTGTCTCGGCGGGACCTCGCATCCCATCGCCAGCGCGCTGGCCGAACACTTCGGTGTACCGTATGCCGAGATCGCTCGCTGGTTCTGTTCCGGGTTCGGCTTCGGGGAGATCCGCCTGGCCTATGAGATCAGCGCGCAGACGGGACAGTCCGGCGCGCCTGTCCCCGTGGCCGAGATCTTTGCGCTGCGCCAGACCGGCCTGGGCTGGGGTGACCTCATGATCCAGTTCGGCATCCTGCCGGGTGTCATCCCGCCTCCGGCCCAGCCGCCGGACGGCGCGCCGCCCGCGTCTGCGCCGGGCGCCTCACCGACCCCGCAGCCGCCGGAAGAGGACGAACCGGACGGCACGCCGCCCTTCGGCCCGCCCGTCGATGTGCCGACCGCGGGGTCGCCGCCCGGCATCCCGCCCGGCGGCGGGCCCCCCGGAGGCCCGCCACCTCCGGGAGGTGACGACTGAGCCGAAGTCATCCTGTCCGTGGCGACGCCGGCCCGCTCTCTGATAGGCAGGTTCCGAAGCTGGAGGTGACCCCATGCTCAAACCCATCGCTCTTGTGCTCGCCGCCGCCCTGGTCGGCGCCGCGTCCGGCCCGGGCGTGAACCGGGCGCCCGAGATCGAGGCCGCGCGGCCCGCCGACCCGGGTCGCCTGGAGAGCCCGGCTGCCGCGGAAGTCGTCCAGGCGCTGGTGGAGGCCAGGCTATCTGCGGCCACGCCGGTGGCCGGCGCCCGGTTCGGCAGCACGGTGGCCCTGGACGGGGAGTGGGCCGTCATCGGCGCGCCCGGCGAGGCGGCCGGCGGTGTGATCACAGGGGCCGCCTACGTCTTTCGCTACAACGGGACGAGCTGGGTCCAGACGGCCCGACTGACGGCCAGCGACGCCGGCGCCGGGGACGCCTTCGGCCAGTCCGTGGCCATCGACGCGGACCTCATTGTCGTGGGCGCCTCCGGGGATGACGACAGGGGCGGCAACACCGGCGCCGCCTACCTCTTTCGCTACAACGGCGCGAGCTGGACCGAGGAGGCCAAGCTCCTGCCGAACAGCCCGAGCGATATGTGGTTCGGTTTCACGGTTGCCGTGGACGGGGACACCGTCGCGGTCGGCACGCCCTACAGTTTCGTCGGCGCCACCACCAACTCCGGCGCGGCGTACATCTTTCAACACAGCGGCGGCGTCTGGGCGCAGGTTGTCAAGCTGGCCACGCGGACCGGCGGGGCGGTGCTGAGCGATGCGTTCGGCTGGGCGGTGGCGTTGAACGGCGGCACGCTCCTGGTTGGCGCTTACCTGGCCGATGCGGTCTTCGTCTACAACTGGAACGGCTCGTCCTGGGCCCGGTCTGCCCGGCTCTCGGGCGGCGACACAGTCGCCGGCGACCGTTTCGGCTATTCCGTGGCCATAGAGGGCGACACGTTCGTGGTCGGCGCGGCAGAGGACGACGCCGCCGGCACCAACTCCGGGTCGGCGTACGTCTTCCAGTCCGGCGGAACAGGCTGGACCCAGCAGGCCAAGCTGGCGCTGGGCGGCGTCCACACGGGCAGCCGCTTCGGCTGGTCGGTCGCGATCCAGGGCGACATCGTCGTGGTCGGCGCGCGTGAGAGCAAGGGCGAGGGGGATCGGACGGAAGCGGGGGCCGCCTACGTGTACGAGCGGATCGAGGACACCTGGTCGCTCCACCAGGCCTTGTTTGCGCGCGATGCGGCCAGCCAGGATCACTTTGGCGCCTCCGTCGCGTTTGACTCGGGCGTGGCCCTGGTGGGCGCGCCGGATAAGGACCTGGGCGGCCTGGATGCGGGCGCGGCTTACGTGTATTCCGGGCTCCCCGCGGGCGGCGGCGACGATGGCGGGGGTGGGGGCGGCGGTGGTGGTGGTGGTGGTGGTGATGATGACGGCCCATCCCAGCCCTGCGAGATGATGATGACCGCGGACGAGAGCGCCGAAGCGGTTGCTGGCGGCGTCAACCTGACGTGGGCCAGCGCCTTCCGATGCGTCGACGCCCCGGACCAGGGCCGCTACAAGTTCACGGTGGCGGTGTCCAACTCGGCGGCCAGCGGCGCGTCCGCCATCGTCAGTTCGCTGAATCTGACCCATACCACCCCGCGCCCGCGCGGGCAGGCGCCGGACGCCACCTTCCAGGTCAGCGGGTTGCCTCTGACCGTGGCGCCCGGAGCAAGCGGGACCTTCACTGTTGTCGGCACATACGCGCTGGTGAGCACCGATGAGGGCAACAAGGCCAATCTTCATTTCTGCGCCAGCGGCCAGGCGCAAGACGAGGCGTTTTACCTGGGCTTGAACGCTCTGCTGCGCGGCCCGGGCGCGACCGAGGAGGATGAAGACACCGCACCGCCCGTGATCATGAACGTCTCCGTCACGCCCGCCCAGCGCGGCGCCACGGTCAGGTGGACGACCGACGAGCCGGCCTCCAGCCGGGTGATATACGGCCAGGGCCTGACGCTGAGCCTGGCGGCGTCGCGCGGCTGCGGCGCGGCGGCGTCGTCGCACCAGGTGGACCTGGGCGGCCTGCTGCCCGGCGCGCCCCACAGCTACCGGGTGGAGTCGCGTGACGGCGCCGGCAACGTGGCCGTTTCGGAGACCGCGTTCTTCACGACGCGCGCCTCCAGCCTTCTGACGCTGTACATACCGCTGCTCGTGCGCTAGCTGTCCAGGTCGTGGCGCTGCTCCGGTGTGATCGTCGCGCCGCGCATTCCGCGTCGCGTGCCTTCGGGGCCGGCGGACAGACGTTGTGCCGCCGGCCCCCGGGCACGCCGTTCCAGAGCGAGAGGCGGGCCCCGGCGCGTCGCCTTTGACGGCGTGCGGCGCCGTTCGATAGACGTCGAGCCGTCTGGAGTGAGATCGACTTACAAGAAAGGGTAATGCCAGCTCTGGAGAGCCTGCTGCTAATGGGCAAGACTATGTGCGCCATCCCCCTCTTCCCCGCCTCCCCGTCTCGCAAGTGATGGCCGCATAGTCCCGGCACCGACCCGGCCGGCGCCAGGAGTTGGCGTTGCCCTTGCTTGTAAGTCGATGCCAGGAAGGTCATATGTGGATCGGTCTGTGGGTGCTGGTTGGCCTGGCGGCCTGGGTCTTGCTTTCCGCCCTGCTCATCCTCGGGGCCGCCATGTTCTCCGCGCGCGTGAGCGAGTCGAAGAGGGACGGGCGCTGATCCGGCCGCCCGCCTGAGGCCGCCGCAGGGCGTCAGCGCGCCAGCCGGCCGAAGGCGCTTCCGGCCGCCGCGAGGGTGCGCTCGATCTCCGTCCGGCCGTGCGCGCTCGAGAGGAACCCGGCCTCGAACTGCGACGGCGCCAGATACACGCCGGCCTCCAGCATCGCCCGGAAGAACGCCGCGTAGCGGGCCTTGTCGGCGGTCTTCGCCGTCTCCCAGTTGCCCACCGGACGATCGGTGAAGAACGTCGTGAACATCGTCCCGACGCGCTGGGTCACGGCCGGGACCCCGGCGTCTTCGGCCGCGGCGCTCAGACCGGCGGTCAGCGTCTCCACCGCGGACGCGATGCCGTCCCAGACGCCCGGCTTCTGCAACTCGCGCAAGGTCGCGATCCCGGCCGTCATCGCCAGCGGGTTGCCAGACAGAGTCCCCGCCTGATACACCGGGCCGGCCGGCGCAATCATCTGCATCACCTCCCGCCGCCCCCCGTACGCGCCCACCGGCAGGCCCCCGCCAATTACTTTGCCTAAAGTCGTCAGGTCCGGCGTGACGGCGTAGAGCGCCTGTGCGCCGCCCGGGTGGACGCGGAAACCCGTCATCACCTCGTCAAAGATCAGGAGCGCGCCATGGGCGGCGGTGAGGCCGCGCAGGCCGGGCAGAAAGCCGTCGGCCGGCGGGACGACACCCATATTGCCGGCCACTGGCTCCACGATGACGGCCGCGATCTCGGCCGGGAAGCGCTCAAAGAGGCGCTCGACGGCGGCCAGGTCGTTGAACGGCGCGACGAGCGTATCCGCCGCCGTGGCGGGCGGCACGCCGGGCGAATCCGGCAGGCCGAGCGTGGCCACGCCCGAGCCGGCCTGGACGAGCAGCAGGTCTGCGTGGCCGTGGTAGCAGCCTTCAAACTTGATGATCTTGTGCCGGCCCGTGAAGGCCCGCGCCAGCCGCAGGGCGCTCATCGTGGCCTCCGTGCCGGAGTTAACGAAGCGCAGCATTTCCAGGGCCGGCATGGCCTGTTGAATGAGGCGGGCCAGCTCTATTTCCAGCGGGCTGGGCGCGCCGAAACTGGTGCCGCGTGCGGCTGCCTCCGCGATGGCCGGCACAACAGCCGGGTGGGCATGGCCCAGGATCAGCGGCCCCCACGACAGCACGTAATCCACGAAACGATTGCCATCGACATCCACGAGATAAGGGCCTTCGCCTCGATCGATGAACAACGGCTGGCCGCCCACGGCGCGGAAGGCGCGCACCGGCGAATCCACGCCGCCGGGCAGGAGCGTTTGGGCTTCGGCAAAGAGTCGGGCAGAGTGCGAAATGTTGAGCATGGCGTTTTCCTGTCATCGGGATAGGTCGGGGACATCCGCCGCGTCCACGATTAACCGGGCCGCGCCGGCGGGGTCGGGATGGGTGGTTGGGGCGGGACCTGCGTCGGTGGCGACGGCTGGGTGGGGATCCCGGTCGGCACGGGCGGCTCAGGTGACGACGGCGTCGGCGGCGACGGCGGGGTGAAGACCTGGGTCGGCGCGGGCCGCTGGGTGGGCGCCTGAGACGGCAGCGTCGGCTGGGCAGGGGCCTGGGTTGGGACGGGTGGCGTGGGCGGCGTCGGCGTGGGCGCCGGCGTCTCGGTCGCGGTCGGCTCGGGCGGCTGGATCGATTCCGGCGAGGGTGATGGCGGTGAGGGTGAGGTCGAGGTGAGCGCTGGCGCAAGAGTCTCCGCAGGCGGTTGGGCGGGCGCCGGCGTCTCGGTCGGGGACGGCGCGGGCGGCGGGGTGACCGTGGCTGGGGCGATGACTGGCGCGACGGAGCTGGCGGCCGGCGGCATCAGCGTGGGCGGCAGGGTGGCGCTGGCCGGGGCCGCGGTGGGCGACAGCCGGGGCAGGCGCGTGGCGGTGGGACGGGCGGGCAGGCCGACCAACTCCTGCGGCTGGACCGCCGCCGGCTGCAGGCGGGCATAGCCCGGAACCTCGGCCGGCTCGGGCAGACTCCGCAGCAGGCCGTATCCGATCAGGAGGAGCGCGACCAGGGCGAGCGCCCAGCGGCCGGCGCGGGCTTCGGTGATGAGGCGCCCCTGGATGTCGCCCCGGCTGGTCAGCGGCGCCGGCTGCGCCTCGCCGCGCACGCTCATCAGGCTGTAGGCCGGGGCCGCCAGGTAGAAGCCGGCCTGCCAGACCAGCAGCAGCGCCGCCACCGCCGTCGTCCAGGCCGGGTGGGTGACGATTAAGGCCAGGCCGATCCTGGCGCAGACTGCTCCGATGCCGGTCTCCCACTGCGTCACCCGCAGGGCCCGCACCCAGCTGGACCGAGATTTGGCCTTCGGCGTCCGCAGAAAAACACCGCGCGGCTGGATCAGGCCCTGCACGCTGCCCAGGGCCACCACCCAGCTCAGGCTGAAGAAGCTGCCCATCGCCCGCAGGGCCCGCCCCCAGCCGACCTGTAACGCGTGGCGCAACGCCCACCCGAAGCGCCAGAGTCCGAGCACAAGGAAGACCAGCGGCACGGCGATCAGAGCGCCTTCCAGCGGGCGCACGGTCAGGCCGACGCCCAGGATGGTGGTCAGCCCGCCGAGCGCCAGCAGGGCCGTGAAGACCAGCATCAGCAGTTCGTTGTACCACTGCACGCCGCCGGCCAGGTAGAAATACTGCTGGGCCGGGGTCAGCCGGTTCTCCGGGTCGCTCCAGCGCGCCCAGGGCATCAGCGCCTCCCAGTGCTTGCGCAGTATCTGGATGCCGCCGAAACACCAGCGAAAGCGCTGCTTCTTCAGGCCTTCGAAGTTCAGGGGCATAAGGCCGCGCCCGTAGGTCTGGTGCAGATAGATTGACCGGTAGCCGCGCTTCAGGATGCGCAGGCTGGCCTCGGCGTCCTCGGTGATGCACCACTCGTCCCAGCCGCCGATTTCGCCCAGCACGGACCTGCGGATCAGGCCCATGGTCCCGCCAAAGATGATGGCGTTATGCTCGTTGCGCACGGGCATGGAGACTTCAAAGAAGAGACTCTATTCAGAATAAGGCACTCAGCTACGGAAACGCCTTGTTTTGCAGCAGTTCTGCGGCATCGCGGGCTTATTTTGAATAGGGTCTAAGTATTTGTAAGCGTCGTAGCAGGCCTCAAGATACGCGTTGCCCTCGTGCTCGCGGTAATCCTGCGGGGTCTGCAGGAAGGCTACCCGCGGGTTGGAGAAATAGGGAACGGTGTCGCGCAGGAACTCCGGCCGCACCAGGTAGTCGGCGTCAATAATGCCGATGATCTCGGCGTCCGGGGCGGTCTGGGTCAGCGCGAAGTTGAGCGCGCCCGATTTGTAACCCGGCCAGCGGTCCAGGTGCAGGCACTTGAAGTGCGGGCCCAATTGCTGGCACAGGGCTTCCAGGGGTCGCCAGGTCGCCTCGTCGGGGGTGTTGTTATCCACCAGCAGGACTTCAAAGTTGGAGTAATCGAGTTGGGCCAGGGCGCGCAGGGTGGCGGTCAGCACCTCCGGCGGCTCGTTGTAGGACGGCACGTGGAGCGACACTTTCGGCGCAAAGGCCGGGATCGGTCTGGCCGGCGCGTACCGATGCGGCCAGCGCCAGCGGGCGCCCGCCTCCAGCGTTTCATACGTGAACGAGAGCGACAGGCCCAGCGCCAGCGCTTCCGTCAGGAACAGGGCGCACGATAAAACGAAGCCCAGCGGGTGCAGGGGCGTGAAGGCCATCACCGCGAAGCTGTAGGCCAGATAGAGCAGGGCCGCCAGCATGCTGAAACTCCACGTCGCCTGACCGAGACCGTTCCAGTGGGGCAGCCGGCGGCTCCACCCCAGCCCGTGCAGCCAGGCCACCGCACTCAGGACCGCGATTTCACCGGGCCGGCCAAACGTCAGCAGCGCCCACAGGTCGCCGGCCAGGATCACGGCCGCCAGCCAGACGGCCGAGCGCCCGGCGCTGCCGCGGCGCAGCCGGGCGCCGCGCAGCAGGGTGATCACGGCGCTGAAAATCAACCAGAGCAGGGCCAGGACGAGCGCGCGCAAGCATGGCGGCGTTATCCGAGGTGCAGGATGAGCAGCCCGGCGAGCATGGCCCCAATCAGTCCGGCGGCAACTGCCAGGCCTAGAATGACCCTGGCGCGCGCGGACCTCTGGGCGGGGATGGCGGCGGAGTCTGAGCGCGGCGACGGCGGCCACGGGCGCACACAGCACGGCCCCTACGCCGGCCGGGACCAACCCGATCAGGGCCCAGGCCAGCCAGCGCTGCGCCGGATGAGTGGGCGCCGGCTCCGCCGGCGGGAACAGCTCAGGCGCGGCCCGATCCTTGGGATGGGCAAACTGAAAACCCCGTTTGGTGCTGATACGGTAGGCGGTCTGGGTCTCCCCCTGGTATGCCAGGAAGGCATCCTGGCGGAGAAGACCCTGCATGGCTACATACAGGCCTTGCCGGGCGGTGGGGTCGGCGGGGTTCAGGTTGAGCGCCTCGCTGAACGCGGCAATAGCGGCCTCCGGCGTCTCTGCTGCGCTGGCGAGACACAGCCGGGCCTGTTTGTTGGCTGGGTCGGCGGCGGCAAGTTGGACGCACAGCGCGTAGGCCCGACGCCAATCGCCGCGCTGGGCCGCTTCTTGCGCCTGGGCCAGGGTCACGGGTGAAGACAAGGCATTATCCTGAAACGACAGGCCGAGGCGATAGCGCCTATATTCAGATTAACGTGTCAGCCCGGCATAGGTCTCGCGGCCGGGGCCAGCGCGCGCAGATATGCCCCGGCCGCCTCGGCCGCCTTTTCGCCGGAGGCGATGCAGTCCGGCAGGCCGATGCCGGAATAGGCGTTGCCGGCCACCCACAGGCCGGGCCGGCCGGCCAGACAGCGTTCGACGGTCCGCACGCGGTCCAGGTGGCCGAGCGTGTACTGCGGCATGGCCTGCGGCCAGCGGAAGACGCGGCTGAGCGTCGGCGCGGCGGTGACGCCCAGCACCTCGCGGACCTCGGCCTGGGCCAGCGCCAGCAGGTCGGTGTCGGGGCGCGCCACCACGTCGTCGGCGCCGGCGCGGCCGATGAAGGCCCGGATCAGGCCATACCCCTCCGGCGCGCGGTGCGGGAACTTGGTCGAGGTCCAGGTGCAGGCCAGGATCGCGCGGCCCTCGGCCTTGGGGATGACGTAGCCGTAGCCGTCCAGCGGGCGCGGGATAGCGCTCAGCGGATACGCCAGGCTGACCGTGGCCGTGGACGTGTACGGGATGCCGCGCAGGGCCTGGGCCATCTCCGGCTCGAACCCGGCCACCAGCTCGGCGGTGACGAACCCCGGCGTCGCCAGGATCACGGCCTCCGCCCACAGCGTCTCCCCGGAGGCCAGGCGCAGGCGGTAACCGCCCGGTTCGGGCCGCAGGCCGGCGACCGTGGCGCGCCGGCGCACTTCCACCGGCGCCAGCTGCGCTTCCAGGGCCTCGACGATCTCGGCCAGGCCGGCGCGCGGGGTGAGGAACGCCGAGCGCGCGCCCGACGGACGCGGCGCGCCGTTGGAGGCGGCTGCGGCGCTTCGTCTGGCGGCCAGCATGCTTTTCACCAGACTTCCGTTCTGCTGCTCGGCCTGGCGCAACTGGGGGAAGGTGGCGCCCAGGCTGAGCTGCGCGCCGTCGCCGGCGTAGATGCCGCTCAGCAGCGGCTCGATCAGCCGGTCATACACCTCGCGCCCCAGCCGGCGCTCCACGAACTCGGCCAGCGACTCATCCGCTTCGTCCCGGCGCGGCGGGACGAAATACTCCCAGCCCATACGCAGCTTGCCCCAGGGCGAGATCAGGTCGGTGAGCGCCATCGGCCCGAAGCGCGACGGGATCAGGCCGGTGAGGCCTTCCGGCAATGTGTGCAGCCGGCCGGCGCGCATCACGTACGTGCGCCGGATTTTCTCGTTGGTCCCGTGCAGGCGGTCGCCCAGGCCCAACTCGCGGCACAGCCCCACGCCGCGCGGCTTGTAGGCCAGGAAGGTGTCCGGTCCGCCCTCGATGACGAAGCCGTCCACGCGCTCGGTGAGAATCTTGCCGCCCAGCCGGTCGTCACTCTCCAGCAGTATGAGGGGCACGGGCTGAGGCGCGGCGTCCAGAAGTTTCTTCAGGCGATAGGCGGCGGCCAGGCCCGCGATGCCCCCGCCGACGATGACGACGCGTGGCGCGCGGCCGGCCTGGATGCCGGAGGTGTCCAGGTGCTGGTGACGAGTGTTCATGCCGATGCCTTTGCCTTCAGCCACGGCGCGGCGTGGGCGCGCACCACCTCGGCCAGGGCCGCGATCAGGCGCGGGTCGTCGTTGAGGGCCGGCGGGCGCTCCAGCCGCAGACCCAGATCGCGCGCGACCGCCTGGGCCTGGATGTCGATGTCGAAGAGGATCTCGACATGGTCGGCCAGGAACCCGACCGGCACGCTGACCACGTCGCGGACGCCGCGCGCGCGCAGCGCGCGCAGGTGTTCGGGGAGCTGCGGCCCCAGCCACGGCTCCGGGGTGCGCCCGGCCGACTGGTAGCTCCAGGACCAGCGCGTCTCCGACAGGCCGGCGCGTTCCGCCACGCGCTGCGCCGTGGCGCGCAACTGCGTGTCGTACGGGTCGCCCATCTTCAGGATGCGCTCCGGCAGGCTGTGGGCGCTGAAAACCACGTGCACGCGATCGCGCTCGTCGGCCGGCCAGCGCGCCAGGCCCTGCGCCACCCGGTCGGCCAGCGCTGTCAGATAGCCGGCTGCGGTGTGGTAGCTCTGGACGTGTACGAACTCGATGACGCCGCGGTAGAGGTCCAGGCCGGCCGCGATGCGCTCCTGATACTTGGCGATGCTGAGCCGGCTGTAATGCGGGGCCAGCACGAGGCTGACGGCGCGCGTGATCCCGTCGGCCAGCATGTCGTGCACGGTCTCCTCGATCCACGGCGCCCAATGGCGCATGCCGATGTAGAGCCGGAAAAGCGCCGGCCGGCCGGGCGGGTTCAGCCGCGCCTCCAGGGCCGCCGCCTGCCGGCGCGTGATCGCCAGCAGCGGCGAGCGCCCGCCGATCAGGCGGTAGTTCTCGGTGATCTCGGCCAGCACGGCCGGCGGCGTCGGCCGGCCGGCGCGGATGTCGGCCAGGTAGCCGGGCAGGTCCGCCAGCGAGCCCGGCCCGCCGTAGGCCATGCACAGCACGCCGATTGGGGCGCTCATGCCGGCGCTCGCACAGTCTGCTCGTGGACGAAGTCCGCCACCGCGCGCACGTTCTCGACGGGTGTCTCGGGCAGCAGGCCGTGGCCGAGGTTGAAGATGTGGCCGGGCCGGCCGCCGGCGCGGCGCAGGATATTCGCGACGCGCGGCTTAAGCTCGCGCCACGGGGCCAGCAGCGCGGCCGGCTCCAGGTTGCCCTGGATGGCGCGCTCCAGCCCGATCTTCTCCCAGGCCCGGTCCAGGGGCAGGCGCCAGTCCACGCCGACCACGTCACCGCCGCAGGCCGCGACCTCCTCCAGATAAGCGCCGGCGCCGGTGCTGAAGTTGATGACGGGCGCGCCGGCTGCGGCCAGTTTCTGGTAGAGCTGGCGGTTGTGCGGCTGGACGTAGCGGACGTAGTCCTCCACGCCGAGCGTGCCGACCCATGAATCGAAGACCTGCAGGGCGGCGGCGCCGGCCTGCGCCTGCTGCAACAGGACGTCGCCCACCACGGTGACCAGCTTGGTCATCAGCCGTGTCCAGGCCGCCGGTTCCGTGTACATCAGGGCCTTGGTGCGCGCGTAGCTTTTGGAGCCGCCGCCCTCGATGGCGTAGCTGGCCAGCGTGAAGGGCGCGCCCGCGAAGCCGATCAGGGGAATGCCGCGCGGCGTCAGCTCGGCCGCGGCCAGCCGGATGGCCGCCAGCGTGTTGGGCACGGTGACCTCGGCCGGCGGCGCGCCCAGCCGGTCAATGTCGGCCGGCGCGCGCAGCGGGTTCTCGATCTGCGGCCCTTCGCCGGCTACGAAGTCGAGCTTCAGGCCCATGCCGATCAGGGGCAGAAGGATGTCCGAGAAGATGATGGCGGCGTCGAGCGGGAAGCGCGCCAGCGGCTGCAGCGTGATCTCGGCCGCGAGGGCGGGCGTGTTGATGGCCTCCAGCATCGTGTGCCGGGCGCGGATGGCCCGGTACTCGGGCAGATAGCGGCCGGCCTGGCGCATGAACCAGACCGGCGTGGCGTCCACCGGCTCGCGCCGGCAGGCTTTCAGGAAGCGGGCATCGGTCAGCGCCATAGGGCCAGGGTCTCCTCGGCCGGGTGATAGATGGCCGTGTGCAGGGGCGTGTCGCGCAGGGTGTAGCGGCGGGCCTCGGTGGAGCGCAGCTCGCTCACCAGGTCCGAGAAGCGCCCCAGGTCGGCGGTCTCGTACACCACCACGAACTCCTGGTCCTGCACGCCGGAGGAGTACAACAGGAGCTGGGTGATGTCCTCATACTGCTTGCCGACGCGGATGTGCTCGTTCATCATCCCCTGACGCGCCTCACGGCTCATCAGATACCACTCGGTCGTCTTGACGAACGGGTACATCACCAGGTAGGGCTGGCGCCTCTCCGCAAACGGGTCGATCTCCTGCGTGGAGCGCGTCCGGGTGTACTGCGACGGGCGCGTGTAACCCCACAGCGTCGTCACAGCGCGCAGATAGGCGCGAAAGGGGTTGGTAGCGCGCGCGAAGCCCTCGAAGAAGCGCGCGGCCGCGCCGGGATCGTCGGCCGGCAGGGCGCTCCAGACCAGCACGTCCGCCCCGCTTTCGGCCGGGAAGACCTGGTAGATGTCCAGCTGGCGGGCGGCGGCGCGCAGGCCGGCCAGCCAGTCGCGGTGGAAGGCGGCGCGGGCCTCGGGCGTGAGCGGCCAGTAGGCGTCCGTGAAGCTAAAGAGCGCGAAATGATTCAGGCTGCGGGGAGTTTCTTCGGGCATGCTTCCTTCAGTTGGGCTCGTACAGGCAGGCCGGATCGGTCTCGAGATAATCGCCGGTGAGCGCGAAAGCCCGGCCGCGCTGGCCGCCGCAGACCACGCGGTACTCGCAGCGCCCGCACTTGCCTTTGAGCCGGGCGGGATCGCGCAGGGCCGTGAAGAGCGGATGATGGCGGTAAGTTTCGACCACGTCCACCTCGCGCACGTTGCCGGCCGCGATGGGCAGGAAGCCGGAGGGCATAATCTCGCCGACGTGCGAGATGAACAGGAAACCGCGCCCGTCGTTGACGCCCTTCACCGACCGGTTCAGGCCGTCGGCGTACTGGAAGCCGGCGCCCTGGAAGGCGACCTCACCCCCCACCCCCGGCCCCTCCCGCCCCTCCTGGCGCTTCTCGTCAGGAGAGGCGGGAGGGGGGGGCGTCAGGCCGGGGCAGGGGGTGAGGTCCGCGCGTTTGCGCTCGATGGCCACGCGCCGGTACATGGGCGCGGCCGTGGCCTTGATATCGAAGCTCCCCGCCTGCGAGAGGTCGTACAGCCAGTGGAAGACGCGCTCGTGCTCCTCCGGCGTGATCATATCCCTGATCTGGCCGCGCCCGGTGGGCACCAGGAAGAAGACGCTCCACTGCACGGCGCCCACCTCTTTGACGAACTGCACCATCTCCGGCAGACGGTCCAGGTTGTGGCGGGTGACGGTGGTGTTGATCTGGGCGCTCAGGCCGACCGCCTGGGCGTTGCGCAGGATCTGCATGGTGCGCGCCCAGGAGCCGGGCACCTGCCGGAAGGCGTCGTGGATTTCGGGCGCGGGCGCATCCAGGCTGAGCGCGATGCGGCGCACGCCGGCCTCCATCGCCTGCCGGAGCCGCTCGACGGTGGGCAGGGCGGTGGCTGTGGGGGTGAGCGAGGCGCGCAGGCCCAGGTCGGTGGCGTGGCGGATCAGGTCGAACAGGTCGCGGCGCATCATCGGGTCGCCGCCGGTGAAGACCACAATCGGCCCCGGATGGTCCGGGCCGCCAAACGCCTTGAAGCGGTCCAGCAGACGCAGACCCTCCCCGGTCGTCAGTTCGTTGGGGTCGCGGGTGTGCTGGGCGTCCGCCCGGCAGTGCACGCAGGCGAAGGCGCAGGCGCGTGTGACCTCCCAGGCGATGGTGAACGGCGCTAGGTCGAAGTCGGCCTCGACCATGTGCCGGTCATGCAGTTGCCGTTCAGTCGCGGCGCGGCCCGTCAGCGGCGCGTGAGCGCGCGCCTCGGCGGCGGGGGTTACTTCAGCCATCGCGCGGCCTCCTTGGCGTGATAGGTGATGATCAGGTCGGCGCCGGCGCGCTTGATGCTGGTGAGCACTTCCAGCGTCACGCGTTCCTCGTCAATCCAGCCGTTGCGGGCGGCGGCCTTGACCATGGCATACTCGCCGCTGACGTTGTAGGCCGCCAGGGGCAGTTCCGGGAAGCGGTCGCGCGTCTGGCGGAGGATGTCCAGGTACGGCAGCGCCGGTTTGACCATGAGCATGTCCGCGCCCTCGGCCACGTCCAGCGCGGCCTCGCGCAGGGCTTCGCGCGCGTTGGCCGGGTCCATTTGATGGGATTTGCGATCGCCGAACTTCGGCGCGCCCTCGGCCGCCTCGCGGAACGGGCCGTACAGGCCCGAGGCGTACTTGACCGCGTAGGACAGGATCGGCAGGTGCGCGAAGCCGGCCGCGTCCAGCACGGCGCGGATGGCGGCCACCATGCCGTCGATCATGCCCGACGGCGCGACGATGTCGGCGCCGGCCTCGGCCTGCGCCACCGCCGTCTGCGCCAGGATCGGCAGGGTCTCGTCGTTGAGGACGTAGCCCTCCGGGAGATGCGGCTGAGGCCGCTCTGCGCCACCGATATTGAGCAGGCCGCAGTGCCCGTGGTCCGTGTACTCGCACAGGCAGACGTCGGTGACGACCACCAGGTCCGGCGCCGCGTCCTTGATGACGCGCACCGCCTGCTGGATGACGCCGTCCGGGGCGAAGTTCTCGCGCCCGAGCGAGTCTTTGTGCTGCGGGATGCCGAACAGGATCACGGCCGGGATCCCGAGTTGCGCGATGGCTTCGGCCTCGCGCGCCAGCTGATCCGGCGACCACTGGAAGACGCCCGGCATCGAGCTGATCTCACGCTGGACTTTCCGGCCGTGGGTGACGAAGAGCGGATAGATGAAGTCGTCGGCCGCCAGCTGTGTCTCGCGCACCATGGCGCGCAGCGCGGGGTTGAGGCGCAGCCGGCGCGGCCGCTGGGCCAGTGGGGCGGGGCGGGGCGTTTGGGCGCCGGCCAGCACGGCCGGCGCGCTCAGCGTGTGAGTGATCATCAATGCTCCTCCGGCGCGCCGGGCGTGCTGAAATGCTCGACCAGGGCCGCGACTAACCCCTCGGACGTGTATGGATGGGCGACGATGTGCACGGGCAGGCCCAGCTCGCGGGCGGTCCGCGCCGTGATCGGGCCGATGCAGGCGACGCGCGCGCCGCCGGTCGCGCGCCCGGCCAGCGCCACAAAATTGCGGACAGTCGACGAACTGGTGAAGGTGAGCGCGTCCACGCCGCGGCGGAGCGCGGCCAGCCCGGCCGGGTCGGGGGCGGCCGGCAGGGTGCGGTAGACGGCGATCTCGTGCACGTTGGCGCCGCGCCGGCCCAATTCGTCGGCCAGCACTTCGCGGGCCAGGTCGGCGCGCGGGAGCAGGATCCAGCGGCCCTCCACCGGCCCGATCTGAGCCAGGATCGCCTCGGCCACGTACTCGTCCGGGATGAGGGCCGGCCGCACCCCATGGCGTTCCAGGGCCGCGGCCGTGGCCGGGCCGATGGCGGCGACCTGAAGTTCTTCGGGCAGCGGCCGGTCGGCTGGGCCGGCGCGTCCCCAGCGGTCCCAAAACGCGGCCACGCCGTTGACGCTGGTGAAGATCAACCAGTGATAGCGTTCCAGGCGGCTGAGGGCGGCGTCCAGCGCGCTGTAATCGTCCACCGGCCCAATCTCGATCGTCGGAAACAGGATCGGCTCGGCGCCGAGCGCCGCCAGCCGGTCGCTCAGGCCCGCGGCCTGCGCGCGCGGGCGCGTCACCAGGATGCGCTTCCCGGCCAGAACGCTCATGTCAGCAGCGCCTCCGCGCCCTGCGCCCGGGCCTCGGCCGCCAGCCACGCCCCGAGCGCCGCCGGGTCCGCGCCCGCGCCGGACATGCGGATCACGCGCCGGCCGTCCGGCGCGGCGACCAGACCGTCCAGATGGAGCTGGCTGTCGGCGCTGGGCCGGGCATACGCGGCCACCGGCGCGGAACAGCCGCCGCCCAGCGCCTGCAGGAAGGCCCGCTCGGCCGTCACCGCCGCCCGCGTCGCGGCGTCGTCCAGGGGGCGCAACAGATCGCGCACGCGCGCATCAGCCGCGCGACACTGCACCGCCAGCGCCGCCTGGCCGGGCGCCGGCAGCATCACGTCCAGCGGCAGATATTCCGTGACGTGGCTGGCTAAATCCAGCCGTTCTACACCGGCCGCAGCCAGCACGATGGCGTCGTAATCGCCGGACAGGGCCTTGCGCACGCGCGTGTCCACATTGCCGCGCAGCGGCAGCAGGGTCAGGTCCGGGCGGCGCGCCAGCAGCTGGGCCGCGCGTCGCAGGCTGGAGGTGCCCACCCGTGCGCCGGCCGGCAAGGCCTCCAGGGTCAGGCCCGCGCGCGCGATCAGCGCATCGCGGGCGTCGGCGCGGGCCGGGATCGCGCCCAGGGCCAGGCCGGCGGCCTCGGCGATGGGCAGGTCCTTGAGTGAGTGCACGGCCAGGTCGATAAGGCCGGCGCGCAGGGCGTTTTCCAGTTCCTCGGTGAACAGGCCCTTGCCCCCGATTTCGGGCAGCGGCTTATCCAGGACGCGGTCGCCGACGGTGGTGAACAACTGCGTGCGGATTTCCAGGCCGGGCCAGGCGCGGCGCAGGCATTCGGCCACCCACTCCGTCTGCCAGCGGGCCAGCGCCGAGCCGCGTGTACCGAGGGTAATAACGCCCGGGCGGATGGCGGCCGGGGCTTCAGGTGTTGCGGTCATGGCGGAGATCATTCCTGCAGGGCAAACAACTGCCGGACGACGGCGGCGTATTCGGCCGCCTGGCCGTGCGCGGCTTCAGCCCGCAGGCGCAGGGTGGGGGCGTGCAGCAGTTTGTTGACGAGCGCTTCGCTTAAGTGCTCGATGCGGCAGCGTTCCGCCTCGTCCAGGTCCGGCCAGCGGCGCAGGGTCTTGGCCACTTCGGCGCGCCGGATGTGCTCGGCCTTGGCGCGCAGTTCGGCCAGCAACGGCGTGATCGCCTGGCCGCGCCGCCAGACCTCGAACGCGGCGGCCTCCTCGGCCACAATCGTCTCCGCGCGGCGCGCTGCCTGCGCGCGCTTCGCCAGCGCGCCGTTGAGCCGGCCGTGCAGGGCGTCGATGTCGAAGTAGTGCAGGCCGGGGAGCCTGGCCACGGCGGGGTCCACGTTGCGGGGCACGGCGATATCAATGACGACCAGCGGCCGCTCGGCCCGAGGCGGCAGGGCCGCGAGCAGGGACGGCGTGACCAGGACCTGTGGGGCGGCGGTGGAGGCAATGAGGACGTCGGCCTCCGTCAGCGCCTCCGCCAGTTGCTCCATCGGCCGGGGCCGGGCCCCCCACCGGGCGGCCAATTCCGCGGCCCGCGCCAGGGTGCGGTTCACCACGGTCAGCTGGCCGGCGCCGCGCTGGCGCAAGGCGCCCACTGCCAGTTCGGCCATCTCGCCAGCGCCCAGGACGGCGATGTGCGCGGCGCGCAGGTCGCCGATCGTCTGCTCGGCCAGTTTCACGGCGACGGAGCTGATCGTGGCCGGGTCGCGGCCGATGGCCGTCTCGGCGCGGACCCGTTTGCCAGCGCGCAGGGCGGCCTGGAACAGGCCGGAAAGCAGCGGGCCGGCCGCGCCCTGGCCCCGCGCCATTTCATAGGCGTCCGCCACCTGTCCCAGGATTTGCGGCTCGCCCAGCACAAGCGAGTCCAGGCCGGCCGCCACCCGGAAGAGGTGTCGGCTGGCGGCCTCATCCTGATGTCGGTACAGGTGCGGCTCGAACAGCGCGCGCGGCGCGCCGGTGGTCTCGGCCAGGAAAGCGCTCAGCCCGGCAAAGTCCGCGGTCTGGGTGACGGCGTAGACCTCCAGCCGGTTGCAGGTGGAGAGTATCGCCAGTTCTTCAAAGCGGGACGTCAGAGCGCGGCCGGGGCCGCAACGCGCCAGCGCCGCCTGGAGGACGGCTGGCGTGCAGGCCAGGCGCTCGCGCACGGCGACCGGAGTGGTGTGGTGGCTGAGGCCAAGACACAGGAGGGGCATAAGCGGAGACTGGACGTGGACGACAACGCTGGATCGGCCGGGAGCGGCGCGCGGCTCACCGGACAGCGATGTACCGCTCGACCAGGCCGCGCTGGACAAAATTCAGCACGACGCTGACGCGCCGCAGCAGATTTCGATTGGCCTCTGGACGGACCGGGGCCGTCTCCGGCAGATAGAGCGAGACCTCAACCAGGGTCTCGCGGAAGAACTCGAGGATCTGCAACGCGTCAGCCAGGCTCAGGCCCATGCTCAGGGCGTTGTCGGCGTGGGCCTGCCCGATGGCCTGCGCCTCGGTCAACAGCGCCTCATCCGGGTGCGCAGCGGCGAGGTATTGCATCAGGAGACCCATCAATCGCCGGCCCAACTGCCGCTTGTGCTCCCGGTCCGCATCGCTGAACGGCGTGAGCCAACCCGTGTCCTGAGCCTGGACCAGCCTCTGCCGGGTCTCTACCATGGCCTGCTGGGTCCAGACCTGCTCTAACCCGCCCACCGTTTTGAGCCGGCGGTGTTCTGCAGCAAACATCTCCAGGTCGGCGCGCTGGAAGCGTCGATGGCCGCCAGGCGTCAGCGTTATGGGGATGTCCCCCTGGTTGGCCCAACGCCGAAGAGTCGTGCTGTGGACACCCAGATATTTCGCCGCCTCCGTCAGAGTGAACCACTGACGATCTGGCTCGTTTTCATTATGTTCTGTCATTAATTTGTTCAATAGATATCAAATCTAGTTATTTCTGGGCAATTGTGACGAATATATCTTTATGACCCGGGTTGATCAAGTGAGATTCATCTAGATTCTTTGTGACTTCCAAGAAGCGTACGGCCAATGGGAAGAGATGGGCCAGGGATGAGGCTGGCCGATGCTGTGGCCCGTCGTGGTACATTCTCTTCGCCGCACCGGGGCGCGCGACGCGTCGCCAACCTGCTGCCCAATCGCCGGACGACCTTTTCACTCAACCGGCGCGCACGCGCGCCGTGGCCGTGGCCGACCTGGACGGCGGCGGCGATATGGATGCGTTTCTGGCCAACGCCAAAAACGACATCCCGCCGCGGGATACGGTCTGGCTCAACGATGGGGCCGGGACGTTCCACCAGCGCAGCCAGCGCCTGGGGCAGGGCGTGAGCCTTGCGGTTGCGGCCGGCGATCTGGACGGCGACGGTGACCTCGACGCTATGGCGGACACCCAGGGCGGGGCGTGGGTGTGGGTCAACGACGGCCTGGGCGTTTTCACGGGCGGGCGGTCCTGTCACACAGCCCGGATTGCGCCGCCGCCCCGGGCGACGTGGACGGCGACGGCGACCTGGACCTTCTGGCCGGGTGCGTCGACCGCGAGGTGACGGTGTGGCTGAATGACGGCGCGGGCGATTGGACGCGCCGGGATTGATCGCGATCCCCCTGCTTATCCCCGATAGTTCGTAACGGCCGTCTGGCTGTATCGGTCCCCTCACAATATCGTCCGACGCGCACACCCGCTGGACGGCATTTCAGGTCTGGATTGTTTGGGAATGGCCCCGGGAAGCCGGGGCCGTCAGCCCATGGCCCCGGCGCTAATAAAAAACACATCCTGTCTTTGCAATTTCTTTATCACCTGCTTCTAAGATCGAGATGCGCCGGCAGACAATCGGGCGCCCGGAGGTCGCGCCCGCTGAAGGAGGAACTGCTGTGAATAAACGCATTCTCGTGATCGCCGCGGCGGTGATTCTGGCCGTCGGGCTAAGCGGATATTACGTATATACCCGGATGGCCGCCGCCCGCGCGAGCGCTGACACCCTGCAAACGGCCGAGGTGACGCGCGGCACCCTGGTCGTCAGCGTGAGCGCAGCCGGCACCCTGGCTTCGCCCCAGACGGCCACAGTCACCTGGCAGACCAGCGGCACGGTCGGCCAGGTCAATGTGACCGTCGGACAGGTCGTGGAAGCCGGCGCCGTGCTGATGGAGCTCGACCCCGATCGGGCGACGCCCGCCATGCTCCAGGCTCAGGCCGATCTGCTGACCGCCCAGGCGGAGCTGGACACGCTGCTGGCCGGCCCGACGGCCCAACAACTGGCCGATGCCCGGCTGGCCGTGATCCAGGCGCAGCAGGCGATCACTACCGCCCAGCGCAACCTGAACAGCGTGCTGAACCCCGTGAGCGCCAGCCTGTTGGATCAGGTGGAGGACGCCCGGGTGGCCCTGGAGACTGCGCAGGCCAACCTGCAATTGCTCAACGCCAGCCCGGACATCGCGGCATTGCAGAACCAGACCTTCATCACCAACTGGTATCTAAACCGGCTCAACCAGATCAAAGCCGAGTCTCAGGGCTACGAAAGCAACCCTGACATCCGCGATAAGATCGAGCGGGCGCAGATCGACTACCAGGCGCAGCTGGACAAGCTGTACACCCTGCAGTTGCAGATCGACACGACGCGCAACTCTAAGGCCAACGAGGTGCGCAACGCTCAGTCCGCCTATGACCAGGCCGTCGCCAACCTGGCCGCCGCCCAGCAGGGTCCGGACAATGCCAGGGTGAGGCTTTACCAGGCGCAGTTGGAGGTGGCGCAGGCGAATCTGAAGCAGGCCGAGGCCAATCTGGCCGAGCTGGAGGCCGGCCCGGACCCTGTCAGTGTGGCCGCTGCGCGGGCCAAGCTGGCCAAGGCGCAGGCCGTGGTGGATGCCGCCCGCCTGACGGCGCCCTTCCGGGGCACGGTGGTGGCGGTGTTGAGCCAGCCGGGGGACAGTGTGACGGCCAACCAGGCCGCCGTAGAGCTGGCCGATCTTAGCCGGTTCGAGCTCGAAGTGAACGTAGCCGAAATCGACATCAACTCGATCGTGGTCGGCCAGACGGCTGAGCTCACGGTGGATGCGGCGCCGGACCAGACCTTCCAGGGCCAGGTGACGGCCGTGGCCTACGTGGGGACAGCACAGCAAGGCGTGGTGAATTTCCCGGTCACCATCGTCATCACGGATCCGGATCCGGCGCTCAAGCCGGGGATGACGGCGGGGGTGGCCATCGTCACCGAACGGCATGAGAACGTCCTGCTGGTGCCCAACCGCGCGCTGCGGACCAGCGCCGGCCAGCGTGCGGTGACGGTGCTGTACGAAGGACAGCCGATTGCGGTGCCGGTGACGGTGGGGCTGAGCAATGACACGTTCAGCGAAATCCTGGCAGGCTCATTGCGCGAGGGCGACGCCGTGGTGATAAACACGACCACCACGGCCACCACCGCCACGCGCCAAAACTTCGGCGGCCCGGGGGGAGGCGGTTTCTTTATAGTAAATGACGGCGGGCCGCCCGGCCCGTGACGGCGGCGCCGGCATCTTGAAAACGAGTCCGGGCAGGTCTTATAACGCGGGGAGATCAAAATATGGGCAAACGGATTCTGATGCTGGTAGCCGCCCTGCTGGTCCTGCTGGGAGTGGCGGGCGGCGCCTTCTACGCGGGCACGCTGTATCAACAATCGCGGGCCGCCGATATTCAGGAGCGATTCTTCGCCGACCGCGGTGGAAACCCGCCGGCCGGATTCGCCGGGGGAGGGCCGGGCGGAAACATTGCCGGCGGTCCCGAGTTGGTGGCCGAGCGTGGCGCCGTGGGCGATATCAAAAGCATTGACGGGCAGGTGCTGACCCTGAGCACACCACAAAGCGAAGTCACGGTGACCCTCACCGGCGACACCCGGATCATGAAGCTGGTGGCGGGCAGCCTGACGGACTTGCAAGTGGGCCAGCGCATCACGGTGCGCGGCGAGGCCGACTCGGCCGGCAACGTCACGGCCAGCGCCATCCAGATCACGGACCAGGCGCCGGCGCAGCCATGACGGACCGCCTCGTCGAGACCGCCCCGGATGCGGCTGCGACGGCTGGCCGCAGCATGATCGAGATCGAGGCGATCACCAAGAGCTACCCTCTCGGGAGGGTGGCAGTGGCGGCCCTGCGCGGCGTGTCGCTGCGCGTGGAGCGGGGCGAGGTGGTGGCCATCATGGGGCCTTCGGGCTCCGGCAAGAGCACGCTCATGAACGTGATCGGCTGCCTGGATAAACCGACCTCTGGCCGGTACTGGCTCGACGGCGTTATGGTCGAGACGCTGTCGGACGACCAGCTGGCCGCCATCCGTAACCGCAAGATCGGTTTCGTCTTTCAGAGCTTCAACCTTCTCCCGCGCGCCACGGCCCGACGCAACGTGGAGTTGCCGCTGCTATACGCCGGCGCGGAGCGCGGCCGGCGGCAGCGGGCTGAGGCCGCGCTGGCGGCGGTGGGCCTGGCGGACCGTCTGGACCATCGCCCGGGCGAGCTCTCCGGCGGCCAGCAGCAACGCGTCGCCATCGCCCGGGCGCTGGTCAACGACCCGGCCCTGATCCTGGCCGACGAGCCGACCGGCAACCTGGATACTCACGCCGGCGCGGAAATTATCCGCCTGTTGCTCCGATTGAACCGGGAGCGCGGCATCACGCTCATCTTCGTCACCCACGATCCGGGCGTGGCGGCGCAGGCCCGGCGCGTGGTCCACATGCGCGACGGCCTCATTGAGGACGGGACTCCATGAACCTGTGGCAAGGCGCGCTAACCGCGCTCGAGAGTTTGAGCACTCACAAGCTGCGCTCGGCGTTGACGATCCTGGGCATCGTCATCGGCGTGGCGGCCGTGATTGCCCTGGTGTCCGTCGGCCGGGGGGCCCAGGCCCAGGTCACGGCCCAGGTCGAGAGCGTCGGCACCAATTTGCTTTTCGTCCAGCCGGGCAGCATTCAGCAGGCCGGGGTGGCTTCCGCGCCGGGTTCGGCCGCCACGCTCACGCTCAAAGACGCCGAAGCCCTGTATGCGGTGGCCGGCGTCGTGGGCGTCGCGCCGGAGGTGAACGGCCGGGCGCAGGTCGTCTATCAGGGCGTCAATATGAACGCGCGCGTGGTCGGTGTGACCGCCGATTACCTGACCGTGCGCAATTATGAACTGGCGGACGGCGAGTTCATCTCGGACGCCAATGTCACGGCGCGCTCTTCGGTGGCGGTGCTGGGCAGCGGGGTGGCCGAGGCGCTCTTTGGCGGAACGGGCGGGGTGGTGGGCCAGCGCGTGCGCCTCAACGGGGCCGCCTATCGCGTCATCGGCGTGCTGGTCAGCAAGGGTGGCAGCGGCTTCGGCAGCCAGGACGACCAGGTGCTGGTGCCGCTCACCACGGCCCAGACCCGCCTGTTGGGGACCAGCCGTTTCCGCGGCGCCAACGTCATCAGCCAGATCACGGTCAAGGTCGCCAGCGCTGGCGAGGTGGAGCAGGCGATCGAAGGCGTCACGGCCGTGCTGCGCGAGCGCCACGGCACGGTGGAGGGCGAGGATGATTTCAGCGTGCAGAACCAGCAGGACACCCTGGACGCGATCACCGCAGTGACCAATACGCTGACGTTGTTCCTGGGCGGCATCGCCGCCATCTCCCTGCTGGTGGGCGGCATCGGCATCATGAACATCATGCTGGTCTCGGTCACCGAGCGCACGCGCGAGATCGGTATCCGCAAAGCGCTGGGCGCCCGCCGCCGGGATATCCTCTACCAGTTTCTCGTCGAATCGGCCGTGCTCAGCTTCGTGGGCGGCCTGATCGGGGTGGCCGTGGGCTGGCTGATCGCCAGCCTGGTGGGCCGGGTGCAGTTGGGTGGCTCCTCCATCGCGCCGGTCGTCAGCGTGGACTCGCTGGTGATGGCGACCGGTTTCTCGATTGCGGTCGGCCTGTTCTTCGGCATCTACCCGGCCACGCGGGCCGCGGGTCTGGAGCCGGTGGAGGCGCTGCGCTACGAGTGAGCCGGGCAGGCCGGAGGCTCGCCGAGGTCCTGCCGAGCGGCCGAGGCCCGCCTCCCTCGACAGGCTCGGGGTGGGCGCCTGTCGGTCGTTCGTAAACAACAAGGCCGGAGTGTTATACTCCGGCCTGTAAGGACGACACTGTGTCGTCCGACTCTGTCGGGGCGGGCGGATTTGAACCGCCGGCCTCTCAGTCCCGAACCGAGTGCTCTAGCCAAACTGAGCCACGCCCCGAAACCGTGTTCACGCGGCAACGCGTGAACGCCCATGATTATAGCACAACCCAAAGCGTCAGCCAGTGTCAACCGAAAGCCTGCTGTGGATCCTCGGTTCGGCCGGCCTGCATGTCGTCGCCCATGTCGCCCTTAAGCGGACCGAGGATCGGAACGCTTTCGTCTGGTGGGTCCTGGCCTGGGGCGGCGTGCTGTTCCTGCCGCTGGCCATCTGGCGCTGGCAGCCGGTCCCGCCGCCGGCCTGGGGGATCATGGCGCTCAGCGCCGTCTTCGAGGCCGGCTACTTCCTGGCCATCGCCCGGGCCTATCAATCCGCCGACCTGTCGGTCGTCTATCCCCTGGCGCGCGGCACGGCGCCGGTCTTCCTGGCGCTGTGGGCGACCGCTTTCCTGGGCGAACAGCTGCGGCCGGGCGGCCTGGCCGGCATCGGGCTGATCGCGGCCGGCCTGTACCTCATCAACCTGCCGAACCTGAGCGCGTGGCGCGCGCCGCTGGCCGCGCTGCGCCGGGCCGGGCCGCGCTGGGCGCTCCTCGCCGGGTTGTGCATCTCGTTTTACACGGCCGTGGACCGCGTCGGCATCCGCTACCTCGACCCGTTCCTGTACACCTACCTGGCATTATGGCTGACCTGGGCCCTGATCACGCCGCTGGCCCTGCGCGAACTGGGCCGCGCGCGCCTGGCGCGCGAGTTGCGTCTGACCGGCTGGCGCAGCGCGCTCTCGGGCTTCACCACCCTGGCCGCTTACGCGATCGTGCTGTACGCGATCCAGGCCGGGACGCCGGCCAGCTACGCCGGCGCGGTGCGCGAGGTGAGCGTGGTCTTCGGCGTCGCCCTGGGCGTCTGGGTGCTCAAGGAGCCGGGTCCGCCCGTCCGCGTGTTGGGCGCGGTCCTGGTGGCGGCCGGCGTGGCCGGCATCCGGTTGCTCGGCTGACGGTATAATAGACGGGTTCGCTCCCTGGCCATCTTTTCGCTTCAGCTGAAGCGGTATCTCTTCTGGAGGCTTGTGTGGCAAAGAAAAGCAGCAAGAAAGTGCGCGTGGCGATCATCGGCGTGGGCAATTGCGCCTCGTCGCTGGTGCAGGGCATCGAGTTCTACCGGAACGCCAAGGAAACCGATCATGTGCCCGGCCTGATGCACGTCAACCTGGGGGGGTATCACATCCGCGATATCGAGTTCTCAGCCGCGTTCGACGTGGTGGACACCAAGGTCGGCCTGGACCTCGGGGACGCGATCTTCGCCCATCCGAACAACACGTACAAGTTCGCGGATGTGCCCCGGCTGAACGTCGCGGTCGAGCGCGGCATGACGCATGACGGCATCGGCAAGTACCTGAGCCAGATGGTGAAGAAGGCGCCCGGCCCGACGGCCGACATCGTCCGCATCCTGCGCGAGACCAAGACCGATGTCGTCGTCAGCTATCTGCCGGTCGGCTCGGAGATGGCCACCAAATGGTACGTGGAGCAGGTGCTGGAGGCCGGCTGCGCGTTCGTCAACTGCATCCCGGTCTTCATCGCCTCGCAGCCTTACTGGCAGAAGCGCTTCGAGGAGCGCGGGCTGCCCATCATCGGCGACGACATCAAGAGCCAGGTCGGCGCCACCATCACGCACCGCGTGCTGACCAACCTGTTCCGCGAGCGCGGCGTCCGGCTGGACCGCACCTACCAGCTCAATTTCGGCGGCAACACCGATTTCTTCAACATGCTCGAGCGCGAGCGGCTGGAGTCCAAGAAGATCTCCAAGACCAACGCCGTCACCTCGCAACTCGACTTCGAGATCGACGAGCAGAACGTGCACGTCGGCCCGTCGGACTATGTGCCCTGGTTGAGCGACCGCAAGTGGTGCTACATCCGTATGGAGGGCACCACCTTCGGCAATGTCCCGCTCAATCTGGAACTCAAGCTGGAGGTCTGGGACAGCCCGAACTCGGCCGGCGTGGTGATCGACGCCGTGCGCTGCGCCAAGCTGGCGCTGGACCGCGGGATCGCCGGCGCGATCAAGGGGCCGTCGGCCTACTTCATGAAGACGCCCCCGGAGCAGTACACGGACGACCTGGCGCGGCGGAAGACG
>Ga0073932_1001496_pt1 | contig 43085 bp, 38 predicted proteins | sample DewCreD2012metaG_FD_76967 | JGI IMG/M metagenome (GOLD analysis project Ga0073932, IMG submission 76967) | Hot spring sediment bacterial and archeal communities from British Columbia, Canada, to study Microbial Dark Matter (Phase II) - Dewar... ...
CTTTGGTGAAAGCGGCACTGCGGCCCCTTTGCCCCCTTGCGCCGCACTCCACGACGCTGGCGCGAGCTCACAAGACCGTTCTCATTAACACCCCGCTTTAGCGGGGTGTTGGGCGCCGGAGAAAGAAGCGCAACGGTTTTAACCGTTTTGCTGGTGAAAGCGTCCCGCAAACTCCGCGAGTTCTTGGAGTGCGGCAGTCCTCTGCCGCTTTGCCACGGCGGCCTTCGAGTGTATCGCGTGCCTTTGGTGAAAGCGGCACTGCGGCCCCTTTGCCCCCTTGCGCCGCACTCCACGACGCTGGCGCGAGCTCACAAGACCGTTCTCATTAACACCCCGCTTTAGCGGGGTGGTGGGCGCCGGAGAAAGAAGCGCAACGGTTTTAACCGTTTTGCTGGTGAAAGCGTCCCGCGAACTCCGCGAGGTCTTGGAGTGCGGCAGTCCTCTGCCGCTTTGCCACGGCGGCCTTCGAGTGTATCGCGTGCCTTTGGTGAAAGCGGCGCTGCGCCCCCTTTGCCCCCTTGCGCCGCACTCCACGACGCTGGTGCGAGCTCACAAGTCCGTTCTCATTAACACCCCGCTTTAGCGAGGCGGTAGGCGGCGGAGAAAGAAGCGCAACGGTTTTAACCGTTTTGCTGGTGAAAGCGTCCCGCGAACTCCGCGAGGTCTTGGAGTGCGGCAGCCCCGCGGTTTTGGCGGCTAATTGGCGGCCAAGGCGGCTTCGATTGCTTTGGTGATCTTTTCGCCGTCGGGCTCGTCGGCGGAGCTGAAGCGGGCAATAATTTTGCCATCCCGGCCAATCAGGAACTTGGTGAAGTTCCATTTCACTTCGCCGGGCTCGGGCGCGTCCTTGCCGGTAAGCGCGGCGTAGAGCGGGTGCTGGCCGGGGCCGGGCTTGACGTTCAGTTTGTCGAACAGCGGAAAGCTGACGCCGAACTTGGAGCTGCAAAACTCCTTGATTTCCGCGTTGCTGCCCGGTTCCTGCCGCCCGAATTCGTTGCAGGGAAAGCCCAGGACCGTGAATCCCTTATCCTTATATTTTTGATGCACGGCCTCCAAGCCCTTGTATTGGCGGGTGAAACCGCATTTGGAAGCGACATTAACCACCAGCAGCACTTTGCCGGAATAGGCCTTCAGGGAGGTATCCTTGCCGTCAATGTCCTTGAGTGGAATATCGTAAATCGTGGCCGCCGTTAGCGCGCCGCCCGCCGTCAAAACCGCAATGCCCAATCGCATGAACAAATATTTAATCATGGGACAAAAAGTAGGCTGCTTTTGAGCGGAGTCAAACGCGGGCAAACTTGCCGCCGAGTCCGAAGGATGGAACAGGCGATTACTGATGAGTGCCTGGGATAGACGACACGCGCCCCCTCACCCTGCCCTCTCCCCCCAAGGGGGGAGAGGGAAAACGCCGCCCACGGTGACCTATTGTGTATTGCATCCCGGAGACCATACAGTAATCGCCGTCAGGCGCGGGAGGACGGCGGGGTTGGCCGCGCGCGGGCCGCCAGCGCCGCATCGCCGCCGGACACCCCCAATTACTTCACCGGTTGGGGGTGGGCGTTTTCGCCGGCCATGTCGTAGGGCAACCGCCAAACCTTGTCGCCCGCGCGATTGCAAAAATAAAGGTGTGACGGCGAGAGCTGGTCCGGGTTGCCGTCCGCCCAGAAAGCGTAAAAATCCGGGTGGGCGTTGAACGGGCGGCGGACATAATTGTGATTCAACGCGCTTTGCCGTGTCAGGTCGCGCTCCTTGGCCCAGGTTTTCCCCGCGTCCCTGCTGGCCCAAATAGCGACCTCGCCCCCGCTGCCGATGGGCTGCGGCCCGCGTTCGGTCGGGCCAAAAATGCGCCAGGCCTCCGGCTCCAGATAAAGCGAGCCGGTGCTGTAATTGTGATTGGCGCGGGTGACCTGGGTGAATTCCCAGCGATCACCGACCCAGCGGGCGATGGTCCACCAACGCGGGTCGCCAGCGGGCCCGGGTTTGTAGTCGTTGCTGGTGATGAAAAGGATGACTGGACGGCCTTGCGCGTCCAGGTCCAAGTCGTGGATATAGACGAGCTGTTTCTCCGCTTGGTAATCCCGCACCAAAGCCGCGCAATAAGGGTTGGTCAGCGGCAAGGTCAGCGGCTCGCCTTTGACGTTTTTCCAAGTCTTGCCGAAATCTTCCGTTTGCAGGAAATAAAGCATGGTGCGTTTGTCCACGTTGCCGCCGGGGTGCATGTTGAAGGCGGTGATAACACGCCGCCCGATCTGGTGGGAAGTCTGATAGTGGCCGCCCATCCCCGCAAACCGGGTGTCGGGCGTCCAATCCCTGCCATTCTGGCTGGCGCTAAAGTAAAGCTCGCGGCCCCGCGTGTATTTGGTGAACAGATGCAGGAAACCCTCGCCCGCCAGCCAGCGCGGCTGCGGATAGGTGATTTCCCTCTGCCCGATTTGCTCAAAATGCTCGATGCGGTAAGGCTGGCTGCTGCGATAAATGAAACCGGGCCGGGAACGCGCCCGCCCGCTGATGAACACCCAGAGATAACCGTCGCCGTCGAGGCAAAGGCTCGGATTGTCGTGCGGATCGTCCACGCCCTGCTTGTCATGAACAATGACCGGTCGCGGCACCGTTCCGGTGCGATGGTCATAATAGGAAATCATGCTCAGCAAGTGCCGTTTGCCCTCCTTCGCCCCGCCATACACGAAAAAGGTCTTTTCCGCCTCCCGCGCGTAAATCGCCATCGGCACATGATTGGCGGTGTAGGTGCCCAAGCCGCCGGAGTATTTGTCGCCATGCTCGGACTTCTGGCCCAACGTGAACCAGATGCCGCGGTAGCCGTTGTCCCTCGGGCTGGCAGCGGCCCATCCGGCGGCCAGCAGGCTCAGCGCCAGATAAAAGCCGGCGCCTTTGCCGCAATATCTTTTCATCGCGCAAGGCTGTCGCGGACAAGGGTTGGAGTCAACCGGGTTTTCGTTCCCTTGGCTTGCGCGCGAACGCCATTGTCCTATCGTTGCCAGGCGGCAATCGTTTCGGGACGGCAAACAGCGCCTCCTCGGAGAGGCGCGCCTGCCCTTGCCGCTGGTTGGGTGAACGCTTTTGGCAAACTGATGAGTGCTTGGAATAGACGACACGCGCCCCCTCACCCTTCCCTCTCCCCCCAAGGGGGGAGAGGGAGAACGTTGCCCACGGTGACCAATTTTGTATTGCATCCCGGAGACCATGCAGTAAGACCGTCGGTCGAGGGTTGTTGCGCCAGCCGGTTCATACCGGTGGCGGATTACGACCTGGAGGCGACCTTGACCTCCGGGCAGGCCTTTCGCTGGCAAAAAATCGGCGAGGCCTGGCAGGGTGTGGTGGCCGGGCGCTGGGTGGAATTGCGCGCGATCCCCGGCGGCTTGGAAGCCCGGTTGGCCGGCCCGGTCACCGATTGGTCCTGGTTGGAACATTATTTGCAAACCAAGGTCAACCTTGCGGAGGTTCTGGCCGCGTTTCCTGACGATCCGCCTTTGCGGGAAGCGGTGGCCGCCTGCCGCGGGCTGCGACTGCTGCGCCAAGACCCCTGGGAATGCCTGGCTTCGTTCATCCTTTCCTCCACCAAGCAGATCGCGCAAATCCAGCAGATGGTCGGGTTGCTGTGCCGGCGGTTTGGCCAGCCGGTGGCGGCGCCGGACGAGGCCTCTCCCGCGTGGGCTTTCCCCGCGGCGGCCGCCTTGGCGGACCAGTCCGAATCTGAGCTGCGCAAATGCAAGCTCGGGTTTCGCGCCGGCTACTTGCGGGAAGCGGCGCGGCGCGTGGCCGACGGACGGCTGGACCTGGAATCGCTGACCGGAGCCGATGAGACCACCGCCCGCCAGACACTAATGGCGCTGCCGGGCGTCGGCCCGAAAATTGCCCATTGCGTCATGCTGTTTGCGCTGGGCTTTCCCCGCGCCTTTCCGGTGGATGTCTGGATCGCGCGAGCGTTGCGCCGGTGGTATTTCCCCCGCCGCCGCCCGCGATGGCGGGAATTGGAACATTTTGCCGCCAGCCACTTCGGGCCGCAGGCCGGCTACGCCCAGCAATACCTCTTCCACCACGCCCGGCGGCTAAAGAGGTTGGACAGATGCGGGCGCTCCGCTTAGGCTGGCTCGCGGTTGGCGCCGCCCGCGCGGCGCCCATAGCCCATGAAGTCCAAAGTTGAGATATTGTTTACCCCCGCCGATTTTGCGGCGCTGGCCGGGCGCGACCTGTCATCCACGGTTTGTGTGGTGTTCGACGTGCTGCGGGCGACCTCCTCGATTCTGACCGCCCTGGCCAACGGGGCCGAAGCGGTCATTCCTGTGGAGGACATCCCGGAGGCGCTGGCGTGGCGCCAAAAAAATCCCGAAGCCCTGCTCGCCGGCGAGCGGCAGGGACGCCGCATCGGAGCCCAACTCACCGGCGGCGTGGAATTCGCGCTGGGCAATTCGCCGCGCGAATACACGGCGGATGACGTAAAAGGCCGGCTCATTATCAGCACCACCACCAACGGCACCCGCGCGCTGCGCGCCTGCGCCGGAGCCCGCGAAATCCTGGTGGGCGCGTTCCTGAACCTGGGCGCGGTGGCGCAACGGCTGAAGGAAACGGCGCCCGCCCAATTAATCATCGTTTGCAGCGGAACCTTCGAGGAAACGGCGTTCGAGGATGTGCTGGCCGCCGGGGCGCTGATGGAGTTGCTGCCGCCATCCATCAGCGATTTTCCGGAGTCGGACAGCGTGCTGATCGCGCGCCAGCTTTACCGGCAGCACGCCGGCGACCTGGCGGCAGCCCTGCGCCTGGCCCGCAACGGCGCGAAGCTGTTTTCCCTCCCCGATCTGCGCGATGACGTCGCCTTTTGCGCGCAACGAGACACCTTGGATTTTGTCGCCGTGCTGCGGCCGGACGGGCGCATCCAGATTCTTCGGTGAGCGGGCCTCCATCGGCCGGTTCCGCCCTCGCCTGATCTGGAGAAAGCCGGAGGGTTCGCTCAAAGGTAATGCCGCTTCAGCAAGGCGGTGAGGCGGGCGACCGCGCGCAGCAAGCGACCGTGACGCCCCGAGCTTCCGTCATGGGCGGCCAGGTTGATGGGCTGCCGCAGCGCCGCGCGATAGCGGCGGCTCAATGGCAGGTGCTCGCGGTCCTCTCCCATTTGCCGCAGGCAACGGCGCACCGCCTCGGCCTCCCGGCGCGCCCGGCGGATCACCCCCCGGGCGGCGGCTACCGTCAACTCGCCGGCCCGCAAGCGCAGGAGCAGCCGGCAATCAAACGTCCGGCACCGTTCCGGACGCGCCGGATAGATGCGGCAGCGATGCCCGTCGAGACAGGCGCACGGCTGCGGCAGTTTGAAGTCGCGTCCGCGTTTTGCCAGCGGAACTCCCAGGCGCGCGAGCTGCCTCGGGCTATCGCCGCGCCGCAGCTTCACGTCGGCGAATAGCACGCCGTTGCAGCAGAAGCCGCACTCCAGGCACAAGCCGGAGAGCCGCTCCGCGGTGACTGCCGGCCCTTGGCGGCGCGTTTTCGACGGCAAAACTCCCATCGCGGCAGGATGCGCTTAGCCGGCCGGCTCCAGGCCCCGAATTTGCAGCCGGCGTCCGGTTTCCCCGATGAAGCGGGCCGCCTCGGCGTATTCCTCCGCTTTCGACAGGTGCTCCATCATCAGGGGCGGGCCGTGCGGCACCGCGGCCAGGCGCTTGAGAAAGGTGACATAATCAAGCGCGCCTTTGCCGGGCGCCACCTCCCGGAAATGGACGTTCATTTCCACGTCCCAAGTCAAATCCTTGGCGTGACAACTGACAATCCACGGTCCCAGCTTGTCAAAACACTCGTTGAGCAGGGCGGTGTTGCGGTAAAATTTTTCCGGCGAGTTGATGAGGTTGCACGGATCAAGATGCACGGCAAACGCCGGGCGGTCCACCGCCTTGAGCAGCCGGAGACAACTATCGGGGCTGTCCGGCAGCGCCCAGCCCATCATCTCGTAACAGAATTTCGCCCGCGCGGGCTTCACCGCGTCAATGATCTTGCGCGCGTTTTCCACCGCCGCGTCGAAAAATTTGTCGGACAGGTTGTCGGGATGCGGCCCATACCAGACTTTTTCGTTGAAGGAACCGGCAATGTTCACGCAGCACCGCGCGCCAATGGCCTCGGCCAGCGCCAGGCCGTCGGTGACCTTTTCCAGGTTTTGCCGCCGCTTTTCGGGGTTGGCGTCCAGCAGATTGCACCACCGTCCCACCTCGGCAATCACCACATCCTGTTTTTTGAAAGCCTCGCGCAGCGCCTTGAGGCGGTCGGTCTCGTTCACAGAAACGGCGGGACAATAGGCGGCCCGGTAGCCAAGCCGCCGGTGCGCCAGCGCCAGCTCCTCGGGGTCTTGCGCCGGGGAAAAAGCCGGCCCGCCCAAACGCACCGAGCCGCTTTCCGCCGCAGGGTTGGCCTCGGCGCTTCGCGCCAGGCGGGGAACGGCCAGCAGCCCCGTCAACGCCAGCGCGCCGCGGGCCATGAACTTTCGTCGGTCCAAGATTTCACGCTTCATGCTGGGCCGGAGTATAACCACTTTCCCGGGCTTGGTCAGGAAATAATTGGGCGGGCGGTCAAGGTTCGGCGGGCTTGGGATGATGGCGGGCAAGCAGCCCCCAGGCGGCCAGCCCGGTAATGATGGAGATGGCCGCTCCAATCAAGTAGGGAAGCGCGGCATGATATTGATAACACGCGCCGGCGAAAATCGGGCCGAGGATGCGGGCCAGGGCGCCCGCGCTTTGCGCCACCCCGAGCGTGGCCCCCTGCTCGTCGCCGGGGGTCAGCATTGAAATCAGGCCGAACAGCGGCGGACGGGTCAGCCCCGCGCCGATGGAAAGCGCGCCGATGGCGGCCAGGAGAAACCACCAGTCGCGTCCCTGTGGATTGAGCAGGAGGCTCCACGTCAGCATCTGGTCGCCTTTGATAAACGGCAGGGGAAACAAACTGCCCCCGACAATCAACATGCTGCCGGCAATCACCCGCGCTTCGCCGTAGCGCTTGACCAACCGCCCGATCATGCCGCCTTGCACCAGCGCCCCAATCAGTCCGCCATAGGCGAACAATAAACCCACCACCACCGCGTCGTGAGCCCGTCCGGGGTCCAGGTTGAAATTGCGCCCCACCAGCAATCCCAGGGTGGTCTCGTAACAGGTGAAACAAAAAGTGGCCAGAAAAAACACCAGCACCAGCAGGCCAATCTGCGGGTGTTGCAGGGTGTGCGCCCATTGCGCCAGGCGCGGCCGCTGCGTAATTTGCTCCGCTCCAGGCCGGCGGCTTTCCGGCAGGCGTGTCAGCGCGAATAGAAAGTTGGCGGCGCACAGGGCAGCCGCCGCCCAACCGGGGCCGGCGTGTCCGAACAAGCGAATGCTGAGCGCGCCCAGCGCCGGCCCAAAGATAAAGCCCAACCCAAAGGCCATGCCGATGAGCCCCATCTTGCGGAGCGTTCGGCGGGGGTGGTGATGTCGGCAATGTAGGCCTGGGCCACGGTGATGTTGGCGCCGCAGACCCCGGCGATCACCCGCGAGCCAAGCAACAACCACAAGGCCAAATCGCCTTTCATTTCCGAAGCCAGCCCGAAAACCGTGTAGGAAACCACCGCGCAGGCCGTGCTGCCCAGCAAGACCGGTCGCCGGCCAATCCGGTCCGAAAGCCGTCCCCAAAGGGGTGCGAAAATGAACTGCATCAGCGAATAGCTGGCCATGATCACCCCGATCAGCCACCCGGATGCCCCAAAGTTCTGGCTGTAAATCGGCAGCAGCGGCAAAACAATCCCAAACCCGACAAGGTCCAGGAATACCGTCAGGAAAATGATTCCCGTCCCCGCCCGGCTCATCGGCCGCCCTCCCCGCCCTGCCGCAAATTTGTCATCCGCAAATTTTAGGCCGCTCCCGCCAAAGAGCAAGACGCGATCAGGACGCATACGGCGCGCGGCGGGCGGCGGTCGCCAAAAGACGCCCTGGGCCCGAATGCTTATGGTTTTCCGCGATCAAAGCCCTCGAAGAGGCCGGCCAGGCTGTTGAGCGGGCCGCTCGCGGAGGCGGGATTGGGATCAAAGGTTTTTCGCAAATAGTCCACCGCATCCGGCAGATTGCGAATGGACTTCGGCAGGATGGCGCCGGCGGCGTTGGCATGGCCGCCGCCCTGCACTCGCTCGGCCGCTTTGATGGCCTCGCCGTTCAGGCTGCGGAAACTGGCGATGACCACCCCGTTGTTTTTTCGAAACAAAGTGACCAATACGGGAAACGGCGTCGCTTTCCGTTCCAGCAGTTGAAAGACAATCAAATTATTGTTGCCGATGACGGTTTCCACATAGCCGATGCCGGACCCCAGCGGCTCGACATGCCGCCGGCTCCATTCAAATCCCAGGGGATCCTCGATGCGCCGCTTGGCTTCCATCACTTCGAGCAAAGGATGGTCGAGCAGCTTTTCCACCTGCCCCTCGATCAGGGCGTGGATGTTCCAAAAGCCGTAAACCTTGATCAGGTTCGCGTAATCGCAGGCAAGCTCGAAGTCCGGGTCATCCTCAAGGAAAAGATCGGCGACATTGTTCAGGTGAACCAGCCGCTCGAGCGCGCGGGAGCCGAGCCCCGCCTCGCAACACAGCTCGTAGCAAAGGAGGCCCGCCGATTTGTTCAAGTCATGCACCAGAAGGGCCTTTTGGGGCGTGGCCTCGGTCGCGTGATGGTCAACAATCGCCCACCCGGTTTTGTCCAGGCGCGGCTCGAAGCCAAAGTCGGCAACCCAGCCGGAACGCTCGCGGAGCTCGCGATTGCGCCAGATGTTGTAATGATAAGCCTCCAGCGGCACATTGGCGCCAAAGAGGCGGTGGGCCAGCCGTTGCAGCAACACCCCGGCCAACAGGCCGTCGAGGTCGCTTTCGTGGGTCAGGATCACTTCCGGTCTTGGTAACGAAACCATACCGCGCCACCCTACTCCGACCGCCGGCTTATGGCCAGCAGTGTTTGCGAGTCCGCGTTAGGCGCGCCAGGGGCGTTCCCGCTGGCCGGTCTGGCGCACCACCTTGGCCGCCAGTTCGCAGTTCTCCTTGATCTGAAAATCAAACATCCCGACCGCCACAAAGTCCGCGCCGTTGGCGAAGGCGTACGGAAAGGCCTGCCGGGGATAGATGGCGCCGGCCGCCAGCACTTTGAAGGCCAACCACGGTTTGGCGACCGTCTTCATGAAGGCAATCGTCTCCTCGGGATTGATGCACCACATGTTGTCATACCATCCCTCGCCGCCGTCCAGCCAGATGAACTCCTTGCGCAACGGCTTGGGGGTGGCGGAAGGGTAATTGTCGCTGTGAAAGGTTTTGACGTAAAAATCGCAGGGCACGCCGCTTTTTTCGCAGGCCATCGGCACCAAGAGGGAATGGCCGCCCACCCCCACCGGCAAGCCGTGGCCTTTGGCCATTTCCACCGCCTTCTTCAGGCGGTCCACCGCGCCGGCCTGCACCAGTTTGTCGCCCGCCACTCCCCACACATAAAGCGCCACCGCCCCGGTGTCCACCTGTTGCTTGATGTGGTCGCTCAGGGCGGAATCGCTCTGCTCGCGCTCGACTTTGATGTGGGGGATGAATTGCATGTGCCCGCGAAACTGCTGGTTGTAACGATGCACATATTGGCCGCCGGTCTCGAAGACGGTGTTGATGCCGTGCTGCTCCGCTATCTGCAAAGTCTGCATCAGCTTCTCCTCGGTTGCATAAGCCCGGAAGAGCGCGCCGACGTATTTCAAGTCGCGCGCGTGCAGGTAGCCGGATACCAGGTTGCCCCCCAGCAGGAGGCGGCTGATTTTGGCTTTGCCAATCAAGCCGCAAGGCATGTCCGCCGATGGCGCGGCCGTGGGGGCGGCCCCCCCGGCGGCTTCGGCGCCCCGGCCCGAAACGCCCGCGACGGTGGCGGCCGCCGCCGTGGCCGCTACGGTGGCGTTTTGCAGGAAATCCCGCCGGCTGAAACCCAATGGCTTTTGCATGGGCGCACCATGCAACAAACCAAGCCGCGCGTCAACTGCGGGTGGCAAGGTGGGGGGGCGGCAAGTAAAGGATGAGTTATGAAGGCAGAATTATGAATGAGCGGCTTTGCGGGTTTAGCTTTCTTTTGCGGAGAATATCCAGGCCGCGCAGAACCAACCCGTAGCGGTAGCGGCACTCGAAATAGCCATATATGAACCGGGCTTGGGTGGACATGCTGGCGGAAGTCTATTCCTGCCCGCTCCGCTGCTCTTTGCGGTTGATCAGCCGGGGGGCGCCGTTCGCGGCCACCGCGTTCTCTCGCCAGCGGCTGCGCAGGATGTGGCCTCTGGGGCCGTTTTGAAATTCCCAGTTTTTGTCCAAGTCGGCCGTGGTGCCATTGAAATCGTCCGCAAAAACAAGCTGCCAATCCCCGCCCGCCGGCGGCGCGGCCAGCGCGCCGAGCGGATCGCGGAACAGCGGGCAATTTGCATTGTGGAAAATCCTTGGCCGGGATTTGCCGTTGCGCAAGCGAATTCACTTGGCCAGCAGGAGCAAAAACGCGAATGGGCGCCTGCGATTATTTCACCACGGCGCGGAAATAGCGGGCCGGCGCGTTGGAGGCGATGGGCGGAAGGGAATCGTTACAATGCGCTCATGATTTCCCGCAGCCCCGCCAGGTCGGTGAACTGGACCTGCCCGGTTTTGTATTCGCGAACGAACGACGGGCGCGCGTCGGCGCTGGTCACGATCAAGACCGCCTGGGGATAATGCCGGGAGAATTCCAGCAGGTTCGCGGGATCGAAATCAGCAGCGGACCATTTGCATTCGATGGCCAACGGCCGGCGTCCCCGGGCCTGCCAGATGAAATCCACCTCGCGGCCTTGCTTGTCCCGCCAATATCGCAGTCCGGCCAGGGAAAAATGCGCCGCGATTTCATTGAGGACAAAATGCTCCCACAGCCGGCCCAAATCGTCCTGGCGCAGGATGGTCCAGCCGCGATAAGCGCAGACGAAGCCGGTGTCGAAGCCATACACTTTGGGGGCGGAAACAATCTCGGCGCTGCGGCGGGTGCTGAAGGGGCGCAGCACCAGGGCCACGCCGGTGGCCTCCAGTACCGCCAGGTATTTGGCAATGGTGGTGCGGCTGACCTCGCAAGGGGCGGAAAATTTGGTGGCTTCAAAGATCCCCCCGCTCTGCACCAGCAGCAGCTCAGCCAAGCGCTGAAAGGAAGCCCGGCGCTCCAGGCGGAATAGCTCCTGGATGTCCTTGGCCCAGTAGGCGTCCATCCATTCCTGGAAATCGTGCTCCGGCGGCCGATCCGCCAGGAAATGCGCCGGCAGTCCGCCATGGAGCAGCCGATGGGGCAAATCCGGCCGGCCAAAATCTGCCAAGTCCGCTTCGATCATCGGGGTCAGCCAGAGTTCAGTCTTTCGTCCAGCCAACGTGTCGCGAAATTTCTGGCTGGCGCCCAGCGTGGAAGAGCCCGTTGCCAGAACCCGAACCGTCGGATAATGGTCGGCGGCTATTTTGAGCAACTCCGCGGGGTTGGGCAGGCGGTGAATCTCATCGAGCACGATGCGTTTCCCATCGCAACTTTGCAGAAAGGCCTCCGGATCTTCCATCGCCCGTCGCACCCGCGGCAGTTCGCAGTCAAAATACTCGATGTTTTCGAGCGAGCGAGCCAGGCAGGTTTTGCCAGCCCGGCGAACGCCATGCAGCCAGAGGATGGGCCGTTGAGCCCACTGCTGCTCGATGCGCCGCCGCCAATACTGACGTGTTACCATATGCAAGTAGAATTGCATTTAGCAATACTAAACGCAAGTGGAATTTCGTTTGGTAAGTCGGCGGCGGCTCCATCAGCGGCATGGGTATGGCATTTCTCGCGTATGACGTTCCACGGAAAACGTCGGAGAGGCTTTTTTTGTGGCAGGACCGTTTCTGTTGTTTTCCATATCACCCCCATCATCAGCAAAATAAATTAATAACGACACGCAGGTGCCCGAAAGTTTAGTCAGGCTTAATCCATTGACTTCATCAGGTTCATTCCCAGCGCCTCCCCCATCCTTTTTCTTTCGAAACAATCTGGCCCTAGTCCAATTCCTCGCCCCGATCAAGACCATATTCAGAACTGGCGTAGGGTGCCGTATCGCATGCGAGCCCGCGCGTCGCTCCGGCCAGAGGAGTTCACCATGCAAGGACGCCTCAATTGGCGGGCGGCAGAGGAAACGGTTAAAACCGTTGAACTCCTATATCGGACGCCGGCCACCCCGCTGAAGCGGGGTGTTAATGCGAAAGGGCGCTTGGGCGACGCGCCAGCGTCAGCACAAGTTCAGCAGGCCAAACGCAAAGACGCAGAGCCGCGAAGTCGCAGAGAAATCGAAGCTCTTTCTCTCAACCTCCAAATTCCTCTTTGCGGCGCTGCGGCTCCGCGGCTTTGCGTTAAAGTCCCCTGTGCGCGCTTCAGCGCCGCGATCTGGTGCTGGTCCAATTCCCCGCCCCGATCAAGGCCATGTTCAGAACGACCGCGTGGGGTCGCATGGTGTGAAGGTCCGTGTGTCGCTCCGGCCAGTTGAGTTTGGCTTCCGGGGACGTCTCAATTAGAGAGCGACAGAAAAAACGGTTAAAACCGTTGCGATGGTATCCTGGCCCGGCTCATCCCTGGCTGAAGCCAAGGGTTAAGGGAACCGCTCTGTTTATTATTCGGCGGCCAGATCGTTAACTTACTGATGAGTGCTTGGGATAAACGACACGCGCCCCCTCACCCTGCCGTCTCCCTCCAAGGGGGGGGAGAGGGAGAACATCGCCCAAAATGGCAAATTGTGTATGGCATCCCGGAGACCATACAGTATAACCGCCCTGCGAGCCGCGGGGTGTCAAAGCGTCCCCCGGCCCGGCTATTTTTTCGCGGGGGTTTTGGCCGAAGGCGGCTTGGGCGTTTCGCGCGGCTGAATTTCGCCATGCCCCGGGGCGGCTTTTTCCAGGTTGGGCGTCACGTCGGCGTCCACATTGCGCGCCGCCCAGCCGAGGCCGCCCAGCAGGAGGTTTTGGAAGAGGGGATTGGTCCAAACATCCTCGCGATGGCCCAAGGCGGTGTAAAAAACGCGGCCTTGGCCGTGCAGCCGTGCCCAAGTAGATGGGAAGGGCGCCCGCTGGTAATCGGTCCCTTTCATGCCCTTGGTTTCCATCGCCAGCAGCACGTGCAGGTCGCGGGCAAAATCCTTGAAGGTGTACCATTCCTCCAGCAGCTCAAAACTGTCTTTGAGTCCCTCCAGACCGGGGAAGCGGTTGTCCACCACCGTGCAGCGGGCCACTTGCTGCGGGCCGTGCTTGATGAATTCGCCGCCCAGCATCGCGATGTAGGGATCCACCTTGTCGCCGTATGCGACGTAGCGGGCCGATTTGTCGGGAGGATCGGGTTGCACATGAAAGCTGTCGTTGGCGGCGTGAATGCCGACAAAGCCTTTGCCTTTTTTGATCGCCTCGAGCAGCAGCGCCTTGCCTTCGGCGCTCATAGGCGGCTGCTTGTCCGTGCCCGCCTCGGTCAAAACACCGCTGGTGTAAAAAACAAAAACATCAAATTTGGCGATGGTGTCGGCGGCAAACACCCCGCCGTCCTTGGTGCAGGTGACGGCGAAACCATGCCGGCGGCCGAGTTCGGAAAGGATTTTCTCGGAGTGACTGAGTTGGTCAGGGGCGGGCCGCTTCACCACACTGTGCTCGAACCCTGAGCATTTGGTGAAATACAGAACCTGCCGCGGTTTGTTTTTGTCCACCTGGTCCCAGCCGCCGGGGGTAGCGGCCGGCAGGGTTGCCCAAGCCAAGGCGGCGCCGATGACGGCCAGCCTTATCGCCAGTTGCCTGCGGTTTTTCATAATCTCTTTTCCGTATCCTACCGGATTAGACCGCGAAAGTCGCCAATTTATTCTTTGGCCGGCGCGTATATTTTCAAGAACTCCTCGAGTTTGAGCCGCGGATAATCGGGGTTGGGCGCGGATTTCGCGCCGCCCCCAAGTTTAAGCTGGTCGCCGCCCTCGTTCAGCAGCGCGGCCAGATGGCGCAGCAAATCCCGGGCGGAGACGGCGCGGCGCGGCGGCTGACCGGGCGGCTCGAAGAGCGCTGGCGGGGCGATGGTGTTGGTTTGCCAGCCGCGCACCTTCAGGACCCCTTCACCCGCGTCGCCTTTGAAGGAAATTTCGCCGGGGCCGGAACTGCCGGGGGGAAAGCGGATGGTCAGCTCCCCGATGTTGTTGCGCGCCTCGCGCGGAGTGACGCGCAGCGCCTCGCCACCGGCAACCGGCAGCCATTCCGCCGCCACCCAGCGTTGCGCCAGGTCGGGCGCCAGCATCAGCGCGCCAGCCGCGCCGGCCAGCAGTTGCTGTTTGACCAAATGCGCCGGGTCCACATACGTGAAAAGGTTTGCGCCCGCCGCCGGCTCCGCAGTGCCCGCAAAAACGGTAGCCACTCCGCCGACGGGCGCCAAAAACCACGGAAATTCCCCATGCCCGGCGGCCAGCTCGCCGAGCGGCGGCGATTTGATCCGCACCATGAATTGGCCGCCGGCGCCGATGACCAGCCGGAAGTCCGCGGCCAGCGGACGGTCCCGCTGGTCATGGCCCGCCAGTTCGCCCTCGAGGAAGTGACAGCGACCGGTGGCGGGCGCGGTGGTGGTCATGGTGACCAATTGTTGGACCACCGTTAGCAAGCGCTGGGTGGCGTTGGTCGGGGCGATGGAGGGCGTAACCGGTTTCACGCCCGGCGGCAAATCCTGGGCGAAAAAATCCGCCGTCAGGCGCAAAGCGCGTGGCAGTTCAGCCAAGGCGGTGTAGTGGCCCAGGCCCTCGAACCAGACCACTTGGTTCGACAGCCCCAGCGCGGCGGCCAGTTTTTCCGTGCAAACGCGGGGAATCACCTCGTCCTGACCGGCGTTGAGCATGAGCACCCGGCCCAAGCCGGCCCGCTCGCGCAACGCGGGGGCGTGGCGCAGCGGGTCTATTGATTCCAATTTGGCCTCGACAGCGGCGCGCTCGGCGGGGGGCAGCCGCTTAATCATCGCGCTCAACTGGCGGGTTTCGCCGGCATGATGAATGATGGTTGGGAGGTCGCCCCCGGCCAGCATCAAGCTGGCTCGATACAGGCGCGGGTCGGCGCCGGCCGCGCTGGCGGCCATGATGCCGCCCAAGCTGATGCCGGCAATGCCCACCCGTTCCGGATTAATTTCCGGGCGGCTGGCCAGCAGGTCCACCGCGCGGCGGACTTCCGCGCCAGCCTGCTCGATGGCGTTGATAAACAAAGCCGGATTGGCGGCCAGCGCGCGGCGGCCTTCGGCCGGTCCGCGCTCGCCGTAATAAGGCAGTTTGAACATGAGTGCCGGGACGCCGCGAGCGGCGAGCACCGAACACAGCATGGCGGTCAAGTCTTCATCGCCATTGAGAATGGGGAGGCAGATCACCGCCGGGCGCCCCCCCTCGCCGGGCGCCAGGTTGGCGGGCAGGAACAATTCCGCGGGCACCGTGTTGTTCTGGGGCAAGGGACTGGTGACCGGCGAGGGGTAGGAGAGCTTGAGGATTTGGCAGCCGCCGCTCGATTCCTGGCCGCGCAAGCGGTATTCAAAAGGCCGACCATCATGGGTTTTGGCCACTGTGACGGCATTGGTGGCCGGCGATTCCTGGCCGGCCGGCCCGCGAAACGTCCGCCCATCGCCCTCGGCGGCGGCCGCTTCAAGGCGGCATGGCGGCAAAAGGACCGCCACGAGAAGGGGGGCGGCGGCCAGGGCTTTTTGCCGGATGACCTGCATTACTGATAAGTGCTTGGGATAAACAACACGCGCCCCCTCACCCTGCCCTCTCCCCCCAAGGGGGGAGAGGGAGAACCTCGCGCACGGCGACCAATTGTGCATTGCCTCCCGGAGACTGTGCAATAATTTGGTCCAATGCCCATCGGCCCCGCCAATTTTGCCGCGGTATTTCGGCATAGGTTTGGTCTTTTTCGTTTTTTCTTTTCGTTCATTGGCCCTGGCTGTTTACCCCCCTGCCCCGCCAAAGCACGCGCTAGTTGATTCGCCGCAGAAACAAGGCGTCGCGTTCGCCGAGCGTGACGTGGCGGCCAACCGGCTGGCCGTTGTTGGTCTCGCGGTCCTGACCTAGGGTGCCCTGGAGCCGCTGATAAGCGCGCCCGGGGGTCAACGCCTCCAGGTCGAACGTGTAGGGCGCATGGCTGGGATTGGCCAGCACCAGCCCCTTCTCGAACACCCGGCACATCGCGTCCGGATGCGCGTAAAGCTCCAAGCTCTCCAAAACCACCGGCTCCGCGCCTTCCACTTGAAAAGCCAGGTTCACCCGCGCGGACCCGACCTGCCGATAATAAAAGGTGGACTGAAAAAGGCGATCATTCACCCAGGTCATGTAAGCCTTGGCAGGCGTGTCCGCCGCGTCATCCTGGCCCGCCGCCACCACTTTGACCTCGCCCCAAAAGCCCTGGTCGGTGGTGGCATTGTTTTTGGGGCCGCAATCCGCGATGAATTTCAAGCGCACCCGTTTGCCGGCGTAAGCCGACAGCGGCACCCGGCACGGCAGCCAGGCGTGAGCCTTATGCGATTGTTCGAAAATTTTCTGGAACGTCCCCGGTTTGCCCGCCGTCAATTCCGCCGCCCAGACCTGGAACCAGACGCCGTCGGAGCGCTCCGGTGCTTTTTCGCTCATGCCCAGGTGGAAGCGCAATTCGGAATTGGGGGGCGGCTCCAAGTCCTTGGTCCAATAGACATAACCCTTGGCGCCGTTTTGGAAAGGCGGATGGATGGAATAGGCGTCAAAAGACTGCTCGCCAATTTTTTCGCGCGGTCGAAACACCACCCGCGCGCCGGTGTTTTTGTCCAGGGGCCCTTCCGCCTGCCCGCGCAGGCCGATGCCGGCCTCGTCCGGCTCGCGGCCCAGCAGGCTTAGCTTCCCGCCGGAAACCTCGACTTGGGCAAACCGCGCCATCTCGCGCGGGTAACCTCGGCGCGGTTCGCCCCGGAGCGTGGCCAGCGCCAACAGGTTGCTGCCCCGCGCGGGCAAATCGGCCAGGGTGAAATTCAGCTTTTCCGCCGCCGGATTTTTGGCGGTGATGACCAGCGCCCGGCCTTGCCGCGTCACCTCCACCTCGCCCCGCACGCGGGCGGCAAGGTTGAGCCCGGCCAACAGGTCGGGGGTCGCGGCGGCCAGGCGCCGGGCCGGGCCTTCCGGCTGGCCCAGCCAGCCAAGCTGCTTCGCTTCGCCGGCGCGCAGCTCGTCCCAAATGCCGGTCATTTTCCCTTCCCGAGCCGGCGCGAACGAGTAACAAAGCATGGCGTCGGTAAATTGGGCGGCCGCAAAGACCAGCCGATGCCGCGCGAACGGAACGTCCGGGTTTTTATGCTCGCCCGGTTGGCCGGGGACCGGCTCGGTCCACTTGTGGTTGATGTAATTAAAGACGGGCGGGCGCGCGTTGGCCTGCCAAAAGTTATGCCGGTTCAAGCCGCCGGACCAATCGTCCATGTCCCATTGGTTCAAGTTGGGAAAACCCTCGCTTTCGATGCCGTTGAGCAAGCCCCAGGCCCGCTGGGAGCGGACGCCGCCCGGCCCGAGGGCGCCATCGCCTTGAATAATAAATTGATCCCCCATGCGCGCCCGCAGCTTGCGGGCAAACTCGATGGCGCCCAAGCCGTATTGGTTGAGGCCCTGAATAATCCCGTGATCGAGCTCCCCATCGCCATCCGTGTCACCGTGGGTTTCGTGAAAAAACACGTCAAATTCGAGACCATCAAAAGCCGCCAGCTTGCCGTCGGGGCCGAACCAGCGCGCGAGGTCCTCCACCAAGAGGTCGGCGCAGTTGCGGCCTTGGGCGTCCTTGGGGCAGTGAGTGCTGAAATTATAATACCACAGCAGGTGATTGTTCCGGCCCCACGGCCCCTCGGTCATGTGCGCGGCGGCCCGCGCCTGGCCGGCTTGGAAGGCCAGCGGCTTGGTGCCGTAGCACCCGCGTTTAACCCGGATGCTTTTTGCGGCGACATCCACCGCCAGCAGTTGCACTTGCTCGCAGTGGTTCCAATCATGTTTCCCCTCGGCGGTGAGACCAAACAGCGCCAGGTCGTCGTTTGCGTTTTTGTAGCGGCCCGTTTGCACCTTGAAATCGCGCGCGTCCTCGACCTTGATCACCGTCTCCCCGCTTTCCGCCGGGACATCCGCCAGAATGCGCGTCGCCTTCCGGTAAATCCAGTGTCCGGGAAAATAGGCCTCGGTGTGATAACGCGGGTCGCGCGCGTTGCCGTTGAAATGCAGCAGCACCACCTGCTCCGGATGCCGTTGCTTGAAGCGCGAGAAAAACTCCGGGTTGCGCGCCTCGCGCCCCAGCACTTCCTCGTCCAGGCATTTGCCCATGATGCCCATGAGCCGCCTGAACTCGGCGTCCCAAGCTTCATAATCGGCGTTCGGCCGGGAGGGGCCGCCCTCGGAGGCCCGGAAGAAAAAGACGCGCGGATAATCCGGCTGGAATACCTGGAGGCGGGACAAGCGGCGCGCGGGGGGCGGCTCCGCCGTTGGCGCGGACACGGCAAACATGCCCGCCGCCACGAGGGGCAAGGCCCGGCCAATGGTGTTTAACAGGCTGCCGCAAAACAAATTTTTCATTGGGATTGAACTCTGCCAGACCTCGCGAACAAATTCAAATCCGACTTCAGGTCAAGCGCGTCAAGGCCGTCCATGTCAACGGAACTTGCTCCCCTGACAATAAAGCGGTAATAAAGCCCCGTTAACGTGAGCTACATCTTGAGCATGGCGCGATTTGGCTGGCCTTACATTCGCCCTTATTGGGGGCGGCTGGTGGCTGCGATTCTGCTCGGGGTGCTGTTCGGGCTGACCAATGCCAGCTTTGTCTATGTGACCAAGACGCTGTTTTCGCGGCTGGACAGCACCGGGGCAACCGCCGCCGCGATCAAAACGTCCGCCCCCGCCAAGCCCGCCCTGCCCGGACTGGGAACCGGACTGAAACCCCGCCTGCAAAAAATCCAAGCGGCGGTGGAAAAAGAATTGGACCACTGGCTGCCGCTGGCCGGCAGAAAGTTGGACTGGCAGCAGGCGGTCGGCGCGATTTTTCTGCTGCCGCTGCTGGTGGGGGTCAGCCGGTTTGTCGGCTACCTTTGCACCTACTGCTCGAACTGGGTGAGCGAGCGGGTGGTAGCCGACTTGCGGGTGAATTTGCTGCTGAAACTGCAGACCCTGTCGCTGGATTTTTTCAACCGCTCGAAAACCGGCGACCTGCTGACGCGGATTAGCACCGACACCGCGCACTTTCAACGCTTCATGGTGCTGGGAGTAGCGGACATCATCAAGGAGCCGCTGACTATTGCCAGCGTGCTGACCGCCCTGTTCATCATGGATTGGAAGCTGAGCCTGGTGGCGATGGTTTTTCTGCCGTTGGCGTTCACCCCGCTGATCGCCCTGGGGCGCAAGGTCCGAAAACTCGCCAAGAGCACCGTCGGCGTGGCGGTCGCGCAGGCGGGACAGTTGGTTGAAGCCTTTTCGGCGGTTCGGGTGGTCAAAGCTTTCAGCCTCGAAGGCATCCAAGGGGCGCGCTATCGCGAGTTTTGCCGGCAGCAGGTGCATCTGGCCATGAAAACCGTGCAAGCGAAGGAAATCATCAATCCGCTGATCGAAACCATCGCCATGCTGGGATTGGGCCTGCTGATCGTTTACATCTTTTACACCGGAACCAGCATCCCCAACCTGATCGGCTTTGTGACCGGCGTGGTGCTGTTGTTCACCCCGATGAAAAAGGTGGCCAATTTGCACATTATGTTCCAGCAGGCGGCGGTCAGCGTGAACCGGCTGCTGGAGGTCTTCGCGGAGAAGCCCACCGTCCAAGAACCGGCCACTCCCAAGCCGCTAAAGGATTTCCGGCAGGAGTTGGCTTTGGAGAATGTTAGTTTTTCCTATGCCGACCGGCCGGTGCTGCAAAACATCAACCTGCGCCTGCCACGCGGCCTCAAGCTGGGGGTGGCCGGCGAAAGCGGCTGCGGCAAAAGCACGCTGGTGAACCTGCTGTTTCGGTTTTATGACCCAACCCAGGGCCGCATCACCATTGACGGAACCGACTTGCGCGAGGTCGCCGTCGAAGACCTGCATCGGTTGATGGCGCTGGTCAGCCAGGAGGTTTTCATTTTCGACCAGACGGTGGCGGAAAACATCGGGTGCGGCAAAGCGGGCGCCACGCGGGCGGAGATAGAAGCGGCGGCCCGGCAGGCGGGCGCCCACGAGTTTATCATGACCCTGCCGCAAGGCTACGATAGCAACGTGGGCGAGCGCGGCGTGACCCTTTCGGGCGGCCAGCGCCAGCGGATTTGCATTGCCCGCGCCTTTGTGCGCAACGCGCCCATCCTGATTTTGGATGAGGCGACCGCTTCCCTCGATTCTCATGCCGAAGCGGAAGTGCAAACAGCCATCGAACGATTGGAGCAAAACCGCACCGTGATCTGCATCGCCCACCGGCTGTCCACCCTCGCCGCCATGGACCGCATCGTGGTGTTGGCGGAAGGACGAATCGTGGAGGAAGGGACTTTCCAAGAGTTGCTGGCCCGGCGCGGTCCCTTTGCCGCCATGGCAGCCAAACAGGGCCTCGAAGCAACCAGTTTTTTGTGAGGCTTGCTGATAGGCGCCTGGTTTTCCGCACCAGGGAACTCCGGCGGCGGAAAAATAACCGCTTGAATCAGAAACTTGCCAAGTCCATGACGATGTGTTCAGATTAAAGAGGTGTTGGCATGAAAGCAAAACACAAAACGGCAGATGTTATTGCCCTGGGAAAACACATCGTCGCCGATCCGGCGGTATGCCATGGCAAACCCACCTTCAAGGGCACACGGGTCATGGTTTTCCAAGTGCTGGAGCAGGTGGCTTACGGGACTCCCTGGGAACGAATCGTATGGTCTTGGCGGGGCAAGGTGCCAATGGAGGCCATCACCGAAGCGGTAAAACTGGCCAGCGAATGGTTCCACGACAAGGCCGTGTGCCAACGTCATGTTAATCATCGACGAGAACATCTCCGAGAACGAAGTTTGGCGCCTGCGTGAGTGGGGAATCGCCGTGCGCCAAGTTGGCGCGGAAATCGCCTATTCAAGCATTGCGGACGAGAATATCCTGCCTGTTTTGCGTCGCCTCAAACAGCCGACCTTTTTCACTCGCGATCAGGATTTTTGGAAGCCGCGGCTGGCGCATCCCAAGTACTGTTTAGTTTTTCTGGACATCCCGGAACACGAGGGGGAAATCGCGTCAACCATTCGACGTTTCCTGTGTCATTCCAGTTTTGACACGCGCGCCAAAAGGATGGGGAAAATTGTCCGGCTTCATTTTGGCCGCGTCCACTTTTGGCAATTCGGAAAGGCGTTTTTGTCCTCGACCAAATGGGAGGATGAATAATACCGCGATACTGCGCCACGCGGACGGAAGTAGAAGCGGCGGCCCGGCAGGGGCTTTCGCCGCGATGGCCATCAAGCAAGGCATCCGCGCCTAAGAGCCCGCTTTCCTCATTTTGAACTGGTTGCGCCAGATGGCGATTGTTTTTTTCAAGCCGCGCAACTTGCCAAACGCGGCAGGCCTGCTAGTATCCGGGCATGTCCGAAGGCAATCCTATCGGCGCCTGCAAGATCATTGCCGAGTTCACGTCCAACCACTTGGGCGACGAGCGCATTATGACGGCCATGCTGCAGGAGGCCAAGCGCGTGGGGGTGAACATCGTCAAATTCCAGTCCTGGCAGGCCGATCGGCTTCGCCCGGATTTTCCCGACTATGCGGCCACCTACCAGCGGCATAAGGGCGCGGAACTGAGCGACGCGCAGCATCACCGGCTGGTGCAACAATGCCGCGAGTGCGGCCTGGAGTTCCTGACCACCTGCTTCGATATTCAGAGGGTGGATTTCCTGGCGTCGCTGGGGCTGACGACAATCAAAGTGGCCAGTCCCGACGCGAACAGTTGGGCCTTGCTCGACCGCTTGATGGCGAAGTTTTCCACAGTGATCATCTCCACCGGCCTGATTGAGCCGGAGGAATTGGAGGAGCTAATGCGGCGGGTGGACCGCCAGAAGGTGGTATTGCTGCATTGCATCTCCCTCTATCCCACCCCGTTGGAAGAAGTCAACTTGAGCCGGATGGAATATATCCGCTCGCAAGGCTTCCGGGCTGGTTTCAGCGATCACACGGAGGGCCCCGAAGCGGCCATGCTGGCGATTGCGCGCGGGGCGGAGTTGGTGGAGAAGCATTTCACCCTAAGCCGGGCTTTGCCGGGCAAAGACCAGCGGATGTCGGCCACCCCGGAAGTTTTTGAGGCGATTTGCCGCTGGCGCGATCAAGTGCGGCTCATGATGGGCCGTCCGGCGAGGCCGTTAACAACGGCCGAGCGCGAAATCCGGGCGCTATACGTGGGCAAGTGGGGCAACAACCGCTAAGTGCGCATCGCCTTCCGAAGTCTGAAACGGGAATCCAAAGCCCAAAGGAAAACCTGAAACCCGGCGGCCGATAACGACCGGCGATAATGTTCCGTCCTGCCACCGTGCGGTATCAGCGGCGAAATCAGGATGGAAGCGGCTTGATGACACTAGGGCGCAGACGCCCCGCCAGCTTGGCGTTGAGCCAGTTGCCCAGGCGCATCCGGTATTTCAAAAGGCTGCGGAGCGAACGGGAAAGCGGATCCCGGCCCTGCGCGGGGCAGGGGCGCCGGCGCAAGTCCGGCTTCAATTGGTGCTGCGCCAGAAACTCGATCGCCATCGGTTTCCAGAAATAACCTTTGATGGATTCCACGTAGTTGACAAGGGAAGGGGTGCCCGGCTCGATAAAGAAATGGCCGCGCGGCGCGGCACGGGCCAGGGCTTTCAGCCGGTTTTCAGCCTTCCAAATGTTAAGGCCGGGCTCATGGACGACGCTGGCCAGGTGGCTTTTCTTCCAAAAGGTGGCGTTCAATCCAACGTAGAGCGTTTCCGGCGTGACCTGGCAGAACCAGCTCTCCGGTATGCGCTGGCCGGGCTTGTGGAAATTATCGGCGCTCAGATAAACCCCGTCGAGACGGTGGAACTGACTCCACGCCTCCTGCACCCGTCGGCTGTCCACCGGGTCTTTCAACAGGAAATCGTCCAGAATGAAAACCAGCCACTCCTCCGGCACCTGAGCCAGGGCCTTGCGCAGGGTGTCGCTCCAAGCGTGATCGGGGCCGGTGGTCAAGGTGCGCACGCGCGGATCGTCGTAGCGGGTGTGGTTGGAAACGAGATAAACCGGGGTCGGCACGTCCGGCCAGTATTTAAAGAGAAAATGGAAGAACCACGGCCAGGTGTCGTTGTAGTTGTCACACGAGGAAACCAGCAAACGCCAAGGGGGCGGAGAATGGACAGGGGCCGGCATATTATTCCACGATAAAATACGAAGTGCGCGAGGTGTAGCGCAGGCGCTGCAGCCGCACCTGGCGGAGCCCGATCACCTCCATCAGCGCCCGGGTTTCGCCCGGGGCGTCCGGGTCGTTCAACTCGTCGAAGGCGATCACGCTGCCTTTTACGACGCGGGGCAGGATGGCTTCGAGGCATTTGCGGGTGGGCGCGTATAGGTCGAAATCAAAATAGGCGAGGGCCACGATGGTTTCCGGATGAGCTTCCAGGTAGGCCGGCAGGGTGAGGGTGGCATCGCCTTTGACCAGTTCGAACTTTTTGACATGGGCCAGCGGATTTTCCGCCTCATGGAATTGCATAAGAGCCTCGAGGTATTGCTCGTAGCCGTCGGTGACGCTGTAATTGCCGGAAGCCATCATGGGTCCGGCGCCATCTTCGCGCCCCACGGCGGGAAATCCGCCAAAAGTGTCGAAGGCGATGAGTTTCCGATGCCGGTTGTAGGGCTCGTAGAGACCGCGCAGGGCGGCGAAGTGGCACAGGTTCTGCCCCCAACGGGTGCCAAACTCCATGACCACCCCTTGCACTTCGACGATCTGCTGGTAGATAAAATCCATGAACTTGAGACGAGCAAGCGTCTTGGAGTTGAGGAAGAGCCCGAGGTTTTCCAGCAGTTCGGCATCGGGGATGGGGCACTGGCGCAACATCCGGGCGGTTTCTTGCCGGCGGCTGACCTCGCCGTCGGTCGCATAGTGAACCAGGTGATTGGGCGGATTCATAATAGAGGTAGCTTGACCAACATTTAAACAGGAGTCCAGACCAGCAAAGAGTGTCCCTCGATAAACAAGCTGCCGGTCCAAGTGCGCTGGACAGCCAAAATGCGAAGCCGGCCCGCTTGTTCAAGCTCGCGCAACCGCGGCACCAGGCCGCGCAGATAATTGCGGCGGCGCGCGTACAGGATCGAAAGGCGATCCAGCAGGCAGGCGGGATTCAACACCTCATCAAGCGGCTCAAGATGCACACAAATCCGCGGGCGTTTGCGCAGCAGGTATTGGAGCAGCGCCTCGTGCCGTTCGCCAACTTGTTCCAGGGCCGCCACACTGTAGAGACCCCAGTCGGGGCCGATCGGCAGTTGCTCGTCAGGCTCGAAGAAATTAAAGCGATGGCCCCGGAGATTGGCCGCCGCTCCCGCCTGAACCACCTGCGCGAGCAGCGCTTGCGAACTCTCGGCCCAGTCCAGTCCCACCAACGGCTTGTCCGGAAAAAGCGGCCGGGCGCGCAACAAATGGTATCCCGGCCCGCATCCCAATTCGCAAAGCGTCCCGGCTTCGGACAAGTAATTCTCCAAAGCCCACTCCACCAGCAGCGTCAAAATATGAAACTCGAAGGCTGGCGTGACAGGCTGAACCAGCTCCCCGCGCCAGCGCACCACCTGGTGCTTGCCGAAATAGCGCGGGATAACCGCCTCCAGGCTGCGTGTTTGCATGAAGGCCTGCAAGTTTTCTCCCCAGCCGCGCTCCCATTGAGCCAGCCGGTGGGCCCCGGCCGCCGGCGGCGGATCGCAGACCGCATTGACAATTTTCAACAGGGCATCGTCGCGCTCGGGGCCGGAAAGCGGGCGGTATTGCAGCCCAAGGTCGGCGATGCGCTGAAGCAGACGCGGGCTGAAAGCACCCCCCCAGAGCTGCTGCAGTTCCCCGGCGGTGATGGTGCGAAGGCCTGCGGCATCATGCGTCGGCGATGGGGGTGTTGTTTGGCTCATGCAAAGGCTTTCGGGTTACGCGGTCGGGTAATACGCTTGTTTCTGCCAGCGCAAGGTCCGGCTTGCGCCTTCCTCCAGGGAAACAAATTGCAGCGGGCCAAATTCGGCCTCCACGCGGGATAAATCCAGTTTGACGTTGTCAGGCGCGCCCGGCAGGGGCTTGGCGTTGAGCGGTACTTCCACTGGCACGCCAGCGAGGCGCCCAATCAATTCGGCCAGTTCGCGAATGCTCACAGTGGAAATGCCGCCGATGTTGTAGAGGGCGTGGCGGCCGGCCAACAACGCCAGCCACATCAGGCGCACCGCGTCCGTCACATAACAATACGTGCGCAAGGCGTTGCCGCCGTCGAGCAAACGGATGCGCCGCTCCACGCAAGCCCGCCGGATGAAAACGTTGAGAACTCGCTGGTCATCCGGCTGGGTGCCGGGGCCATAAGCCAGGGCCAGGCGGGCCGCCACCGCCGCAATGCCCTGCTGGCGCGCGGCGTGGCAGATGGCTTCGCCGCAGCGTTTGCCTTCGATGTAACAGGCGCGCGGATGGTCCGTGTTCGTGGCGCCAATTTGATCCTCGCGAAAGGGCGGATGGGACAGGCCGCTATAAACCTCGCTGGTGCTGACGAACAGGAAACGCCCCTGCGGCTCCAGTTTCTCGATCAGGATGGCGGTCGCGGTGGCGTTGAGGCTCAGCGTCGCCAGCGGGCGCTCCAGGAATTTGCCCGGCTGGCCGTATCCTGCGGCATGAATGATCAACGAAGCTCCAGGCAAATCCCGGCAGGCGGCCGGATCGGCCAGGTCGCAGCGGCGGACCTCAAAGGGAGGCCGGCTCAACCAAGGCAGGATATGGGGCGGCGGTTCGCGCCGCATGACCGCAATGACCCGGCGAGGCCGATGCGGGCCATCCGCCAGCAAACGCAAAGCGGCCAGGAAATAGGTGCCCACAATGCCGGAAGCCCCGGTGAGCAGCACCGTCTGGCCCGCCAGGCGCTCCGCCGGCAACGCGCGCGCCATGCCGCGCGCGTCTTCGAGAATGAAATCCGGCTCAACCACGCAGCGCCTCCTGCAGACAACGGCGAACGCCCGCGGCATCCAGGCCGCAGGCTTGCTCGTGTTCGCCGATTTTGCCGTATTTCGTGAGAAACTCGCGCGGCACGCCGTGGTGAACCAGGCGGAAGGTCCGCGCGCCGAGCGCCGCGGCAATTTCGCCCGCCAGCGTGCCTTGGTAGAAAGGCTCCAGACAAATAACCGGGCCGCTTGCCATTGCCGCCAGCGTGTCCCGGTCGAAGGGGGCCACGGTGGCGTAGTAAAGTATGGTAAGATCGAAGCCCTCCGCCGCTTGCAGCAGCGGCTCGAGCATGGGGCCCACCGCCACAACGGTGGCGGCCTTCCCCTGGCGAACCACCGTGGCCCGGCCAAATTCCACTGGCAGAGGCAGACTGTGCGACCGCTCGGCCAGACGATAGTAAGTGGGGGAGGCATTCGCGTAAGAGGCGCGGAACAGCAGGTCAAACTCGCGGGGATTGCCCGGCGTCACCACCTGCATGCCCGGCAACGCCAGCAAGACCGCCACGTCTTCGGGGCAGTGATGCGTGCAACCGAGCGAGGCGTAATCGAACGACGCGCCGACGCTGACGAGCTTGATCGGAAGCTGCTGGTAGCAGAAATCCACTTTCAGTTGCTCAAGCGCGCGTTCGACCACGAATGGCGCAATGCTGTGAAAAACCGGGATGAAACCCTCGGCGGCCAGGCCGGCGGCAAAACTGACGGTCGCCTGTTCGAGAATGCCGATGTTCAAGACACGACCGGGATGGCGGGCAAAGGCGTTGCGGAAACCAAAAACCCCGATATCCCCGAGGATCAGAAACAACCGGTCATCCGCCGCCAACAGCGCCTCCAGGGTGGCCACAAATTGCTGGCGGCTGCTCATGTGATTTGGGCCAGGAGCGATTCGAGTTCGCCGGGTTTGGGCGCCTGGTGATGCCAGGCCGGATTATTTTCCATTGGCAGGCAGCCCTTTCCCTTGATGGTGGCGGCGATGATCGCCCGGGGGCGTCCGTCGGCCGGCGCGGAAAGCGCCCGATAGATCGCCTCTTGATCATGGCCGTCCACGCTCGCGGCGGACCAGCCAAAGGCGGTAAATTTGCCCCCCAGGTCACCCACCTCCAGGGCGCGGTCGGTGCTGTGGTTATGATCCACCAGGCAACACAAATTATCCAAACGATGATGGGCCGCCAGCAGAGCGGCTTCCCAAATCGAACCTTCATTGGCCTCCCCATCGCCAATCAGGCAGAAAACGCGGAAGGGGGATTGCTTGAGCCGCAGCGCGTAGGCCATGCCCGCCGCCATAGGCAGTCCATGACCCAGCGAGCCGGTCGAGGCTTCGACCCCCGGCACTTTGGTACGATCCGGATGGCCGCCGAGGAGGCCCTCGTAAGACCCAAAGGATTCCAGCTGGGTGGACGGGAAAAAGTGGTGGGCGGCCAGCACGGCATACAGCCCCAAGCTGCCGTGCCCCTTGCTGAGCACAAAGCGGTCTCGCGCCGCAGCCTTGGGGTTGGCGGCGTCGTAGCGCATCACCCGGCGGTACAGGACCCAGAGGAGGTCGAGAATGGAAAAGGCGCTGGCAATGTGGCCCTCCCCCGCCTTGGCGGGTGCGACAAGGATTTCCTTCCTGATTTGCTTGAGTCGTTCCTGGTCGTTCACCGTTTAATTTGTGGAGGCAGGTTAGGACGCCCTTCCGGTTTGTGCAATGAAATTTTGAAATTGGACCGCGAACAGTATTGCGAAGAGGGCGTCCGGCATTTACTGTATGGTCTCCGGGATGCAATACACAATTTGTCACCGTGGGCGACGTTATCCCTCTCCCCCCTTGGGGGGAGAGGGGGCAGGGTGAGGGGGCGCGTGTCGTTTATCCCAAGCACTCATTAGTAATTTGGCGGCCGCGGCCGTTGAAACAGGCATCCGCCGGGGTCGAAAGCATGAAGATCGTCCTGATAGTTGATAACCTGCAATTTTTTCGCGATGTGTTCCGCAGCCGGATTTTGCCGCTGTTGCTGGCGGATCCAACGGTGGAGATACTGATTGCCACCACTTATGCCCCCGAAGCTGTCGCCCGGGAATGCCGCCAGCCGCGGGTGCGAGTCGCGGCGTTGGCATCTGGCGCGCCTCCCTTCCACTGGAACCTGGTCTATTCCCTGGGCAAAGATCTTTACACGGTCGCGCAGCCGCAGGGGAGCTTCGCGCAAAAACGAGCGAACGAGGCCCTGGCCGCCGGACGATGGTCGCTGCGCGTGCGTTTGGCGCTCAGCCGCTGGCTGCTTCGCCGCGGAGTCGCATGGGAACGCCTGTTGCGCCGGGCGGAAGCGTGGGGAGGCGAACCCGAATTTGGCAGGTTGCTCGACCAGGAGAGGCCGGCTTTGGTGGTCTTTTCCACGATGCTGCCCGGCGTGGGAGAATGGTTAAAAGCGGCGCGCCAGCGCCACATTCCCCTGGTGTTGAGCGTGGCGAGTTGGGATAACCCAACCTCCAAAGGACCGATGCCCGTGCAGCCGGATTACGCCCTGGTGTGGACGGAGCAAATGGGCCGGGAAATGACGGCCTATCACGGAATGCCGGCGAACCGCCTATTTCCCGTCGGGGTCGTCTATTTTGAAACCTACTTTCAACATGATCAACTTCCTGGACGGGAGGAGTTTTGCGCCGGCCTGAATATTTCCCCTGACCGGAAAATTCTGCATTATGCCACCGGTGACAGCAAATTGATCCGCTGCAACCAGGAGTTCATCCGCGTGTTGCACCGCCTGATGGAAAGCGGGCGGCTGGGTGCGCCGTGTCATCTGCTGGTGCGAGTCAGCCCCAAAGATGTGTTTTCGCTCTACAAAGATTTTGAAAACCTGCCCCATGTCACCGTGCAATATCCCAAGGGTGAAGGCACGCTTTATGGCGGGCACAAATGGCTGCCGGGCGCGGACGAGGACGTTGAACGAGCGGCCACCTTGCTGCACAGCGACGTGGTGCTAAGCGTTTCCTCCTCCATGGTTCTGGACGCCTGTTGTTTCGACAAACCCGTGATTAATCTGGCATACGATGCCGGGCTCGAGGTCAAACCGTGGGAAAGAGTGAAACGTTTCTTCGAGTATGCCCACTGCCGTCCGGTGTTTGAGGAGGACGCCACCTGGGTCGTGAGCAACGACCAGGAATTAGAGCAGGCGATTCATATCGCCCTTAACGATTCGGCGTCCAAGCGGGAACAGCGGCGCCGGCTGCTGAATCGGTTGATTGGTTTCACCGACGGCCGGACTCACCAGAGATGGGTGAGCCAGATTTTGGCCCTGGCAAAACAGAAACCGCCCCTCGGAACTCAGCTCAAAAACGCATAGAGGTAGTCCCCGCGACCCGCCGCCTCAAGCCCGCTTTTCCAGGCCGCCTCAAGGCGCGCATCCAGTTTGAGCGCGCCCAATCCCGTGGGGCGCCGGTCGCGCAACCAGAGCAAAGCGTTCGCAAGGTCATAGCGGTGACGGTGGACCACCCGGCATTCGCCGAAACCGGCCCGTATTGCCAGTTCGCGCAGCGCGCGCTCGGTGAAATACCACAGATGGGCTTTGCGATAAAAAAACGGGGCATACGCCGGGCAGATCTCCAACAGAAAATCGTCCGCATTGGGCGTGCTAATCAGCAGCCGGCCCCCCGGTTTCAGCAGCGCTTTGATTTCCGCCAGAAATTCCCGCGGTTTTTCCACATGCTCCAACACGCTGAAACTAACCGCCAAGTCCACTTTGCCTTGCCATTCCGCCAGCGCATCCCGGGCATAGGGGTAACAGGTGTGTCCGCGCTGGCGCAGTGACTCATGATAGGCGGCGTTCGGTTCGACACCGATGGTTCCGGCGGCGAATCCCTTGACCAAATCCAGAAACGGGCCGGCGCCGCAGCCAATATCCGCCACCATCCGGCCGCGCGCCTCATGCATGCCGAGCAGCTCGAGCTTATGCGGCTGATCATCGTCCGTAAGCTCAAAATACTTTTCCACGGCGTTGCCCTGTTCGAGGTCGTTGCGGTATTCGCCCGATTGGTAATACGCCGCCAAATCCGCCACCATCGGCGGCAAATGCCTCGCCCCACAGCGCGGACACTCGGTTATCGTGGCGTGGAAGTTGGATTGTTTGCCGAAGGAGCCGGTGCGCACCGGCCCTTCGTAAAACACCTTCAATTGGGGCTCATGGCAGATCAGACAGGGATTCATGGGTCAGCGAGGGGTTTGCGCGCCAGAAAAAGGGCGCGTTTCATGCGTTGTTGCAAAGCGGGACAGACCGCCAAGGCCAGTTTCTCCAGCAAATGAGGCAGCCCGCCGCCAAAATACAAATTTTCCGCGCCCCGCACTTGTCGCACGGTGAATCCGTCCGCGGTCAGCATCTGGCGCGCTTCCGCCACCGAATACCAGTGGTCATCCACCGGCTGATAGCGATGGTGGGTCGCTTGATAGCGGGCGTAGCGAAACCAATCCCGATTCGGCAGGGTGAGCAGCAACCAGCCCCCGGGTTTCAATATATTGAACACCTGCTTCAACGCCAGTTGCGGATTGAGCAAGTGCTCCAGCACTTCGGTCATGGAGGCCGCGTCAAACATTTCCGGGGGGAACGGCAGGTTTTCCAGGTCGCCCACAATCACGGTGGCCCCCGGCACTCGTTGGCGGGCCAACTCGCAAAGTTTGGCGGAAAGGTCAAGACCGGAAAAACGCAGTTGGGGATTGCTGGCGGCAAACGCGGCCAGCAAATGGCCCTCGCCGCATCCGAGGTCCACCACCGCGGCTTCGGGCGGGAGCCTCGGGATCAGCATCCGCGTGCAAAGGCGGTAAAACTTGGGCGACATCCGCAGACGCCCCGCAATGGCATCATACCCTTGGCTGATGGCGGCTTTATTGGTGTCGAATGGTTCGGCCATGGGGGTGCGGCCAATAGCTGCGCCAGGGTTCAAACTCGTCCGGGCAGGCTATTGGCTCCATAGTGCAGGCGTTTTTGAATGTAGGGTTTCAAGGCGGCAACCTGACGCGCAATCGCCCGTGACACCTCCGCTTGCCCGTACAAGGTCGCGGCCGGATAACGGCCGCGGGCAATCTGTTCGCGAACCGCTCGCAAAATGGGATCGCGAAAAGGTTCGACGCGAATGACGGAAGGCGACCATTCCCGGCCATCCTGCCGGGAGCCCACCAGCACCACCGGGGTGCCGAGGAAGGAGGTTTCCCGAACGAAGGAGGAGGAGTTGCCCACGCAGCAGGCGGCATTTTTCAGCAGGGGAATATACACTTCCGGTTCCAGGTTCTTATAGGCGTGCAGCGGAAAATCATGGTGAAACTCGCGGAACCGCCGAATGGCCTTGGCCACGCGGTCGGCTCCGGCGTCTATATTGGGCCAGATCATGACCGTTTGGATGTTCAAGGCAAGCAGCGCCGCCAGCACTTCCTCCATCTGCTGTTCCTGGTGGCCATAGTCGGTGGTTACAGGGTGGTAGATCGCCAACAGGTAGGGCCGGCTAAAATCAATCGGCAGGCCCACGCCATGTTTGGCCAGCATTTCCGCCGGCAATTGGCGGGCGGCTTCGGCCACCACGTCGCAGCACGGACATCCCAGCGGAAACACGGTGGCGGGATCTTCGCCCATGGCGACAATGAAGTCCCCCGCGCGGCGCGTGGCGGGAAAGTGGTAATGCGCCAACTTGGTGATGGCGTGGCGGGTGGATTCATCTATGGATCCGGACACCTCGCCGCCCTGAAGGTGAATGAGGCAGAGGTTTTGGAATACGGCGGCAATCGCGGCCGCCAGCGCCTCGTAGCGGTCGCCGATAATGAGCACGAAATCCGGTTTCAATCGCTGGAATTCCGAGGCGAACTCGATTACGCCCATGCCGATGGTCTTCGTCATGGTGATGGGCACGGAGCCCTCCACCTCGATGTAAACCTCCGAATCAATGGCAAAGCCGTCCTTGGCCACTACGTCGCGCGCCCGGCCAAAGCGTTCGAGCAGCATGGTGCCGGCACAGACCGTCTGCAGCTGGATTTCCGCCAGTTTCTGCAACTCGCGCATGACAGGCTTGAGGCGCCCGTAGTTGGCGCGATCAACCAAGACGACAGCAACTTTTTTCATTTGGATAACCGACCCGCGAAGATTAGCCCGGCGGCAAGCCTCCAGGTCAATCCTTAAAACCGCCGCCAGCCTGGGCCCAGTCCAGCAAACCACGGCGCTCAGCCAGGAACCGCGCAAAATCCAGATCGAACGGCTCGTCAATATTGACCAGCGCCCGCTCGACCACATAGCCGAGGGTGTGTTCCGTGAAAATACGCCGCCGCTCCAGCAGGCAGCTCCGCGTTAGGGCGTAACAAACGCCATTGCGATAATACAAAGGAGCCAATGATTGTCGTTGCGTGACCGCGGCGCCCGCCGGATCATAAAAGCCCAACCGCTCATTGTGGAAAGTCAAAACCTTATGCGGGTGATATTTGGTGTCCACGCGGGATACGGCCACCACGGATTGCGCGCCGCGTTCCGCCAGCAGCCGCGCACACCCGGCAATATCCTCGGGCCGGCGAAAGGGGCAGGTAGGCTCCACGATTAGCACCATGTCAAAATGCTCCCGATAATGCGCCTCCGCGGCTCGCAAGGCGTGGATTAGGGTTTCCACAGCGCCCGCCTGGTCATGACTCAGTTCCGGCGGACGAAGGAACGGCGCGTCCAACCCGTGCTTGCGCGCTTCCTCGGCATATTGGGGGGAATCGGTGGAAATGATGGCGCGATCCACCAGGGAACAAGCTGGAGCGCGCAGCACAGCGGCGGTCCAGGCAATGAGCGAGCGGCCCGCCAGGAGTTGCATGTTCTTGTCCGGAATGCCTTTGCTTCCACTGCGGGCCGGAACGACCGCCAGGATTCGTTGGGAATGGATCATGGCGCCGGAAGACAGATGGTTCGGCCCGAAGCAGCGCTCTCGCGGCAGGCATCCACGACCATCAAAGCCTGGATTCCGTCACGCACCGTGCAGGTGAGCGGCGGCTCCACCGCCCCTCGTATCCTCGCCAGGAATTCGCGGTCCGCCCCAAGGAACATCTCATTGCGCTCGCAGGCAAACAGTTCCCGTTGCCAATTGGCGACGCCTTCATGGCAGACTTTCACCGCGTTTTCCTCATAGATGTAAGCCAGTGTGCCATGCTCGCCGACAGCCGTGATGCTGCGTTCATGGGGCCGCCCCACCAGGTCCAGGTGGATGTTCACCCGGGTGCCAGCGGCGTAGGATACCAAAATATCCACGTTGTCATCCGCGGCAATTTCAAGCTGGGAGACCTTGTCCACTTGCGCGCACAATTTATCCGGCCAACCCAAAAACCAGAGCATCAGATCAATGAAGTGGCTTTCATCCAGCAAGGCCCCGCCCCCGAGATCGCTTCGGGCCATGAAAAAATCCTGGTATCGCTCCCACGGGTGCCAGTCCGCCAAATGCGCGCTCATGACAAAACGCATGACGCGCACCGGGCCAATTTCCCCTTCGCGTAATCGCTGGCGAAAGCGCTGGACTGGAGGCCACCACCGGTAAGTGTAGGCCAGCAGCACCTTGTCAGCCGCCGGTTCAAGGCGGCGCGCCTCGGCGGCGCTGACCGAAAGCGGTTTTTCGCACAACACCCACCGGTTTTGGGCCTGAACCACCGCGCACACCTGGTCCACATGAAAGGCGGGCGGGGAGGCGATCACAAAGCCGTCGAAGGCCGCGGCGGCCAAAGCCGCCGACAGGTTGGTGAAGGCGTGCTGCAGCGGCCCTTCCCGGGAGATCTCCTCCAGCCGGTCGGCGCGCGGATCGAAAGCGCTCACGCGGCAGTCAAGCTGGCGCAGATTTCGCGCGTGCCGTTTGCCGGCGGAACCGGCGCCAATTACCAGGATATGCGGGGAAGCAATCATCGCAGCAGATCGGCCCAGCGGCCGTAATCGTCGGCATTAAATTCACATTCCAGCAGTGCCGGTCCGCTATCACGCGCCCAGGACTGAAGGAAGCCATCCAACTCGCCGGCATTGCGCGCGCATCCCGAGGAAAAGCCCAGGTGCGCCGCCAACCGCGCCAGTCCGCGGTCCGGCACCACCAAGGGCGCTTGCGTCCAACCCTGCGTCAGCGCCCGTCCACGAACACTCCCGAAAAAGCCGTCCTTCATCACCAGCACCAGCAGGCGCAGGCGGTTTTCCGCCGCCAGCGTGAGTTCGCTGAAAAAAGCCCGGATGCCGCCGTCGCCAATCCAAAGCACGACGGGTCGCTGCGGCTCTGCCAGGGCGGCGCCCAGCGCGTAACCGATGCCCGCCCCCATGAAGCGTCCGTTCGGAGTTCCCAGCACGGCTCGTTCATCCGCGACCTGCAATAGGTGTTCGGCTACGACCGTAAAGTTGCCGGTGTCCAGCACATGCGCCGCGCCCTGAAAAACCTCTTGCACCATGGCGGTAACGGCCCCGGGCGACCACGGGGACTCGCACAAGCGTTGTCGCATCGCCGCTCGTGACGCCGCCACAGCTTCTTCCCCCCATGAACCCCGGCGAAGCGCGCCCAGGATCTCCGCAATAACCTCCTCCGCGAGAAAAAGTTGGTTTGCGAGCGGGGCGGGCGGCGGGAAAAGCGCGCGGTTTTTCAGGGCCAGCGTTTCAACGCAAAAATAATTTGCATGAGGCGGCGCGGGGTTCAGCACTTCCCCCGCGCGCAGGCCGAGTCCCAGCACGAAGTCCGCTTGCGGCATGATCCGCTTTTCCGGCGTCAGTGGTTTGCCGTCGCCGGTATAGACGCCGGCGGCAAAAGGCAGGCGCTCATCCAGCGCGCCTTTGGCCGCCGGGGTGGTGAAGACGGGTATTTGAAGGGTGGGCAGCAGTTTCCGCCACGGCGCGCGCAAGGCTAGCGAACCGGCCACGAGCAGCGGACGCGTTGCGCGGCGCAAGGCCGCCATAACCGGGGCGGGATCATCGGAATTGAGCAGGTTGGGACCGGCCAGAGCTGGAGCCGAAGAACCGGAAGCAAGGTCCGCATGCACCGGTCCTGGAAATTCCGCGCGCGCTTGGTTCCAGCATTCTTCCAGGGTGACGCCGCCCTCCGCGAGGAAATGATGGGCCTTGAGAAATCCTCCCGCCGCCTGGCGGTGATCCAACCATTTGTGCCGTCGGGCGCCAACCGCCGACCCGTAAGCTTCGGCGAGGGAAAGCATGGGATAACCCTCGTAAGCATTGCACAGCAGACCCGGGGCCAAATTCATAAAGCCGGGTCCCTTGATGGTGATGGCCAAAGCTGGCTGCCGGCTTTGCCGCGCGAAAGCGCCCGCCATGAGCGCGGCCGTTGTTTCGTGGCCGGTGGTCAGGAATGGGACCCCGCGTTTTTCCAGCGCATCCACCAATGCCAGACTCGGCCCTCCGCCGGGAATGCCGAAGGCGCGGCCGCCACCCAACCGGACATAACCATCAGCGAGAAGCGTTAAATCCATAAGTTTCAGGCAAAATGCCGCGCAATTCGCCGCGCCGTATGGCGAAGCACCACCTCGAGCGCGTCCGGACTGAATCCGCCGATATGCGGCGTGATCACAACCTGCGGGTGCGTTTGGGCGTATTGCCACAGCTTGGTGTCGCGAATGGCGGGTTCTCCCTCCACGACATCCACGCCCAAAGCTGCCGGGGTGCCGGCTTCCAGTCCCTCCAAAAGGGCCGCCTCGTTGACAATCGCGCCGCGCGAGGTGTTCACCAATATCGCACCCCGTCTCATCCGCCGGATTTGGTCCGCGCCAATCAGGTTGCGCGTCTGCTCGTTGAAGGGGACATGCAGGCTGATAAAATGAGAGCCGGCCAGCAGCTCGTCGAGGGAAGCCGGCGCGATGTTTTCCGGATAGCGCGTGACCAATGGATCATAACCGACCACTTCCATGTCAAAAGCCCGCGCGTAACGGGCCATCCAGGCGCCCAGCCGTCCACACCCAATGATCCCCAATTGCTTGCCTTTGAGCATGACCCCGGGGAATTGTTCCCGCTCCCATAAACCCTGTTCAACGTGATGAATCGCGGCCCGGAGATGTCGCGCGCACGCCAGGAGCAGCAGCCAGCTTAATTCCGCGGCGGGAGTAAGAGAATTCAGCACCTCGGTCTGGCCACGCAGGGTCAGCAGGGGAATCTGGCGCGCGGCCAGGCGCTGCTGGTCAATATGGTCCGCGCCCGTGGTGGCGGTGATGACCAGCTTTAACCGCGGCGCCTGGGCGAGCAGGGTTTCCTCCAGCGCGACCTTCATCGAGGCGTCGAGCCACACTCCCGCGTCCGGTATCTCCGCCAGCACCGCGCGGCGTTCGGCGGGCACCCACACCAAATGGAACGCGGCTCCCAATTCCGCTTGCAGCAGAGACGCGAAGTTGGCCGGGCCAAGATACAGCACTTTGATCATGTTTCCGCGGCCATTAAACGAAAAGTGCTCCGCCAAGGTCAAGCGCGCCGGCAATTTTGCAGGATGGCCTCCTGCACCTGGCGCAGGGAGATGGAGTTCATGCATTTCATCACCTGGCTTTTGTCGCACACAGGTTCGCGCCGCGCCAGACAGGGACAGTCGGCGGTGAGCACCACATGGTGTTCGCCATAAGGACGCCAGCGATTGACCTGTGACGGGCCGAAAAGGACCACCGCGCGGCAACCGACGGCGGCGGCCAGGTGCATGGGAGCGGAATCTATGCCAAACATGAACTGCGCGTGCCGCAGAAGCGCGGCCAACTCGCGCAAGGAGAGATCCCCGAGCCGGACCGCGGGTTGGGATTTGGCCATGGCCAGGATGCGCCGAGCTTTTTCCACCTCCTTGGCGGAGGGGCCGCTCGTCACCACCGGCTGCCACCCTTGCGTTGGCAGCCAATCCAGCAAGGCCGCCACCTTGTCGTCGTTCCAGCATTTGAACAGCCAGCGGGAGGTGGGATGCACCACCACCAGGCGATCGCAGACCAGCTCGTTCGCCTGCATCCACGCGCGCACCCGGGCCGATTCAACCGGAGTTTCCGGGAAGAAAAATTCTGGAACGTAGGGGGGGATTCCCATTTTTATGAGAAACTGCCGCTCGTGCTCAATAACATGCCATGATCGGTCCGGTTTGCCGCCGTATTGGTGGTACACATACGGCTTCAAAAAACTTCCCGCGGTCACTTGAATCGCCCACCGTTGCCGCGCCCGGCTAAGGAGAGCATAGCCCATTGCCCGGTCGCTCCACGTCAGGTCCACAAACAAATCGTAGCCACGGGTGGCAATGACTCGGGCCAGTTGAATTTCCCGCCTCAAGCGGCGGAAGCCGCCGGTTTTGGGCGGGGTCTCCAGCGTTTGATGTATCCACCTGAATCCCTCCACCAGCTCGCGGGTATGGGCGCTAAGCAGCACATCCAATTCCGCGTCGGGAAAAGCGCGATGCAACGCCCAAAAGGCGGGTTGGCTCAGGATAATATCCCCCAAATGCTTGTTCTTGACGACCAAAATTTTGCGCGGCGTCAACATGGATCAAGAAACCGCTTTGCGGTTGGCCAGATGCGCCTGGCCAGGCAGGCTCAATAACCGCTCCAGCAGGGCGCGAAAGCGGGCGGGAGGGAAATGCCAGTCGCCGCGGGATTCACCCGGGATGCCGTTGTAAAAGGTGGCTGCCTGGTTGCCGCAGAGGATCGCCAGTTGGGTGCCGTGCCCGCTTTTATACACTTCCAAATCTTCGGTGCCCGGGGCGAGGGTAATCAAGGTTTGTCCGGTGGCGAACACGATATTGCAAAGCCCCTGCCCTATGGGGCCCATGATCAGCGGCGCCCGACGGAAGGCCGCGACTTGGTCTTCCAGCGTTTTGCCCTTGAATTCAAACCGCTCCATGCCAGGCACCAGCGACTGGGCTATGTTCAGGATTTCGTCCTCGTTGAGAAGACGCTTGTCAGGCGCGTCGCGGCGGGAAATGAAAATTGGGCGGGCCTCCGTTTGGGGCAAACGACTGGCCAATTCGCCGGCGCGGGCGCAGATTTCCCGATAATGCTCCGGCGGCCCCAGGGCGTTGGAGCCGTACACCATTGGCACATGAATGACCCGTTCCGCCAGCAGGGTTCCCTGCCCGCACTCGACCACCCGCTCCGCCGGCACTCCCGCCAGGCGAAGGAATGGCCGCTGCCACCGCGCGTGGCCGGGGGCCACTAAAATCTGGTGGTCAGGAAGGTTTCGCAGATATTCCCTTGCCACCAGCAGGCGCGGCAGATGTTGCAGCAGGAAATGACCCTTGTTTTCGTGATTTCGACCCGTCAGATGAAAAAAAATGCCGGCGGCGCGTTTCGCCAGCAGCGGCCACGGCCGGCGGACCCGGATCCGCGCCAACCGCGATTGATGGGGATAAATACATGGCAGGAAAAAACTGCCGTCACTAAAAAAAATTTGGGCCTGGTCGCCAACCAGATAGACCTCGCGCAGGTCGTGAAGCCGAACCTCGTCCCATTCGTAGGTAAATTGGGAGACCGGGCGTTGGTGGCAAGCGGCTTCCAATGGATTATCAAAGGCGCAGGAGCCTTTGGTTTGCACTACTCTTTCATGAATCAAATGGCTGGCGGGAACATGGTCCACTCCCCGGTGTTTTCGGCCTGCCAGCCGCAAAATTCCGTCGCGCAGGTCGTGAATAAAGCGCTGAGGCGAGTTCATGGAGACGCAAGTTGGTGATAAAGGCGGCTCAGAAAGACCGCCGCCTCCCCCACCGACATAACCTTCGGGCTGCGGTGTTGCTGGTAGTCCAGAATAGCCTGGCGGAACGAGGGATCTTTATAGCAACGCAAAACGCGGTTGGGAAATTCGGCCGGATCTTCCAGCGAAAACAACCCCGGATGATCCGCGCCCAGCGCCGCGACATTGCCCTCAATCCGGCTGGCGATGACCGGAATTTGACACGCCATGGCCTGCAAAATAGCGAGCGGCTGCCCCTCCCAAGTCGAGCACAGCACAAACAAGTCCAGCGCCTGCATCCAAGGATGCACCGGGCGGCGATTGCCAAGAAATTGGCAGGAATCCTGAAGCCCCAAACTGTCCCGCAAGCGCGCCAATTCATCGCGCAAGGGTCCCTCGCCGCACAGCACAAAACAGCCGTCCACTCCGCTTTGGCGAGCCGCCGCCCACATCGCCAGATTGGCCGCATGGTTTTTCGGATGCGTCAGCGAGGCGACCGTGCCGACAAGAAAGGCGTGCGGGGGCAGCCCCAAACCCATGCGCAAGGCCGCCCGGTCGCCGGCTGGTCGGAACCGGCTTGTGTCCACGGCGTTGGGTAGAACAAATACCTCCTCCGGGCGAGCTTTGAAGGCGGCGCAGATGTCTGCCCGGCTCTTCTCCGAGAGCGTAATTTGAGCCGCCGCCAAGCGCGTCAGCCAGCGCATGATGACCGTGCGGCGCCACTTCAAATCCCGATAGGTTTTCTGGTGATGAATAATGGCGGGAATCCCCGCCCGCCAAGCCGCAAGCACACCATAAACATGGGCATGATATACTTGCGTATGCACAACCCGGATGCGGTGTTCCCGCAACCAGCGGCTGAGGCGGAGAATCCCGGGCAGGTTAAGCCGTTTGGTGGGCGCCACGGGCAAATGATGAATTTCCCGCCCGGTTTTCCTGACTTCCTCTCCCACCGGACCCAGTTGGCGCAAACAGATGGGAATCACGCTGATGGAAGGCGGCATCTGGGACATGAGCCCGACGGTCAGGTCTTCGGCCCCGCCCACCGGCATGGATAAAAATATATGGGCCGCCCGCAGCGGCGGGGTCTCGGCATCAGCGTTCATAAGCGAGCGCTTGCCGGACGCGGAAATCCGGTCCGCCCCGTCCGTCTGCAGCCTCCGTCCAAATCATGGCTGTAATCTTGCTCACCTTGGCCCCTGTTCCAATCAAGCTGCTTCGCCATAATTCGGCATCCTTTCGCGACTGCGCCGGCAAGTTGGGAATGGCAGACGCAGTCCGCGCGGCATCAAATAACCCCAAAATGCGAATGCACTTTGTAGAAGCCGTATAACTTCAACAGCTCACGAATGCCATCCTCCAAGGAGTGGCGCACCGTGTAACCCAGCGCCCGGATTTTGGCAAAAGACACCAGGAAGTCGCGGACATCCAGATCGGGCAGGGAAGAGTCCACGATCTCGAAATCGAGGTGCTGGCGAATCGCGCACGCGATGTCTTTCTTGGAAAAATTGAGCCGCTCGTCGCCGACGTTGAAAATCCCGCCGCGCATTGCTTGGGCATTCTCCAACGCGAATAAATACCCCGCGACGGCGTCGCGCAGGTGCATAAAAGTCCGCTTGGAGCGGCTCCCGAAAATGACCAACGACCGCTCGTTGACCGCTTTGTAGGCGAAATCATTGACCAGCAAATCCGCGCGCATCCTCGGGCTGACCCCGAAAATTGTGGCAAAACGAAGCGAAATCGCATTGGCATGTTCCATCACCAGGTGCTCCGCCTCGTATTTGGTTTTGGCATAGAGGCTCGGCGGTTGCACGGCGATGGTTTCATCGCACTCCTGGAGGGCCGCGCCGTAGATTGAGGTTGTCGAAGCATAGATGAGCAACTGCTCCTTGCCTAATAAGGACACCAACCTCCGGGTGGCTTGCACGTTGATGACCTCGGCCGAATGAGGATTCGCGGCGCAGGCCGGCATGCCGCTGATCCCGGCCAGGTGAATCACCGTGTCCGCCCCGGCAAGGTCCGAGGCGGTGAGGTTGCGGATGTCCAACTGCCTGATCTTGAGCTTCGGCTCCGGCACCAGATGCAGCACCGAATGATAACCATAGATGAAATTGTCCATAAGCGTGACTTCGTGGCCTCGCTGGAGAAGCTCCGCCACCAACACCACGCCTTTGTATCCCGCGCCACCTGTAACCAGTATTTTCATAGTTGACCGCCGCTCTCCCAAACCGCCATTCCTTGCCCGCCAGCCATATCTCGGCCCGCCTTGGAATCAGGAGTTGATGAGCTCGCAGGGCTATTTACTTATTTCCCTCGCTTGGCTTCAAGCCTTTTTCCCGCAAAAACTTGCGTCGCGGCTTTTCCCCGGTATTGACAGACGCCGCGCGTGGTTTATGCTCAACCACGAACTTTGGGCGGCGCGTTCGTCTATCGGTTCAGGACACGGCCCTCTCAAGGCTGAAAGACGGGTTCGATTCCCGTACGCGCTACCAAATTTCCCGGCAGTGGCTTTTGGCGGGGAGTTTCGTATGATGCCGTTTCAAATAATTTTTAATCCGACCAGCGCGGCGGAGTTGTCGAAGATGCCCAAGGAGATGCAGCTCTCCATTTTGGGCGAGTTCCGGGGTTTGCCCCACGAGGCCATGAGCACCGACCTGGACCGTTACGGCAAATTGCAGCGCAAAGGCCGCACCCTGCATCGCTTTCGCATCGGCGATTACCGGATTTACTTCGAGCGCCACGACCTGGGCATCCTGGTCCACCGCATCCTCAGCCGCAATTCGCTCAAGGATTTCAAATTTCGCAATCCCGGCCTGTCCGGCGGCGAAGACGAGGACGAGGCGCTCGAGCAGAATCCCAAGTTCTGGGAGCTGATTGAGGCCGCCCGCGCGAAGTCGGCCAAATAGGCCAGCTTCCGGCAACCGGCGGATTTCAGGGATGCCAGGCCAAAACCGCGGCTATCCCAGCAGCTTTTTCAGCGCGTCCCGCGCGGCCTCCTCACGCGCGCTCGCGCCGCGTCCGCGCCACTCGCGCCGAGCAAAATCGAAATACTCGCAGAAATTGGCCAGGTGCTTGTCATGCACCAGGTCGGCCCTTTTTTCCCGGCATTGCTCGGCCGCCTTGGGGTCGTAATGCACGCAGTTCAAGCAGGCCCGCAGGTCCGCCCCGCACTGGTGGCAGGCCTCGGTGCGGCCCGGGTTGCCTTTCAGAGTGTATTCCCACCCGCACTGATGACAATGGCGTGTTGCCGGCATGGCGCCCCCTATTTCAGGTTTTGGAAAATGTCGCGGTAAAAGTCGGGGTGGCTCTCCCAAGTCTGGGCGGTGATGATTCGTTGCTCGGCGTCCACCACGCTTTGGCGATCCACCCAGCACGCCCCCGCCATTTCGGCCTCCAGGCGCACATTGGCATAACAAGTCAGCGTCCGGCCCTTGACCAATCCCGCCGCCGCCAGGATTTGCACCCCGTGGCAGATGGCCAGCAGCCATTGGCCCCGGCGATGGAATTCCCGCACCAACTTGATCAGCTTGGCGTGGTGCCGCAGAAACTCCGGCGCGCGCCCGCCAATAAGCAGCATCGCCTGGTAATCCGCCGCCCGGACCTTGTCGAAGGAAGTGTCGGCTTGGATCAGATACCCCGGTTTTTCGATGTAAGTGTTCCACCCCGGCGCAAAATCGTGAATTACGCCGTTCAACAGCTTCTTTTGCGACGCGGCGATCACCGGCTGCCAGCCCGCCTCCGCGAAGCGGTGCTTGGCGTAGTAAATCTCCTGCGACTCCCCAGCGTCGTCCGTGACAATCAGTATTCTTTTCCGCATACGTTTATTACGGCGCAGGGTAAAGCGCGCGCGGCGCGGAATCAAGACTTGCCATGACCCGCCTGAATATTTCCCGACAGCCCCGGCGAGCCACCGCCTTCAGGTTCCCGAGGGCCGGCCAATAATAGCCCGCCGACTTATCGGTGAGTTGGGAAAGGCGAAGCGGCCTAAAGTCCTGGAGGGACGAAAGAAGATCTTCGCGGGGCGTGCCCGATGATGCTCAGAGCGATGCTTGGGTTTCTTTCGCCCCTGGCGGGGCTTGGGGATTATTCGAGGGCGCCTTTCCCAGCGATAAATCGCTGGGCTAATGCCTATCGCCCCTGACGGGGCTGGGATTGCCAAATCCCCCGAGGGACGATCCATCCTTGATTCATCATTTTTACGGTTCCTCGACGTTTCCAGTGGGTAAAGGCGGGGCAAGGAGCATCGGTCAGCCCGCTGTTTGACAACGGAAACCCTTCGTATTCGTTGGCGCCTTTTCCCCTCACCCTTGGTCCCTCTCCCCC
>Ga0073932_1001500_pt1 | contig 43055 bp, 38 predicted proteins | sample DewCreD2012metaG_FD_76967 | JGI IMG/M metagenome (GOLD analysis project Ga0073932, IMG submission 76967) | Hot spring sediment bacterial and archeal communities from British Columbia, Canada, to study Microbial Dark Matter (Phase II) - Dewar... ...
CGCCGGGCCGCCACGCTGCCGACGTTCGTGCGATACTACAATGCCGAGCGCCCGCACTGGGCGCTCGGCCTGCAGCCGCCGCTCACACGGCTGGCGCTGTGAACAACCTCTTTGTCAGCGACATCTAGTCGCGCAGTTCGAACCGCCGCGTCTTCTCGACGCGCGTGCCGCGGGCGTCGGTGATCGTGATCGCCGCCTCGTACTTCCCGGCCGGCAGCGTCGTGAGGTCGAGCGCGCGCTGGCCCGGCGTGATCACGCCGCGCGAGCGCTCCGTGAACGACGCTGCCACCGCGTCGGGCGATGTCAGGAACGCGCCGAGCCCGCGGCCCACGCGCGCCACCGAGAGTTCCGCCGTGAACTCCTCCCCGGCGGGCACACCGAACACCTGGTAGTAGAGCTCCAGCGGCGCGCGCCGCGAGTAGGCACCGCTCGGGTTCATCCACACCGTGTCGCCCGCCGCGGGGCGCCACGTGAGCCGCACGTCGCGGGCGCCGAGCACCAGGTCGCTGACCGACAGGCGGTCGGGGCGCGGCGTCTCGAGGGTCACGCTGCCCGGCGTCGAGACGTAGCCGGTCTCGTCGCTCACCTCGAGCGCGAGGCGGAAGTCGTGCACGCCCCCCGGCGCGGGCACGGCGACGTGGCCCATCACCCAGTCGTCGCCGCCGATCTCCCGGTCGGTGACGTTGGGCTTCACCGAGTCCACCAGCGCCACGATGCGCGCGGTGCGCGCGTCGCGGATCGCCGCGCGCAGCCGCACCGGGTAGGCGAGCCGGTCGCCGGCGGTCTGCCGCACGAGGTCGCGGCCGCGCACGGCGTAGGTGAAGTGCAGCATCGGCTCGCCGTCCATCGTGCTGAGCCCGAGGACCTCGACGCGCCCCGCGAGCGGCCGCGTGTAGCGCGGCAGCCAGGAATCGGACGAGAGCGCGGTGGCGATGTGCGCCTCGCCGCGGTCGCGCACGCGCGCCGCGAGCGCGGGCCGGTCGTACGGATCGGGGGTGATCAGGCGTGCGCAGGCGACCGCGATCGGCGCGCACGCCTGGAAGACCGGGTTGACCCACGTCATGTCGCGCGGGCGGGCGCCGTCGATGATCATGGCGCGCCCCATGAAGCCGGCCGGGTCGTTCAGGTCGCCCCGGCGGGTGCCGAGCCGCACGGCCTGCACGTAGCGCTGCCGGTCGTAGAGCGCCTCGCTGCTGAAGCCGGTCGGCGCCTGGAAGGGCTCGCTCGCCCACAGTCGGTCGGACGAACCGTCGGGATAAAGCCAGTCGAGCGGGCTCGACACCAGCCGGAAGTCGAGCGGCTCCTCGCACGCGATGCTCTGGTCGAGGCCGAAGCCGCCGGGGGCCGCGCCCGTCCGCGACGGCGCGTCGCCCATGCTGGGCCGGGCGCAGGCGCGGAAGTAGAAGACGAGCTCCCCCTCGGGATTGTCGTAGCGCCACACCTGGAACGGCACGCGCTGCCGGTCGGGCGCGCCCTCCGCCACCTGGCCCTTGAAGAAGGTGTTCACCGCCGCGCTCGGCGGGCCGTGCCGGACGTACACCAGCCCGCGATCGTCGAAGTCGAACTCGCCGGTGCGGATCCTCTCCCAGGTCTTGTACGTGCGCGGGCCGGCGGGACGCCCGAAGTGCTTCCGCGCGTACTCGAGCCGGCGGTAGTGCTCCGGGAGCCGCGCGCCGGGGCGCCGCAGCGCCCAGCCGTCGCGCCTCGTCCAGAACTCGCGCAGGAAGGTGACGCGCCCGCCCCCGCCGAGGCCGTCGAACTCGGCCTTCTCCTCGGGCGTGAGGATCGGCAGCAGGTCGGCACGGTACGCGGCCACCGTCACCGGGTCGTCCGACGCGGCGCCGCGGAACCAGCGGTCCTGCTCCGCCTGGGACCGGGGCAGCAGGGTGAAGCTCGTGCGCGCCATCTCGAGGTCGGCGAGCCCGGGATGCGCGCCGGAGAGCTCGAAGGCGGCGAACGCGCCCATCGCCTCGTCGGCGTTGCCGAGCGCCCGCTCGAGCCGGCCGAGCGCGAGCAGCAGGTCCGGCGCAGCGGTCGTCTCGGCGAGCGCGGCGGCGCGCACCTCGGGCCGCAGCTCGCGCAGCCGGCCCAGGTTGCGGCTCCGCACCGCCTGATCCACGAGGCGCGCGAGGTCCGCGGGCGAGGAGGGTGGCTGCGGCACCGCGCCGACGGGCCCGGCGAGCGCCGCGAGCAGCAGGAAGGTCAGGCCACGAGTCATGATTGCGATGCGCCCTGACGGCATGGGGGTCCAATCAGGGTACCACGTGGGCACGCCGCCCCGCTACGGGGCGGCGCCGGGCGTTGCCGGACGGAACGACGGGCCGCGGGTCCTCCGCGGGGGCCGCGGCGGTCCCGCCTACTCCCACTCGATGGTGGCCGGCGGCTTGGAACTCACGTCGTACACCACGCGGTTCACGCCGTCCACCTCGTTGGCGATCCGGTTGCTCACGCGCGCCAGCACCTCGGGCGGGAACGGGAACCAGTCCGCCGTCATCCCGTCACGGCTCGTCACCGCGCGCAGGCCGATCACCTGGTCGTAGCTGCGCTCGTCGCCCTGCACCCCCACCGAGCGGATCGGCAGCAGCACGGCGAACGCCTGCCAGATCTCGTCGTAGAGCCCCGCGGCGCGGATCTCCTCGACGTAGATGTGGTCGGCCCGGCGCAGGATGTCGAGGTTCGGGCGCGTCACCTCGCCCAGGATGCGGATGGCGAGCCCGGGCCCCGGGAACGGGTGCCGCCCCACCATCTCCTCGGGCAGCCCCAGCTCGCGGCCCACCTGCCGCACCTCGTCCTTGAAGAGCTCGCGCAGCGGCTCGATCAGCCGGAACGGGAGCCGCTCCGGCAGCCCGCCCACGTTGTGGTGCGTCTTGATCGTCACCGACGGCCCGCCGGTGGGCGAGACGGACTCGATCACGTCGGGGTAGAGCGTCCCCTGCACGAGGAAGCCCACGTCGTCGCCGACGCGCCGCGCCTCGGCCTCGAAGACCTCGATGAAGGTGTGGCCGATCCGCCGGCGCTTCGCCTCCGGGTCGGTGACGCCGGCGAGCTGCGCGAGGAAGCGCTCGCTCGCGTCCACCACGCGCAGGTCGATGCCGAGGTGGCGCCGGAAGGTCGCCTCGACCTGCTCGCGCTCGTGCAGCCGCAGCAGGCCGTGGTCCACGAAGATGCAGGTGAGCCGCTCGCCGACCGCGCGGTGCACCAGCACCGCGGCCACGGACGAGTCCACGCCTCCCGACAGCCCGCAGATGACGCGCGCAGTGGGGCCCACCTCGGCGCGGATGCGCTCCACCTCGGTCTCGATGAAGTGCCCGGGCGTCCAGTCGGGGGTGCAGCGGCAGATGTCGAAGAGGAAGTTCGCGAGCACCTCGCCGCCCCGCGGCGTGTGCGCCACCTCCGGGTGGAACTGCACGCCGAAGAGCGGCCGCGACTCGTGCTCCATCGCGGCGACGGGGGTGTTCTCGCTCCGCGCCACCACGCGGTAGCCGCCCGGCGCCACGTCCACGTGGTCGCCGTGGCTCATCCAGACGGGGGTCTGCTCCCCGGCGCCGAAGCCGCGGAAGAGCCGCCCTCCCAGCACCGTGCAGCTCACGCGGCCGTACTCGCGCCGCGCCGCGCGCTCCACCCTGCCCCCGGCGAGCTGCGCGAGCAGCTGCATGCCGTAGCAGACGCCGAGCACCGGGATGCCGGCCTCGAGCAGCGCGGGGTCGGCGGTGGGGACGTTCTCGCCGTAGACCGAGTTCGGGCCGCCCGAGAGGATGATCCCCTTCGGGTTCCAGGCCCGGATCCACTCCACCGGCCGGTTGGGCGGGTGGATCTCGCAGTAGACGTGCGCCTCGCGCACCCGCCGCGCGATGAGCTGCGTGTACTGCGAGCCGAAGTCGATGATGAGGATGCCGTCGTGGTGCGCGCGCACGGTGCTCCCTGCGGTCAGGCGTCGGGGGTCAGGCGTTCGGAACGGAAGAGGTCGCGGATCGCCTCGCGCGGGCGCGCCACCCACCAGCGCCCGTCCTCGACGATCACCTCGGGCGGGCGCGGCCGCGCGTTGTAGTTGGACCCCATGACGGCGCCGTACGCGCCGGCGCCGAGCACCGCGAGCAGGTCGCCCGCCGCCACGTCGGGCAGCGCGCGGTCGCGCGCGAGGAAGTCGCCGCTCTCGCACACGGGACCCACGACGTCGGCGGTGACCGCCCCGCGCCCCGTCTCCCGCACCGCGACCAGCTCGTGGTGCGCGCGATAGAGGCTCGGCCGCAGGAGGTCGTTCATCCCGGCGTCCACCAGCACGAACTCCTTCCCGCCCGAATGCTTGCGGTACTCCACCCGCGTCAGCAGCACGCCGGCCGGCCCCACGAGGTACCGCCCCGGCTCCACCTCCACCTCGAACCCGCTCCCGCGCAGCAGCGGCACGATGGCGTCGGCGTACTCCTCGGGCTCGAGCTCCGGCCCGCTCGCGTACCGCACGCCCAGCCCCCCGCCGATGTCGAGCGTCCGCAGGGTGTCGGCCCCGCGCCGCCGCACCTCGTGCGCGAGCCCGAGCAGCCGCTCGACCGCGGTGGCGAACGGCTCCACCTCGAGGATCTGGCTGCCGATGTGCATCGCGAGCCCCGCCAGCTCGAGCGACGGGTGCGCCCGTGCGACGTCGGCGGCGGCCTCCACCTGGTCGAGCGGGAGCCCGAACTTGTCGCCGCGCCGGCCGGTGGAGATGTAGGGATGCGTGTCGGTCGTGACGTCGGGGTTCACGCGCAGGGCCACCCGCACGCGCCGCCCGTGGCGGGACGCCAGCGCCGCCAGCCGCTCGAGCTCCTCCCGCGACTCGACGTTCACCCGCCCGACGCCCGCCTCGAGCGCCCGCGCCAGCTCGGCCCCCGACTTCGCCACCCCGCTGAAGACCACGTGCGCCGGCGCGTACCCTGCCGCGAGCACGCGCTCGAGCTCGCCGCCCGAGACGATGTCGGCGCCGGCGCCCAGGTCGCGGAGCACGCGGAGCACGGCGAGCGTGCCGTTGGCCTTCACCGCGTAGCAGATGCGGTGCGGCAGCGGCGCCAGCGCGGCGGCGAGCCGCCGGTAGCGCGCGCGGATCACGTCGGCGTTGTACACGAACGCGGGCGTGCCCACCGCCGCCGCGATCGCCTCGAGCGGCACCGTGCCCGACACGAGCGCGCCGTCGCGGCGCGCGAGCCCCGCGTCGGCCAGCAGGTCGAGCGGGTCGGCGGGCGCGGCGGGCACCACGCTCAGTATGCCCTCGCCCAGAGCGCCTCCGCCACGGCGGGCCGCCCCGTCCAGATGCAGGTGGCCGGCGCCTCCGGCGACCGGAACTCGGGGTCGGGCAGCACGCGGATCGTCGCCTTGGTCGCCGCCTTGATCTCGGCCTCGACCGCCGGGTCGCCGCAGAAGCCCGCGTACACGAACCCGCCGTCGCCCTCCAGGAAGTCCGTGAACTCTTGGCGCGACCGCGGCCCGCGCAGCGACGCCGCCTCCCGCCGCGCCCGCGCCGCCTCGAAGAGGTCGGCGTGCATCCGGTCCATCGCCGCGTAGAGCCGCTCCACGAGCCCGCCCTGCGGCACCGGCTCCTTGCCGCCGGTGCGGCAGGCCAGCATCACGGTGTCGGCGGCCACGTCGCGCGGGCCGACCTCCACCCGGAACGGGACGCCCCGGCCTTCCCACTCGTAGTACTTCGCCCCCGGCTTCATGCCGTCGCGGGCGTCGAGGTGCACGCGGACGCCCCCGGCATGCAGCGCGCGCCGCAGCCGCTCGCCCGCCTCGAGCACGGCGACGCGCTCCGCGTCGTTCTTCCAGATCGGCACGATCACCGCCTGGAACTGCGCGAGCCGCGGCGGGCACACGAGGCCCCGGTCGTCGCTGTGGGTCATGATGAGCCCGCCGATCAGCCGCGTCGAGACGCCCCAGCTCGTGTTCCAGACATGCGCCATCCCGCCGGTCTCGGTCTGGAACCGCACGTCGAACGCCTTCGCGAAGTTCTGGCCGAGGTGGTGGCTCGTCCCCGCCTGCAGCGCCTTGTTGTCCTGCATCAGGGCCTCGATGGCGTAGGTGCGCAGCGCCCCGGCGAACTTCTCGCTCTCGGTCTTGCGCCCCGTCACCACGGGCATCGCCATCCACTCCTCGGCGAACCGGCGGTAGACGCCGAGCATCTGCCGCGCCTCGGCCTCCGCCTCCGCCTCGGTTGCGTGCGCCGTGTGCCCCTCCTGCCAGAGGAACTCCGTGGTGCGCAGGAAGAGGCGCGTGCGCATCTCCCAGCGGACCACGTTCGCCCACTGGTTGAGGAGCACCGGCAGGTCGCGGTAGCTCTGGATCCACTTCGCGTACATCGAGTAGATGATCGTCTCCGACGTCGGCCGGACGACGAGCGGCTCCTCGAGCAGCTTGCCGCCGCCGTGCGTGACGACCGCCGTCTCGGGCGCGAACCCCTCGACGTGCTCCGCCTCCTTCGCGAGGAAGCTCTGCGGGATGAAGAGCGGGAAGTACGCGTTCTGGTGCCCGGTCTCCTTGAACATCCCGTCGAGCGCGCGCTGCATCTGCTCCCAGATGGCGTACCCGTTCGGCCGGATCACCATGCACCCGCGCACCGGGCTGTAGTCGGCCAGCTCGGCCCGCTGGATCACCTCGTTGTACCACGCGCTGAAGTCGGTCGCGCGGGGGGTGAGTGCCTTCTCGTCGGCCATGAGGTCGGGGGGTCCGGGACGGGGTCAGGTGCCTGGGGCGAGCGCTGGGGCGCCCGCGACGAGCGCCGCCACCTCGTCGGCCACGAGGGCCCGGGGCACGGCGCGCTGGGTCTTGGCGGCGAGGTCCTTGAGCTGCACGACGCCGGCCGCGCGGTCGTCGGGGCCCACCACGACGGCCAGCCGCGCGCCGCGGGCGTCGGCGAGCTTGAGCTGCTTGCCGATCGGCTGCGCGCCCAGCGGGTACTCGGTGCGCACCCCGCGCTCGCGCAGGGCATGGGCGAGGCCAAGCGCCTCGGCGAGGTCGTCCGGGGTCACGGCGGCCACGAAGGCGTCGATGCTCGCCGGGGCCGCCGGCAGGAGCCCGCGCTCGGCGAGCAGCTCGCCCAGCACCACGTCGCCCATCCCGAAGCCGAGCGCCGGGAGGTCCACGCCGCCCAGTCCCTCGAGGAGCCGGTCGTAGCGGCCGCCGCCGCAGATCGCGCGCAGCGAGCGGCCGGCGTCGAACAGCTCGAAGACGGTGCCGGTGTAGTACGCGAGCCCGCGCACGATGGTGAGGTCGAGGTCCACGAACCCCCCGAGGCCCATCGCCCCGAGCGCCGCGACGGTGCGCTGCAGCGGCGCCGCGCCCGCGGCCGCCTGCGGGAAGCGGGCGACGATCGCGTCGAGCGACCCGAGCTCCGCGAGCGCGTCCAGCGCCGCCACCTGCGCCTCCGCCGCCCCCGCCTCGGCCAGCCGGGCCCGCGCCGCCCCGGCCTCGCTCCGGCCGCGCTTGTCGAGCACCTGGTAGGCGAGCGGGGTCAGCCCGCCGCCCAGGTCGAGCACGTCGAGGATGGCGCCCAGCAGCCGGCGGTCGGAGAGGCGCACGCGCACGTCCGCCGGCCCGAGCCCGAACGCGCGCATCACGTCGATGGCGAGCGCGATGATCTCCGCGTCGGCCAGCGGCCCCGCCTCGCCGATGATGTCGCAGTTGAGCTGGAAGTGCTCGCGCAGCCGCCCGCGCTGCTGCTTCTCGTACCGGAAGAGCTGCGGCACCGAGAACCACCGGATCGGCTTCTTGAGGCCGTTCGCCCTCGCCGCCACCATCCGCGCCAGCGTCGGCGTCATCTCCGGCCGGAGGGACACCTCGCGGGCGCCCTTGTCGGTGAAGTTGAAGAGCTGGCCGACGATCTCCTCGCCGCTCTTGGCGGTGTACAGCTCGAGCGGCTCGAGGGGCGGGCCGTCGTACTCCTCGAAGCCGTAGCGCCGCGCCACCCGCCGCCACGTCTCCACGATGTGGGCGCGGCGGGCGAAGTCGTCAGGGTAGAAGTCGCGGAAGCCGGGCAGCGGCTGGAACGTCATGGGCCGAAAATAGCGTCACACCGGCCCCATCCCTAGCGTCGTCATGACGTCGCCCACCGTGTGGAACGACCCGGTCACCAGCACCGTCCCGGCCCCCGCCTGCACGCGCGCCAGCGCGCGGTCGAAGTCGGGCTCGAGCGCCCAGGTCGCGCGCGCCGGCGGCCGGTCGGGGCGCTGCAGCCAGCGGTCGAGCCAGCCCAGGTCCCAGCGCCGCGTCGCCGCGGTCGGCGCCACGGTCAGCACCCCGTGGTCGATCGCGTGGTCGAGTTCGGGGAGCATCTCGGTCCACGCCTTGTCCCCCAGGATCGAGACGAGGGCGTGGATCGGCCGGGGGAGGTCGAGGCCCGCCATCGTGGCCACCAGCGCCCGGATCCCGTCCGGGTTGTGGGCCACGTCGAAGAGCCACTTGCCGCGCCGGTCCACCCGCCCCGGCACGCGCACCCGGGCGAACGCCTCGGCGACCACCGCCGGCGCCGGCCGCCACCGCTCGGGCAGCGCCTCGAGGATCGCCGCCGCCACCGCCGCGTTCCGCCGCTGGTGCGGGCCGGCGAGCGCCAGCGGGCCCGTCCACCGCTGGCCCGCCGGCACCACCCGCAGCACCGCCTCGCCCGCGGGGTCCGCCGCCGCCACCGCCGCGCGCGCCTCGCGCTCGAGCACCGTCACGATCCGGGGCCGCTCCTCGCCGATCACGAGCGGCACCCCCGGCTTCGCGATCCACGCCTTCTCGCGCGCGATCTTCGGGAGGGTGTCGCCGAGGTACTTCATGTGGTCGTAGTCGATCTTCGTGATCCCGGCCACGAGCGGGCGGATCACGTTGGTGCTGTCGAGCCGCCCCCCCATCCCCACCTCCACCACCGCCACCTCGACGCCCCGCGCGGCGAAGTCGGCGAACGCGATCGCCGTGGTCGCCTCGAAGAAGGTGGCCTCGCACGCCTCGATCGCGGGCCGCAGCCGGGCGGTCCACATCGCGACCGCCTCCTCGGCGACCGGCACGCCGTCCACGCGGATCCGCTCGCGGAAGCTCACGAGGTGCGGCGACGTGTAGAGCCCGACCCGGAAGCCCGCCGCCTGCAGGGCGGCGGCGCAGAGCGACGCGGTGCTCCCCTTCCCGTTGGTGCCGCCCACGTGGACGCTCGCGAACACCTCGTGCGGCCGCCCGAGCTCGTCGAGCAGCGCGCGGGTCGTGTCGAGCCCGAAGCGGATGGTCGTGGTGCGCGGGAAGAGGAACTCGATCGCCTCGGCGTAGCTCAGCGGCATCGGGGGCGGGACGGTCGGGGACGCGGGACGCGGGGCCACCAAACGCAAGCGGGACCGTCCCGTCGGGGCGGTCCCGCCGGCCGCGCCGCCACGGCGCCTACTGCTCGCTGACGTCGTCCACGTGCGGGCCGCGGCCCTGCATGTGGCGCATCAGGCGCGCGACGGTCTCGCGCAGGAGGCCGCGGGGCACCACCTCGTCCACCTGGCCGTGCTCGAGCAGGAACTCGGCGGTCTGGAACCCCTCGGGGAGGTCCTGCCCGATCGTCTGCTTGATGACGCGCGCCCCCGCGAACCCGATCACCGCGCCCGGCTCGGCCAGGATCACGTCACCCTGCATCGCGTACGAGGCGGAGACGCCCCCCGTGGTCGGGTCGGTCAGGATGCTGATGTAGGGAATGGCGGCCTGCTGCAGGCGGGCGATCGCGGCGGAGGTCTTGGCCATCTGCATGAGGGAGAGCATCCCCTCCTGCATGCGCGCCCCGCCGGAGGCGCTGACGATCACGAGCGGGACCTTCTTCTGGAGCGAGCGCCTCGCGAGCCGCGCGATCTTCTCGCCGACCACCGAGCCCATCGAGCCGCCCATGAACGCGAAGTTCATCACGCCGAGGTGGAACGGCAGCCCGTCGAGCCGCGCGAACCCGGCGTACATCGCGTCCGACTCGCCGGCCTTGGCGATCGCCTTCGCGAGCCGCTCCGGATAGGACTCGAACGACAGCGGGTCGGCCGACCGCAGCTCGCGATAGAGCTCCCGGAAGGTCCCCTCGTCGGTCAGGAGCTCGATGTACTCCTCGGCGCTGATGCGGCGATGCTTCCCGCACTCGGGGCAGACGTTGAACGCCTTCTCGAACCTGGCGCGCAGGTCCACGTGCCCGCAGCGGTCGCACTTCTCCCACGCGTCGGCGGGGATCTCGAGCCGCTGGCGCGACGCCGCGCGCGGCTTCCGCTCCTTCTTGAACCAGGCCATGACGGTCATGGCGCGGAGCGGCTGGCGCTCGGGGCGCCGGTCATCCGGAGGCTGGGCATATCGGGATCAATCTGCAGCGGGGTACCGGGAATCGCCAGAGGGACCGACACAAGTCGTTGTCCCTAATCGACATAGCCTGCCAGCCTGGACTCGTCCCCGACCCGCAGCGCGAGGGCGATGCAGATCGCGCAGATCACGAAGAACGACCCGCCGTACGAGAAGAACGGCAGCGGGATCCCGGTGATCGGCATGAGGCTGACCGTCATCCCGATGTTCTCGAAGACGTGGGTGAACAGCAGCCCGAGGATCCCGAAGACGAGCAGGCTCGCGAACCCGTCGCTCGCGCGCCGGGCGATGCGGACCAGCGCGAAGAAGAGCGAGAGGTAGAGGGCCAGCGCCACCACGACCCCGACGAACCCGAGTTCCTCCCCCACCACCGGGAAGACGAAGTCGGTGTGCTGCTCGGGGAGGAAGGCGAGGCGCTTCTGCGGCCCCTCCGTCAGCCCCGCGCCGAACCACCCGCCGGAGCCGATCGCCGTCTTGGACTGGATGACGTGGTAGCCGGCCCGTTGCGGGTCGGCCTCGGGGTTCAGGAAGGCGAGAAGGCGGTTCTGCTGGTACGGTGCCAGCCGCTCCCAGACGGGGATCGCCACGACCCCCATGGCCACGTTGGTGCCGTACACCACGATCGCGTCGAGCAGTTCGGGGCGCCACGCGAGCAGCAGGAGCAGCAGCACCACCATCCACAGCCCCCACGACAGGGTGCTGAACGACAGCAGCAGGCTCGCGAGCGGGGTCGCCAGCAGGAACAGGAGCCTCGGGTCCACCCCGCACCAGAAGAGCATGGCGAACCCGATGCCGATGAAGACGATGGCGCTCCCGAGGTCGGGCTGCAGCATCACGAGCAGGAACGGGACGCCGAGGATCGCGCCCGGCACCAGCAGCTCGCGCAGCGAGCGCGGCGCCTCGCGGCGGCTCGAGAGGTAGCGCGCGAGCAGCAGCACCGTCGCCACCTTCGCGAGTTCCGACGGCTGCCCGATGCGCACGCCGCCCACCGTGAGCCACGACTTGCTGCTGGCGGCGGTCCCCGCCCCCGTGCCGACCGCCAGCACCACCACGAGCAGCACCAGGCTGAGGCCGTACACCGCCGGCGCCATCCACTCGAGGATCCGCGGCGACGTCCTGAAGGCCACCCAGCCCGCGACGACCCCGGTCCCGACCCAGAAGAGCTGGCGGGTCCAGACCCCGGCGGCGCGCGTCGGCACGTCGGTCTGGCCCGCCGAGTAGAGGATGACGAGCCCGAATCCGGTGAGGAGGAGCGTCGAGACCAGCAGCTGGCGGTCGATCCCGCCTGTCGCGCGCCGCATCAGCGCCCCGCCCCCGCGGCGACGGCGGTGTCGGGCGCCTGCTCCACGTCGCCCGGCGCGCTGTCCCGCTCGATCGGCAGCGGCCGGGGCGGCGCCGCGGGCGCCTCCTTGCCGAGCACGTAGCGCCGCAGGACCGAGGCGACGTAGGGCGCCACGTCGGACCCGTGCTCCGCGAACTCCATGATCGCGCCGACGACCAGCTCCGGCCGCTCGGCGGGGGCGAAGCCGATGAACCAGCCGTGGTCCTTCCCGTGCGGGTTCTGCGCCGTGCCCGTCTTGCCGGCGATGGCGAGCCCCTCGCGCCGGCTGGCGACCGCGGTGCCCCGCTCGACCACCGCGATCAGGGCCTGCCGGAGCCCCGCGAGCTGCGTGCTGTCGAGCCCGATCGCGCGCCGCTTCGGCGTCGCCGGCGGCACGAGGTAGGGCTGCACCTCGGTGCCGTCGCCGGCGAGGGCCTGGTAGAACTTCACCATGTTGATCAGGGTCTGGGTGTTCTCCCCCTGCCCGATCGAGAAGTTCAGCACCGTGGCCGGCGCGCTCCAGCCGCGGGGGCCGTAGCGGTCGTCGAAGTACTTCCGGCTCTCCGGGTAGATCGGCGACTGCTCGCCCGGCAGGTCGATCCCGCTCGGGTCCCGGAAGCCGAGGAGCCGGCCGTCCTCGATGATCGCCTCGAGGCCGAGCTTGAGGCCGAGCTGGTAGAAGTACACGTCGCAGCTCTTGGCGATCGCCCCGGTGAGGTCGAGGTCGCCGTGGCCCTCCTTCTTCCAGCACTTGAAGACGCGGTTGCCGAGCCGGAAGCCGCCGCTGCACCCCACGGGCATGCGCGAGCGCATCGTCACCAGCCCGCGCCGGAGCCCCATCGCCGCGGTGGCGAGCTTGAACGGCGACGCGGGCGGGTAGATGCCGCGGATCGCCCGGTTCAGCAGCGGCCGCGCCTCGTCCGTGTTCAGCTCGCGCCAGAGCTCCGCGGGGATCCCGCCGATGAAGGCGTTCGGGTCGTAGCCCGGCGCGGAGTAGAGCGCGCGGATCTCGCCCGCCGGCGTCATCGCGAGCATCGCGCCGCGCATCCCCTTCGGCCAGATGCTGTCGATGTAGCGCTGCAGGTCCACGTCCAGCGTGGTGCGCAGCAGGCGGCCGCCGACGGGCGGGAGCGACGGCGCGGCGGGCTCGTCCCGCACGAGCCCGCCCCGCGCGTTCACCTCGACGTAGCGGATCCCCTCCCGGCCGCGGAGCACGCGGTCGTACTGCCGCTCGAGGCCCGCGCGCCCCACGATGGAGCCGGGGCCCAGCAGGGAGTCCCGGGCGATATCCTCGTCGGTCGCCTCGGACGTGTAGCCGACCACGTGCGCCACCGCGGGCCCGGCGGGGTAGAAGCGCCGCGGCTCGGCCTGCACCACGAGGCCGGGCAGCAGGGGGCGGTGCTCCTCGAGCCGGGCCACCGTCGCCACCGACGCGTCGCGGAAGACGGTCACCGGCTGGTAGCGCGCCGCGCGATAGCGGCTCACGATGCCGCGCTCGGCCTCGGCGTCCACCGGCACGATCGCGCGCAGGCGGCCCAGCACGGCGCGCAGCGAATCCTCGGAGGGCGCGAGCAGCTTCACGGCGAAGCCGGGGACGTTCTCGGCCACGATCTCGCCGCGCCAGTCGAGGATGACGCCGCGCGGCGGCTGCAGGGGGAGCGGGCGCAGGCGGTTCGTCTCCGCCCGCAGGCGGTACTTCTCGTGCTGCAGGACCTGCGCGCGGAAGAACGCCGCCCCGAGCACCGCGAAGGCGAGCGTCAGCACGCCGCGGGCGATCCGGGCCCGCTCGCGCACCTGCTGGGAATCGAGGACGTTCATGCGTCGAGGCGGATCCCGAACCAGCCGCGGAGCATCACCAGCACCGCCACGCCCGCGACGGCGGTGGTGAGCCCCTGGAGCGGCGCCTGCACGAGGAGCGCGCTCGCGAACGCGCCGCCGGTGGTGCCGCTGGCGAGGAGGACGATCGCGTCGCGCGCGATCACCGCCACCGCCAGGAAGGCCCCGTACACGAGCAGGTTGTCGGCGAAGAAGACCGCGCGGGCCCACGCCGCGAGGTAGCCGATCACCGTGTAGGCGAGCGCCGCGGCCCCCATGCGCGCGGGGGTGAGCGCGTCGCTCGCCAGGCCGATCAGGAAGCCGGCGAAGGCACCCAGTCCCGGCGACCCGCGCAGCGCCAGGGCCGCGAACGCGACCATCAGGAAGTCCGGCGCCACGCGCGAATCCCAGAGGCGCGGGCGCAGGTAGAAGTGCGCGAGCAGCAGCACCAGGGTGACGACCGCGAACTGCAGGCGGGTGGCGCGCTGGGCGATCATGGCCGCGGCCCCGCGGAATCGGTGGGGGGCGGCGGGGACGGCGGGGGCGGCGCGGGATCGGCGGCCGTGTCCCGGGCGGGCGCCGGGGCGCGCCGCGTCGTGTCCGGCCGCGCCGGTGCCGCCGGCGGCCGCGGGCGTGCCGCTGCCGTGTCGGGCTGCGTCCGCGGGCGGCGCCGCGCCGAGTCGGGCCGCGCGGCCGGCGACGCGATGCGGCGCGCCGGCTCCGGCTCGGCGAACGGCACCGGCGGCAGCGCCCCCGTGCCGAAGGCGCCGGCGGGCACCGTGTCCCGCACCATCGCCGCGAGCACGAGCGCGTGCGGCACGATCCCCGGGAGGGCGGCGGGCCGCAGGCGATAGACCCGCTCCCAGCCCTCCTGCTCGCGCGCGATCCCCGCGATGACGCCGATCGGCACCCCGCGCGGGTAGACGCCGCCGAGCCCGGCCGTAATGACCGGCGTGCCCTCGGGGATCGTGTCGCGGTAGCTGAGCGCGCGGAACTCCAGCTCGGCCGCCGGCGAGCCGCTCGACGCCGCGGCGGCCACGACGCCGAGCATCCGGCCGTCGGCGGTGACGGCGCTCGCCCGGAAGTCCGGGTGGCCCCACGTCATCGCCACGCTCGTCGCCTCGTCCACCTCCGTCACGACGCCCAGCAGCCCGTCGGGACTGACGACCGGCGCCAGCGGGGTCACGCCCGCCGCCCGGCCCGCCGACAGGAGCAGCGTGCGCCCGTCCGTCGGCAGCGGCTGGTGCAGCACCTCGGCGGGCACGACCCCCGGCCCCACCCGCTCACGCAGCGCGAGCAGCTGGCGGAGGCGGCGATTCTCGTCGCGGAGGGCGGGAAGGAACTGCGCGGCGATCGCCGCCGAGTCGCGCTCGGCCACGATGGCGCGGAGCCGCGAGCGGCTGGTGCGTCCCTGCGCCGCGTTCTCCTGCAGCAGTGCCACGGGCCGCAGCACCGACCCGCGCAGCAGGGCGGCGACCGTCAGGCCCCAGCGCGCGGGGGCGAAGAGGAGGGCGACCGAGCAGCCGAGGCAGGCCACCGCCAGCCAGGTGTCGCGCCGGGTCCCCGGGCGATCCGCCACGCGGGGCATCGGTCAGCTCGAGAGGACGCCGCGGTACTTCTCGAAGTCGTCGAGGATGCGCCCCACCCCGCGGACGACGCAGGTGAGCGGGTCCTCGTCCACGTGGATGGGCAGCCCGGTCTCCTGCGAGAGCAGGACGTCGAGCCCGCGGATGAGGGCGCCGCCGCCGGTCATGACGATGCCGCGCTCCACGATGTCGCTCGCGAGCTCCGGCGGCGTGATCTCGAGCGCGCGGCGCACGGCGTCCACGATTTGCTGGATCGGCTCCTGCACCGCCTCGCGGATCTCGCTCGAGTGCACGCGCACCGTCTTGGGGATGCCGGAGACGAGGTCGCGCCCGCGCACCTCCATCTCCTTCTCCTCGCCGACCGGCGCGGCGGAGCCGATCTTGATCTTGATCGCCTCCGCCGTCGGCTCGCCCACGAGGAGGTTGTAGTTCTTGCGCATGAACTGCACGATCGCCTGGTCGAGCTCGTCGCCCCCGGTGCGGATCGACGTGTCCGACACGATCCCGTTCAGCGCGATCACCGCGATCTCGGTCGTGCCGCCGCCGATGTCGATCACCATGTTGCCCGTCGGCGTCTCCACCGGGAGCCCCACGCCGATCGCCGCCGCCATCGGCTCGGCCACCATCAGCACCTGCTTCGCGCCCGCGGTCTCGGCCGAGTCGCGCACGGCGCGGCGCTCCACCTCGGTGATCCCCGACGGGACGCAGACGATGACCTTCGGCTTGACGCGGAAGAAGTGCTTCTCGATGATCGTCTTGAGGAAGTAGCGCAGCATCTTCTCGGTCACGTCGAAGTCGGCGATCACGCCGTCCTTCAGCGGCCGCACCGCGAGGATGCCGTCCGGGGTGCGCCCGAGCATGCGCTTCGCCTCGAGCCCGATCCCCTTGATCTTCCCCGAGCCCTTCTCGATCGCGACGACCGAGGGCTCGTTGAGCACGATCCCCTCGCCCTTCACGTAGATGAGCGTGTTCGCCGTGCCGAGATCGACGGCGATCTCCGTCGCGGGAAGCAGCGACGAGAAGTCGAACTTCGAGAGGCTCTTGAGCGCGCTCATCCGTGATCCGGTGGACAGGCCGGGGGCGGAGCGAAGCTTACCCCCCCGACCGTCAATGAACAAGACACCCGGCTCAGCGCCCCGTGCTGCCGAAACCTCCGGTGCCACGCGGAGTTGGGGGCAGTTCGTCCACCGCCCGGAAGGCCACCGCCTCGACCCGGGCGACCACCATCTGGGCGATCCGCATCCCCCGGGTGACGCGGAACGGCTCCCGGCCCAGGTTGACCAGGGCGACCTGCAGCTCCCCCCGGTAGTCGCTGTCGATCGTGGCCGGGGTGTTGGGGAGGGTGATGCCGTGCCGGAGGGCGAGGCCGGAGCGGGGCCGCAGCTGGCACTCGAACCCCGCCGGCAGCGCGATCGCGAAGCCGGTGCGCACCAGCACGCGCTCGCCCGGGGCGAGGTCCACGTCGTCGGCGCTCGCGAGGTCGTAGCCCGCGGCGCCCTCGGTCGCGCGGGCGGGCGCCGGCAGCCCCTCCCCGTGCGGCAGCCGCGCGAGGAGGACGTCCACCGCCCCGCTCACAGCGCGAGCGGCGCGTGCGGCAGGCCGAAGGCCTCCGCCACCGCGGGATAGACGATCGTCCCCTCGATGATGTTGAGCCCCTTCGCGAGCGACGCGTCCTGGCGGCACGCCTCGCGCCAGCCGAGCTTCGCGAGCTTCAGGCCGTACGGCAGCGTGGCGTTCGTGAGCGCGAGGGTGGAGGTGCGCGGCACCCCGCCCGGCATGTTGGCGACGCCGTAGTGCAGGATCCCGTCCACGAAGTAGGTCGGGTCCTCGTGCGTCGTCGGCCGGATCGTCTCGACGCAGCCGCCCTGGTCCACCGCCACGTCCACGATCACGGTACCGGGCTTCATGAGCGCGAGGTCGGCGCGCGTCACCAGGTGCGGCGCCTTCGCGCCCGGGAGCAGCACCGCGCCGATGACGAGGTCGGCGTGCTGGATCGCCTCGAGGATGTTGTAGCGGTTCGAGTAGGCGGTGTCCACGTTCGCCGGGAGGACGTCGTCGAGGTAGCGCAGGCGCGGCAGCGAGACGTCGAGGATCGTGACGTGCGCGCCGAGGCCCGCCGCGATCTTGGCGGCGTTGATGCCGACCACGCCGCCCCCGATGATCACCACCTCGCCCGGCGCGACGCCCGGGACGCCGCCCAGCAGGATCCCGCTGCCGCCGAAGACCTTCTCGAGGTACTTGGCGCCCTGCTGCACCGCCATGCGGCCCGCGACCTCCGACATCGGCGTGAGCAGGGGCAGTTCCCCGCTGGGGAGCTGCACCGTCTCGTACGCCACGGCGATCGCGCCCGAGCGCATCACCGCCTCGGTGAGCTCCCGGGACGCGGCGAAGTGGAAGTAGGTGTAGATCACCTGCCCCGCGCGCATGTGCGGCCACTCGGGCGCGATCGGCTCCTTCACCTTCAGGACCATGTCGGCCCGCGCCCAGACCTCGGCCGCGGTCGCCACGACGGTGGCCCCGGCCGCCCGGTAGGCGTCGTCGCCGAAGCCGCTGCCGAGGCCGGCCCCGCTCTCCACGAGCACCGCGTGGCCGCCCTGGGCGAACGCCTCCACGCCCGCCGGCACGAGGGCGACGCGGTTCTCGTTGGTCTTGATCTCCTTGGGGACGCCGATGACCATGGGGAGCCGTCCTGGTGGGGCGTGGGGGGGCGGGCCGCGGCCCGCCCGTCAGTCGAGGGGCCCGAGGCGGACCACCGTCTGCCGCTCGGGGGCGAAGTACTCGGCGGCGAGCGCCGCCACGTCGTCGGGGCGCACGGCGTCCACGTCGGCGAGCAGCGCGTCCACGGGGCGGTACGGGAGGCCGGCGAGCGCGGTCCCGGCGAGGCGGGCCATGCGCGCGCCCGCGCCCTCGAGCCCCAGCACCAGCTGGCCCTTCAGCTGCTCGCGCGCCTCCTCCAGCTCCCCCGGGGCGAGCCCGTGGGCGGCGACGCGCGCGTATTCCTCGCGGATCGCCTGGAGCGCCGCCGCCGCCGTCTGCGGCTGGCTCCCCACGTAGGTGCCGAGCTGGCCGGTCTCGTGGTAGAGCTGCGTGGCGGTCCAGACGCCATAGGCGAGCCCCAGCTCCTCGCGCACCCGCTGGAAGAGCCGGCTGCCCATCCCGCCGCCGACGGCGTTCACCAGCATCGCGAGGGCGAAGCGGCGCGGGTCGCCGGCGCCGAAGGTGTCGGTGCCGACCACCACGTGCACCTGCGCGCTGTCGCGCTCCACCACGCGCTCCACCGCGCGCAGCGCGGGGGCCGGCGCCTGGCGGCGCACGGGGGGGCCGGACGGCGCATCGAGCCACCCCTCGGCGGCGAGGGCCTCGAGGAGCGCGTCGTGCTCCACGGCGCCCGCGGCGGCGATCACGCAGTTGCCCGCACCATACGCCGCCGCGTGCACGGCGCGGAGGTCGCGCGCGCGCAGGCCGGCGACCGTCTCCGCGGTGCCGAGGATCGGGAACCCGTGCGCGTCGTCCGGCCAGAGGGTCTGGGCGTGGAGGTCGTGCACGAGGTCGTCGGGGGTGTCCTCGACGGCCCGGATCTCCTCGAGCACGACGTTGCGCTCGAGGTCGAGGTCCTCGTCGCGCAGCAGCGGCCGGCGCACGAGGTCGGTGAGGACCTCGGCGGCGACCGCGAGGTCGCGGCCGAGCACGTGGGCCTGGAAGCCCGTGTGGTCGCGGGCCGTGAACGCGTCGAGGGCACCGCCCCGGCCCTCGATCGCGCGCGCCAGCTCGCGCGGACCCCGCCGGTCGGTGCCCTTGAACACCAGGTGCTCGAGCAGGTGGGCGACGCCCATCTGCGCCCGCGCCTCGTCGCGCGTGCCGAACCGCACGAACACCCCGAGCGCGACGCCGCGCGCCCCCGGGAGCGCCTCGGTGACGACCGTCAGGCCGCCGGGCGCCCGGGACTGCACCACGCCGGCGTCGAGCGCGGCACGCTCCACGCGCCCCTACTCCTTCGGCAGGAGGGCCTTCCGGGACAGGCGCATGCGGCCGCGCTCGTCCACCTCGAGCAGCTTGACCTGGACGGTGTCGCCCTTCTTGACCACGTCCTCCGTCTTGTCCGTGCGCTCGTGGGCCAGCTCGCTGATGTGCAGCAGCCCCTCGACGCCGGGGAGGATCTCGACGAAGGCGCCGAACGCGGTGGTGCTCTTCACCACCCCCTCGTACACCCGGCCCACCTCGGGCTCGGCCACGATCCCCGCGATCATCGCCTGCGCCTTCTGGATCGTCTCCGAGCCGACGCCGGCGATGGTGATGATGCCCGTGTCCTCGATGCTGATCTTGGCGCCGGTCGCCTCCTGGATCCCGCGCACCGTCTTGCCCTTCGGCCCGATCACGTCGCCGATCTTGTCCGGCTTGATCTGCATCGTGACGATCCGCGGCGCGTACGGCGACATGTCCGGCCGGGGCGCCGCGAGCGCCTTGTTCATCTCGCCCAGGATGTGCAGGCGGCCCGTGCGCGCCTTCTCGAGCGCGCGCTCCATGAGCTTCAGGTCGAGCCCCTCGATCTTGATGTCCATCTGGATCGAGGTGATCCCGTCGGCGGTGCCGGCCACCTTGAAGTCCATGTCGCCCAGGTGGTCCTCGGTGCCGAGGATGTCGGTCAGGATGGCGACCTTGTCGCCCTCCTTGATCAGGCCCATCGCCACGCCGGCGCAGGCCGCCTTCATCGGCACGCCGGCGTCCATCAGCGCGAGCGAGCCGCCGCAGACCGTCGCCATCGACGACGACCCGTTCGACTCGAGGATCTCCGAGACGACGCGCAGCGTGTAGGGGAACTCCTCGTACTGCGGGAGCAGCGGGTGCAGCGCCCGCTCGGCGAGCGCGCCGTGGCCGATCTCGCGGCGGCTCGTGCCGCGGATCATGCGCACCTCGCCGGTCGAGTACGGCGGGAAGTTGTAGTGCAGCATGAACGACTTCGTCGTCTCGCCCGGGACGTCGATGTTGTCGATCCGCTGCTCGTCGTCGGCGGTGCCGAGCGTGACCGCCACCAGCGCCTGGGTCTCGCCGCGCTGGAAGAGCGCCGAGCCGTGCACCCGCGGCAGGAGCGCGGTGTCGATCCGGATCGGCCGCACCGTGTCCGGGTCGCGCCCGTCCACCCGCTCGCCGCGGTCGAGCACCTGGGCGCGCATCACGCGGTACTCGATCTCGTCGAGTTCCGCGCCGATCGTCTTCGCCCCCTCGGGGTGCTCGGCGACGAGCGCGGCGAGCACCTCCGCCTTCACCGCGGCGATGCCGGCGCCGCGCGACGCCTTGTCCTTCGCGTTGATGGCGCCCGCCATGCGCGCCTCGGCGGCCGCGCGCACCTTCGCGACGAGCGCGGCGTCGTGCTCCGGCTTCGTCCACGCCATCTTCGGCTGGCCGGCGCGCGCGAGCAGCTGCTCCTGCGCCTTGACGAGCTCGCGGATCCCCATCTGCGCCACCTTCAGCGCCTCGAGCATCTCCCGCTCCGGCACCTCGAGGGCGCCGCCCTCGACCATGACGATCGAGTCGGCGGTGCCGCTCACGACGAGGTCGATGGTGGAGAACTCCAGCTGCTGCAGCGTGGGGTTCAGGATCCAGTTGCCCTCGACGCGGCCCACCCGCACGGTGGCGAGCGGCCCCTGCCACGGCACCGGCGAGAGGCCGAGCGCGGTGGTGGCCGCGAGCGCCCCGATCACGTCGGCGTCGTTCTCCTGGTCGGCCGAGAGGACGGTCACGAAGACCTGCACCTCGTTGCGGAAGCCCTCCGGGAAGCGCGGCCGGATCGAGCGGTCGATCAGGCGGCTGCAGAGGATCTCCTCGTCGGACGGCCGCCCCTCGCGCTTGATGTAGCCACCGGGGATCTTCCCCGCCGCGTACGCCTTCTCGCGGTACTCGACCGTGAGCGGGAAGAACGGCAGCGTGGACTGGCTGGGCGACACGGTCACGGCGGCGAGGACGACGGTCTCGCCGTAGCGGACGAGCACGGAGCCGGCGGCCTGCTTGGCGAGGCGGCCGGACTCGAGGACGAGCGGACGGCCGGCGAATTCGGTTTCGATGCGATGCACGCGAATGGTCCCTGACTGGTTCTGGTGGCGCGGGTCCCCAAAGCGCCGCGGGCGCCCGGCTCGTTGCGCCGGACGCCCGCGACGGATGGGTTCCCTAGTGACGCAGGCCGAGCTCCTCGATCAGCCGACGATAGCCGTCGAGGTCGGTCCGCTTGAGGTAGGTCAGGAGACGACGGCGGGTGCCCACCATCTTCAGCAGGCCGCGGCGGCCATGGTGGTCCTTCGGGTGCGCGCGGAAGTGCTCGGTCAGCTCGTTGATGCGCGCCGTGAGGAGCGCGACCTGCACCTTCGTGGACCCGGTATCCGCCTCGCTGGCGCGGTACGTCGCGATGATCGTCTGCTTCGCCGTCATGCTGCCCCTGCGTGGGCCCGCGGCACGATGCCGGGGCCGTCCCTGGAAGACCCAAATCTCGATAGCTTTGCAAGATAGCCCCACGACTCCACCCCGGGCAAGTCCCTGGACTAGCCCCCGAACACCCGCCGCAGGTCGTTCGAGAACGCCAGCACCATGAGCAGCAGCACCGCCACCAGCCCGGCCGCGGTGAGCCGCTCCCGGAGCACCAGCGGCAGCGGCCGCCGCAGCACCGCCTCCGCGAGGAGGAAGACCAGGTGCCCGCCATCCAGCACGGGGACCGGAAGCAGGTTGAAGACCGCCAGGTTGACCGAGATGAGCGCCATGAACCCGAGGAAGGCGTCCAGCCCGAGCCGCACCGTCTGGCCGGCGAGCTGCCCGATCAGGATCGGCCCGCCCACTTCCGTGCGGCTCACGCGCCCGCTGAAGAGCCCGCGGACGGTGCGCACCACCTGCGTCGCCGCCCCGAGGGTGGCCTGCCCGCCGGCGACCACGGCCCCGACCACGCCGTACGGCTCGCTCCGCCACGGCGTCACGCCGGTGATCCCGATCCGCCACGCCTCCCGGCGCCCGCCGGTGGCGGTGGGGACGCTGTCGCGGTAGGGCACCACCGTCAGGTCGCGCTCGCCCGCCCGGCCGCGGGCGCGCACGACGAGCGCCCGGCCGCCGCTGGCGTCCACCGCGGCCACGAGGTCGCGGAACTGCGCGACCGGCGCGCCGTCGATCGCCACGATCGTGTCGCCGGGCTCGAGCCCCGCCGCCGCCGCGGGCCGGCCCGGCACGACGGCCTCGACCGCCGGGGGGCGCCACGGCTGGATCGCCTGCGCCGCCGCGAACCGCTCGGCGAGCGCGTCGCGGTGCACCTGCAGCACCAGCCGGCCGCCCGGCTCCGCCTCCACGACCACCGAGTCCCCCGCCCCGCTCGCGATCCGCTCGGTGATCTCGTCCCAGCCGGCGACGGGCCGCCCGTTCACGGCGACGATCCGGGCGCCCGGCTGCAGGCGGCGCAGCGCCTCCGCACCCGCCGGGACCAGCGAGTCCACCACGGCCCCCACGGTCACCGTGGGGTCCACCTGGCGGCCGTTCTTGAGCGCGAGGCCCGTGAACACGAGCCACGCGAAGAGCACGTTCATCGTGACGCCGCCCAGCATCACCACCATGCGCTGGAAGAGCGTCTTGCTCTCGAACAGCCGGTCGGGCGGCACCGGCGCCTCGACCGCGCCCCCCTCGAGCGCGGTGCTCGTCGCCTCCTCCTCCGCGGTGGCCATCCGCACGTAGCCGCCGAGCGGCAGCCACGCGATGGCGTACTCCGTCTCGCCCCGCCGGAAGCGCAGCCCGGGGATCGGCCGGCCGAGACCGATCGAGAAGCGGTGCACCCAGATGCCGGCCCACTTGGCGGCGAGGAAGTGCCCGAGTTCGTGCACGAAGATGAGCACGCCGAGCACCACGACGAACGCGAGCACGGTCATCAGCACGGGACGCCCGCCTCCTCGCCCGCGCGCCGGCGCGCCCAGGCGTCGGCCGCGTGCACCGCCGCGAGGTCGTCGAGCGGGCGCACGTCGTGCGCGTCGAGCGTCGCGCCGATGATCTCGGGGATGCGGCCGAAGGGGATCCCGCCGGCGAGGAAGGCGGCCACGGCCACCTCGTTGGCCGCATTGAAGACGGCGGGCGCGGTGCCGCCGGCGCGGCCCGCGGCGAGCCCGAGGTCGAACGCGCGGAAGGTGTCGCGGCGGATCGGCTCGAAGGTGAGCGTGCCCGCCGCGACCGGGTCGAAGCGCGGGACGCCCGCGTCGGGCAGGCGGTGCGGGTGCGTGAGGGCGTACAGGATCGGCAGCTCCATGGTCGGGAAGCCCACCTGCGCGAGGACGCTCCCGTCGCAGAACTCGACGAGCGCGTGCACGATGCTCTGCGGGTGCACCACCGCCTCCAGGGCGTCGTACCCCAGCCCGAAGAGATGGTGCGCCTCGATCAGCTCGAGCGCCTTGTTGGCGAGCGTGGCGCTGTCCACCGTGATCTTCGCCCCCATGCGCCACGTGGGGTGGCGGAGCGCCTCGGCCACCGTGGCCGCGCGCACGCGGGCCGCCTCCCACTCGCGGAAGGGGCCGCCCGAGGCGGTCAGCACGAGCCGCGACGGCGGGACGCCGTGCCCGACGAGGCACTGCAGCACCGCGCTGTGCTCCGAGTCCACCGGCACGAGTTCGCCGCCGCCCGCCTCGGCCGCCTGCCGCACCAGGTCGCCGGCGGTGACGAGCGACTCCTTGTTCGCGAGCGCGACCCGCTTGCCGGCGCGCAGCGCCGCGAGCGTCGCCGCGAGGCCGGCGGCGCCCACCACGGCGTTCACCACGATCTGCGCGTCGGGGTGCGTCGCCGCCGCGAGGACCGCGTCGTGCCCGGCGGGGAAGCCGGCGTCGGGGCCGCCCTGCGCGAGCGCCGCGTACGCCGGGCGCCACTCCGCCACCTGCGCGGCGAGCGCCGCCGCGTTGCGCCCCGCCGTGAGCGCGACGAGCCGGAAGCGGTCGGGATGCCGGCGCAGCACGGCGAGCGTGCTCGCGCCGATCGACCCGGTGGAGCCGAGGAGGGCGACGCCCTGCATCCGGTCAGATGATCCCGAAGAGGTGGTACAGGATCGTGGCGAGCGGCAGCACGAAGTAGAGCGAGTCGAGCCGGTCGAGGACGCCGCCGTGCCCCGGGATGAGGTGGCTCGAGTCCTTCACCCCGGCCTGCCGCTTCACGAGCGACTCGACGAGGTCGCCCACCTGCCCCATCACCCCCACGGTCCCCGCGATCGCGAGCGCCGCCCCGAAGCCCACCGGCACGCCGAGGGGCCGGAAGACGAGCAGCACGAAGACGGGCGCCACCGCGAGCGCGCCCACGAACCCGCCGATCGTGCCGCTCCAGGTCTTGCCCGGGCTCACCGTCGGCGCGAGCTTCGCGCCGCCGACGGCGCGGCCCACCTGCATCGCCACCGAGTCGCAGACCCAGGTCGTCACGAGCGGGAAGAAGACGAGCCAGGTGCCGGCCCAGTCGCGCATCGGGTGGCTCGCGTGGCGGATCGCCAGGAGCGTGCCGGGCAGGAGGCCGGCGTAGAGCGGCGCCAGCACCGTGAGGGCCGCCGCCTCGAGCGGGCGCTCCTGCGGGGTGCGCCGGGCGAGGGTCGCCGTGAGCACCACCACCACCCACAGCGCGGCGACGAGGGCGAGCATCGCCGCGGAGGCGGCGGACTCCGGCCAGCGGGTCGTCTCGAGGTAGGCGAGCAGCGGCCACGCGGCCGCCGCCCCGAGCGCGAGCGGGGCATGGCCCCGGATCCCGGCGGCCGCGCCGATCCCGAGCAGCTCGCGGGCGCCCAGGGCGGCCGCCGCGGCGACGAGCAGCGCCAGCGGCCAGCCGCCGAGCCAGACCACGCCGAACAGCGTCGGGATCGCGACCGCCGCGACGGCGACGCGCGCGACCATGTTCCGGTCAGCCATGCGGGCGGGGCTCCGGGGCGGGACGCAGGCGGCGACCGGGCCGGGCGCTCAGGCGGAGACGCGCCCGAACCGCCGCTCGCGCCGCTGGAAGTCCAGGATCGCCTCGAACAGGTGGCGCCGCGTGAAGTCGGGCCAGAGCACGGGCGTCACGTAGATCTCGGCGTACGCGAGCTGCCAGAGCAGGAAGTTGGAGAGCCGCATCTCGCCGGAGGTGCGGATGAGCAGGTCGGGATCGGGGAACTCGGCCGTGTACAGCTCGCGGGCGATCGCCTCCTCGTCGAGCGCGGCCGGCTCGAGCTCGCCGGCCTGCACCTTCTCGGCGACGCGGCGCATCGCGCGCACCAGCTCGGCGCGCGCGCCGTACGACACGCACAGGTTGAGCTGCAGCGCCCGCCCCTCGGCGGTGGTCGCCATCAGGCGGTCCACCGCCGCGCGCGCGGGATCGCCCAGCCGGTCGAGGTCGCCCAGGAAGCGCACGCGCACCCCGCGCCGCCGCAGCTCCTCGGCCTCCTTCGCGATGTACTCCTCGAGGAGCGCCATCAGCGCCGAGATCTCCTCGGCGGGCCGGTGCCAGTTCTCCTGGCTGAAGGCGAACAGCGTGAGGACCTCGACCCCCGCCTCCACGCATCCCTCCACCACCTCGCGCACCGCCTTCATCCCGGCGTGGTGCCCGAACGGCCGCGGCAGCGCGCGCCCGCGCGCCCAGCGGCCGTTGCCGTCCATGATGATGGCGACGTGCGTCGGGACGGCGCCGCTGACGCGGATCTGCTGGAGGGGGTCGGGGTCGCTCACGCTCAGACCTCGAGGATCTCCGCTTCCTTGGCGTGCACCAGCTGCTCGATCTGCCGGATGTGCTCGTCGGTCAGCTTCTGCACGTCCTTCTCGGCGCGGCTCTTGTCGTCGTCGGAGACGTGCTCGACCTTCTTGACCTTCGCGAGCGTCTCGGTGCGCGCGTGGCGCACGGCGATGCGCCCCTCCTCGGCGAGCTTGTGCACCACCTTCACCAGCTCCTTGCGGCGCTCCTCGGAGAGCGGCGGGAGCGGGACCCGGATGAGCGTGCCCGCCGTCGCCGGGTTGAGGCCGAGGCCGGCGTCGCGGATCGCCTTCTCGATCGCCGGCGCGAGCCCCCTGTCGAAGGCCTGCACCGTCAGGAGGCGCGGCTCCGGCGCGGCGACGAGGGCGACCTGCGTGATCGGCACGAGCGAGCCGTAGGCCTCGACCCGCACGATGTCGAGCAGCTGCGTCGTGGCCTTGCCGCTGCGGATGCCGGAGAACTCGCGCCGCGTGGACTCGACCGCCTTCGCCATCAGCTCGCGGGCGTGGCGGACCAGCTCGGGAATCGTGCTCATCGGACGATCGTGCCGACCCGCTCGCCGCGCAGGATGCGGGCGATGGCGCCGGCCTGGTTGATGTTGAAGACCACGATCGGCAGGCGGTTGGCCTTGCAGAGGCCGAACGCGTTCGCGTCCATCACCGCGTAGTTCTGCACGATCGCCTCCTGGTAGGTGAGTTCCGGGAGGAAGCTCGCCGACGGGTCCCGCCGGGGGTCGCCGGTGTAGATGCCGTCCACGTTGGTCGCCTTCAGGAAGACCTGCGCCTCGACCTCGAGCGCGCGCAGGACCCCCGCCGTGTCGGTCGAGAAGAACGGGTTCCCGGTGCCGGCCGCGAAGATGATCAGCCGCCCCTTCTCGAGGTGGCGCACGGCGCGGCGGCGGATGTAGGGCTCCGCCACCGACTCCATGCGGATCGCGGTCATCACCCGCGTCTCCACCCCCTTCTTCTCCAGCACGTCCTGCAGCGCCAGCGCGTTGATGACCGTCGCCAGCATCCCCATGTAGTCGGCCGACACGCGGTCGAGCCCTTCCTGGCTCGCCGTCGCGCCGCGGATGATGTTCCCCCCGCCCACGACGAGCGACAGGTGCACGCCGGCGGCGTGCACCTGCTTGATCTCCTCCGCGAAGGCCTCGAGGACGTGGAAGTCGATGCCCGTCCCCTTCTCCCCCGCCAGGGCCTCGCCGGAGAGCTTCAGCAGCGCCCGCGCGTAGCCGGCGCCGCTCACGCCTCGCCGACCTTGAACCGCGCGAAGCGGACCACCGACGCCCCCGGCACCGTTGCGAGCAGCCGGCCCACGGTCTGCGCCTCGTCCTTGACGAACGGCTGCTCGAGCAGCGCGCGCTCCGCGGCGAACTTCTTCAGCTTCCCCTCGACGATCTTCGCCCGGATGTTCTCCGGCTTCCCCTCCTGGGCCACCTGCTCCTCGGCGATGCGGCGCTCGCGCTCCATCACCTCGGCCGGGATGTCCCCCGGCGCCACGGCGAGCGGGTCGGCCGAAGCGACGTGCAGCGCGATGTCCCGCGCCACGGCGAGCGCCGCCTCGCCGGTCGCGCCCGCGACCTCGACGAGCACGCCGACCTGCTCGTTGTGGTGCAGGTAGGTGCCGACGACGCCGGTGGCCGGCCTGAAGTGCGCGTAGCGCTTGAGCGCCACCGCCTCGCCGGTCTTCGCCGTCGCCTCGGTGATCGCGGCGCCGACCGTGGCGCCGGCGTAGGGCAGCTGGAGGAACGCCTCCTCGGGCGCCGCGGCGACGGTGCCGGGGGCCACCCCCTGCCGGGCCACGGCGGCGAGCCCCTTCGCGAGCGCGCGGAACTCGTCGTTGCGCGCCACGAAGTCGGTCTCGCTGTTCAGCTCGATCATCGCGGCGTCGGTCCCGTCGGCCGAGGCCTCGATGACCACGAGCCCCTGCGACGTGCTCCGGCCGGCGCGCTTCTCGGCCTTGGCGATCCCCTTCTTGCGCAGCAGCTCGGCGGCCGCGGCCATGTCGCCGCCCGCCTCCTCCAGCGCGCGCTTGCAGTCCATCATGCCCGCGCCGGTCCGGGCGCGGAGCTCGCTCACATCCTTCGCGGAAACCGTCATGCTCGCCATCGTGTCTGCGTCAGTGGGTGAATAGTAAGACCGCCGCCCGGGACCCGCGACGCGGGCGGAGCGGCGGTACCAGGCTCACGGGCGCCGGTGCCCTCAGGCCCCGCCGTCCCCCGACTCGGTCCCCGCAGGCGCGGCCTCCCCCTCGGCCTTCAGCCGCGCGGCGATCGCCTCGGGCTTCGGCCGGCGCTTGCGCCGCCCCGCCGCCCCGCCGCCACCGCCGCCGCGCCGCTTGCGACGGTCGCCGTCGCCCTCGCCCTCGGCCGAGGCGTCGGTGCTGTACGTCTCGGCGTCCAGGTCCTCGGCCGCCTCGCGCACCGGCGCCTGCGCCCGCGTCTCGCGGATCACGTCGGCGAGCGCCGTCGTGATGAGCGACACCGACCGGATCGCGTCGTCGTTGCCGGGGATCGGCACGGTGATCACGTCGGGGTCGGCGTTCGTGTCCACGATCGCCACCACCGGGATCCCGAGCTTGTTCGCCTCCTGGACCGCGATCTTCTCCTTCTTCGCGTCCACCACGAAGAGGGCGCCCGGCAGGCGCGTCATCAGCTTGATCCCCTCGAGGTTGCGCGTGAGCTTCTCGCGCTCGCGCTCGAAGAGCAGCTGCTCCTTCTTGGTGTAGTTGGCGAAGTCGCCGTCGGCCGCGCCCTGCTCCAGCTCGCGGAGGCGCCGCAGCTGCTTCCGGATCGTCTGGAAGTTCGTGAGCATCCCGCCGAGCCACCGCTCGGTGACCCAGTACGCCCCCGCCCGCTCCGCCTCGAGCCGCACGACCCCCTTGAGCTGCTTCTTGGTGCACACGAAGAGCACGCTCTCGCCGCGCAGGACCACCGAGCGCAGGAGCTCCTGCGCCTGCTGGATCTGCCGCACCGTCTTCTGGAGGTCGATGATGTAGATGCCGGACCGCTCGGCGAAGATGAACCGGCGCATCTTCGGGTTCCAGCGGCGCGTCTGGTGGCCGAAGTGGACGCCGGCCTCGAGGAGTTCCTGGAGCTGGGGCTGCGACATGCGGGTCGTTTCGTTCCTTCCGTCGTGTTGGGTTCGGTCGCCCACCGCCGTCGTCTCCCGGCCTCACCCCGTCGGGGCACCCGGGCCTGGGATCGGGCGGTGTACGGGATCGGGGGCGCCGTCGCGCCCCCGTGGGCCGGCGGGCCCGGGGCCCGCCGGCGGGTCGCCTACCGCTTGCTGAACTGGAACCGCTTCCGGGCGCCGGGGCGACCGGGCTTCTTGCGCTCCACCATGCGCGGGTCGCGCGTGAGGAGCCCGTGCGCCCGCAGCTTCGTGCGGTGCTGCTCGTCGGCCGAGGTGAGCGCGCGCGCGATCGCGAGGCGCAGTGCCCCGGCCTGACCCGACTGGCCGCCGCCGTCCACGTGGGCCTTCACGTCGAACGCGCCGAGCGTGTCGGTCGCGGTGAACGCCTGCTGGATGTGCTGCACCAGCGCCGGCCGCGGGAAGTAGTCGCCCAGCGTGCGGCCGTTGATGTCCCACTTGCCGGTGCCCGGCGTGAGGTACACGCGGGCGATGCTCGTCTTGCGCCGGCCGATCGCCTGCCAGCGGAACTCGGGTGCGACGGTCGTCATGCGGAGGCCTTGAGGGTGTACGGCTGCGGCTGCTGCGCCTGGTGCGGGTGCTCCGCCGAGGCGTAGACCTTGAGCTTCGTGCGGAGGCGCTGCCTGGCGAGGCTCGTCTTGGGCAGCATCCCGAACACCGCCTTCTCGACCACCCGCTCCGGGCGCATCGAACGCACCGGCGTGAAGCGCTCGTGGCCCATGTAGCCGCTGTGGGAGAAGTACCGCTTCTGCTCCCCCTTGCGGCCCGTCAGCGCGACCTTGCCGGCGTTGATGACGACCACGAAGTCGCCGCCGTCCATGTGCGCCGTGAAGGTGGGCTTGTGCTTCCCCCGGATGAGCTGCGCGACGGCGCTCGCCAGCCGGCCGAGCGGGATCCCCGTCGCATCGACGACCCACCAGTCGTGCCGGATGGTGCTGGGGGTCGCGGTGAACGTCTTCATGCCCTGCGTCCTCGCGCGTCGAGAAGAAACCGCAAACCAAGACAGACTTGCAAGATACGGCGATTCGCGCCGCCCCGTCAACCCTGCCCGGCCGGCTCCAGCTCGATCAGGAGCTGCCCCTTTTCCACCGCCTGCCCGGGGCTCACCAGAACCGTCCGCACCCGGCCGGCCCCCGGCGCCTTGAGCTCGTTCTCCATCTTCATCGCCTCGAGCACCACCAGCCCCGCCCCCGCCGCGACCTCCTGCCCGGGCTCGGCCGCCACGCGGACCACGAGCCCCGGCATCGGTGCCGTCAGCCGGGCCCCCGCCCCGCCGGCGCCCACCCGGGTCGCGAGCGACCGCAGGAAGCTGGTTCGCTCGTCGAGCACCTCGACCTCCACCCGCTCGCCCCGGGCGGTGAGCCCCCAGCGGCCGTCGCCCAGCGCCTCCACCGGGACCGCCAGCACCCGCTCGCCCAGCCGGACGATCCGCACCGGGACCCCGTCCACCGCCTCGAGGGTCGCCGGCAGCCGGGTGCCGTCCACCACGACGGCCTCCTCCTCGACCGCCACCTCGAACCGGCGGCCACGGACCGTCACCACGTACTTCACGCCGCCTCCAGGGTCACCACGGTCTCGACGTGCGCCGTCTGCGGGAAGAGGTCGAAGGCCCGCACCTCCACGACCCTCCAGCCGGCGCCCAGCCGCCGCAGGTCGCGGGCGAGAGTCGCCGGATCGCACGAGACGTACACGAGGCGCCCGGGCCGGGCGGCACGCAGCGCCTCGATCGCCATGGCCGCCATCCCCGCGCGCGGGGGGTTCGTCACGACCGCCGCCGGCGGCGCGAGCGACGGTGCCAGCGCCTCGACCGTGCCCTCGTGCACCACGGCCCCCGCCGGCGCATGCGACCGCGCCCGCCGGACGGCGGCCGGGTCGCGCTCGACGCTCTCGACCTCTGCGCCCGCCGCCGCGAGGAGGCGCGTCGTCTCGCCGATGCCGGCGTAGAGGTCCCAGACCCGCGCGCCGCGAAGGTCGCCCAGCTGCGCGACGGCCCAGGCCCGGACCCGGTCGCCCATGGCGGGATGCACCTGCTCGAACGCCGACACCTCGTCGGCCGCCCCCCGCCCGGCGTGCACCGAGGCGGCGACCCCGGCCGCGTGCAGGACGTCGTGCAGCGCGGTGAGGCCGGCCGGCGCCACGTGGCGCGCCGTGCGCAGCACCAGGTGCCGGTGCCCCGTGCGGTCCTGGCGCAGCTCCACCTGGCGCAGGTCGCGCGGCAGCTGGCCGCGGTGCGCCCGCACCGCCGTCCACAGCTCCGCCAGCGAGGCGCTCGCCAGGTGGCACTGCACGAGGTCGAAGACCGCGGCTGGGTCGTCGTGCGGGTGGAAGCCGATCCGCGCGGGGCCGGCCGGGGCATGCACGGTGATGCGCGTGCGGTATCCCCAGTCGTCGCCCGCGCGCTCGAGCGCGGGATCGTCCACGTCGAGCTTCCCGAGGCGGCGCAGCGCGTCGCCCACGAGCCGCCGGCGCGCCTCGGCCTGCGTGTCGCCGTCGAGGTGCTGCAGCTGGCAGCCGCCGCAGCGGTCGGCGTCGTAGTGCGCGCAGCGAGGCTCCACCCGGCCCGGCCCACGGGCCAGGAGGCGCCGCAGGCGCCCGTCGGCGTGCCGCGCGTGGGCCCGCACCACCTCCACCTCGGCCACGTCTCCCGGCGCGGTGCGCGGGACGAAGACCACGCGCCCGTCGGCGAGCCGCCCCACGCCCGCCCCGCCGGCGGCGATGCCGGCGATCTCGACGCGTTCGCTCACCGGAGCGCGTCGAGCCGGGCGCGCCGCACCCAGCCGTCGCCGGCGCCCGCGCCCGGCGGCATCGGGCGCCGCGCCGTGCGCGCATGGTCCTCCACCAGCGCGGCCACGACGGCGAGGTCGCGATCGAGCGCGGCGTCCTCCGCCGGGGCGGTGAGGTCGGGCCGGCGCTCGAGGAACTGGATGTCGATCGCGCCGCGCCGGAAGTCGGGGTCGGCGAGCAGGCGGCGGTGGAAGCCCTGGTTGGTGGCCACCCCGACGAGCACCAGCTCGTCGAGCGCGCGGCGCATCCGGTCGATGGCGAGCTCGCGCGTCGGGGCCCAGACGACCAGCTTGGCGAGCAGCGAGTCGTAGAAGCGCGTGACCTCGTCGCCCGCCTCGATGCCGCCGTCCCAGCGCACCCCGGGACCGCCCGGCACCCGCAGGTGGGTCACCCGGCCGGTGGACGGGAGGAAGCCGTTCGCGGGGTCCTCGCTCGTCAGGCGGCACTCGAGCGCCCAGCCGTCGGGCGCGCGGCCCTCGGCGACGCGCATCGGGAGTCCGCGCGCGATGCGCAGCTGCTCGCGCACGAGGTCCACCCCGTAGACCAGCTCCGTCACGGGGTGCTCCACCTGGATGCGCGTGTTCATCTCGAGGAAGTAGAAGCTCCCGTCGTCGGCGAGCAGGAACTCGCAGGTGCCCGCGCCGCGGTAGCCGACCGCGCGGGCCGCGGCCACGGCCGCGTCGCCCATGCGCCGCCGCAGCGCCGCGTCCAGCGCGATCGACGGGGCCTCCTCCACGAGCTTCTGGTGGCGGCGCTGGATGGAGCACTCGCGCTCGCCCAGGTGCAGCGTGCGCTCCGCGTCCGCGAGGACCTGGATCTCCACGTGGCGCGGCCGCTCGATGTACTTCTCGAGGTAGACGCTCGGGTCGCCGAACGCCTTCTGCGCCTCCGACCCCGCGCGCTGCAGCGCCTCCGGGAGCTCGCCCGGCTCGCGCACCACGCGCATCCCCTTGCCGCCGCCGCCCGCCGCCGCCTTCACCATCACGGGGAAGCCGAGCTCGTGCCCCAGCTCCACGGCGCGCGTGGCGTCGGCGACGGGCGCCGTCGCGCCGGGGACGATCGGCACCCCGGCGGCCGCCATGCGGCGGCGCGCCTCGGTCTTGTCGCCCATCGCGCGGATCGCCGAGGCCGGCGGGCCGACCCACACGAGCCCGGCCGCCGTCACCGCCTCGGCGAACGCGGCGCGCTCCGACAGGAAGCCGTACCCGGGATGCACGGCGTCGGCGCCGGCGGCGCGGGCCGCCTCGAGGAGCCGGTCGATGTGCAGGTAGCTCTCGGCGGGCGGGGGCGGCCCCAGGCGCACCGCCGCATCGGCGGCGCGCACGTGGGCGGCGGCACGGTCGGCGTCGGAGAAGACGGCGACCGCCTCGAGTCCCTCCTCGTGACAGGCGCGGATGACGCGCAGCGCGATCTCGCCCCGGTTGGCGACGAGGACGCGGGACACGGCCGGCGCCGTGCCGGCCGCGCCTACTGCAGCTGGGGGCACGCGCTGACGAACGGGCCGCCGGGGAGGTCCCAGAGGGGTCGGCAGAGGCTCGGGTTGCGGCGCAGCGCGGCCGCGTACAGCGCGAGGACCTCGCGGGTCCACGGCGACGGGTGGCGCTGCATCGTCTCCCGCAGCCGGTCGAGCTCGAGCTCCGTGCGGTCGCGCGCGACCGGCCAGCTGGTGCGCGCGAGCCCGTAGACGCGGAACGCCTGGTCGGGGAGCGCCGCCTGGTCCACGGTGGCCGAGACGCAGACGGGGCGGCGCCGGCCCACGACGGCGAGGGCATCGCGCAGGTCGAGGGCGGGGTTCACCTCGAGCTCGCGCGCCACGGCGGCGCGATAGCCCGGGTCGTGCAGGAAGAGGTCGGCGCGCACCGGGAGCACGTCGCGCCGGGTGCGGTGGTAGAGCGCCTCGTACCAGACGGCGAGGCTCTCGAGCTCGTGCCCCGTGACGAGCAGGCCGTTGGCGGGACAGGACTGGAGCAGGTTGCGCCCGAACTCGAGGATGAACTCCTGCACGCTCGGGATCTGGTTGCGGCGCACCTGCTCGCGCACGTCGCTCCACCGCTCGTCGTGCAGCGCGAGGCGCACGCGCTCCATCTCCACGTAGCCGCGCATGACGCGCGCGGAGTCGACCTTCAGCTGCACCGCCTGGTCGAGCGCCGCGGCCGCGAAGTCGAGCTGCAGCGTCACCTGCAGGACGTCCGGGTCGCCCGCCTGCGCCACGAGCCGGGCGCCCATGAGGTGCAGCCGGCCGAGGGCAAGCCAGGCGGCGCCGTCGTCGGGGACCTGCGCGAGGTAGCGCCCGAGCGAGTCGGCGGCGGCGGTCTGCGCGCCGACCGCCCGCACGCCGACCTGCGCGCCGCCGGCGGGCGCGAGCAACGCCAGGCCCGCGACCGCCGCCAGCGTGCCCCGCGCGAGCGGGGTCCGGAACGGATGCGCCATGACCCGGTAAGGTGCTGCCGTGGCCGCCACTTGGCCAGTCCCCGCGCCCCGCCGCCGGGCCCTCAGAGGGGGATGTTCCCGTGCTTCTTCGGCGGGTTCCGGTCACGCTTGCCGCGCAGGGTCCGGAGCGCGTCGATGAGGCGCGGCCGCGTGTCGCGCGGGTCGATCACGTCGTCCACGTACCCGCGCTCCGCGGCGGCATAGGGATTCGCGAAGCGCGCCGTGTACTCGTCGGTGAGCCGCTGCGCCTCCGCCGCCGGGTCGGCCGCCGCCCGGATCCGGTCGCGGTACAGGATCTCCACCGCGCCCTTCGCCCCCATGACGGCGATCTCGGCGGTCGGCCACGCCAGGTTCAGGTCACCCCGGATGTGCTTCGAGCTCATGACGTCGTAGGCGCCGCCGTACGCCTTGCGCGTGATGACCGTGAGCTTCGGCACGGTGGCCTCGCAGTAGGCGTACAGGAGCTTGGCGCCGTGCCGGATGATCCCGCCGTGCTCCTGCGCCACGCCGGGCAGGAAGCCCGGGACGTCCTCGAAGGTGACGAGCGGCAGGTTGAAGCAGTCGCAGAAGCGCACGAAGCGCGCGGCCTTGGTGGACGCCGCGATGTCGAGCACGCCGGCGAGCACCGCCGGCTGGTTGGCCACGACGCCGACCGGCTGGCCGCCGAGCCGCGCGAAGCCGACGAGGATGTTGTCCGCGTAGCCCCGATGGACCTCGAGGAAGCGGCCGTCGTCCACGACGCGGCCGATGACCTCGTGCATGTCGTACGGCTTCTGCGCCGCCGCCGGGATCACGTCGAGGAGCGCCTCGTCGCGGCGGTCCTCGGGGTCGGTCGTCGGCCGCACGGGCGGGTCGTCGAGGTTGTTGCTCGGCAGGTACGACAGGAGCTCGCGCATCGCCGCGAAGCAGGCCGGCTCGGAGTCGACGGTGAAGTGCGAGACGCCCGACACGGTGCCGTGCACGTCGGCGCCGCCCAGCTCGTCGGTGGTCACCTCCTCGTGGGTGACGGTCCTCACCACGTTCGGACCCGTCACGAACATGTAGCTCACCCCGCGCACCATGAAGACGAAGTCGGTGATGGCGGGGCTGTACACGGCGCCGCCGGCGCAGGGACCGAGGATCGCGGAGAGCTGGGGGACGACGCCCGAGGCGAGGGTGTTGCGCAGGAAGATGTCGGCGTAGCCGCCGAGCGAGACGACCCCCTCCTGGATGCGCGCGCCGCCGGAGTCGTTGAGGCCGATGACGGGCGCGCCGTTGCGCACCGCCAGGTCCATGACCTTGCAGATCTTCGCCGCGTGCGTCTCGGAGAGCGAGCCGCCGAAGACGGTGAAGTCCTGCGAGAAGACGTAGACCAGGCGGCCGTCCACGCGCCCGTAGCCGGTGACGACGCCGTCGCCCGGGATCCGCTGGCGGTCGAGCCCGAAGTCGTGCGAGCGGTGGGTGACGAAGCGGTCGAGCTCGACGAAGCTCCCGGGGTCGAGGAGGAGGTCGAGCCGCTCGCGCGCGCCGAGCTTCCCCTTCCGGTGCTGCTGCGCGAGCCGTTCGGCGCCCCCGCCCTCCTCGGCGAGTCGCTGGCGGCGGTGCAGGTCGGCGAGGAGGTCGCGGGGCTCGGGCACGGGACGGGGGGTGGAAGTGGCCGGGGCGGCGGGGCCGGCCGGCGCCGCCGCGCGGAAGCTAGCCGGGGCCGTGCGCGGGGGCGAGCGGGCCGGACGCGACACGGGGGGCCCCGCTGCCGGAGCCCCCCGCATGCGGCCGCCCGGCGGCCGGCTCAGTCCTCGACCTTCGCCTCGACCGGCGGGGCCTTGGGGACCTCGACCAGCGGCACGTCGGGATAGCCGATCGCCGCGAGCACGATGCGGTGATGGATCGGGTCCACCTCGAGCACCTTCAGGTCGGCCACCTGGCCCTCCTTCACGGCGTCGCCCGGGTTCTCGATGTTCGCCACGCCCAGCTGCGACATCGGGACGAAGCCCTCGATGTCGTTGCCGAGGTCCACGACGACGCCCTTGTCCATGAGGCGCACGACGTGGCCGCGCAGCTCCATCCCCACCGGGTACCGCTCGCCGATGGTGAGCCACGGGTCCTCCTCCGCCTGCTTCAGGCCGAGGGAGATCCGCTTGTTCTCGGCGTCGATGCTGAGGATCACCACGTCCACCGTGTCGCCCTTCTTCACCACCTCGGACGGATGCTGGACCCGCTTCGTCCACGACATGTCCGAGATGTGGATGAGGCCGTCGATCCCCGGCTCGATCTCGACGAAGGCGCCGAAGCTCGTGAGGTTGCGCACCTTGCCGGTGATCCGCGTCCCCACCGGGTACTTGAGCGGGAGGACGAGCCACGGGTCCTGCTCGGTCTGCTTCATGCCGAGCGAGATCTTCTCCTCGGTCTCGTCCACCTTGAGGACCACCGCCTCGATCGTCTCGCCGATGGAGACGATCTTGGACGGATGGCGGACGTTGCGCGTCCAGCTCATCTCGGAGATGTGCACCAGCCCCTCGATCCCGGGCTCCAGCTCCACGAAGGCGCCGTAGTTCGTGATCGAGACCACCTTGCCCTGCACGCGCGTGCCGACCGGGTACTTGGCGGCGACGTTCTGCCAGGGGTAGTTCTGCAGCTGCTTGATGCCGAGCGAGATGCGCTCGCGGTCCCAGTCGATGTCGAGGACCTTCACCTCGACCTCCTGGCCGATGCGCACCATCTCCGACGGGTGCGAGACGCGCCCGTAGGACATGTCGGTGATGTGCAGCAGCCCGTCCACGCCGCCGAGGTCGATGAAGGCGCCGAAGTCGGTGATGTTCTTCACGACGCCCTTCCGCACCTGGCCCACCGCGAGTTCCTTCATGAGGGACTCGCGCTTGGTGGCGCGCTCGGCCTCGAGGATCACGCGGCGGCTGACGACGATGTTCCGGCGCCGCTTGTTCAGCTTGATGATCTTGAACTCGTAGGTCTGGCCGAGGAGCTCGTCGATGTTCGGCACGCGGCGCAGCGCGATCTGGCTGCCCGGGAGGAACGCGTCGACGCCCATGAGGTTCACGACCACGCCGCCCTTGATCTTCTTGGTCAGCGTGCCCTCGACGGGCTGGTCGTTCTCGTAGGCCACGCGGATCTTCTCCCAGACCCGCATGAAGTCGGCCTTCTTCTTGGAGAGGACGACCGCCCCCTCCTGGTCCTCGAGGTGCTCGAGGAAGACCTCGACCTCGTCCCCCTCCTTCGGGACCTCCTTGAACTCGTCGAGCGGGACCGAGCCCTCGGACTTGAAGCCGACGTCGAGGATCACCGCGTTCTCGGTCACGCGCAGCACGCGCGACTTCACGATCTCCCCCTCCACGATGGCGGCGAGGGTGCCCTCGTAGAGCGAGAGCATCGACTGGTACTCCTCCTCGGAGTACTCGTCGTCGTAGAGGTCGGGGCGCACGCGCAGGCCGGAGGGCGAGGCGAACATGTCGGCGGGGGACAGGAAGGGATGACGCATCATTCGGGTGTCGGGCTCCCTCGGGAGTGCGGGCCGCACCGTCCGTGGTCGCGGGCTCGGGGGTGCCGGCCGGGACCCCATGCCCCGGACGGGAAGCCCGGAATCATAACGCCCGCGCTCGTCGGGAGCAATCAGCCGGGCGGGCGCCCGCCGAGCCGGGGGGCGACCAGCGCCACGATCCGCTCGACCTGCGCCGCGAAGGCGAGGTTCGAGGTGTCGATCTCGACCGCGTCGCTCGCCCGCCGGAGCGGGGCGACGGCGCGCCCGGCGTCCAGCCGGTCGCGGTTGGCGAGCCGCTCCGCCTCGGCCGCCACCTCGGCGGCGCCGGGCTCGGTCCCCCGCTGCCGCAGGCGGCGGAGGGCCCGCGCCTCCGGCGAGGCGGTGAGGAACACCTTCACGGGGGCCTCGGGAAAGACCACCGTGCCGATGTCACGGCCGTCCACCACGACGTCGCGCCCCGCCCGGACCAGTTGCCGCAGCCGGAGGTCCACCCAGGTCCGCACCGCCGGGATCGCGGCCACCTCCGAGACGGCGGCGGTGACGTCCGCGGCGCGGATCCGATCCTCGGCGGGGACCCCGTCGAGGTAGACCGCGAAGCCGGCGCCGTCGGGCACGAGGAGGAGCCCGCGATCCTCGGCGCGCCGCAGGATCCGCTCGATGTCGAGCGCCGAGAACGGCAGCGGAGAGTCGCCGCCCACCCGGGCGCGCTCCTCGAGCGCGACGAGCGTCACCGCCCGGTACAGGGCCCCCGAGTCGAGGTGGTGGAAGCCGAGCCGCTCGGCCACCGCCCGCGCCGTGGAGGACTTCCCCGACGCCGCCGGACCGTCGATGGCGACGACGAACCCGCTCACCGGGAGCGCCGCGCGCGGATGGCCCGCAGCGCGTCGGCGAAGCCGGGGAAGCTCACGTCGGCGCAGCGCGGGTCATCCACCCGGATCGCGGCCCCCGGGACCGTGCCGAGCACGGCGAAGGCCATCGCGAGACGGTGGTCCCCCGCGGTGCGGACGCGTCCCCGCGGCACCGCCTCGCTCCCCTCGACGACGAGGTCGTCGCCCCGCGCCTCCGCCCGCAGCCCGACGGCGCGCAGGTTCTCGGCGATGAGCGACAGCCGGTCGCTCTCCTTGACCCGCAGCTCGCCCACGTCGTGGAACGTGGTGGTGCCGCGCGCGCGCGCCGCGAGGACGGCCAGGAGCGGGATCTCGTCGATGAGGCTCGGGATCTCGCCGGCGTCCACCGTCGTCGCGCGCAGCGACGCGGGCGTGCACCGGAGGTCGGCGACCGGCTCGCCGCCCTCGTCGCGCGCCTCCTCCAGCGCGACGCGCGCCCCCATGCGGGCGAGCACGCGCAGGAAGCCGGTGCGGGTCGGGTTGACGCCCACCCCGGTCACCCGCAGCTCGCCACCCTCGGCCAGGACCGCCGCACCGACCAGGAACGCCGCGGAAGAGGGGTCGCCGGGGACCTGCAGGTCGAACGGCGCGATCCGGCCGCCGGGCGCGAGGTGGATCCACCCGTCGGGACCGTCGGTCACGCCGAAGCCGAACCACCGCAGCAGCCGCTCGGTGTGGTCGCGCGAGCGCCCGTCCGGCTCGCGGACCGCGACCTCCACGCCGCCCAGCGCCCCGGCGAGGAGCAGGGCGCTCTTGACCTGCGCGCTCGAGACGGGCAGCTCGTGACGCAGCGGCCGGAGCCGGCCACCGTGGATCGTGAGCGGCAGCCCGTCGCCCGGCCCCAGGTCGAACCGCGCCCCCATCAGCCCGAGCGGCGCCGTGACCCGCCGCATGGGACGCCGCCGCAGCGAGCGGTCGCCCGTGAGCCGGGCGTGGAGCCGGTGGGCGGCGAGCATCCCGAGGAGCAGGCGCGCCGTCGTGCCGGAGTTGCCGCAGTGCAGCGTGCCCGACGGCTGCCGGAACCGGCCGGCGCCCGTCACGCGGACCACCCGCCCCGCCGCGAGCGGCGACACCTCCGCCCCGAGCTGGCGCAGCACGCGCGCCGACGAGCGGGCGTCGAGGGAGGTGAGGGCGCCCCCGAGGTGGCTCGTGCCGCGCGCGACGGCCGCGAGCAGCAGCAGGCGATGGGTGATGCTCTTGTCCCCCGGGACCCGTACCGACCCGTCCACGTGCACGCGCGTCCCTCCCGTTCCGATGGGCCTCGCAACCGGGTGGGAACGTGGCGGGGGCCGGGTGCCCCTCACAAGGTGTCCCGTGATTATCCTTCCGGGTGGAGGCCGGACCGGCATGGCGCGGATCCTCGTCGTCGACGACAGCCCGGACAACCTGAAGCTCTTCCGGGCCGTCCTCGGCCTGCAGGGCCACGCGGTGTCGGAGCTGCCGAGCGGCGACCGGCTGCTGGAGGTGCTGCAGGCCTCCCCGCCCGACCTGGTGCTGCTGGACATCCAGCTCCCGGGGCGCGACGGGTTCGAGCTGCTGGGCGAGATCCGCGGCTCGGCGCTGGCGGCGACACGCGTGGTGGCGCTGACGGCGCACGCGATGGCAGGGGACCGCGAGCGCGCGCTCGCGGCGGGCTTCGACGGGTACATCACGAAGCCCATCGACGTGCGGCAGTTCCCGGCGCAGGTGGCGCGCGCCATCGCCGGCGAGCGGGTCTGTTCGTGAGGCGCGGGTACCAGTCCACTCGGCCAGGGAGCGATCGAGTCTGTCCGGACCGCTGACGCCCGAGAAGCGGGCACTGCTCGAGGCCTACCAGGACGCGCTGCAGCAACAGCAGCAGCGCGCGACGCGCGCGCGCCAGCAGCTCCGCGTGCCGCCCCCGCGCCCGCCGCAGAAGAGCCCCATCGTGGTCGGCGGCTGGGGGTTGCTGCTGGTCGTCGCCGTCGTGCTCCTCGTGCTCCGGCCGACGTGGCTCTTCCCCGCGCCGGTGGCTCCCGAGCCCCTCGCCGTGAAGGAGGCCAACCTCCGCATGGTGCTCTACATCGAGGCGCAGCGCGTGAACGGCTATCGCGAGCTCCGCGGCGAGCTCCCGGCGTCGCTCGCGCAGGCGGGCAGCCAGGACGACGGCCTGGTGACGTACCGGCGCCTCGACGCCGGCCGCTACGAGCTCGTCGGCCGTGCCGGCACCCTCACGATCACCTACCGCTCCGGCGAGCCGCTCGACGCGCTGCTCGGCCAGAGCTTCAAGGTCATCCGCGACCGGACGCGATGACGCGCGGCCGCCGGGGCTTCACCATCATCGAGCTCCTCACGGCGATGGTCGTGGTGGGCATCCTCGCCTCCCTCGCGCTGCTCAAGTACTTCGACGTCACCAACGAGGCCCACGCCGCCCAGGCGGCGGGCGACATCAGCATCGTGCGGCAGGCCGCGGTGTCCTACTACGCGCAGGCGGAGGAGTGGCCGCCCGGCGCGCCGACCGGGACCGTGCCCGCGGCGCTGCAGCCGCTCCTGCCCACGGGTCACTCGTTCGTGCGCCAGCGCTACACGGTCGAGTGGTTCAACGCGGGGGGCGGCGCCTCGCCGACGCTCGTCGCCATCAACATCCACGCCGCCAACGCCCGGCTCGCGCAGAAGCTGCAGCAGCGCTTCTCGAGCGGCGGGGTGCCGTTCGTGATGAGCGGCACGACGCTCTCCTACATCCTCGTCGCGCCCGGCTACTCCATGTAGCGGCCCGTCGGCTCGCCCGGCGCCAGGAGCACCAGCGCGTGGGCGGCCACGCGCGCCACCCCGGGGCGCACGAGGGGCTCGCGGCCTTCCGCCGTATCGAGCTCGAGGCGCCACGCCCGCCCCGCGGGCGGCGCGGGCAGGGTGAACTCGACCGGCCGGTCGCCCCCGTTCAGCAGCAGCAGCACCCCGAGCGCCGCGTCACCGGCCGCCGCGCCGGCGGCCGGCCGGAGCCGGGCCGCCACCGCGGGCAGGTTCCAGTCGTGCGGCGCCATCGGCGCGCCATCGGGCCGGAACCACCGCAGGTCATCACCGTCCGTGTCCCCCCGCACGTGCGCCGCGCGGCGGAAGGCCGGGTGGCGGCGCCGCAGCGCGAGCACGCGGGCCACGAACGCCGCGAACTCCCGGTCACGCGGGCGCGCGTCCCAGTCCACCCAGGTCAGCGGCCCGTCGTGGCCGTAGGCGTTGCTGTTGCCCGCCTGCGTCCGCCCCAGCTCGTCGCCGTGCGCCAGCATCGGCACGCCGAGCGAGAACGCGAGCGTCGCGACCAGCGACCGGCGCACGCGCTCGCGCAGCTCCAGCACGTGGGGGCGCGCCGTCTCCCCTTCCTCGCCCCAGTTCGCGCTCCCCTCGTCGGGCGGGCCGTCGCGGTTGGCCTCCCCATTCGCCTCGTTGTGCTTGCCGGCATACGAGACGAGGTCGCGGAGCGTGAAGCCGTCGTGGCTCGTGACATAGTTCACGCTCGCGAGCGGGCCGCGCCCCGCCCCGCCGAAGAGGTCGCTGCTGCCCGCGAGGCGCGTGGCGAGCGCCCCCAGCGTGCCCGGGTCGCCGCGCCAGAACCGGCGCACCTGCTCGCGGTACGCGCCGTTCCACTCGGCCCACCCGGGCGGGAAGCCGCCGAGACGATACCCGTCGGGCCCCAGGTCCCACGGCTCGGCGATGAGCTTGCAGCGCGAGAGCACCGGGTCGGCGGCGAGCGCGGCGACGAACCGGCCGCGCGGGTTCACGTGGCCGCCCTCGCGCAGCAGGGTCGTCGCGAGGTCGAACCGGAAGCCGTCCACGCCCATGACCTCGACCCAGTAGCGCAGGCACGCGACGGCGAAGGCGAGCGGCGCGTCGCGCCCGTAGTCGATCGTGTTGCCGGTGCCCGTCATGTCGAGGTAGGTCGCGGGGTCGCCGGGGACGAGGAGGTAGGTGCCCGCGTTGTCGAGGCCGCGCCAGGCGAGGGTGCCGCCGTGGCGGCCCGCCTCGCCGGTGTGGTTCAGCACGATGTCGAGGACGACCTCGATGCCCGCCGCGTGCAGCCGCCGCACCATCTCGCGGAACTCGGCCACCACGCCCGCCCCGCGTGCGGACGCGAACCGCTGGTCGGGCGCCAGGAAGCCGAGGGTGTTGTAGCCCCAGTAGTTCACCAGCCCGAGCGACGCCACGTGCGGGTCGGGGGCCACCTGCTGCACCGGCATGAGCTCGAGCGTGGTGACGCCGAGCCGGCGCAGGTGCTCGAGTACCGGCTCGCTGGCGAGCCCGAGGAACGTGCCGCGGAGCGGCGGCGGCAGGTCCGGATGCCTCGCCGTCATCCCCTTCACGTGGCACTCGTAGATGACCGTGTCGGCCCACGGCACCGCCGGCCTGGGCTCCGTCGCCGCCGGTGGCAGCGCCACGACGAGGGCGCGCGGCGCGACGCCGGCGCTGTCGCGCGGGTCCGGCGCGATGCGCCCCTCCGCCGCGCGGTCGCCGCGCAGGTGCGGGTGCCAGTCGAACGGCCCCGCCATCGCGAGCGCCCACGGGTCCACGAGCAGCTTGGCGGGATTGAAGCGCAGCCCCGCGTCGGGGCGCCACGGCCCGGCGGCCCGCAGGCCGTAGGGCGTGCCGGGCGGCGCG
>Ga0073932_1001504_pt1 | contig 43002 bp, 14 predicted proteins | sample DewCreD2012metaG_FD_76967 | JGI IMG/M metagenome (GOLD analysis project Ga0073932, IMG submission 76967) | Hot spring sediment bacterial and archeal communities from British Columbia, Canada, to study Microbial Dark Matter (Phase II) - Dewar... ...
AAAACCGGTTTCGCGCCTTGCCACCCCTGAACCGCGTAGGAGCCGACGTAAGGAGGCTCTGATTTCATGGCCATCACGCCCGGGGACCAATTTGAGCCTCCTTACGTCGGCTCCTACAACCAGGGAGCGCATGGAGTGGGTCAGGGTGAATGGGCGCGTGTAGTTTATCCCAGGCTCCCACGAGTAGGGACGCACCGCACCAAGGGCCAAGCGCCCGGAAAAATCCTTTGCCAAACGGAATTGCTTGCTAGATTACCCGCATGTCCGTGGCGCGAAGAACCGGGACGGCGGCGGTTTGGGGCCTTTTGTTGCTGCTGATAACATTGGGAGCGATTTTCCTGTTGTTCACTCTGCGGCAATGGCGGGCGCGTTCCCCCAAGCCGGCGGCGCTGCCGGTGCTGGCCGCCCTGCCGGAGTTCACCTTGACCAATCAAAATAGCCAGCCGATCACCCTTGCGGACCTGCGCGGCAAGGTTTGGGTGGCGGACATCATCTTTACCCGCTGCGCCGGTCCCTGCCCCAAAATGACCCAGCAAATGGCCGACTTGCAGAGGGCCTTGGCCGGCCTGCCGGACGTCCGCTTGGTGACCCTGACCACCGACCCGGATTATGACACCCCGCCCATTTTGCAGCGCTATGGGGAGCGGTTCAAATATCAGCCCGCGCGCTGGCATTTCCTGACCGGCGACAAAAAGACCCTTGCGCGGCTGGCGGTGGGCGGATTAAAACTGACCGCGATGGAAAAGGACCCGGCCCAACGGGAAAACGAGGCGGATCTGTTCATCCACAGCACGGTTTTCGCCGTAGTGGACAAGCAGGGGCGCCTGCGCGGGGTGGTCGAAACCCAAGACGACGAATTGGCCCGCGAGGAAGGCGCCGCCCACCCAGCCGGAATGGACCTCTGGAACAGGGAAAGCAAACCTCGTCTGCTGGAGGCCGTTCGGCAACTGGCACGGGAGCCCAACCCATGAACTTTGGCGCTTTGGAATTGCGGCATTTGCCCGCCCTGAACGCCTGCCTGAACACGTTGGCGGCCCTGTTCCTTGTTCTTGGCTTTTTGTTCATTCGCCGAGGCCGCAAACAGGCGCACCGCAATTGCATGATTGCCGCCTTTTACACCTCCACCTTTTTCATCATCAGCTACTTAATCTACCACTACCTCGCCGGACGAACCGTGTTTGCGGAGCCCGCCTGGTTTCGGCCCATTTATTTGGCCATTCTCCTGACCCACACAGTTTTGGCGGTGGGCATTTTGCCTTTAATTTTACTGACTCTTTGGCGCGCCCAGCAGGAGCGTTTTGAGCGCCACAAAAAAGTGGCCCGTTGGGCATTGCCGCTTTGGCTTTACGTCTCGGTGACCGGGGTGGTTATCTACCTGCTGCTTTACGTCATCTTTCCCCAAAGGCCCCTTTGAAGACGTTGGCGGGCGGAGCCAAATAACCGGCGGATTTTTTTTCAATTTGGTGTTGCCTTTTGCGCCGGGGAATGTTATCCATTTTATCAACATACTCACCAACTTGCCAGACCGTAGTCCGATGGACGCAGAGGCGCGTTCTGGTTGGGTGGTGGGCGGTGAACAGTGCGCGGAACAGTTAATGGAAGAAAGGTGAAACAACCATGAAAACCAATGCCGGTAAAACCTGTCAAACCTTGCGCTTTCAATTTTTCAAGTTTGCTCGCGCCTTGGCGCTAACGGTGACCGGGGTGGCCTGGCTGGCCAGCCCGCTGTTCGCCCAGCCGACTATTGTGGGCGAGCCGCAAAGCAAGGTAATTCCCCAAGGCAACATGGATTTCCTGGCGGTCGGCGCCATCGGCGCCGATCCCATCACTTACCAATGGCAAAAATTGGTGACCGGCAATTGGGTGGACCAAGTCGGCGCCACTGGAAACGCGTTATTCAAACAATGGCAGCTTGCCGACGCCGGCGATTACCGGGTGATTGTTACCGATCCGACCGGCTCGGCGACCAGCCAGGTGGCCACCGTCACCATCTACGTCCCCATCACCATTACCGTGCAGCCCGTCAGCCTCACGGTTACCCAGGGGAATGACGCCCATTTCAGCGTGACGGTGACCGGCACCGATCCGCGCTACCAATGGCGGTTTAACGCCGTGAACATTCCCGGCGCGACGAATTCCAGCCTGACCGTCAGCAATGTCACCGCCGCCAACGCCGGGGCTTATAGCGTGGTGATAACCAACAATATGGGGCTGCGCACCAGCGATAATGCCAACCTGACCGTGCTGACTTTTCCGGAAATCATCACCCCACCGCAGTCGCAAACGGTGGATTTGGGAGGCACGGCGACTTTCACCGTCGTGGCGGCCGGCAGCGGCACCTTGACCTACCAATGGCGGCTGAATGGCGTTGATATTCCTGGCGCCAATTCGGACACCTTAATCATCAACAATGTGCAAATGGAAAACGTTGCCAATTACAGCGTGGCGGTGGCCAATGAATACGGGGCGACGACCAGTGGCAACGCCAATTTGTTTGTGCAAATGCCGGCGGCGGTGCGGGTGGACTTCAATACTCCGGGAGATTTGGGCCTGTTCAGCATCAATAATGGCGGGGGCACCTATACGGAAGCCGCCGCGGGCGGCGTTACCAACAGCGGTTGCGTGGATTTGCTCAACAACAACGACCGCACCGCCGTTTACCAGGGCCGGTCTTTCGATTTTACGGAAGTTGGAACGGTCTTGGGAATCTCCGGTTTGGTTAAATTCAAACTGCGTGAAGATAACAATACCCAGGCCATCCTGATGCTGGGCTTTTTGGATGATCCCACCGATGCCCTCAATGCCACTGACGGCATGGGCTGGGTCGCCGTCCGCTTCGACACCATACAAAACGCCGATATTCGGAATGGCCGGGTGCGCAACCAGGATAAGGAAATTGCCGGCACCACCGCGCGAGACCGGGGAACCAGCGGGGAAATCCGCAACCTGACCAATAACTGGTATAAAGTTTATGGTTTTTTCCAACGCACCCCGGACAGCGGCACCGACAAAACCTACAATTTCTGGTGCTATGTGCTTGATTACGGCCCGGATGGCAACACGCCGGGACAAATCATCCACGCTCGCAACCCCATCTCCATCACCAACAACAGCGTTTGCGCGGACAACACCGTCTATCCAGGGTTTCGGTCGTTCAACCATCGCGGCTGCGATCTGATAGATAATTTTGAGGTTTACACCAATTTCCTGGCGCCGGTTATTACCCATGCTCCGGATTCCCAAACTGTCGTGGCGGGCCAAACCGCGACCTTCCGGGTCCGGTTTGACAGCAGCATTTATGTGCCTTCGTTCCAGTGGTATTCCAACGGCGTCGCCATCCTTAACGCCACCAATATCTTTCATCAAACGCCGTTGCTGACCACCAGCGGCAACGGGGCGTTGTTCTCGGTGGTGATGTCCAATGCCCTCGGCATGGCCACCAGCTCGGTGGCGCGCCTGACCGTTACGCCGGACACCACCCCGCCGCAGGTGGTTTCCGCGGCGGCGTTTGCCGCGAATCCGTCGGTGAGCTGGGTTCGTTTTAGCGAAGTGATGGACGCGGCAACCGCCAATAATGCGGCCAACTATCAGATCCCCAACACCCTGATCCTCAGCGCCACCCTGCTGGCGGATGGCAAAACCGTGCGGCTGAATACCTCAATACTGCCGGGAAGCTCACCCGTGCTCACCATGAACAACCTGCGCGATTTTTCCGGCAACGCGCTGCCCGATGGAAGCGCCGTCACCGTTAATGTCTGGGGTGACGGTCTGACTGGCGGCGATATTGGCTGGCCGACTACTGCCGGCTCGGCCCTCACGGTCGCCCCCGGCGCGGTCGAGATGGTCGCCGGCGGCGCGGATTTTTACAATAACAACGACAGCGGCTATTTGCTGCTGGGCACCCGCACCGGCAACTATGACATCCGGGTCCGGGTGACCGAAATCATTCGCCCACCGATGCTTGTGCAACGCTATGATAATGGTTGGGATAATACGGCTAAATTTGGCCTGATGGCTCGTGAAACCATCGCCCCCGGTAGCCGGTTTTTCGACATCATTGCTTTTCCAGGTGTTTCCGAGCAACATGCGGCGGGCGTCAATAAATACGAAAGTGACGAGCGGCCCATCGTCAATGCGGGCAGCGCGGCCCGCCAGGGAGGCGACCAATATGTGCCCGCTTTTCCGAATGCCTGGATGCGGCTGCGGCGGGTGGGCGACACTTTGACCACCTATGTCAGCAGCAACGGCCTGGATTGGGTGCAACACGCGCAAGTGCTTCAGACCAACTTGGCCCCCAACATGCTGGTGGGCATGGTGGGGACTGTTCATCGCAATACCACCACCTATTCCGCCTGGGCCAGCTTTGCCGATTACAGCGATTTTGCCTACGCCAGCCCGGTGTTGAACTGGACGCTGGATTTGACGCCCAACGCCCCCACAGTCAACGATGGGCAAACGGTAGCTTTTACCGTATCCGGATCGGTCAGCGGCGCGCCGGCTGGCGAGCGGCAATTTCTCTGGCAGCGGTCGGTGGACGGCGTCAATTTTGTCAATATCCCCGCCGCCAGCGCGGCCAGTTCCAGTTATACCACTCCGGCGCTGCGCGGGTGGTCGGATAGCAACACCTTCTACCGGTGCATCATGATGGTGCCGGGCGCTTCGTTGACCAGCCGCGTGGCGACCGTCACCGTCAACGATACGGCCAGCCCGAGCCTTGTCTTTGCCACTAATTATGTCGGCCAGATCCGCGAGTTCACGGTGGTGTTCTCGGAGGCAGTAAAGATGGACAAGGCCACCGACCGGGACAATTTCGCGGTAAGCACCGGCGGCAATCCGGTCACTATTGCGCGCGTGGAGCCGTCGGGCTATCCGGATCGGGTGCGGGTGGTGCTCGACTCGCCGTTGGTGGGGGGGCAGGTCTATACGGTCGTCCTAAACAATATAGACGATGTTTTCAACAAACCGATAGCTCCCGATTCCACCGCCTCCTTCACCGCGTTTGATTACACCTTTAACCCCGTGAACATTGAGCGCTATCTCAACATGAACAATTATGGCAACCGGGTGGACCTGTTGGTCAATGACCCGCGGTTCATGAGCGCCACTTACAATGATCTCGGCTTCAGCAATGTTTTCGGCCACTTCATCACCATTCCCAGTTCGGGAACGGATAACTACACCGTGCGGGCCAGCGGTTATTTCGTGCCCCCCGCCAATGGCAATTACCGGTTCTACACCCGCAGCGATGACGGCTCGCGACTCTTCATCAACACCAACGCCGCCGAGAGCGCGACGGCGGATGGCAAATCCCTGGTCGCTTTCCTGGTGGGCAACACCGCCAGTTATGGAGCCAACACCGGCCTGACCCCGCCGATTCCCATGGTGGCGGGCCAAAGGTATTACATGGAAATGTGGTTCGGGGAAGGCAGCGGCAACGATGGTTTCTCGGTGATGTGGCGGGAATCGGCGGATGCGAGCGTCCCGGCCAATACCGACGTCATCGGGGTTGCCAATTTGGCGCCGCTGGAAGGGCCGGCGACAGTGGCCGCCCTCACCCCCACCAACGGCAGCACCGTGCTGGAAGGCCCGGTGGAGTTGAAAGCGAGCGGCGTTCAGGGCGCCGGGCCTTATTTCATCCGGTGGTTCCGCAATGGACAACTGATCGCCGGCGCTCACGATTTTACTTACCGGGTTCCTTATCTCTCGGTGGCGGACAGCGGAGCAACTTTTACCTTTGTGGTGAGCAACCTGTTCAGCCGGGCGGAAATCAGCGCCACTTTGACCGTGCTAACGGACAATGTGGCGCCCACCTTGATGCAGGCAGTGGGGAATGCCGCCATGAACGGAGTTTATTTAACCTTTTCCGAACCGGTGAACCAGTTCTCGGCGTTGAACCTGGCCAATTACCAGGTGGATGGCGGTCTGACTTTGCGCGGCGCGCAAATGATGGCCGACGGGCGCACGGTGCTGCTTAAGACTTCCGATCAGGATTCCCTGACCACCTACACCGTAACCGTTAACAACGTGCTGGACCTTGCGGCGGTTCCCAACGCCATCGCGCCCAACAGCGCCATCCCCTTCCAATCCTGGCTGCTGGTGCCGCAAGCGCTTACGGTGGAAGTGTTCACTGGCATTTCGGGCGGTGGCGTGGCCAATTTGACCGCCGCAGCCAAGTTCATCAATAACCAGCCGGACTTCGTCTATGCCAGCAATTACTGGCGCTACGCGCCCTCGGGCATGGACAATTACGGCACCCGCATCTCGGGCTTTTTCATTCCGCCGATCACCGGCAACTACCGCTGGTATATCCGCAGCGATGACGGTTCGCAACTGCTGATGAACACGAACCTGGTGGCCAGCACGGAACCGGATGGGAAGGTGCAAGTGGCTGTTTGCAACGGCTCCTCCAACAACGGCTACACGAACCTGGCTCAAGGCAATCCTCGTTATACCACTAATTACTTGATCGCGGGCCAGCGGTATTACATCGAATCGCTCCACAAGGAAGGCACGGGAGGGGATTACGTGCAGGCGACCTGGAGATTGCACAGCGACCCGAACCACCCAGCGGATTCGGAATGGACCTCGGCCCTTAATTTTGCGCGGACGGTGGCGCCGTGGCAGTTGACGGAAGTGACGTTGACCCAATTGACCGAGGCGACCAACGCGATGGAGGGCTCGCGAGCCGCCCTGACCGCCGCCGCCACGGCGGCGGACGCCAGTCTGCCGCTGGTTTATCAGTGGCAGGCCACCAATGCCGCCGGCGGCTGGACCAACATCCCTGGCGCCCTAGGGCAGACTTTCCAGACGCCGAACCTGTATGGGGAAGGCAGCATCCATCACTTCCGGGTGCAGGTTTTCTCGGCCACTGGGGTCACCAACGGCACCGTTTCGGTGACCGTAACCCCCGACACCGTGCCGCCGGTGTTTCTGGGCGCCTATGGCGACTTGAGTTATACCAGTGTCTGGTTGCTGTTGACCGAGCCGCTCAACCCGGCGACCGCGAATGATCCGGCGAAATATGCGCTGACCAATGCCGCCGGAGAGCCCATTGCCATTCATGCCGCCCAGGACATGGGCGATGGCAGGGTTTGGTTAAGCACTGATTTCATCCTGCCTGGCGGACCTTATCACATCACCATCAAGGAGGGTCTCACCGAGAAATCGGCCGCGCAAAATCCCCTGGCAGCGACTAATTACACCTTCTGGACGCCGCAAGGCTTGGTGGAATGGTTTGCTTATACGGGAATCACTGGTAACACGCCGGCCGACCTGACGAACAACGTCAAATTCATCAATAACACCCCGGATGAAATGCGTTACCTGACGGCGCTGGATACCCCGGTCAATTATGCGGAGAATTTTGGGGCTTTGGTGCGAGGGTATCTCCTGCCCGACCGCACCGGCAACCACCTGTTCCACATTTGCGCGGATGACCAGGCGGAGCTTTGGCTCAGCACCAATGAGGATCCGGCCAACCTGGCCCTGCTAGCCCGCGAGGAACAGTATGCCGGGCGTGGTGATTTCACCAGCGCCACACGGCGAACGATTAACCCGGCCACCGGCCTTTTGTGGAACCGGTCCACGAATGTCTGGTTGGAGGCGGGCAAACGTTATTACCTGGAGATAAGGCACAAGGAAGGCGTCAGCGGAGACTTTGCGCAGGTTGCCTGGCAGCGCCCGGGTGATCCCGCGGTGGTCAACAATCAAGCGCCTGTGGGCGCGGCTAACCTTAGTTCGTTAACGCCTTCGGCGTTGGCGAGTATTGCCAACGCCCCCGTCAGCCAGGGGGCGGCGGAAAACGACATCCTGGTCTTCAATCCCACCATCACCGGCTTTCCCGCGTTGAGCATCCAGTGGCTCAAGAATGGCGCGCCCATTCCCGGCGCCACCAACGCGGCATACGAAACTCCCTACTTGGTGTGGCCGACGGATAACGGCGCGATATTCCAAGTGGTCGCTTCCTCAACTTACAACACCGTGACGAGCGCGCCAGCGGTGATCACCTTGGTGCAGGATACCACCTTGCCGTCCGTTGAGGGGGCGCAAGGCGGTTTCAAAGGCACGCCGCTTTGGCTGATCCAGTTCAGCGAACGCGTGAATCCGCAGACGGCGACCAACCCGGCCAACTATGTGTTGGACGGCGGTTTGGCGGTTTCCGAAGTCACCTTGTTGCCCAACAGCGAGGCGGTGGCTCTGCGGTTTGTCACGCCGCCGGTGGAAGGACAGTCCTACACTTTGAGCATCAGTGGCATAACCGATCTGTCCTCGGTGGGCAACCTGATGGCGGCCACCAACCTGCCGGTTACCGCCTGGGTGTTCAGTCCCTATTTCACGTATGTCGAAACCTACACCAACGTGGTCGGCACGAACGTCGGCAGCTTGCTGGCATCGCCCAAGGTGTTGAACAACCAGCCCGACCTCAAGGGTTATGTGTCACCAGTGAGCTACACCGGCGCAGGCGACAACTATGGGGTGTTGCTGGCTGGCTATTTCACGCCCACCAACAACGGCGACCATGTGTTTTATCTCGCGCACGATGACGGGGCGCAATTGCGGCTCAGTTCCAGCGAGGATCCGGCGCTGGCGGCAACCGTGATTGACCAGGCGGAGGTCCAAAGCGTCTTCGCCGATGGGGCCGGGTCCTTCACCAACAACCTGACGGCGGGGCAGCGGTACTACTTCGAAATCCTAGGCAAGGAAGCCACCAGCACCGATTTCTTCCGCCTGGCGGTGCGGGATCCCAACGATTTGGGAACCTTGGCCAGCAACCTGCCCCCGATTGGCTTCGCCTCGGTCGGCGCTTATGCCACTCCGCAGGTGACGTTAGACATCACCCAGCCGCCGGCGAGCACCAACCAGACGGAACTGTTGTCAGCGGTGTTCACGGTTGGGCTTTCTACCACCCCCGGCAATCTGGCCAGCCAGGCGTTTTACGAGTGGCGCAAGAACGGGGTGATCATCCCCGGAGCCAATGCGGCAACTTTCAGCACTCCGCCGCTGGCGCTGAGCGATAACTTGAGCATTTGGGATGTGATTGTCCGGGTGCCCGGCCTGCCGGCCATCACCAGCGCGGTGGCGACCCTGACGGTTGGCGAGGACTTGGTGCCGCCGGAGATTGTCTCCTGCTGGAGTTTCAACGGCACGGTGCTTTACGTGCAATTTGACGAACTCTTGGACATTGTGAACGGCACCGCAGATGACGCCGCCAATTACAACGTGAACGACATGGGCTTCAATGAAGGTATTCTTTCGGCGGTTCTGCAACCGGATGGGCGCACTGTGGCCCTGACCATGCAGACCCCGGTCACCAACTGGTTCACCGTGCAAGCCAGCGGCGTGGCGGATCGCGCTGCCGCCGTCAACCAGGGCGATACCTTGGGTGTTGGCTTGGCGCTGGGCCTGGCCAATCAGGATGTTGGGGATCCGGGGGTCAATCCTTTGGAGCCCGGTTCAGCTACCCCTGTTGGCATCGGCGCCATTAATGTCGTCGCCGGCGGCGCGGACATCTGGGGTGCTTGGGATATGATGCACTACGTCTATCGTGAGGTGACCGGTGACTTCGACATCTCGGTACAGGTCGCGCACCTGACCCGGCCGGATCAATGGAGCAAAGCCGGTTTGCTCGCGCGGCACAGCATCGCCTCGAACAGCTTTGGCTTCGGCATCTTTGCCACGCCGACCAATGGGGTCAATGTGTTCAGTTCGCAGTGGCGCGACTCCAGCAGCGCGCCCAATTCCGCCAGTTGGAATCCGGGCGGCGTGCGCCAGCCGCTTTATCCCTACCCGGACAACTGGGTCCGGCTGGTGCGGCGGGATACCAATATCTACAGCTATATCAGCCACGACGGCACGAATTGGATGGTGGACTACACCAACTCTTTGGTGGCGACCCAGCCGAAACTTTTGGTGGGCCTGGCGGTAACCTCGCACAACAATGGCGCCGGGCAGACCGCCACGGCCCAGTTCCGCAACCTCTACTTCACACCCTTGACCCCGATCCTCACCCAACAACCGACGCCCTCCAACCAGGTGTTGCCGCTGCATGGCAACGTCACCTTGACTGGCGCGGCGGATAATCCAACCAACTCCGGCGCAATGGTTTACAAATGGTATAAAAACGGCGTCGCAATACCGGGCGCAACCGAAACCAATCTGATCCTCAACAACTTGCAAGCCGCGGATAGCGGGGCCTATGTATTCGCGGCCGGCAACGACGGCGGTGAAACCTGGAGCGCGCCGGTTTTCCTTACGGTCAGCAATGCGCCGCCCGTAACCGCGCCGGTGAACCTGGCAACCACCCCGGGAACAGGGCTGGTCTTCCCGGTTTCCCAATTGCTGGCCAACGCCTCGGATCCGGAAGGGGACCCCTTGACCGTGATTGGCTTGCTTGGACGGTCGCAGACCTTTGTTTATGACTTCAACGACGGCCAGCAGCCGGCCGGCACCACCAATTACGGCGCCGCCGTTTTCGATGGATTCGGCGGTGAAGGTGATTCCTCCCGATTGCGATTGAATTCCGCGCTGGCCAACCAGAGCGGCGCCTTCGTGATTAACGAATTAACCCCGGGCAAGGCCGTCAAGGCGTTTACCGCCACATTCCTCCTGCAGGTCAGCGATGGCTCTGCCGAGCCGGCGGACGGCATCAGCTTCAATTTTGCCGGGAATTTGCCCAACGGGACCTCGAGTTCGGCCGAGGAAGGGGTGGGCAGCGGCCTGTCCATCTGCCTGGACAACTACCGCGCGAACGGCTCGGCCAACAATTCAGCCATCAAGATCAAGTGGACGAACGGATTGATCGCGCAAGTGGCTGTGCCGACCATGAACAGTCCGGTGATGGTGCCCGTGGTGATCAACCTGGAAGCCGATGGCACCCTGGATGTCATGGTGGATGGCTCGCTGATCATCAGCAACCTGGCCACGCCTTACCAGCCCATCACCGGGAGGTTCGGCATTTACGCTCGGACTGGCGGCTCTTATGAGGCGCATTTTGTGGACAGCCTCTCCCTTACCTTGATCACTGAGGAGGCCTTCACCACCCTCGACGGTTATGCGGGCCTGACCAACGGCGTGGTCTATTACCAGCCGAACACGAACGCCCTCGGGGTGGATACTTTCTACTATGTGGTCACTGATGGGCAGGTGGATGGAGTGGTGACCCAGGCGGTCAATATCACCATTGGCGTCGCTCCGGCCGAGCCGCCGCAGCTCACGGCGCCGATCTTCAACCTGGCGGGCGGCCAGTTCAGCCTGAGCATCACTTCACAAGTGGGGCAACTCTATTGGCTGCAATACAAGAATGCTCTCGAAGATGCGACTTGGACCGACCTGCCCGAAGTTGAGGGTACGGGCGGCGTGATCCTCCTCAGCGATCCGGCAGCCAATGCGCCCAAGCGGTTCTACCGCGCCGGCATGAAGCCCAAGCCATAAAACGCACGGCGTCTCATTCTCGCGAGCGTCCCTGCCACAGCCCGCTGCTATTAAGGCGAACTGGGGCAGGGACGCTTTTTCGGGAAGCCCAACGATTCCGGAGGTAAAATGAGGTTCTCAACGCGACCGTCTAATGGACCACTCTCCGCGTGAAATGCCAGCTATTAATTCTTGCCTCTGCTTGATTTTGGCACTACAGTTAAAACGTGGCTTTAACAAAGCATCCTAATCTAATCAGGCGCCTGCAAACGGCAGCGCCGCGAGGAATTCCGCTGGATCATCACGATTTGGCATCTCTAGGCGTGTCGTCAGCCTTGGCGCATCATTACCTGAAATCGGGCTGGCTGGCGCGGCTGGGTCGGGGTGTTTTTATGTTTCCCAACGACACTTTGCGGGAACAGGCTTGTTTAAGATTTCTCGCCCGCCGGATACCTGGCTTTCATGTCGGCGGCAGCACGGCGTTGGCGTGGCGAGGGATTCGGCACAATCTGCCAACGCATGAGCCGCTGTGGCTGTGGGGGGATGCCAAAGTCAGGCTGCCCGCATGGATTAGCGAACGGTTTCGCGTCCGCTACACGGCAAGAAGACTTTTCGCCCCGGGACTGCCGAAGAATTTCGGTCTTCAGTCCCTGCCGGAGAATCCTGGGGGGGTGCTGGTTTCGGTTCCAGAAAGAGCGCTGCTCGAGTTGTTGAGCGCGGTGGGAATCCACCAGGGGATTGAGGACGCTCGCAACATCGTGGAAGGGCTTCGTGCGCTCCGGCCAGAGGTTTTGGCAATTTTGCTCAGGCACGTTGTGCGGGTCAAAGTGGCCAGGCTTTGTGTGCAGTGGGGGGAAGAACTAAATTTGCCGTGGGCCGGTACGGCACGGAAAGCAGCGGGAAAACAGCTTGGCCACAGTCGCTGGACCGCGCAGTTCAAAGACGGAACCACCCTTATCCTGAAACCTTGATGGACAAGGCTTACGTCGAAACTGTACGGCTGCTTCTCGAAGCCATCCCAGTCGTCTTTCAGGCGCCTGCCCTCGCCATGAAGGGTGGGACGGCGATTAACCTGTTCGTGGAGGACATGCCTCGCCTATCAGTGGACATTGATGTGGTTTTCACCAACCACCAAATGGCCCGCGAGTATGCGCTGCAAGCGATTGCAGACGCGCTGGAGAGCGCCCGGATTCAACTCGCCGCCGCCGGGCTGGACGCCGAGGTGTGCTCTACGAAGGTCGGCGATGAAATCAAGCTGTTCCTCCGGCGTGGGAGCAGCCAAGTAAAAGTCGAAGTGAACCATGTGTTTCGCGGGACCATACTGCCGATAGAACGTCGGGGTCTGGGCGACGAAGCCCGGCGGACCTTCACCACAGAACTGAACGCGCCGATCCTGGCCGAGCCGGAGCTCTTTGGCAGCAAACTTGTGGCGGCATTGGATCGGCAGCACCCGCGCGATCTATTTGATGTGCATAGCCTCTTTGCCCGGGGGGGCCTGACGCCTGGAGTCGTGGAGTGCTTCGTGTGCTATCTCGCCGGCCACAACCGCCCGGTGCATGAAGTGCTGTTCTCGCGGGATCATGACTTCTCCCTGGTTTTTGCCAGCGAGTTCATCGGGATGACACGCCAGCCGATTACGGTGAACGAGTTATTGGCCATCCGCCAGCGCTTAAGAACAGAACTGGCCGCGATGCTGACTTCCAATCACCGCCAATTCCTGGTCAGCTTGGTAATGGGCGAGCCGGACTGGGGCCTGATGCGTTGCGGACATCTCGCCGAATTGCCCGCCATTCGCTGGAAACTGCAGAACCTCGAGCGACTCAAACGGACGAATCCACGAAAGTTCGCTCTGCAAGCCGAGCAACTGCGTAACCAACTCAACATTTGAAAACTCCACGAGGGGCTATGATCGCATCGTCGGCGCTCCGGCCAATTTGAGCCACACTGTTTCCGACCAGACCGTCAGCAATGTTCTGCGCGCTCACAGGCTGGGTCCGGCCCCGGAGCGCAAACGGCATTCCACCTGCCGGAGTTCATACGGCGGCACAAGGAGGTTTTGTGGACCACCGATTTCTTCACTACCGAGGTTTGGACCGCCACCGGCTTGCGCACGATGTACGTGCTGTTCTTCATCCATCTGCGGACCCGCAGAGTGGTCCTGGGCGGACTCTCGGCCTCGCCCGACGATGCCTGGATGCGCCAGGCGGCCCGCAATGTCACTGGCGCCATCGGCCAACTGGAAACCGCCCGTTATTTGATCCGCGACCGCGCTTCCAAGTTCACCGCGGGTTTTGACCCTATTATGACCGTCGCCGGCATCAAACCGGTCAAACTCCCGCCGTAATCGCCCAACTGTGGAATACCGTGATTTAGGGATGCCAACTTCCTGCTTCCATGCTCGTTTCCTTTGCCGAAACGCACTGCAGCCTCGGATGACTTTTTAACCATACGAATTCCGCAACGGAAAAAGGATGGGGTGATAGACGGGATTTGAACCCGCGACAGCCAGATCCACAATCTGGAGCTCTAACCAGGCTGAGCTACTACCACCACCCAACGGCTTGAAATTAAATTTCCCCAGCCGGCCTCGTCAAGTCCGGGTTAGCAAAATTTTTTAGCCGCCCACCACCGGTTTCGCCCTCCGCCGCCCGGTTTGGGGACAGAAAAAAGGCGGGGTTGCCCCCGCCCGAGTCAAAGGTGTTGCGAAGGAGCGGCTAGTTGGCCACTTTGAAGCCGGCCTTTTCAATGGCCGCGACAATGTCTTTTTTGCTGACTTTGTTGGCGTCGAAGGTGACTTCCGCCTTGCCTACCTCGACCTTCTTGTCGCTCACGCCGTTGACGCCCGCAAGGGCCTTGTTGACCTTGCTGACGCATCCCTTGGGGCAGGACATGCCTTCAATCTTCAAGGTCAGCGAGTCCGCTTGCGCAACGGCTAGGGAAACCGCCATCACCGCCAGTGCGATCATTTTTTTCATGTTTTTGTTTAGTTAAGTTTATTCACGTTCGGCTCAAGTTAGGCTGGTTTGACCGGTTTGGCAAGCGTCGTTTTGATGTTTTTTGCGTTTTTGCGGCTTGGCTTGCCAACGGGCATCCGCCAAAATCGCCGCATGAAGAAGCTCTTTTGGACCTGCGCAATCGTCAGCCAGTCGGCGTTGATTTTGCTTCGCGCGTCCGAGCCGGTGTCCCTCTTTGACGGACGCAGCTTCAAAGGTTGGTTGGGCGATACCAACAAAACCTGGCGGATCGAGGACGGCGCGCTGGTGGGCGGTTCGCTCAAGGAGAAAGTTGCGCGCAACGAGTTCCTGCGCTCGGAGCGCCCTTACACCAATTTCGTGCTGCGGCTTAAGTTCAAACTGGTTGGCGTCAGCGGTTTCGTCAATGCCGGCGTCCAGGTGCGCAGCCAGCCTGCGAAAAACCCGCCCAATGAAATGGTCGGCTATCAGTGCGACATCGGGGAGGGCTGGTGGGGGGCGCTTTACGACGAATCGCGCCGCAAGAAAGTGCTGGTCAAACCGGGGCCCGAAGCGGTCGCCCAGGCCGTCCGCCGCAATGAGTGGAATGAATACCTGATTCGCTGCGAGGGCAAGCGGGTGCGCTCCTGGATCAACGGCGTGCCGATGATTGATTACACCGAGCCGGACGACGCCATCGAACAATGGGGCCTGATCGGCTTGCAAATTCATGGCGGCGCGGTGGCCGAAGCCAGCTACAAGGATATTTCCATTGAGGAACTTCCCTGAGCCGGGACCGGCCGCGACTGCGCTCTTGCCTTATCGCCGGCGGTCTGTATGCTGCCGCTCATGAAGTCGCTGCTGCTGACCAACGGCCGGATCATAGACCCGGCCAATCAACTCGACCAACCGGGCGAGGTTTTGATTTTGGAAGGCAAAATTGCCGGCGTGGGGCCGGCGGGCGCCCTGACCTGCGCGCCGGAGATTCCCCGCCTGGACGCCCGCGGCGCGGTGATTTGTCCCGGGCTCATTGATTCCCATGTCCATCTGCGCGAGCCGGGCGAATCCGCCAAGGAAACCATTGCCACCGGCACACTGGCGGCCGCGCGCGGCGGGTTTACCACCGTGCTCTGCATGCCCAACACGGCGCCGCCCGTTGACAGCCCAACGACCGTGGCCTTGATCCATGAAAAATCAGCGCGCGAGGCCAGGGTCAACGTGCTGGTGGCGGGCGCCATTTCCAAGGGATTGGCCGGCGAGGAACTCGCCGCCATCGGCTCGCTCAAACAGGCCGGGGTAGCCGCCATCACCGATGACGGCCATTGCGTCCAAAACAACGAGCTGATGCGGCGGGCGATGGAATACGCCAAAATGTTCGATCTGCCGGTGCTGGACCATTGCCAGGATTATTCCCTGGTGACGGACGGGGTGATGCACGAAGGCTATTGGAGCCTCGTGCTGGGCTTGCGCGGCTGGCCGGCGGCCGGCGAGGAAATGATCGTCCAACGCAATATCCTGCTGGCGGAAACCACCGGCGCAAGCGTTCATTGCCAGCACCTTAGTTCGGCGGGCAGCGTGGCCATGATTCGTGCGGCGAAAAAGCGCGGCCTGCCAGTCACCGGCGAAGGATGCCCGCACCACTTCACCCTGACGGATGCCGCGGTGGCGGGCAGCGACAGCTTTTGGGCTGAAGATGGCAAGGGGCTGGCGGCCTTTCAGGGGGCCAAACCACCGTCCTGGCCGCGCTTCGACACCAACTGCAAGATGAATCCGCCGCTGCGCGCCGCCCGCGACCGCGAGGCCGTCCTCGAGGGCCTGGCGGATGGGACGTTGGACATCATCGGCAGCGACCACGCGCCGCACACCGACTACCAAAAGGAAGTCGAGTTTGATTACGCCCCCTTTGGCATCATCGGCTTGGAAACCTCCCTGCCCCTTTCCCTGATGCAGCTTTACCATGCCCGGCGCCTCTCGCTGCCGGACTTGATCGCCAAGCTGACCGTCAACCCCGCCCGCCTCCTGCGGCTGACGGGCAAAGGCTCGCTGGACAAAGGCGGCGACGGCGATGTCACCGTATTCGACCCTGACCACGAATGGGTCTATGATGTGCGCCTGTCCGCCAGCAAGTCCCGCAATTCTCCCTTCCACAACTGGCGGCTTAAAGGCAAAGCCTTGGCTGCCATTGTGGCGGGCGAAGTGGTCTGGAGTGAATTGTAAGCGCCCCAAAACGTCAAAACAATCAGGAAAGGAAAAACAAAATGAAAAAGTTGATGCTGATAGCGACTGGCGCCCTGCTGGCTTTGAACCTCGGCGCCGCGGGATTGAGTTGGGTGACCGATGCCGCCAAAGCCCAGCAAAAAGCCAAAGCCGAGGACAAACTCGTGTTCCTGAACTTTACCGGGTCCGACTGGTGCGGCTGGTGCAAGAAAATGGATGCCGACGTGTTTTCCAAGGCGGAATTCATTGATTACGCCAACAAAAACCTCGTGATGGTTTTTGTGGATTTTCCCAGCAAAAAACCGATCAGCGCGGAGCAAAAGCAGGCCAACGCCGCCCTCAAGAAAAAATACGGAGTCAGCGGTTATCCCACTCTGATCGTGCTTAACAGCAAAGGCGAAAAAGTTCACGAACAGGTTGGCTACATGGGCGACGTCGGCAAGTGGCTCTCCATCTTCAAGCAGGCCAAGGCCAAGTAAACACAAAGCCCAAGCCGGTTCTTCGCCCTTTTCAGCGGAGTGCGGTCGCCAGCTCCGTTAGGAGCGGCATGTTTATAGCCCGGCCCGGCCCCAAAACCCCCTCCGCCGTTTGGGGCGGCATGACCTGAATCTCGCAGGTAACGAATATCTTGATCATGCCGCCCCAAACGGCGGAGGTGTCTTATGGGCGCGACTTTGCTACCCCCATGCCGCTCCTGACGGAGCTGCCGCCGGCAACATTGGCATTGGCGTTCAGGCGGCAGCCGTATCGAATTTCTCGCCAATGACGTTCCACTGAAAATATCGAGGAACCCAATTTGTCACCGCGGCCGACGTTCTCCCTCCCCCCCCTTGGGGGAGCGACTTCCCCGAAAACCGGTTTCGCGCCTTGCCACCCCTGAACCGCGTAGGAGCCGACGTAAGGAGGCTCTGATATCATGGCGATCACGCCCGGGGAAAAATTTGAGCCTCCTTACGTCGGCTCCTACAACCAGGGGATTCATGGGGAGGGCAGGGTGAGGGGGCCCGTGTCGTTTATCCCAAGCAATCATCAGTAACGTCGGGCTTGGGGTTGTCGCCGGCGTTGTTTCTCCTCATCCCCTGCCTGCTGCGCCCGCAGCCCGCCCGTCGCGCGCCAGGCGGTGGCTTGGCTTTGCCAACGGCGGAGGGGCCAATAACGCTCAGTTGGCGGCGGGACGAAACAAAAGAAAGAAACGGTCCGCGGCGGGCGGTTTCAGCTCCTTCGCCAAGGCAAACCCCGCTTTCTCAAAATCCGCTTTGACCAGGCCGGGGGCGATATGACGGTGATGGCCGGCCAGCCGGCGTGGTTCGCCTTCGGGCCCATGACGGTCCATGACGGCCACATAACCGCCAGGCGCCAGTTCCTGACGCAAACGCCGCAGCAAAGGCGCTGGGTCCCACAGCCGGCTGTAGCTGTCGGCAAACACCGCGGCCTGCAGTCCGCCGCCAGTTTTTTCAGGTAAGTCTCCTTTGACCAGGCGAACGACGCCGCTCGCATTCCCCCGCAAGTCTGACGGCAGTTCCTCGTTTTGCGTGGTCCATTCCTCGAGCACGACATCAAGGATCACCGGGCGGGATTTGAATTGCTGCCGAAGGGCTGGCAGCGCCAGCCGGCCCTGGTCCAAGCCGGCAAAGAGCACCGTTGCGGGACCGGGGGGCAGCGCGGGCAGCGCGGACGCCATCGCTTTGCCGTTGATCGCCAGGGGCAAATCGGGATCGCCCGCCGGCTTCTTAATCCCCGCCGGTTTGCGGAAAACCAGCACAAACGGCTCCTTGTCCATCCATAGATCATCCAGCGCGCTGGCGAAAAGAAAACCGGCCTCACGGGCCAGCCTGACCACGGTCGTTTCGCCCGTCCAGAAATGTTTTTTCTCCCGCGCCGCCAGGTCCGGCCATTCGCGCTGCGGCCCTTTTTGGCGATCCACTATCACCAGCCAGCCGCCCGGTTTCAAATCAATCCACAAGTTGCTGAGCATGCTGGAGGGCTTGGCAAAATGATGAAAGACTTGGTGCATATAAATCAGGTCCAGGACACCGTCGGGCAGCCGCGGGTCTTCCGTGGCGCCCAGCACCGGTTGCACTTGGGTTAGTTTGCGTTCCCGGGCCTTTTGCATCATGGCATCCAGCAGTTTTTGTTCGATTTCCTGGCCAAACACCTTGCCCGTGGGGCCAACCACTTCCGCAAAGGTCAGGGTATCTCCGCCGTTGCCGCAGCCCACATCGGCGATGCTCATGCCGACGCCGATGCCGAGCCGTTCGCAGACGCGTTTCAGGGCGGCCGCGCGTTGAGCGGCATCGGGCCGCGCGCCGCCCTTGCCGGTCTTGCTGGTTTCCGCTCCCGCCGCCACATAGGCCAGCAGCCCGGCAAACAAGGCCACCCAAAAACGGCGGCTAGGCAATGGCCGCATACGCATGGAGAGTGAGTTTGGCATAAACGCTATTTCAATGTTGTTTCCGGCGAATTACCCGTTCCCAATAATTTAAGGCCCTGGTCCGCTATTCCAAAGCCTTCTTCTTTTTCTTTTTCCCGCCCGGCTCGGCCGCGGTCGTGGCAGGTCTGGGCAGGTGATCTGGGCGCGCGTCTTTGTATGTGTCAAGCGCCGCCTGCAGGCGTTTGGCGCTCGCGGCGGCTTCCCCGGACAGTCCTGACACCGCCAGCGGCTTGGTCTCCTGCGGATCCTCAGCCAGGTTGAAAAACTGACCGTCGCGATAAAGCTTGAAGCGGTGATCAAAGGCGCATTCGCGCAGCGGCTCGCCGCGGGGAGAATACCAGCAATAAATCCACTCGCGCGGATTTCCCTTTTCGCCGCGCAGTTGCGGCAGGAAGCTGCGGCCGTCCAACGGCATCTCCGGCGGCGGCTTGATGCCCGCCGCTTCGCAAATGGTCGGCAGAAAATCGGTGCTATCCACCAAATCGCGGCAAACCTTGCCCGCGCTGATGTTGCCCGGCCAGTTTGCCACCAGCGGCACGCGCATGCCCGCCGCGGTGGTCAGACCTTTGCCGCCAATCACCAATTTTTCCCCCATCATCGAGCGGGTGCCGCGCCCGGTTCCGTTGTCGCCCAAAAATATCAGCAGCGTCTTTTCCCGCAGCTTGAGGGCCTCCAGTTTGTCCACCACGCGGCCAATCATTTTGTCCATGTAGGCGACCATGTCGCCGAAATGCTCGGGCCGCTGGTTCACCTGCTCGCCTTTGGCTTTCGGGTCCCATGTTTTGCTGTCCGGTGTCGGCTGGTAGGGCGAATGCGTCAGGATCATCGGGTAATAGAGGAAAAAAGGCCGCCCTTGGTGACGCTGGATGAAGTCGAGCGCGTAGGCGTTCACCAGGTCCGGGCCGTATTCCCCTTGGTCATAGTCCTTTTCGACGCCGTTGATTTCCAGGCCGGGATTGGCGTAGCGCGGCGGGCGGCGCGTGTGCTGCCAGAGGCAGGCTTCGTCGAACCCGAATTTTTTGGGCAATGCGGGGTCCTTGCCTAATTGCCATTTGCCGGTGATGGCGGTGGCGTAGCCGGCTTTTTGGAAAAGATTGCCAAAGGTGGCAAGCTGGGGATTCATCTCGCCGAAGGTGACATAGTTGCGCACATTGTAGGCGCCAGTCATCAATTGGACGCGCGTTGGCGTGCAGAGCGGCTGCACGTAACAATGCTCGAACCGCATGCCGGTGGTCGCCAGGCGGTCCAGCACGGGAGTCTGGTAAGAGGTTCCGCCATTGGCGCCCATCGTTTCGTAGCCGAGATCGTCGGCCATGATCAGGATGACATTAGGGCGGGCGGCCTCGTTTTCCGCCGCGGCGGCGGCGATCAAGCCCGCCATCATCGCGGCGGACATGGCGAAGCAAAGTGATTTCATAACCGCCCCAGTCTAATGCTCATCGGTTGAAAAATACAGTGTGATTTTTCGCGCTCGCCTCTCCGGCGGTTCCGAGGCGTTTTATAAAAATTGAATTTAACAGATAAGAAAACGAGATGCTCAGTCAATCTTGAAACCACATCAGCGCCTCGATTGGCAAGGAAAGGTTTTGGCTGTGGATATTATGAGAATGGCAGATCCAGCCAGTGGCCTGCGGCCTTGCGAACGGCAGTTTGGCGCCCTCTCCGTGCCGCGGCGGTTTGATCTCATGCGTCCTTTGGGCGCTTTCGCGGCCTGGAATCCGCGCCTTTCGCGGATGAATTCCATTAACACCCCGCTTCAGTAGGGTGCGGCGAACGGGCAGGGGCTTCAGAACCGTTCTAACGGTTTTACACGAATTTCACTAATCATCACCAATTTGGGGGGTGGCGTTCATGTTTCCTCTCGAAACGGTTTATTGGTGAGGATCATCTGCAGCTTGGGCAATCCGAGGAATTCTCGGAATGCGGGTGCGGCTGCCCATTTTTTCGATCATCGGCTAAAATATACGGAAATCCTTGGAATGCAGTCACATGGAACTATTACCCTGAACGGCTATGGAATGTAAACAGACACGATTTCCTCCTGGAAAAAAGTCACCTCACCGCCTCGCGTCACGGATTTGACATTCATTTCTTCTGCATTAAAATAATCTAATTGTGACTATAAAAAGTCCTGAAAAAGCTGTTAGCCAAGAGTTTGCCAAAGCTGCGTCCGGTGTGGCTGGCGTTGAGGAGCAGGAGAGGCCCGTTAGCGATCGGAAATGCTGAGAACCTTGGAAATCAGATTCAATGCCCTTTTTAAAGACCTAATTAATCTAATGAAAACAACAACGCTCTTCCGGTCTGTCTCGCTGGCTTTGTTAACCCTGCTCGGCAGCGTGATGATGTCACGCGGCGCCAGCACTGCGACCTCAATTACCATTCTCTCCTATGGTGTTAATGCGGCCGGACGCCATGCGCAAAACTCAACCGTGAGCAATGTTACGGGGAACGTTAATTTGGGGCTGAGTGTTTTTGGTGATTTGGCTGAAGACGGCAGGCTCAGCGCTGGGACTGGCCTGAAACTCCTTGACGCCGGAGCGCAGCTATTTGGCCAAGGCGACACGGCGACCGGCCAAGCGCTCAGTGCGGCGGCCGGCTTGGCGGGAGCCATTGATAACATTGCTGATCCCATCTACCAGTTTGAGAACTTTTTTCTTAACGGCAATCCGACGGCTTCTTTTAATGATGTTGCGAATGCGAGCATTCAGTTCGCGAGCGCGTTTCAAGGTTTTACGGAGAGTATTCTTGGAGAAGGTGGTTTGAAGAACATCACGCCCTCTTTTCTCACCACCGAAGGAAAGGTCTATTACAACGGCTTTGAACTGCAATTTCAAGATATGGGGCAATCCCGGGTTGGAGTTGTGGTTGGCTATGACCAGGGACTGAAACCTGGCTTTGGCGGTTATAATGGCGTTGCCACCATCCCGGACTATGTGATTACCCCCAGCAAGAGTGTGGTGCCGGTGGTGAGAATCGTCAGTCTTTCGTCCGCGACCAACATTTTTTCCCTGAGGTTTGGATCGCATGTTTTTTTCATCGATCCTCACGCTTTGGACATTGTTTCGGCGACCAATATTACGGGCGCCGGAAGAAATTTTCAGAGCGAGGACGGTGTGCTTTTTAATTTCGACCAGACGTTGCTGATTCGTTATCCGATCGCCAAGGGGGGAAATTATGTCGTGCCATCGACCGTGAAGGCCATCGCGGCGAATGCCTTCTACAAGTGCAGGAATCTGGGGCATGTCGTGATCGGGACCAATGTGGTCAAAATCGGCGCCAACGCATTTGCGAACAGCAGTTTGGGGACAGTCTATTTCGCGGGGAATGCGCCGGTCATCCATGAGACTGCCTTCAGCGGGATTACCCCGGCGCTTTGGTATTTGCCGGGAACAACCGGATGGAAGGGGACCAATTACGGGGGACGCCCGGCTTGGCGTTATGCGCCGTTCCGATACACCACGAGCAACGGAGCGGCCACGATCACCCAATTCGATGTGAATGGCGGCACCCACATTAGCACTTGGAACAATCCGGCCTCAGAAGCCGTGATCATCCCTGACGAGATGGGCGGATACCCGGTGACCTCCATCGCGCCCGGTGCGTTCGAGGATAATTGGGGGCTCACCAATGTCATTGTCCTGGATTCGGTCACCAGTATTGGCGCGGATGCTTTCTATAATTGCGCAAATTTAAAGAGCATTCGATTGAGCAGAAATCTGACGAGTTTGGGAGAGGCGGCGTTCGCTGCTTGCACGAACCTTTCGACGCTCGTGGTTCCCAGTGAAGTCACCGCGATCCCCATCTCACTCGTCCATGGCTGCCTCAATTTGGGGACTTTCCGCCTGCTGGGAACGAAGGTCACCAGCATCGGGGCGCTGGCATTCGCCAACTGCCCGCGACTGTTTTACGTCAACATTCCCGCCAGTGTGACGTCCATAGGGGAGAATGCCTTTGACTACTGCACTTCGGTGGCGATTGCGGTGGATCCGCAAAATCAATACTACAGCACGGATCGCTATTATTCCGGGCTTTTGAACAAGGCTCAAACGGAGTTGTATCATGCCTATGCCAAAGCAAATGGGTCTTATGAGATGCCCAATACCGTCCAAATAATCAAAGACAGAGCCTTTTACGGAGCAAGCTTGGCAACGATCACCGTGCCTGCCGGGGTAACGTCCATCGGCGATGAGGCGTTTGGCCAAAATACGTATCTGAAGGGCGTGTATTTTGCCGGAAACGCGCCGCATTACGAAGCGGGTATTTTCTCCGGGAGCCCCAATGTAACCGTGTATGTGGCGCCGGGCACCTCTGGGTGGGGGGCAAACTTTGACGGACGTCCGGTGAGACCGTGGGTGACCTTCGGTTATGCCACGAATAACGGTTCTTTAACGATGACTTCCTATACCGGTCCCGGGGGAAGGGTGGTGGTGCCTGAGACCATTGGCGGTCTGCCGGTCACGGGGATTCAAGCGGGCACATTTGCCAATCCGGGCGCGATCTCGAGCCTCCAACTGCCCAACAGTGTGACCCACATCGCGGATGGCGCTTTTTCGGGGCTCATCAACCTTACGAATATCGTCTTTGGGAACAGTGTGGCCAGCATCGGTCAGAATGCCTTTGCCGGGTGCGCCAGTTTGGAGAACCTGGTCATTCCGAACACGGTAAAGACCATGGGCAGCGGCGCGTTCCAGAATTGCGGCCTTACGAATGTGGTGATTGGCAGCGGTCTGACCAACCTGGCGGATAACCTCTTTTCCGGCTGCAAACTGCTGACCGTCACAGTCCCCATGAACATCAAGCGGATCGGGGCGAGCACCTTTGCCAACAACGCCTTCTTGGAATCGGTCATCATTCCCTCCAGCGTCACGAGCTTGGGCGCGAATGCCTTCGCGTATTGCCGGAGCCTGTACAATGCCTATTTTCAGGGCGATGCGCCGGCCAGCGACGACACCACTTTTATTGGCAATAATTATTATGGCTACACTTGGGCGAGTTCCGTCACCGTGGTGCAGTATCTGCCCAACACCAGAGGCTGGGGATTAAGGTATGGCGGAGCCGAAGCCCGGCTGCTGCCCCTGTATTATTCCATCAGCGGGGGAAAGGTGACCATCACCGAGTGCACCGCCAGCGGGCGCTTTTCAATTTTCAGCACCATCAATGGCTTGCCAGTGGGCGGCATCGGGGATTTCGCGTTCGCCAACTGCGGGGACCTAACAGCGGTGGTCATCCCCGCCGGAATCACCAGCATTGGAACGGCTCCGTTCATGAATTGTATCAGGCTGACCAACCTGGTGGTCGCCCCCGGCAACCCTGCTTATGTAAGTGTCGGCAATGTGCTGTTCAACTCCTCCCAGACCGTCCTTAAGCAATTCCCCGCGGGTTATGGCGGAAGCTACATCGTGCCGGCCACGGTCACCAATATCGGCGCCGGGAGCTTTCAAAACTCGGGCCTCCAACAGGTCAGCATCCCCGCCGGTGTCACGGCCATCGGTGAGCAGGCCTTTGCTTTTTGCGGCAGGCTTACCAACCTGGTCGTGGCCAACGGGAACTCGAGCTATGTGGTCAGCAACGGCGTGCTGTTCACTGCCAACCAGAAAGTCCTGGTGCAATATCCGGGCGGGCTGGGGGGCAGTTATATCGTTCCGGCGGGGGTCACGAATCTTGGCCCGGGGTGTTTTGCCGGTTCGGGGGTCACTTCCGTTGGCATCTCCAATAATGTTTCCGTCATCGCCGCGGGGGCCTTGGCCAGTTGCGGGCGTCTGACCAACATCACCGTTTCGGCGGGTAACACCTCTTTCGCCAGCGTCAACGGCGTGCTCTTTAATGCGGCGCGAACCGCGCTGCTGCAATTTCCCGGCGGCATGACCGGCAATTATCGGGTGGACACCAATATCACGGCCATCGCCGACCTGGCCTTTGCCGGATCGCTGCTCAGCTCGGTCACCGTTCCATCCAGTGTAGGGGCAGTGGGAACAGCCGCTTTCGCTGGCTGCCCGCGACTGTATCAGGCCAATTTCTTTGGCAATGCGCCGGCCAATGACGGGACTGCTTTTGTCAACAGCCCGACGACGGTGAATTACATGGCTTCTGCCAGTGGCTGGACGGCCACCTACGGCACCGCCAGAACTTATGAAACCCCCTTTTACATAGTGGAAACGGGGAATAACACCGTGAAGGTGACCGGCTGCAAAGGGACTAACAGTTTCCTGGTGATCCCCGAAACCATCATGGGAGCAACCGTCAAGTCCATCGGGGAGGAGGCATTTTACGCCCAACAGAATCTGGTGACATTAAGCATCCCTTCAACCGTGACCAATATCGGAGCCGGTGCTTTTGCTGATTGCATCCGGTTGGACCGGCTGGTTTTTCGCAACAGGGAAAACCTGCATATTTCATCAGCCGCATTTGCGGGTTGTCTATCGCTGAAGCGCGTGGATTTCAGCTTCGCGGCGCCGACCAGCATCGGGGATTATGCGTTTCAAAATTGCACCAAACTCCAGAACATCAGTTTTTCCGGGGTGACAAATATCGGGAATTATGCCTTTCACGGCTGCACCGAATTAAAGTTTTTGTCCTTGCCGCAAGTAAAATCAATCGGGGCCTATGCCTTCTTCGATTGCTTTCGGTTGATTCAGGTCACCCTGTCCGCGAGCGTAACGAGTATTGGCTCCCGCGCCTTTGGGACGGATTATATATGGAGCGAGCACATGCAGATTTATGCTTCCGGGCCTCCGCCCGCCAGCGATGGCACCTTGTTTGCCAACCGCAAGGCCGAAATTGTATATGAACCTGGCACCGGTTGGGGAGCGACTTACCATGGGGCCACAACCCTCGAGATTCCAGCGGGCTTTGACTATACCATCGGTCCTGAGGGAGCCACCATCACCGGTGTTTCCTACGGGTTCAGTTATTTGGTGATTCCCTCATCGCTTTATCTCAACTCTGCCAATCCGAACGTGCCGGTGGTCGCCATCGCCAATAATGCCTTCGCGGGCATTCTGACCATTACCAATGTCGTGTTTCCGAATACGCTCCGGAGCATTGGCGACGGGGCATTCCAGGACTGTATGTATCTTACGAGCGCCACCCTGCCGGCCAGCCTGACCAGCATCGGCAACTCGGCCTTTTCAAACTGCGTCAAACTGCGCGGGATCACCATCCCCGAGAGTGTGACCAACATCGGCGCCTATGCGTTCGCCGGGTGCCCGGGAGAAACGAATCTTGAGTTCGGGGCCGGACTGACCTTTTTGGGAACCAACGCCTTCGCGGGCTGGACCAATTTGCAGGCGGCCTATTTCAACGGCAATGCTCCTGCGAACAACGCCCCGGCCTTCGCCGGGAACACGAATGCGGTTTATGCCTTGCCCGGCAGCACCGGCTGGGGGGCGACCTACTCCGGAAGGCCGGTGGCACAGTGGACACAATACATTTACCGCACGAATAATGGCGCCATCACCCTTCAGTTTTATTTTGGCAATCAGAGAGTTGTGACTGTGCCGTCGGTGGTCAATGGCCTGCCCGTGACCTCGCTCGAAGAAATGACCTTTGCCGACAAGCGGAACATTGGTTCGGTCATCCTGCCCAACAGCATAACGAATATTGGCACCGATAGCTTCAAATATTGCAGCCTCACCAATATTGTTCTGAGCACCAATTTGCTGAGGATTGGGTATCGTGCATTTTATGGCTGCGCCCTGAAAAATGTGGTTTTACCAGACAGCCTCACCGAATTGGAGGAATGGGTGTTTAGCCTTTCCGGATTAACCAATGTTGTTTTACCCCAAAACCTGAAATCCATAGGCCATTACGCTTTTTATTATTGTCCGCTTTACAGGGTCTCCCTCCCCCAAACGCTGGAGTCAATTGGCCGTTCTGCCTTTTCCTGGACCAGGTTGACGAATATTGTGTTACCCAGGTCCTTAATCTCCATTGATTCTGAGGCGTTTAGGGGATGCAAGATGCCGGGGCCGCTACTGATCCCCCCCAAAGTCACTTCCATTGGGTATTGGGCATTTGACAGTATCGGGACCACAATGGGCCCGATCTATTTCGAGGGGAATGCCCCCACAGCTTGGGGTGAGGAGGGTTTTGTGGCCATGAACTCGTTCACCGTTATCAATGGAAAAGCCTATGCGACCGGCCCAGGCATTGCCTACTATGATCCTTTGACTTTCGGATGGGGAAAAACTTATTCCGGCATGAACACGGCGCCCTGGCATCCTTTCACCTATACGATTAACGACGGTGCCGTAACGATTACCGGTTTCTTTGGCTCGGGAGGAGCTCTGACGGTGCCGGACAAGATCGGCGGGCTGCCCGTGACGGCCATTGGTTCGTATGCCTTTGCGAGCAACTCCAGCCTGACTTGGATCACGTTGCCGGACTCGATCACCTCGGTGGGAGACGGCGCTTTCGCGGCCAGCACCAATCTGGCCGCGGTCGAATTTCGCGGGAACGCCCCAGCCGTGGGCGCGAATTTGTTCGCGGGCGACAGCCTCAATGTGTTGCGTCTCGCGGCCACCACTGGCTGGGGCGCCACGTTGAGCGGTTCCCCGGTAGTCGGCTATACCCCGACCGGGGCCATGACAATCAAAATTAATCCGAATTCCATCGGTGCGCAGTGGCAGGTGGATGGCAGCGGCCCCTGGTATCCCAGCGGCGCCACGGCGACCAATCTGTCGGTGGGTTCGCACACCGTGAGTTTCAGCACCGTCGGCGGGAGCTGGCAGACGCCAGCCAACATTACTCTTTCTGTGGGTCCTTTCCGGGAAACAACCTTGCAAGCGCCGATCTCGTATCTGTTCATCCCGTTCAGTTATGTCACCAATGGCACCAACCTGACCATCACCGGCTACACCGGATCGGGGGGTACGGTTTACATTCCCGAGAAAATCAACGGCATGACCGTGAGCGGAATCGCGGCAAACGCCTTTGCCAACCAATCCAGCTTGACGAGTATCGTGGTGCCGGACACCATCACCACGGTGGGCACGAATGCCTTTGCAGGGTGCTCGAATCTCGTGAGCGTCACCGTCGGCAGCGGAATTACGAACCTGTCCGGGTATGTGTTTGCCAACTGCCCCAAATTGTCGTCGGTATTTTTCAATGGCAATGCGCCCACGACCGATGGAACGATATTTAACAATTCCCCGAAGGTCGCGTCGTATTACCGCAATACGGCCACGGGTTGGACCAGCACTTTCAGCGGCCGCCCCAACTCACCTGTTCCCTATGATTTTTCGGTTCTGCCCGGCAATAAAATCAGCATCAGCGGATATAGCGGGGCAGGGGGTGATGTGACGATTCCCCCGACGATTGGCGGTTTTCCGGTCACCGATATTTATGCGAGTGTCTTTGCCAACAATCTGAGCGTCACCAATGTCACGATCCCCGACAGCGTGGTTTCGATTCAGTATCAGGCATTTGCAGGCTGCAGCAATCTGCAGACGGTCGTGCTCGGAACCAACGTGCAATGGATTGGCGATCTGGCCTTCGCCAATTGCACCTCTTTGGACAGCATCAATTTCCCGGACAGCCTCCGGATCATCTACTCATATGCGTTCCAAAACAACCGAAGTCTGACCAGCGTGGAATTCGGGGCGGGATTGGGTTCCATTCGGGATAGCGCGTTTGCGAGTTGCACGAACTTGTCCCAAATTATCTTCGGCGCCAGCCTCACGAACATCGGTCCTGGGGCCTTTTCCCTTTGCCGGGCTCTGACCAATCTGACCTTTCCGGATAGCCTGCGCGAAATCCAGGGCAGCGCCTTCGCCGGCTGTAGCGGCCTGACCAACCTCAACTTTGGCACCAATCTGTCCATCATCGGCGATTTTGTGTTTTCCAGTTGTTCCGGTTTGCGCGACCTCGTTTTACCCCCGAATATTTACCTGGGGACCAATGCCTTCGCGCATTGCACCCAGTTGCAGACGGTGTTGTTCGAGGGGATGATGCAGTATGTCGTCACGCCTTACGCTGGCGCATTCTATAATTCGCCCTCGGCGGTGGTCTATTATCCCACCTACGCCGCTGCGGGCGGATATTGGCGGAGCCCCGATCGCGCCATTTCGGATTATCGGGCCGCCGTCGCCTACAGTGTTGGCGCTTCCGGCATGGTAAGCATTGATCATCACGCGGGGAGTGGCAATTTCACTATTCCGGACACCCTAGGGGGGCTTCCGGTCGCCAGTGTGGCCAGCGATGCGTTTGCCGATTATATTAACGTCCTGACCATCGGTCCCGGCATTCTGAGTATCGGATCCATGCCCAACCCCAATTTTGGCGTCAACACCATTATTGTTGATCCGGCCAACCCGAACTACCGCATGGTTGACGGGGTGCTTTTCGATAAAACCCTGACCACCTTGATCCGCTGTCCCACGTTTCTGAATGCCTTTGGCAGCTACACCGTTCCCTCCACGGTGACGACCATTGATGACCACGCCTTCCAAGGGTGCCGGATCGCCCATGTTACCTTATCCGCGAATGTCAGCAGCATTGGCGATGGTGCATTTTCCGGAGCTGGCTTTCTGTCCCAGCTTGTCCATCCCACCCCCGATCGGTTGACTTATTTGGGGCAAAACGCCTTTGCCGGATGCTCCTCACTCACCAACTTCGTCACCGGCAACAACTTGGCCCAGGTTCAGCCCTGGACCTTTGCCAACTGTGCCCTGCTTAGATCGGTCACCTTAGGTCAGTCGGTCGGCTCGATTGGCGTTGGGGCGTTTTCCAACTGTGTCAGCCTGGCGGCTATTGATTTCCCGGCGAGACTGGCTTCCATCGGCCACGGCGCGTTTGCCGATTGCCAATCGCTCGCCACGCTGACCATTCCGGCCGGGCTGCCAACGGGCGCTGGCTATTCCAGCATCCAACTCGGCTCCGGCGTTTTTGCGGGCTGCACCGGTTTGACCTCGGCCTATTTCCTTGGGAATCGCCCCAACCCGGACTATGGAAATACCTTTGCCGGCGCCAATCAATTGATTGTCTATTACTTGACCAATTCGCTCGGTTGGTCCACGGCCTATGGCGGAGCGCCTACGGCATCATACGCCCCCTTTGGCTCCCTCCAAGTTTTCTTCACCCCGGTTATCGCCGGAGCCCAATGGCGGGTGGACGGCGGCCCATGGATGAGCAGCGGGGCCATCGCCACTAACTTGCCGGTCGGCAGCCATACGGTCAGTTTTGCCGCAGTCAATAACTTCAATTACTTCACTCCGGCCGACCAGGTGGTCGTGGTTTCCAATATGAGTCTCACCGTCGCTGCGGCCAACTACGCGCCAACGCCCGTTCTTTATACCGTAACCCCGTCGAATACCATTACCATCACCGGATTTCGCGAACTGAATGCCGACGGATTCCTGGTGGTTCCGCCCACCATCAACGGGCTGCCGGTTACGGCGATCGGGGATAATGCATTTTACAATAACCAGTCCTTGTTAGGAGTGATTCTGCCCCCCACCGTGACCCGGATTGGCCAAGGCAGCTTCCAGGATTGCCGCAACCTTAACTTCGCCATTCTGAGCACCAATTTACAGTCCATCGGAATCTACGCCTTCTGGAGGTGTACGAGCCTGAAATCTGTGGTCATCCCCGACAGCGTCACCAGTCTTGGGGCGGCCGCTTTTGCGGATTGCGCCAGGTTGACGTCCGTTCAATTTGGCGGCGGTATAACTACCGTCGGTCATAATACCTTCGACGGCGCCGAGCAGCTCACCACACTCTTTTTCAACGGCGCGCCCCCATCCGATGCCAACTTTCTGACCGACTACTATCCGCAACTTGGCTGGGGCGGCTTTCGCCCCGCCATCCACTATAATCCCGCAGTGGCGGGGTGGGGCAGCATCACCGCTGGCCAACCCACGGACTGGGCCTCTTTGTTCATGTTCAGCACGAACCAGGACGGTGGGATCACCATCGAGGGCCTGACAAATAATGTGACCTATTTCCCCGGGTTAATCATTCCCCCGACCATCACCGGACGGCCGGTGACCGCCATTGGCGCCGGCGCCTTGTACATCGCGGCGTCTGAGGCGCTTGTTTTGCCACCGACAGTGACCAGCGTGGGGGCAGAAGGCTTCAAGTCGTGCAATGTGTCGGCCATGTTTATTGGGGCATCACTGACCAATATTGGTGACCATGCGTTCAGTGAAATCTCAGCCTACGGATTTTATGTGGATCCGGCCAATCCGAGCTATTCCAGTGCCGGCGGCATCCTCTATAACAAGGCGCGAACGGAATTGATATCCTGTCCGATCTACTGGGGAGAGAATATGGGTGAGAGTGATACCCCGTTAACCTTGACCCTGCCCAATGGCGTGGAGCGAATTGCCGATGGCGCCTTTCGAGATCTGCAAAATGTTTCCCGGATTAACCTCCCGGCCAGCTTGGAGACGATTGGGAAAGGAGCCTTCAATGGCATTTACCATCTGAAATTAATCGCCGTTGATTCCGCGAATAGGTTCTATTTTACCAGCGGCGGCGCGTTGTTCAGCCATAGCACCAACCGCTTGATTCAATTCTTTGGAAGTCAGGAAAAATATTATGTTCCACCCGGCGTGCAATTCATCGAAGACGGCGCCTTCATGAATGCTTGGGAACTGACCGAGGTAACGATCCCTTCGACCGTTGTCAGTATTGGCGCGGAAGCCTTTTATGGACAATACATCACCAGCTTGACTGTTCCCGACACGGTGAACCATATCGGCGCGGGCGCCTTCATGTTTGCCTCCTTAACCAATCTGATCCTGCCGACGGGGTTGAAATCCATAGAAGACCTCCTATGTTACGGCTGCGAGGATTTGGCCCGCATTGACATTCCAGCCGGGGTCACAAATATAGGCGATTCCGCCTTTGCCTGGTCGGGGCTTGCCCAGGTTGAATTGCCGCCGGGACTAATCCACTTGGGAGCCCACGCTTTTGAGGGAACCAAGCTCACGAGCATCGTCATTCCTGATCATGTGGCCGTAATTCCCGAATATGCCTTTAGCACCTGCTACGATCTGACCAATGTGGTTTTCGGCGCGAGCGTCACCAATATCGGCGCTTATGCGTTCAGCGAGGATCGCTCCCTGCTGTTTGTCAAATTCAACGACAACCTGATCGGCATTGAGTCAAACGCCTTTGGGAATTGCATATACATACAAGAGCTGATCTTCCCCGCGACCCTGGCCTATTTGGGCGATCAGGCATTTTATGGCCTGGGCAATCAAAACATCCTTTTCCTGGGCGATGCGCCCGCCGTTGTTGGCCAGCCTTTCAGCAGCCACCTGGGGATGTATTACACCTCCGGAAGGACCGGATGGGATGCATTGCGCGCCCAATATGCCAACCTGAACGATTATTTTTCGGGCTTTGCGTATGCAACGAATGCCGACGGAACCCTGACCATTATGGGGATCAATAATGTGGGAACGCCCTACCTCTTGATTCCCACTGAGGCGCATGGGCGCCAGGTAACCGGTTTGGCCTCGGCCGCCGCCGACGGGAATTGGAAGTCCTACCTAAGTGTGACGATTCCCGCGACCATAACCAATATTGAGCCGGGAGCATTTATTGGCGTCAGCATTCAGCGCTATTACGCCGAGAGTAATAATCCTGCCTGCAAGGCCGTTGACGGTTCGCTTTATGATTCATCAATAACCCGGCTGCTGGGGCCTGCGGATCTGGCATCGTTCCATCTTCCCGCCACCGTTACCAACCTTGTACCGGCTCTGTTTGATGCCTGCTACAACAGCCTCGCTCATATTTCAGTGGATCCTGCCAATCCATCCTTCAGCAGTGTTGACGGGGTGCTCTTCGATAAACAAGCAAAAGTGCTGGTTCATTACCCACCGGGGCGGCTTGCGCTGGGGTATTCTTTGCCGGAATCGGCGACCACCATCGGCCCCAATGCCTTTATGGGGGCTGCTCTGGAAGGAATCAGGGTGCCGGCCAGCGTGACCAATATTCAGACCGGTTCCCTGGCCGATTTGCGCAGCATCTATTTTGAAGGCGCCGCGCCGGCATTCGAGCCCAATGCCTTTAGTGCAGGCTCGCAGGCGATGCTGTTTTATTTGTCGCCGGCCACCGCGGCTGACTTCACCTTCGCCGGTGTTCCGGCGGGTGAGTGGTTGTCCATGTTTAGCTGGGTTACCAATGGCGGAAACTCCATTGCGGTCGTGGGTTATCATGATTTCGGCCGCAACTTTAACTATGTGATGTTCCCGAAAACGGGCATAAACGGGTTGCCGGTTGAAAATCTCGGCACCGCATTCGCCGGTGCGAGAATGAAGGGGATCGAGATTCCCGACGGAATCACCAATCTTGACGCCGGCGCTTTTTACAACACCGAGATGGAAGAAGTGGTGATCCCGGGCACGGTGTCCGCCATCGGCAGCGAAATGTTTGCCTATTGTGGACTTTATCGGGCCGTCATTCTGCCTGGCGTTACCTCCATCGGGGACCGGGCTTTCGCGGAAAATTATTTGACCTCCGTGGTTATTCCGGGAACGGTCAAAACATTGGGGTATGAGGCTTTTTATTACACTGACCTCGAAGTCGTGCACCTGACTAATGGCTTGTTGAACATTGGGGAGCGGGCTTTTGCTGATCTTTACTACCTGGAGCACATTGTTATTCCCAATACCGTTACCAATATCGGGGAGGGGGCTTTTGAAAACGGGTATTTGACCGATATCGTCATCCCGCCTTCCGTGGTCGAGATCAAGAGCGGGGCTTTCCGGGACAATTCGCTCAAATCCGTCACCTTGTCCGTTGGCCTGAAGAATATTGGGGAAGAGGCGTTTTATGACAATAGCATAAAAACACTGGTGATTCCGCCAGGCGTGACGAATATCGGAAATTCGGCGTTTCGCAACAATTCGCTGAATTCCCTGACGATTCCCGCCGGCTTGGAGAGCATTGGCAGTTCGGCGTTTTATGGTAATAACTTGGAAACTCTGGTGTTTCCGGCAGGCGTGGTGAGCATTGGCGACTCAGCCTTCTACGGCAATGATTTGGAATCCCTGGTGATTTCAGCGGGCGTAACGAGTATCGGCGACTCCGCGTTTAGAAACAATTGGCTGGAATCAGTGGTGATTCCGGCGAGCGTGACGAACATAGGTGACGGGGCGTTTTCTGATAATCGCATCACCGCGGCCTATTTCCTTGGGAATGCGCCTGCCAATGACAACGAGACCGAATTAACGGACAATTGGTCGCCCTACGGCGATACCATCGCCTATTACTTGGCGGGCACAATCGGCTGGGGAACACATTACGGCGGGGTGCCGGCGGTCATGCTCACCCAGTCGGCTTCCGGCGCGGTCAACGCGAACAACACCGTGACCTTGACCAATTTTAGCGGCGTGGGTTCCGTGGAGGTTCCGGCCACCGTGGGCGGCTTGCCGGTGACCTTGATTGGCCCCGGCGCTTTTTCCGCGGCTGGGAACCTGATTACGAGCGTCACCTTGCCTAGTGGCATCGCCAGCATAGCCGCCGGGGCTTTCGTCGGCTGTCCGGCGTTGACGACGATTGTCATTCCCAGCACGCTTACCAATATTGATGTGGGCGCCTTGGCCCTGCTTCGTGGTTTGACCAACATCATCGTCGCCCCGGACAACCCGGTTTTCAGTTCGGTCAACGGGGTGCTCTTTGACAAAAATCAGAACACTCTGCTGGCGGTAGGCGGGGGGGTGACGGGCAATTTTGTTGTTCCTCCCACCGTGACCAAAATCGGCGACGACGCCTTCCTGGGCTGCGACGGCCTCACGAATATTGTGTTTCCGCCCGGCCTGGTCTGCATTGCCGATCCGGCGTTCGGCTACTGTGAAAACCTGACCACCCTGACCATTCCGGCCTCCGTCACCTTTATCGGGGATTATGCTTTCGCCTATTGCACCCGCCTCAAGACGGTCTATTTCCAAGGCGATGCTCCCCCGGATAATGGCACGGTCTTTGTGGGATGCTCGAATGCCACTGTTTACTATCTGCCGTCGGCCGTTGGCTTTGGCGCCACTTTTGGGGGCGCTCCGACCGTGATGATGCAACCCCCGGTGGCCAATCCCGTCACCGTTTATCGCAACCCCGGCGCCGCAGTGCTAATATCCCTGGCCTCGCTGGCCGGACATTGGACAAATCCTAACCAGGCTGATCCTGTTATTCTGAGGAGCGTTTTAACCACCAGCACCAATCGGGTGCCGGTGGTCGTTGATGCCGATTCAATATTTTATGCCAACACGAATGATGTTCGGGACCAAATAATTTACAGTATCGCTGACAGCCAGAACTTGGTGGGAATGGGCGTCATTGATATTGTTACCAGCACCAGCCTGGTTGCCTACCTGCCACCCGTCGCCGCCGATATTGAGGCCGAAACCGAGGCTGGATCCGTCCTGGTGTTGTCCGCTGCGAAAGTTTTGGCCCGGTGTTTATCGCCCGACGGGTTGGCGCTAACGCTGCCGGAGGTCAGCGCCGTCAGCACGAATGGAGGAACCGTTGAATTGGCGGGCGGGCTGATCAGCTTTACACCGGCTGCCGGCGCCTCTGGCGTGGACGCCTTCAACTACACCGTGCGCGACGCGCGGGGCGGACAGACCACGGCCCGGGTGATCGTCACGGTCAAGGCGTCAGGCGCTCCATCGCGCAGCCTGATCGGTCTGGTTAGGAGCGGCAGCCAGGCGACCCTGCACTTCGCTGGCATTCCGGGCCGGGAATACCTGCTGCAAACGACCACCAACGGCCTGCCGACGACCAATTGGTGGAATGTGAGCACCAATATCGCTGGCGCAAACGGACTCTGGAACTTTACCGATCCGGCGGCCACCAACACGCTGCAGTTTTATCGCGTCCGGGAGAGGTAACGATGGGGCGATGGCCGTTTGGTCGTTTTTGCCGAGGTTGCCAAAAGCAAGCGCTTGGAGGCCAGGGGGGGACCCTGCTTGATGATCACCTTCTTAGGGGCGGTGCGCATTAGGTTTTAGTTGGTTTGGTTTTCCAAATCCACAGGGGAATCATGGCCACGGGCGCTGTGGAGTCGCACCCGGTTGTATGATCATTGCTCGTCATTTTCCAATCATAAGAAAAACCTATTAAAAAAATAATAAATTATTGACGTCCGCAAGATGCCATCTAACTTATCACGCGCTGGTCGGTGCAATCAAAGGCGAAAGGGAAGCAATGCGTAAAATCAAGAAATTTTTAGGGCGGATTCAGGTTGTTTGCCTGGCGGTGTCGGTGATGGCCACAATCGGTCAGGCGCAGGTGTTCACGACGATCAGGCATTTCGGCGATGCTGCGGCTGTCGTCGGCGTGAATCCGAACACTCCGGTGGTGCGCGGGGCGGACGGGACGCTTTACGGCACCGCCCAGGGTGAGGGCAAGGTGTATGGCACCCTGTTCAAAGTTGCCAGCGACGGCACCGGTTTTGCTGTGCTCAAGCAATTCACCAACCATTCGGAGGGATATTATCCGGGTGGTTTGGTGCTGGACGGCAGCACCATCTACGGCGCGGCGCGTATTGGAGGGAACAATGGCAATGGGGCAATTTTCAAAATGAATGTGGATGGGAGCGGCTATGCGGTGATAAAACACTTCACCAACTATACCCAGGAAGGTCATTATCCGCCGGGACCTCTTTTTCTTTCCGCTGGTGTTCTTTACGGAACCACCACCTATGGCGGCACCAATGGCGGCTATGGAACGATTTTCATGCTCAACACCGATGGCAGCGGATTTTCGTCGCTCCACCATTTTGCTTCCACGAACGGTGCACACCCAAATTTGAATGGTGTGGTTTTGTCCGGAAGCACCCTCTATGGAACCACGCCTCAAGGCGGCACGAACGGCGCCGGCACCCTTTACAAGGTGAACAACGATGGCTCCGGTTTCACCGTTCTCAAACACTACACCAACTACGGTGTCACCGGAAGCAGTCCTCAAGGGAACCTGGTCGAGTCCGGCGGAGTGCTTTATGGCACGACCTACAATGGTGGGGCCTTTACATATTATGGGACGGTGTTCAAGGTGAACACCGATGGAACCGGCTACACGGTTTTGAAGAGTTTTAATTATTTCGACGGCGCTTATCCAAGCGGCAGCTTATGGCTGTCCGGCGGTGTTCTCTATGGTGCTACGGCAGGCGGCGGATTTTACGGGGCAGGGACGGTATTCAAGTTGAACACCGACGGGACCGGTTACACGTTACTTAAAAGCATATCAAGCACGGAAGGGGCGAACCCTTATTCGGGGATCATACTGGCCGGAAGCACGCTCTACGGGACCAGCCAGAGTGGTGGCAGCGGGAACCGGGGAACCGTTTACTCGCTCAACACCGATGGGACGGCTTATTCAATTCTCAAGAGCTTTGCCATGAGCGACATTGCCAATCCTTACGGGACACCGGCCTTGGCGGGCGGCACTCTTTACGGGACAACTCAAACCGGCGGGAGTAATGGCTGGGGAGCGGTTTATAAAGTGGATACGAATGGCTCCGGTTACTCCATTCTTAAGCATTTCAATAACACTTCGGATGGACGGACCCCTTACGCCGGAGTCGTTGAATCAGGGGGTGTCCTGTATGGAACTGCCACTTATGGTGGAGTTTCGGGCGGAGGCGTGGTTTTCAAGATGAACAGCGATGGCACCGGCTACACCGCGCTGAAAAGCTTTTCCTACAATGACGGGTATGCCCCGTCCAGCCAATTAATCCTCTCCGGAAGCACTTTATATGGGGTGACCGCCAGCGGCGGGACCAACGGCGGCTACGGGACCGTATTCAAGTTGAACACAGATGGGACGGGCTTTGCTTCGCTAAAAAGTTTTTCTTCGGCGGATGGGGCTAATCCTTATGCGCGATTGGCGCTTTCTGCCAGTGTCCTTTATGGAGTGGCCCAGTCGGGCGGTATTTCCAACCGAGGCACCGTTTATAAGCTGAACACGGACGGCTCCGGCTTTGCCGTGCTTCAGCATTTCACCAATCTCAACGGCGCCATTCCTTACGGCGGTCTGGCGGTATCCGGCAGCACACTTTACGGCACCACGGTGCAGGGGGGTACCAACAATTATGGGACCATTTTTAAAATTAACACCGATGGGAGCGGTTTTGCGGTCCTCAAGCACTTGGATTATGCCTCTGGCATCAGTCCCTTTGGAGATCTGACGATCCAGGGCGACACCTTGGTGGGCACATGCGTTGGCGGTGGTTATTATGGTCTTGGAACTGTTTTCCAGATCAACACGGACGGCTCAGGCTTCTCCATCCGCAAAAGCTTTTCCGGAGCCGATGGCTACTATCCGCAGGCGGGGGTGTTCGTGTCGGGGACCTTGGCCTTTGGCGCGACCCGGCAGGGCGGTCAGATGGATTTGGGGACCGTCTTCAGCGTAAACTTGAATTCCGCACCAACGGCCTTGAATCTGAGCCACAACACCATTGCCGAGCACCAGCCTCCCACCACCCCCATCGGAGTGCTTTCAACTTCCGACCCCGATGCCGGCGATGTGCATGTCTATGGTTTTGCTTCCGGCCCGGGCGACACCGACAATGCCAGCTTTGCCATCGTCGGAAACCAGTTGCGTGGCGTGGCGGGCTTCGATTACGAGACGAAGAACAGTTACTCGGTGCGCCTGCGGGCCACGGACAATGGCGACCTGTCTTTTGCGCAGGCCTTTGTCATCACGGTCACTGATGTCGCAGAAGTCCCAACTTCCGCGACTGCGGACAACCGTTCCACGATCGAGGACTTGCCGTTAACCATTCCGGCTGGCCAATTGGCCAGCAACGACATTGCCGGAACAGTCAACGCGGGCCTGGGGCACCTGGCGGTGGTTTCAGTGAGTGCCAGCAGTTCCCAGGGTGGGACCATCACCACCGAATTGGATTCCGGTTGGACCAACCGCTTCAATGGCCTCAGCAGTTCCGGCGACGAGGCCAAAGCTGTGGCAGTGGACCGGGATGGTAATGTGTATGTAACCGGAAACTCTTATGGCCCGACTGCCTATGATTTCGCCACCGTCAAATACCTCTGGGATGGAACCCCGGTTTGGACCAACCGCTATAACAATCCGGTGGCCAACAGCAGCGACTTGGCCACGGCCCTGGCCTTGGATGCGGCGGGCAATGTCTATGTAACCGGATATTCTGATGGCGGCAGCGGTCAATACGACTTTGCCACCATCAAATACCTGGCCACAGGGATTCCGGTTTGGACCAACCGTTACAACGGTCCGAACAACGGTTCTGATGAGCCAAAGGGAATTGCTGTGGACTCGGCGGGGAATGTGTATGTGACCGGGCGGTCTTATGGCTCGACGGCCACCGATTATGCCACGGTCAAATATTTGGCGGATGGCACGCCGGCCTGGACCAACCGCTACAACAACCTGGCGGCCAACAGCGATGACCTGGTTTACGCCTTGGCCTTGGACCACAACGGCGACGTCTATGTGACCGGCGCGTCTTATGGCAGCACCCATTACGACTACTTGACCGTCAAATACCTGGCCAATGGAACCCCGGTCTGGACCAACCGCTACAATGGCCCCAATAACTATTATGACGAAGCCCGGGCGATCGCCATTGATGCTGGGGGAATAGTTCACGTGGCAGGGGTTTCATATCAGAGCACCGGCCCGGATTTTCTGAAATTGACGCTGACTTCCGATGGCGTTTTGGTGGGAACCAACCGCTATAATAACCCGACGGCCAATAGCGACGACGTTGCCTTGGCCATGGCAGTGGACTCCCGCGGCCATGTTTATGTGACGGGCCGTTCCATCGAAGGCAGCACCGGTTGGGATTATGCCACCGTCAAATACCAGTTCGGGAGCGTCCCGGTGTGGACCAACCGCTACGCCGGCCCTTCCGGGTTTGAAGAACCCAGCGCGGCAGGCGTGGATGGGGCGGGCAATGTTTATGTCGCCGGCCTTTCTTACAGCGCGTCCCAGGGGGATTACCTGGTCGTGAAATACCAGCCGGATGGCACGCCCGTCTGGACTAATCGTTATAACAACACCGTGGCCAACAATGAAGACCAGGCTTTGAGCATGGCCGTGGATGCGAACGGAAATGCTTATGTGACCGGGCGGTCCTATGAAGGCGGCAATTATGACTATTTAACGATCAAATATGGCTCCGGCGGCATCGGCCGGTTGCTGTATTCCCCGCCCATCGGCTTTGTGGGAAACGACACCTTCACTTACACCGTGCAGGACAGTATGGGGAATCTCGCCACGGGCACTGTGACAGTGGCGGTGCTGCCCAAGAATCAAGCCCCGGTGGTCGCCGCGATTTCCAATGTGGTGGTCTTTGAGGAAGCCGGCCTCGTCAGCCTGGCGGGACTTGTCAGCATCGCCCCCGGCCCCGTCAGCGAAGTCGGCCAGGCAGTTACCAACCTTCTGACAGGCAACGACAACAACGCGCTGTTCAGCGTGCAGCCGGTCGTTGATCTTTCGGGCACCCTGACCTTCACCCCGGCAACCAATGCCAACGGGGTTGCTACGGTAACGCTCATCGCTCAGGACAATGGGGGCACCGTAAGTGGTGGTGTGGACAAAAGCACCAACACCTTTACCATTACCGTGCAGGCAGTGAACGATGCGCCCAGTTTCACATTGCCGCCAGTGGCCCCGCGGCATCTTTATGTGGCCCGCTATGGTCTCAACGCGGTAGCCCGCGTGGCTGAGGACGGCTCCGGAATGTTGCTGAATTTCCTGCCCGGAGAAAACCAGCCCATCATGGTTGCGGTGGATGAGCCGCGGAGAAAAATCTATTGGACGGAGTATGGCGGCGGAAAGATTCGCCGCGCCAACTTGGATGGTTCCGGCGTGGTGGACTTAATCACGGGCCTGAATGCACCCGTGGGAATCACGGTGGATTCAGCCGCGCAAAAGTTGTATTGGGTCAGCGACAGCGGTTCCGCCGTGCTCTGCGCCAACTTGGACGGCACGGGGGTGACGACATTGGTCAGTGGCTTGTCCAATCCTTACAAGGTGGTGGTTGATCCCATCGGCCAAAAACTTTACTGGGCCAACTATTCCAATGGCGGGTCCATTGGGCGCGCCAATCTGGACGGGACCAGCGCCAACAACAACTTTATTGCCGGCTCCGGACCCGCTTATGACCTGGCCATTGACCTGGCAGGACAAAAACTGTATTGGACCGTCACCGAGTCGTCTCGCATTGCGACCGCCAATCTGGATGGCACCGGGGTCAATCATAATTTCATTCCCGGCGCTTCCTGGCCGCGCGGCATTTTGGTGGACCAGGGCACAGGCAAGCTGCTGTGGTCAAACGCTGGATTCGGGAGCATTGGGCGGGCTAATTTGGATGGCACGGGAATCAATCAAAATTTCATCACCGGAATTTCTCTTGGTTGGGGTCTAGCCTTGGGACCTGTGCAACGGTCAGTTCTTGAAGACGCTGGAGCGCAGAGTTTCGCCGGGTTTGCCACGGACATTTTGGCCGGTCCCGCTAATGAATCTGGCCAAACAGTGAATTTTAACTTGAGCAACGACAATAATGCGCTGTTCAGCAGCCCGCCGGCGATAGATAACTCCGGCACACTGACCTTTACCGCGGCGCCCAATGCCAACGGCAGCGCGACGGTGACGGTGACGCTCAAGGACAACGGCGGCACCGACAATGGGGGCGTGGACACCAGCGCGCCACAGACCTTCATCATCACGGTCCAGGAAGTGAACGACCCGCCGGTGGCGGGGATGGATGACGCGGGGACGATCGCGGAAGACACCGCCCTGCCGCCCCTCAACAGCGCCAGCCTGCTGGCCAACGACGTGGTGGGACCGATCACGGCGACCGATGAAGCCGGGCAGACCCTGGCGGTCATTGCCGTGCTGCCGCGCAGCCTCAAGGGTGGAGTGGTGACTCTTTCGGGCACCAACGGCACGGTCAACTACCTGCCGGCGACGAACTTCAACGGGGTGGACACCCTCTACTACGTGGTGCAGGACAACGGGACGACCGCCGGCACCAACGACTGGAGGAGCGCGATTGGCGAGATCACGGTGACGGTGACGCCGACGCCGACCATCCCCGGCACGGGCAGCCCGCAGGATGACGTGCGGCCTTATACTTTCGGCGGAGTGAGCAACCTCCAGGCCGGGCCCGGCCCCAACAGCGTCGCCTTGGGCGACTTCTTCGATCAGGACGGCGTCCTCGATCTCGCGGTGGCCAACTACAACAGCAACACGGTGACGCTGCTGCTCAATGACGGTTACGGCACCTTTGTCGTTATGGATACCTTGACAGTGCCGACGAACCCGGCGGCGGTGGCGGTGGGCGACCTCAACGGGGACACGCTGCCCGACTTGGTGGTGGCGAGCGACACGGCGAACAAGGTGACGGTGTTCCTGAACGACTTTGGTTCCTTCGTGGAATCGGGGAGCTACGCGGTGGGGTCGAACGCGATCCACCTGGCGGTGGGGCTGCTGAACGGCGACACGCTGCGGGATGTGGCGGTGGTGAGCTACCTGGAGAACAAGGTGGACGTGCTGCTGAACAACGGCGACGGAACGCTGGCGGCGCCGGTGAGCTACCCGGTGGGGAGCAACCCGGTTTATGTGGCGGTGGGCTGGCTGGCCGGCGGCGTGCGAACGGAGAACCTGGACCTGGCGGTGGTGAATCGCGGGGATAACAACGTCAGCGTGCTGACGAACAACGGCAGTGGCGGGTTTGCCCTGGCGACCAGCATTGGGGTGGGGCAGCAGCCGTCGGGAGTGGCGTTGGCGAACTACGACGGGGTGGCAGGGACGGACCTGTTGGTGGCGAACCAGGGGAGCCACACGCTAAGCGTGTTGCGGAAAGCGGGGGCGAACTGGAACCTGACGACCAACTACTTTGTGGGGAACTCGCCGAGCGCGGTGGAACTGGGAGACTATAACGGCGACAACAAGTTGGACGCGGTGGTGGCGAACGAAGGGGACGACACGGTGTGGGTGCTGTTCGGGGCTGGGAACGGGACGTTCACCAACTACTATGTGGAACCGGCGACGGCGTATCAAGTG